>Ga0209579_10000932_pt1 | contig 25742 bp, 29 predicted proteins | sample Coa_R1_2_FD_187152 | JGI IMG/M metagenome (GOLD analysis project Ga0209579, IMG submission 187152) | Surface soil microbial communities from Centralia Pennsylvania, which are recovering from an underground coalmine fire - Coalmine... | ecosystem: Environmental > Terrestrial > Soil >... | reverse complement strand
CAGTACCGGCGGCTACGCATCCGCTACGAGCGCCGCGCCGACATCCACGAAGCGTTCCTGGCGATCGGCTGCAGCCTGATCTGTCTCAAGCTCCTCCAGCCCAGCAACTCATTATGAAAGGCGCTCTTAGGACGTCGCAGACGTCCTAAGGACGTGGGTTTCGCAGGATGTTCCCACCCGACGTCTGCGCGAGCGCCAGCACGACCAGCTCGTCGACGTTGACGTGCGGCGGCCGCGTCAGCGCGAACAGGATGCACTCCGCGACGTCCTCCGCGTGCAGCGGGCCGCCCATCGCCACGTCGGCGTAGACGCTCCCCGCGCGCTCCTCGTCTCCCTTGAACCGGACGAGGGAGAACTCGGTCTCGACGAGGCCCGGCGCGATGTTCGTGACGCGCACCGGCTTGCCGTGCAGGTCGTCGCGGAGCGCCCGGGTGTAGCCGTGGACGGCGAACTTCGACGCGACGTAGGACGAGCCGCTCGGGTAGGACCAGATGCCGGCGACCGAGCCGAGGTTGACGACGTGGCCGGCGCCGCTTGCCGCGAGGTGCGGCACGCACAACCGCGTCATCCGCATCAGGCCGAGGACGTTCGTCTCGACGACCTCGCGCTCGTCCTCCTCGTGCGACTCCCAGACCGGATCGCGGCCTCGCGACAGCCCTGCGTTGTTGACGAGGATCTCGAGCCCGCCGAGATCGGCGAGCGCCGCGTCGACGAATTGCCGGGAACTTTCGGCGTCTCTGACGTCGAGGTTGCCCTCCCTGCGTGAGCCCGTGTAGACCCGCGCCCCTGCCTCCCGGAGCAGGCGCGTCGTGGCGGCGCCGATACCACTTGACGCGCCTGTGACGATCGCACGCTTCCCGTCGAGTGCGCCCACGTGTTCGGGAATCTATCGTCCGGTCATGCAGCCGACGCCGAACCGCAACCGGCGCTCCGCACTCGTAGGCCTGGCGCTGCTCCTTCTGCTCGGCGTGGTCGCCGCGGCGAGCCGGTCGGGATTCGGGCACGGGGGATCACAGGGGCCGAGCCGGACGTTCGTGAACTACGCCTTCAGCGGCTTCCTCGTCCTGTTCGTTCTGGCGATCCCCGTCGCCGCCTACGCCTACGTCCTCTCGGCGCGAGAGGTCGAGCTGCGGCCGCGAAAGCGCTTCGAGGTTCGCGTCGCGGGCGCGGTGCTCGGAATCCTGTTTCTCTTCAGCCTGCTCGCCGTCCGGCTCTTCCTCATGCACAAGCCGATCAACTTCTTCCACGTCCACGGCGCAGGCGGCGGCCAGAGCGGCGGGCAGCGGGAGCAGCCGGCCGGCCGAATACACACCCGCGTTCGAGTGGCCCGTCCTTGCAGCCTTCATCGTCGTCGCAGCTTTGGCCGCAGCCGCCGTGTTCCGCCGACGTGGAACGGCGGACCAGGAGCCGGTGGCTGAGGTCGACCCCGTGGCGATGGACGTCGCCGCCACGATCGGCGCGGCGATCGACGATCTCGAGCGCGAGCCCGATGCGCGGCGCGCCGTGATCGCCGCGTATGCGCGGATGGAAGGGGTGCTCGCGCGCAATGGGCTTCGGCGGGAGCCGAGCGAGACGGCGATCGAGTACCTGCGCCGCGCGCTGCTCGGACTCACTCCGAGCGGTCCCGCCATCGAGCGCCTGACCGCTCTCTTCGAGCACGCGAAATTCAGTTCGCACGAGGTGGACACCGACATGAAGATGGACGCGATCCGGTCGTTGCGCCGGATCCGGGACGGGCTCCTCTCGTGAGACGTCACTTCGTCGACATCGTCGTTCTCGCCGTGGGCTGCGCTATCGCCGGCACGGTCCTCGCGCTTGCCGAGCCGGGCTGGCGCGGCGTCGTGCTCAGGATCTGCGTCTTCGCGATCGGCGGGCTGGTCATGCTCGCGCTCGTCGCCGCCGCGGGTGACTCCGTGCCGCGACTCAGGCGATCGCATCTCGAGGCGGCGCTCACCGAGCGCGCGCCGGCAGATCCCGGGCTACACGAGCTCGAGCGGCTGCAACGCGAGGTGACGCTCGCACGCGTCGCGTCCTTCGACCTGCACCATCGCCTGCTTCCGCAACTTCGCCAGATCGCCGACGCGCGCCTCGAGCGCGCAGGACGCACCCCCGGGCCCCAGACGCTCGGCCGCTGGTGGGAGCTGCTCCGGCCCGACCGCGAGCCACCGGAGGATCGCTTCTCGCCCGGCATTCCCATGGAGGAGCTGCGAGAGCTGGTCGACGACCTGGAGAGAATCCGCTGATGGATCTCCCGGAGGTCGGACGGCGCTGCACGCAGATCCTCGACGAGATCGAGCGCGCGGTCGTGGGCAAGCGCGATGCGCTCGAGCTGCTGCTGCTCGGCGTGCTCGCCGACGGGCACGTGCTGATCGAGGACTACCCGGGGCTGGCGAAGACCCTGATGGCGCGGTCCTTCGCGCAGGTCACCTCGCTGCACTTCGCGCGGATCCAGTTCACGCCGGACCTGATGCCGTCCGACGTCACCGGCTCGTCGATCTACAACCAGCGTGACGGCGAGTTCCACTTCCGGCCCGGTCCGATCTTCGCCAACCTCCTGCTCGCCGACGAGATCAACCGGGCCCCGCCGAAGACGCAGGCGGCCCTCCTCGAGGCGATGCAGGAGCGACAGGTCACCACCGAGGCCGAGACGAGGCGGCTCGAGCCTCCGTTCCTCGTGCTCGCCACGCAGAACCCGATCGAGTTCGAGGGTACCTATCCGTTGCCCGAGGCGCAGCTCGACCGCTTTCTGCTGCGGATGTCCGTCGGCTATCCGGCGCGCGACGACGAATGGCAGATGCTGGCGCGGCGGGCGGAGCGCCAGCGTGACGAGATCGAGCTGCACGAGGTCGTCGACCGTGCGACGCTGCTCGAGATGCAGTGCGCGGTCGAGGACGTTCACGTGTCCGAGGCGGTCGGCTGCTACATCGTCGACATCGTCTCCGCGACCCGCACCGCGCCGTCCGTACAGGTGGGCGCGTCGCCGCGTGGCTCGCTGGCGCTACTCAAGCTTGCGCGCGCCCGCGCCGCGTTGCGCGGTCGCGACTTCGTCACACCGGACGACGTCAAGGAGGTCGCCGTACCCGGTCTCGCACACCGCCTGACCCTTCGGCCCGAGCTATGGGTTCAGCGCATCTCGGCGGAGGACATCGTGCGCGACCGTCTCGACACCGTGCCGACTCCGGCCGCCGAGGATCTCAGCACCATCCGCACGTGACCCTCGAGATGCTCGCAAGCCCGAAGCTCGTCGGGTACACGGCGATCTCCGCCGTCGGCCTGATTGCGTCGCTCGTTCTCGCGCGGCCGGAGCTCGTCGCGCTCACGGCGCCGTTCCTGGTCGCGCTGGCGGCAGGCCTCGCGTTTGCGCGGCCGCCGCGACTGAGCGTTCGGGTCGCGGTGGACGACGAGCGGCTCCTCGAAGGCGAGGAGACGACTGCGCACGTGATCGTCTCCGCAGCGTCGCGGGCCGACCGCCTCGACGTCTACTTTCGGCTGCAGGGTCTCGAGGTCGTCGACGGCACCAATCCGGTCGCCGTGCGGCTGGAAGCCGGCGAACGGCGCGACCTCGAGCTCGTCGCGCGCGCGACCCGTTTCGGCGGGCACGTCCTCGGCCCGGTCTACCTGCGCGCGAGCGACGGGCTGGGCTTTCTGCGCTGGGAGGCGGCCGCAGTGACGCGCCCCCACCTTCGCGTCTATCCGCGCGAAGCGGTCCTGCGCCGCGTCCTCGAGGCACGGGACACCGAAGTGTTCGCCGGCAACACCGTCGCCCGGGCGAAGAGCGAGGGAATCGAGTTCGCCGATCTGCGCCGTTGGTCGCCCGGGGATCCGGCCAAGCGCATCAACTGGCGTGCGAGCGCGCGCCACACCGAGCTTCAGGTCAACGAGAGTCATCCGGAGCGCAACTCGGACGTCATCCTGTTCCTCGATTCGTTCGCAGAGGCCCGCCACGGAGCTGAGGGAACGCTCGAGCTCGCGATGCGCGCCACCGCGACGCTTGCGGACGGATACATCCGGAGGCGCGACCGGATCGGACTGATCGGCTTCGGCGGCATCCTCCGCTGGCTTGTCCCGGGCGGCGGCATCGTGCAGCTGTACCGCCTGGTCGACGCGTTGCTCGACACGCAGATCGTGCTCTCGTACTACTGGAAGGACATCGACGTCATCCCGCCGAGGACGCTGCCGCCGAACGCGCACGTGATCGCACTCTCACCGCTGCTCGACCCGCGTTCGGTCGGCGCGCTGCTCGACCTCCGCGCGCGCGGATTCGATCTCACGGTCATCGACGTATCGCCGGTCCCGTTCACGCGCCGGCCGCCGCGGGAGCCCGACACGGTCGCCTACGACATCTGGCTGCTCCGCCGGGATGCGCTTCGTCACCGGCTCCAGCGCTCGGGCGTCGCGGTGACCGAATGGCGTTCCGGCGAGTCCCTCCAGGCCGGCCTCGAGGAGGTGCGGGCATTCCGCCGTCGCGCACACGCCTGATCACCGCAGCCGGCGCGCTCGTCGCACTCGGCCTGGCCGACGTGATCGTCATCACGTCGGGCGGCCGCTTCACCGTGCTCGAGTACGCCCTCGCCGCGATGTCGCTCGGCGTGCTCGGCGGAGGGCTCGCCGTGCGCCGCGCCGGAGCGGCGCCGTGGGCGGTTCTGCTCTCGGCCGCCGGCTACCTCCTCGCGCGCCACGGTCACGCCGCGGTCGACGGCCGCGCGGTGGTCGTCGGCACGTTGCTGCTCGCGACGGGCGAGCTCGCGTACTGGTCGGCCGAGGAGCACCCGCGGATACGCGCCGAGCCGCCCGTCATCCGTCGGCGCCTTCTGCTGCTCGGCGCTTTGCTCGCGTGCGCCTTCGCGGTCGACGTGCTTCTGCTCGTCGCCGGATCACTCGCCGTTCCGCGCGGCGTGCTGTTCGCGGCCGTCGGAACGACGGCCGCGGTGGCAGCGGTCGCATTGGTGCTGCGGCTCGGGACACAGCGTCCTTAGGACGTCGCGGAAACTGTTTCGCCGCCGAAGCGGCGAAACAGTTTCTTACGTCGAGATCGAGACGACGCGCGTCTGCTGATTGCCGTTCGCGTCGTTGACGGTCGCGGTGAGCGTGTACGTGTGGCCCTTCACCGGGGTGAACGTCGGCGTGAAGGTGACCGACCCGTCCGGCTCGATATTCGACTGCGGTTCGCCCGACGTCACGAGCTTCGTCTTGTCGTAGACGTGGTATGTCACCCCGACGAGCGCCCCTACGGGGTTGTAGAAGGTCAGGTACGGAACGTAGATCGACAGCGCGCCCATCGGCCTTCCAGATTTCGCGGTCACGGATGTCCCGTCGATCGCGTGCGCCAGTGACGAAAAGACGGCGAACGACGGCTTCGGTGTGCCGTCCGTGTTCTCGATCCCGCTCTTCCATGGATTGCCGGGGTTGTCGCGGAACGTGAACCAGCAGAACATCTGGACGTCGGGGTCGTTTCGCGCGATCGTCAACGCCTGCTTTGCGTACGAAGCCTGCTGTGCGAGCGTGACGCCTTTCGGCTGTGCCGGTTTCGTCTCGTGGCCGTACTCGGTGATCCAGATCGGCACGCTGCGGTGGAAGTCGGCCTTGAGGTTCTTCTCGAACGTCGGCAGTGTCGAGAGCGTGACGTTCGGATAGCGAACCTTCTCGAGCGGCTTCGCCGTTCGTGCCGTCGGATACGGGTGATGCGCCCAAGCATCGAAGCGAAGCCCCGAGATCTTCGAGAGGAGCTTCATGAAGGTGCCGGGAGCGACGGTCTGGCTCGAGCCCTTCGTCTGCTTGTCCCGCCCTTGCGCCGAGGTCTCGCCGATCGCCACCTTCGCCCACGGGTTCTGCGATTTGATCGCGGCGTACGCCGTCTTGTAGAGCTTGGCGTAGTTCGAGGCGCTCACGATCCGCTTACCGACGAACTGCGGGGTCAGGAACTGCTGCAGGTTCGGCTCGTTCCACACCGACCAGAGGCTCACCTCGCCTTTCCCGATGTTCCGGCCGTCGTAGCGAAGCGCGAGCATCCTGACGAATGTCGCGAAGTCCGAGAGGTGCTTCGGCATGTGGTTCGGGCTCAGCCCGCCGTTCGCCCACTTCGGCGTCCCTGTGACGTCGATCATCACCCGCAGCCCGTAGCGTGCTGCCTCGCGCACGAGGGTGTCCAGGTCGCCCAGGCGGTACGCAGAGTCGTCGGCATCGGCGGCGTCATGAGGCCGGGTCGGCGCGATCAGCGCCCAGTTCGCAGTCGTGTGAATGACCGTCGCACCGGCAGCGGCCGCAGCGGCCAGGTTCTGCGATGAGTCCGGAGCCCAGCGGAAACTCGGGTCGTCGAAGAAACCGATCGGCATCCGCGTCGCAGCACCGGCAGTCGTGGCGAACACGGCCAGCAGCGCGACGAGCGCGATCAGAACGAAGCGTGCAGCTCTGAGCACGGGCAAAACCCTCCTCCTCGTCTCGGGATCAGGCGAACGGGTCGCGGCAGACTAGCCCCGCGTTTTGAGCGTCCTGTAAAGAGCAACACGTCACCTTCGTCGCCAATCGCGAAACGCCTGCAGAAGTGCCTCTTCGATCTCCGCGGTGAGGTCGTCGAGCGTCAACGTACCCGTGATGCGAACGGTCTCGCGAAGCTGCACGAGATACTCCGAGCACTTACCGCAGCCTGCAAGATGCTGCTCGAACCTCGCGAGGTCGACCGTGCCGAGTGCGCCCTCGAGGTAGTCGGTGACGAGCTCTACGAGCTCGCGGCAACTCAGCGCTTCGGTGTCGGTCGTCATGCTGCTGCCTCTGGATCCAGATACTCCTCCAGCGCACGCCGCACGTGTGCCCGCGCACGGTGGAGAAGCACTCGTTGATTGACCTCCGTGAGGTCGAGGGCGTTACACACCTCGTCCGAGCTCCAGCCCTCGACGTCCCGGAGTGAGATCACCGCGCGCTGCGCCGGCGGCAGCGCTTCGATCGCCCGCTCGATGACCTCGCGCGTCTCGGCGGCGAGCAGCCGCTCTTCCGGCAGGCGGCGCGGCGGAGCGGCCCAGTGCCCCGGAAAGCGCTCGTGGTCGTCGGGGAGAAAACGGCTCTCGTCGACCGCGGCTTCCGGCACCCGCGCCGGGTCCTGCAGCGCGGAGAAGGGAAGCGTCCGCCCCTCCCGTTGCGCGCGCGTCTTCGCAGTGTTGACGAGGATGCGGAAGACCCAGGTGCGCAGCGACGACCGCCCTTCGAAACGGTCGAGCGCCCCGAGAACACGAAGCCACGTCTCCTGGACGACGTCCTCGGCAAGAGCGCGAGACGGCACGAAGATCCGCGCAACGCGGAGCAGCGCTGGATGCCACTCACGGACGACCTTGCGGAACGCGTCCTCGTCGCCGGCACGGAGTGCTGCAACGAGCTGGGAGTCGCCGCTTGCTTCCACCGACCGACCCTAACGGCTGGCGCATCGCCTGCCCGCATGCTTGAGTTGCGCGCTGTGCGCCTGCCGAAGCTGATGCTCCTGCTCGTGGCGATCGGCACCGTCGCGGTCGCCGGCGGTGCGCGCGGCGCGGCGACGATTCGGACGCTGCATGTTCGGCTCGACGGCGGCCGGGCCGTGCTGTCTGCGACCAGCGTCCAGCCGGGGCCGGTCCGGTTCCTGGTGACCAACGTGGGCAAGACACCTGCCGCGTTCGCCGTCGGCGACAAGCGCACGCGGCTCCTCGAGCCGGGCGGCCACGCCGAGCTCGTCGTCTCGTTTGCCAAGCCCGGCCGTTACGCCTACCGCGTCGTGGGCGGCAAGCCCGGCGCGCTCACCGTCGCCCCGCCGCCGGAGTTCCAGCTGGTCCCGGTCGGAACGTTCGACTCCCCGGATCTCGTGACGGCGCCGCCGGGGGACACGCATCGCCTCTTCGTGGTCCAGCAGACGGGCGTGATCCGCGAGCTGCTCGACGGGAAGCTGCTACCGGCGCCGTTCCTCGACATCTCGAGCCTCGTGCTCGACGACGACGAGAACGGATTGCTGTCGATGGTCTTCGCGCCGGACTACGCGTCGAGCGGCCGGTTCTACGTCTACTACAACGACCGCAACGCAAACGTCCATCTCGTCGAGTACCGCCGTTCGGCGAACGACCCCGACCTCGCGGATCCGTCGAGCGCGCGTCAGGTGCTCTTCATCGTGAAGCCGTACTCGAACCACAACGCGGGGATGATGCAGTTCGGCCCCGACGGGGATCTGTACGTCGCGGTCGGCGACGGCGACTCGGGTGTCAAGCACAAGCCGGGCGCGTTCGCGCAGACGACGAACGACCTGCTCGGGAACATCCTGCGGATCGACCCCGAGCACGGCGACCCGTACGCGATCCCGTCCGGGAACCCCTATGCAGGCGTCGCCGGCGCTCGGCCGGAGCTGTGGGACATCGGGCTGCGCAACCCGTGGCGTTTCTGGATCGACGCGCCGACGGGCGACCTCTACATCGGCGACGTGCAGCTCGGTGGTCCCGAAGAGATCGACTACGTCAAGGGAAACAGCGGCGGGCAAGACTTCGGCTGGCCGTGCTTCCAGGGCACGGTCCCGTTCGACGCAACCGCCACCTGCCCGAACGCCGTCGCCCCGGTCGTCCAGTACCCGCACGAGGACGGGCAGTGCGCCGTGATCGGCGGCGTCACCGTCCACGACCCGTCGCTGCCGACGCTCGCCGGCTACTACCTCTACGGCGACCTCTGCACCGGCCAGATTCGTGCCTTCCACATCGTGGGCGGCAAGGCCGTGAACGTGCACCAGCTGCACCTCGCGGTGCCGGGGCTCGACTCGTTCGGCGTCGACGCTGCGGGCCACGTGTACGCGATGTCGGTCAACGGGCCTGTGTACCGCCTCGCCGCGCGATCCTGAGCCTCAGGGGCCGCCGAGCTGATTCCTGATGTCGGCTTCGGCCTGCTTCATCCCCGCCTGATACGCAGTCATGTTCTCGGGGTTGATCGTGGTGTTGATGCCCGAGGTGCCGTCGTAGTAGCAGCCTTGCCACTCCGTGCTGAGCGGACTGTTCGACGGCCCGTTCTCGATGCAGTTGTAGCCGTCTTCGTATGACTGCTCCCACGCCGCGGAGTGGTGAGCGGTCGGCGGAGCGCCTCCGCTGCCGAAACCCCCGGCGATCAGCAGGTCACCGACCAGGATCACGACGGCGATCGTCCCAACGACCCCCCACAGCACCCATCGGTTCGCGAACCAGCCCCTCGACCGCACCGGCCGAATCATCCCACTGGACGACGAGGACCGCTTCCTCAGAGCGAGCGAGTGGGCGGTGCAGGGCTCGAACCTGCGGCCTCTTCCGTGTAAGGGAAGCGCTCTCCCAGCTGAGCTAACCGCCCGACGCCGCTATTGAAGCCGAAGTGCGCGCCGCTCCGGGGCGGCGGAAGCCGCCCCGGAGCCGAATTCCTCGTCAGACCGCGCGGATCGGCTCGCTCGCCCCGGCCGGCGCGTGCGCGCGCGAGCGCACGAACAACATCACGGACGTCACCGCGATCCAGAGCAACCAGACGAGCATCGTGAAGAAGAAGAGCGAGAAGATCGCCGCGATGCCGGCAACCACACCGAACCAACCGACCCAGCGCGGGAGCAGACCGAAACCGAAGATCGCCAGCGAGACCCCGAAGATCAGCGACGCCATCGCGATCCCGGAGCCGGCGAGGATGATGTACGACGCGTCGCCTGCGGCATGGATGAAACGCTGAAGGCGATTCCGCCCAGACTCGACCAACAGCCGCAGACGAGCTGCCAATGAGACCCCTCGCCGAAAATGAGGCCCGCCGCCGCGGGCCAGGTTGGATGAACCCTCACAGCGAACTACATAAGCCCCTTCTTGTCTAGCGCTTGCGCAAGGAGACGCGTGTGGACGTGAAGCCGATCCCCGGCCTCGAGCACCTGCCGTACGCGGAGGTGTGGTTCCACGAGGTCGACGACGAGCGGTGGCGCGAGGCCTCGGCAAAGGCGCGCGAGCTGGGCAAGCCCGGGCTCGAGGTGTGGACGACGGATCGCACGCCCGAGGTGGCCGAGTTCTTCGTCGAGCGCGGCTACGAGGAGGTCCGGCGGTACGTGATCTCGGAGCTCGACGTCGCCGCCGCGCCCGACCTCGGCGCTCCGGCGTTCGAGGTCGTCACGCTCGGCGAGCGCCCCGAGCTGGCGTCCTCGCTCTACCAGATCGCCCGCGAGTCGTACCCCGACCAGCCGGGCCGGTCGGAGACGAGCATCGGGCCTGCCGAGGTCTGGCGGTCCTGGGGCCTCGAACCTCACGAGCCCGACGCGTACTTCGTCGCCCTGGACGGCAACGAGGTCGCCGGCTACGGCTTCCTGGCGCTGGAGGACGGCGTCTGGACGCACGGCTTCACGGCCGTCGCGCGCGCCCGGCGAGGGCGCGGGGTCGCGGGCGCCATCAAGCGGGCCCAGATCGACTGGGCGAGGCAAAACGGCGTCTCCGCGCTACGCACGGCGACTGAGGTGCGGCTGACGCAGATGCGCAGCCTGAACCGCGACTTTGGTTTTCTCCCGCTCTTCGAGGAAATTGTCTTGCGGGGCACAGCCGCGTCGCCTTAACGGCATACGTTAGGCTCGTTCGTCGATTCGATCACAAGTCAGGTAGGCGTCGTGGGGGTGCGGATGAGGCATCGCTTCGAGAATCACGATCTGATGACCGAGTCGTGCGGACAGTTCATCGACATCACCGATGACGTCCTCGCGACGGTCACCCGCAGCGGCGTGCAGAACGGGCAGGTCGTCGTCTTCTCGCCGCACACGACGTGCGCGGTCGTCATCAACGAAGGCGAGAACGGCTTCATGGAGGACTTCGTGGAGCTCATGGACGAGCTCGCCCCCCGGGCCGACCGGTACTACCGCCATGACGATCTCAGCATCCGGACCGAAGGGATCGAGGACGACACGGCCGACTACCCGAACGGCCACTCGCACGTTCGCTCTGCGCTTCTCTCTTCGACGTCGCAGACGATCCCGATCGTCGACTCGAAGCCGATGCTCGGTCGCTGGCAGCGGATCTTCTTCTGCGAGCTCGACCGCGCACGGTCGCGCAAGGTGTTCGTGCAGGTGACCGGGGAGTGACGGGCCTACAAGCGCGACCGACGACCCCGCCCGCGACGGGGGAGGCGCCGGCGGACGACCTGAGCCCACCAGCCGTACTCGCGAAGGCGCGGCGTGAGAACTTCCCGGTCGCGCTGCGCTTCGTGCCGGCGGATCTGCGCACGCGGCTCGAGACGATCTACGGCTTCGCGCGCCTCGTCGACGACGCCGGCGACGAGATCGCGGGCGACCGGCTCGCCGTGCTCGACTGGCTCGAGGCGGACCTCCACCGGGCGTTCGCCGGCGAGGCGCGCCACCCGCTGCTGCAGCGCGTCACGCCACTCGTGCGTGAGCTCGGGCTCACACCGGAGCCGTTCCTGCGTCTCATCGAGGCAAACCGCCGTGACCAGCGGATCGCCCGCTACACGACCTGGAGCGAGCTCGCCGAGTACTGCACGCTGAGCGCGAACCCTGTCGGCGAGCTGGTGCTCGCGAGCCTCGGCGCGGTGACGGCCGAGCGCCTGCGGGCGTCCGACGACGTGTGCACCGCGCTCCAGCTCGCGGAGCACCTGCAGGACGTCGGCGAAGACCTCGGCCGCGGTCGCGTGTACCTGCCGGCGGAGGACCTCGAGCTGTTCGGCGTCCCCGAGGCCGACCTTCGCCGCGAGCGGCCGAGCCCCGCCCTCCGCAAGGTGCTGGCCTTCGAGGTCGAACGTGCGCGTGCGCTGCTCGCCTCCGGCGTTCCACTCGTCGCCTCGCTGCGCGGCTCCGGCCGCCTCGCCGTGGCGGCGTACGTCGGCGGCGGGCGGGCCGCGCTCGGGGCGATCGAGCGCTCGAGGTACGACGTGTTGCGGCGCAGCCCTCATGCGGGCAAGCTCGCGCGGGTGAATGCGACGATCGCAGTGCTTCGGGAGGCGCGGTAGCCGTGGACGCGGCGGCGGGCGCGTATCGCAGCTGCGCGCAGATCGCGCGCGAGAGCGGCACGACGTTCTACCGCGGCATGCGGCTCCTGCCGCGGCCGAAGCGCGACGCGCTGTTCGCGATCTACGCGTTCGCCCGCAGGGTCGACGACATCGCCGACGGCGACCTTCCGCTCGACGAGAAGCTCGCCCGACTGGCCGCCGTCCGTTCGTCCCTCGCCGAGCGCGCGGCCCGGCCCGACGACCCGGTGCTCGTCGCGCTCGACGACGCCTGCCGGCGCTATCCGATCCCCGACGACGCATTCGAGGATCTCATCGCGGGGGCCGAGATGGACCTGCACGAGACGCACTTCGAGACGTTCGACGACCTCGTCGTCTACTGCCGCCGCGTGGGAGGCTCGATCGGCCGCCTCGCGGTGGGCGTGTTCGGCGCGCGCGACCGCGGTCGGGCACTCGACCTCGCCGACCGGCTCGGCGTCGCCTTCCAGCTGACGAACATCCTCCGCGACGTCGGCGAAGACCTCGCCCGCGGTCGCGTCTACCTTCCCGCCGAGGATCTCGCGACGTTCGAGAGTGACCTGGCCGGCGGGCAGTCCGGCGAGCGATTCGCGCAGCTCGTCGGCTACGAAGCCGAACGGGCCGAAAGTTGGTACGACGACGGCCTCGCGCTGCTCCCACTGCTCGACCGCGCTTCCGCGTCGTCGGTCGCTGCGATGGCGGCGGCGTACCGGCGCCTGCTACGACGCATCGAGCGCGAGCCGGAGGCAGTGCTCACACGGCGGGTCTCGCTGCCGACGTGGGAGAAAGGCTGGGTCGCCGCGCGGAGTCTTGTGGGAGCGGGTACATGACGCGCACGGTCGTCGTCGGCGGTGGGCTTGCGGGCATCACCGCCGCGCTCGAGCTCGCCGCGGCGGGCGAGAGCGTCACGCTGCTCGAAGCGCGGTCGCGGCTCGGCGGCGCGACCTTCTCGATCGAGCGGGACGGCCTCTGGGTCGACAACGGCCAGCACGTGTTCCTGCGCTGCTGTACGGCTTACCGCGACCTTCTGGAACGGCTGGCCGCGACGGAGCAGACGACTCTGCAGCGGCGACTCGCGATCCCGGTGCTCCGGCCGGGCGGGCGAGTCGACTGGCTCCGGCGCACCGGCCTGCCGGCGCCGTTCCATCTCGGTGTGTCGATCGCGCGCTTCGGGCCGCTGCCGCCGCGCGACCGGCTGCGCCTGCTGACGGCGATTCGCGCGCTGCAGCGCCTGTCGCTCGAGGATCCGGCGCTCGACGACGTCACGTTCGGCGACTGGCTCGCGCAGCACGGGCAGCGCGAGCGTGCGTTGAGCGCGCTGTGGGATCTGATCGCGCTGCCGACGCTCAACCTCTCTGCCAAGGACGCGTCACTCGCTCTCGCGGCGGTGGTGTTCAAGACCGGGCTGCTCGAGGACCCCGGGGCGGCGGACGTCGGCTGGGCGAAGGTACCCCTGCAGCAGGTGCACGGCGACGCTGCGACGAGGGCGCTCGCAGGCGCCGGCGTCCAGGTTCACCTCGGGGCACGGGTCGGCGCGATCGCGGGCACGACGGTCGCGTGGGACGGCGGCGCGATCGACGCCTCGACGGTCGTGCTGGCGGTGCCGCACGACGCCGCCGCGGACCTGCTCCCGGCGGGTGCGCTGCCCTCCGGAACCGAGCCCCGACGCCTCGGCGTGTCCCCCATCGTCAATCTTCATCTGGTGTACGACCGTCCGGTGCTCCGCCATCCCTTCGCCGCAGCAGTCGACAGCCCCGTGCAGTGGGTCTTCGACCGCACCGCCGGCTCGGGACTCCGCGACGGCGGCCAGTACCTCGCCGTCTCGCTCTCCGGCGCGGACGCCTACACGGAGTCGACCGTCGACGAGCTGCGCGCCCGGTTCGTCGAGGCTCTCGGCGAGCTGCTGCCCGAGGCGGGCCCGGCGGAGATCGTCTCGTTCTTCGTCACGCGTGAACCGCGCGCCACGTTCCGCGGCGTGCCCGGCACGGCCGCGCACAGGCCGGGGCCTGCGACGAACGTGCCGGGGCTGTACCTCGCAGGTGCCTGGACCGACACCGGCTGGCCCGCGACGATGGAAGGCGCCGTCCGCAGCGGCCTCGCCGCAGCGCGGGCTGCGCTCGGCGGAGAGCACCGCACCCGGGAACGAGGCGCTGCGTGACGGCGGCGCCCGAGACGAGCTCCGCGACCGCGGCCGAGGCGCTGCAGCGCGCGGTCGCGCGCCTGCTCGAGCTCCAGGGGTCGGCGGGCTGGTGGAAAGGCGAGCTCGAGACGAACGTGACGATGGACGCCGAGGATCTCCTGCTGCGGCAGTTCCTCGGTATCCGCACCGACGAGCAGACGCGGCTGACCGCCAACTGGATCCGCTCGCAGCAGCGCGACGACGGCACCTGGGGCAACTACTTCGGCGCGCCCGGCGACCCGTCGACGACACTCGAGTCGTACGTCGCACTGCGGCTCGCCGGCGACCCGCCCGACGCCGCGCACATGCGTCGCGCCGCAGAGTTCGTGCGCGACTCCGGCGGCCTCGAGCGGAGCCGTGTGTTCACGAAGATCTGGCTGGCGCTGTTCGGGTTGTGGTCCTGGGACGACGTGCCGGCTATGCCCCCCGAGCTGATCTTCCTGCCGCCCTGGTTCCCGCTCAACATCTACGACTTCGCATGCTGGGCGCGCCAGACCGTCGCCGCGCTCACCGTGACGTGGGCGTACCGGCCGATCAGGTCGATCCCGGTCACGATCGACGAGCTGCGCACCGGCGGGCCGCCGCAGACGCGCTTCCCGGTGACCGATCCGTGGGGCAAGGCGTTCCTGCAGCTCGACCGGCTCCTGCATCTCTACGAGCGGCGGCCGCTCGCACGCGTGCGCCGGCACGCGCTCGAGCACATGGAGCGCTGGATCGTCGAGCGGCAGGAGGCGGACGGCAGCTGGGGCGGCATCCAGCCGCCCTGGGTCTGGTCGCTGATCGCGCTCACCCTGCGCGGGTACGGGCTCGATCACCCCGTCGTGAAGCGCGGGCTCGACGGGCTCGACGGCTTCACGATCGTCGAGGACGACTCGCGGCGGCTCGAGGCTTGCCAGTCGCCGGTGTGGGACACCGCGCTCGCGCTGATCGCGCTGCGGGACGCAGGCCTGCCGGAGGACGATCCCGCCGTCGAGCGTGCGGCGCACTGGCTGCTCGACGAGGAGATCCGGCACCGCGGCGACTGGGCCGTGCGGCGCCCGCGGCTCGAAGCGGGCGGATGGGCGTTCGAGTTCGCGAACGACTGGTATCCCGACATCGACGACACCGCGGAAGTCGTGCTCGCGCTGCGACGGGCGCAGCCGTCACCCGAGCTCGACGCAGCCGCACGTCGAGGCGTTCGCTGGACGCTCGGCATGGCGTCGCGGAACGGCGCCTGGGGCGCGTTCGACGCCGACAACCAGCGCGCGCTCGTCCGCAAGCTGCCGTTCTGCGATTTCGGCGAGGTGATCGATCCGCCGAGCTCCGACGTCACCGCGCACGTCGTCGAGATGCTCGCCGGCGAGCGGCTGCTCGAGCATCCCAGGCTGATCAGCGGCGTCGAGTTTCTGCTGGCCGAGCAGGAGGCGGACGGCTCCTGGTTCGGCCGGTGGGGTGCGAACCACGTCTACGGGACGGGAGCCGCGGTGCCGGCGCTCGTCGCCGCCGGTGTCGGCACGAAGCACCCCGCGATCCGGCGAGCCGTGAAGTGGCTCGAGTCGGTGCAGAACGACGACGGCGGCTGGGGCGAGGACATGCGCTCGTACGAGCACGACGCGTGGCGCGGCCGCGGTGAATCGACCGCGTCCCAGACGGCATGGGCACTGCTCGCGCTGCACGCCGCCGACGAGAAGAGCGCAGCGTTGCAGCGGGGTGTCGACTGGCTCGTTCGCACGCAACTGCCGGACGGCGGCTGGGACGAGCCCTGGTACACGGGCACCGGCTTCCCGCGCGACTTCTACATCAACTACCACCTCTACCGTCTCGTGTTCCCGGTGAGCGCGCTCGGACGGATCGTGAGAGAGGCGGCGGAGTGAGCGGGCTGCTCGTTCTCGCGGCCCTGCGCACCGAGGCCGCTGCACTGAGGCTGGGCGGCGTGCGCACCGCGCGAACGGGCATGGGCACCGCCGCGCGGCCCGCACTCGACGACATCGTCGTGGTGGCGGGCGTCGGCGGGGCCGTCGATCCGGCCCTCTCGACCGGCGACGTCGTCGTCGCGACCGAGTTGCGCGACGCGGGCGGGACCGTTCGCCCCCTCGCCGGGACGTCGATCCTGGCGCGGGCGCTCTGGCGGCGCGGTCTGCGTGTCGTCACCGGCCCCGTCTACACCTCGGACCAGCTCTCCGGGCCCGCAGAGCGGGCCGAGCTGTCGGCGGCAGGCGTGCTCGCCGTCGACATGGAGTCGACGCGCCTGGCGCCGCCCGACGGACGGCCCTTCGCCGTCGTCCGCGTGATCGTGGACACCGCCGGGCAGCGCCTGCTGCACCCGCGGACGCTCGTCACCGGCACGCAGGCGCTCGCGACGCTTCGCCGTGCGGCCCCCGCAATCTCCGAATGGGCGGCGGCGGCGGGAACCCGCCGCGTCCTGCTCGCGAGCCCGCGCTCGTTCTGCGCGGGCGTCGAGCGCGCGATCGAGATCGTCGAGCGCGCGATCGAGCAGCGAGGCGCGCCGATCTACGTCCGCAAGCAGATCGTCCACAACGTGCACGTCGTCGGCGACCTCGAGCGGCGCGGCGCCGTCTTCGTCGAGGAGCTCGACGAGGTGCCGGACGGAGCGACCGTCGTCTTCTCCGCCCACGGTGTCTCGCCGCAGGTGAAGAGCGAGGCGGCCCGCCGGGATCTCGACGTCATCGACGCCGCGTGCCCGCTCGTCAACAAGGTGCACGCGGAGGCGCGGAACTTCGCGAAGGCCGGCAAGACCATCGTCCTCGTCGGCCACGAGGGGCACGAGGAGGTCGAGGGAACGACGGGCGAGGCACCCGAGGCGATCAAGCTCGTGGAGCGCGTCGAGGACGTCTCGTCGCTCGAGATCGAGAACCCGGACGAGGTGGCGTTCCTGACACAGACGACGCTCGCGGTCGACGACGCGATGGTCGTCGTCGACGAGCTGCGCAAGCGCTTCCCGAAGCTCGTCGGACCGCGCTCCGACGACATCTGCTACGCGACGCAGAATCGCCAGCTCGCCCTCCGCGCCGTCGCACGCGACGCCGATCTCGTTCTCGTCGTCGGCTCCGAGAACTCCTCGAACTCGAAGCGCCTGGTCGAAGTCGCGGAGCGCGAGGGAACACCCGGCCGGCTGATCGACGACGAGACGGATCTCGACGCCGTCTGGCTCGCCGGCCGCCAGACGGTGGCGCTCACCGCGGGCGCGTCGGCGCCGGAAGAGCTCGTGCAGCGGGTCATCGACGAGCTCGGGGGCCTCGGTCCAGTTACGGTTGAGGACCGCACCGTTGGGCAAGAGTCCATCAGGTTCAATTTGCCGAAGGAGGTTGTGACGTAGGTGCCGGTCGCGCTTCGCCAGCAGCTCGCAGTCGGGAAGTACCTCATGCAGCAGCGTCTCTCGGGACGTGAGCAGTACCCGCTGCTCGTCGAGCTCGAGCCGCTGTTCCAGTGCAACCTCGCCTGCTCGTTCTGCGGGAAGATCCAGTATCCGCAGCACATCCTGAAGCAGCGCATGCCGGTCGACCAGGCGATCGCCGCCGTCGAGGAATCGGGTGCGCCGATGGTGTCGATCGCCGGCGGCGAGCCCCTCGTCCACCCCGAGGTGCACGTCATGGCCCAGGAGCTGATCGCTCGCAAGAAGTTCGTGTTTCTGTGCACGAACGGGATCCTCATGAAGAAGAAGCTCGAGAACTTCGAGCCGTCGCCCTACTTCGCCTGGGTTGTGCATCTCGACGGCATGCGCGAACGGCACGATCAGTTCGTCGAGCGCGACGGCATCTTCGACAAGTGCATCGATGCGATCAAGGAAGCGAAGGCACGCGGGTTCCGCGTCAACACCAACACGACCTTCCTCAACACGGACACGCCGAAGACGGTCCGCGACGTCCTCGACTTCCTGAACGACGAGCTGAAGGTCGACTCGATGCAGATCTCGCCGGCCTACGCCTACGAGAAGGCCCCCGACCAGGAGCACTTCCCCGGCGTGACCCAGACACGCAAGCTCTTCAGCGAGGCCTTCGCAGACGGTCGCCGCAAGAAATGGCGCCTCAACCACACGCCGTTGTTCCTCGACTTCCTCGAGGGCAAGGTCGACTTCCAGTGCACGCCGTGGGGCATCCCCAGCTACTCGATCTTCGGCTGGCAGCGTCCCTGCTACCTGATGTCGGACGGGTACGCGAAGACGTACAAGGAGCTGATCGAGACGACCGACTGGTCGAAGTACGGGCGCGGGCGCGACGACCGCTGCGCCAACTGCATGGCGCACTGCGGCTACGAGCCGAGCGCCGTGCTGGCCTCGACGAAGTCGCTGCGCCAATCGATGCGCGCGGTCTTCGCGCGCTAAAGCGCTCCGCGACAACCGCCCCGGCGCCCTGCGTGGAACACTGCGCAGATGGCGAAGAAGGCGAAGCTCGACCAGCACTGGAAGAACGAGCCGGAGGAACACGACTTCCCGGCGGCCGCAGACTACCTCGGCCTGCTGTTCTCGGAGACCGCTGCCTCGGTGATCGTCGACCGCCTCCGCGCGGCGCCGACGACCTCGCGAAAGGCCAAGGACCTCCTCAGGGCGAGCCGGCTCGAGCTGCTGCCGAAGGCCGACCCTGAAGTCGCGCGCGATCTCAAGAAGGTCGCACGCGGCGAGCGGCTCTCTCCCGTCCTGCTGGTGCGCGCGGGCGGCGCCGATCCGCTGATCGTCGCCGACGGCTACCACCGCATCTGTGCGAGCTACCACCTGGACGAGGATGCGCCGATCCCGTGCCGCCTGGTGGACTCGAGGTGACCGGACCGCCGATCCTCCTCACCCACCGCGCCGCACGGCGCCTGTTCTCCGAGGTGCTCGGCACGTTTCTGCTCGTCCTCGCAGGTGCGGGCGCACCGGTCGTGGGTGCGGTGACCCACGGCTCGATCAGCCGCGCCGCCGCGGTCACCGCACCGGGATTGACCGTAATGGCGGTGATCCTGTTCATGGGCGCGGTGTCGGGCGCGCACCTCAATCCGGCCGTCACGTTCGCGTTCTCCCTGCGCGGCGACTTCCCGTGGCGGCGCGTCCCGGGCTACCTCGCCGCGCAGCTCGTCGGAGCCGCGCTCGCGTGCCTGTTTCTGCGCGCCGTGTTCGGCACCGCGGGCTCGCTCGGCGCGACCGAGCCGGGCCACGGGATCGCCGACTGGAAGGCGTTCCTGATCGAGCTGATGCTCACCGTCGGCCTCGTCAGCACGATCCTCGGAACCGCGTCCAAGGCGCAGAACGTCGGGCCGCTCTCGGCAGTCGGAGTGGGCGGGTACATCGTGCTGGCCGGGCTCTGGTCGAGCCCCATCAGCGGCGCCTCGATGAACCCCGCGCGGTCGTTCGCACCGGACCTCGTCCTCGGGCGCTACACCCACCTGTGGCTTTACGTGGTCGGACCCGTCGCCGGCGCGGTGGCCGCCGTCGCGTTCGCGGCGATCCTGCGCGGGCCCGGCGGCGACGTCGGCGGCGTGACGGCCGCCCGCGGGACGCTGGACGGCTAGCGCCGGAGGCCGAGCGGCCGGCCGAGGACCGCGTAGCCGGCCATGCACGCCGCAGCGTCGGCGAGCGCTCTCGCGACGCCGTCGAACGGATCCGACTGGATCACGCCTGCGAGCGCGATGCAGAGAGCGACGAGGCCCGCGATCGTGAACGCGAGACGCCAGGGATTGCCCCGCAACGACGCGGGGACGAGCAGCCCGAGGTCGGACTCGAGGTCGCCGGCGGCCGGTCCCTGCGATGTGGGCCGCAGCCGGTACGCCCGCACGAGCACGACCGTCGCCGCCGTCAGGGTGACGGCGCCGACCGCTGCGGTGGCGTAGGCGAGCGGTTCGAACCACGTCGCGACGTGCGGCGGGTTGTTGGACGCCCCCGTGACGATTCCGGCGAAGGTGAGCGCGCCTCCCACGAGACCGAGCGCGGTCCGGCGGCGTACGACCGCCGCCTGGGCGGCCGAGACCGTCGTCTCTTGCCGGAGCCGCCAGGCCCGCAGCAGCGCGAGCGCGCCGCCGACGAACGCGATCTGCGTGCCCAGGATCACCGCGGGCCCGACGAGATTCGGATCGCTCGTGCTGAACCCGGCGGCGCCGAGCAGCGCGAACAGCACGCCGAAGAGAAGCCCGAACGGTGCGAGCGCCGCGAAGAGCGCGACCGCGGCGCGCCGGGCGCAGGCTGTTCCGAGCTCGTCCGCGAACCGGGTGGCGAGCAGCTTCGGCTCGCCGAGCCGCCCGACCGCCTCGGGATCACACGCGAGGTGGTCCTCGAGCTCCGCGAGGATGCGCCGCCGCCGGCCCGCCGGGACGTGCAGGCCCACGAGCTCCGTGTCGAGGTCGGTGAGGAACGTCATGCGAGCACGCTCTCGACAGCCCGGGAGAACAGTCGCCACTCGGCGCGACTCGCGTCGAGCTTCCCGCGACCGCGCCGGGTGAGCCGGTAGACACGGCGCTTGCGGCCCGTGCCCTCGGCCCAGACGCTCGCCAGCAGCCCGTCGGCCTCGAGCCGGTGCAACGCGGGATACACGGTGCCCTCCGGCAGGGCGAAGGTGCCTCCGCTGCGCTGCTTCAATTCTTCGATCACGGCGTAGCCGTGCGCCGGCCCATGCTGCAGGACGGCCAGGATCATCCCGTCCAGGTGCCCTTTGAGGAGCTCCGAAGCCATGCCTAGGCATGCTAACCCTAGGATTCCTATGCGTCAAGATCTCTGCTCGGGAACGCGCAGTCCGCCGGCATGCGCCGCCCGCTTCCACCTCTGAGACGTCTACTTCAGCAAGAGCCCGTCGAGGCGCCTGTCGGCGAGCCACAGGAAGAGAATCGCCATCGCCGCGAAGTAGGCGGCGTCGCCGAGCGCTCCCACCGTCACCGTGCCGAGCGCGAACGCCCGAAGCAGATGAACGCCGTGATAGAGCGGCGTCGCCGGCAGGAGCCACTGCACGACGCGCGGATACCGGCCGGCGGGCACGAACGTCGCCGAGAACAGGAACATCGGCAGCGTGAGCAGCTCGACGAAGGCGAAGTCGGCCCAGCTGCGGAGCAGCGTCGTGGAGAAGACGGCCGCGGCAGCGAACGCGGCCGCCTCGAGCAGCGCCGCCGGCACGATGAGCACAGCCCACGGCGAGTGGATCAGCCCGAGCGCGATCATGATCGCGACGAACGAGATCGAGTAGATCGCTCCCCTCAGCAGGGTGTACGCGATCTCGCCTACCGCGATGTCGCGAACTGTCATCGGTGTCGCGACGATGCCCTCGTAGGTCCTCGCGTACTTCAACTTGAAGAAGACGTTCCCCGACTCGTACACGGCGCCGTTCATCGCAGACGCGGCGAGCAGTGCCGGCGCGACGAAGTCGCGGTACGCAACCGCATGACCCGCGAAGCGGATGTGCCCGACGAGCCCGCCCACGCCGACGCCGAGAGCGAGCAGGTAGAAGAGCGGTTCGAAGACGCCGGAGACGAACACCAGCCAGCCGTCGCGCGAGCTGTGGAAGTTCCGCTCGACGAGCCGCCACGGCCGCGCGCCGAGGAACGGCACACGCGGCACGATCCGAAAACCGGTGCTGAGCGCGCTCACCCGAGCAGCCTCCGCTCGCAGGTCCGCACGGCAAGCGTCGTGCCGGCGACGGCCAGCGCAACGAGGTAGAGCACGTGGATCGCGGTGGGCAGGGCCGACACGTGCCCGGCGGCGATGTCTCGGCAGAGGGACACGCCGTGCCAGAGCGGCGTGGCCCACGCCAGCGGCCGGATCCACTCCGGCAGCCGCGAGAGCGGGAAGAACGTGCCCGAGAAGAGGAAGAGCGGCACCAGGACGAAGCGGAAGAGCGGCGCCAGCCAGTTCGCATTCTCGAGGCGCGCCGCGAAGGCGGTGACGGCGGCTGCGAACGCAACGCCGCAGAGCAGTGCGGCGAGCGGCGCCAGTGCGGCATACGCGGACGTGAACGCTCCGCCGACGGCCGCGATCGCCGCGAACACCGAGACCGAGAAGAGCACGCGCACGCCTGTCCAGGCGAGCAGGCCGGCGACGAGCTCCGACACACGCACGGGCGTCGCGACGACCGCCTGGTACGTCCGCAACCACTTCAGACCGGCGAGAACGGGGAACGACGTCAGACTCGCGGCCGTCTGCATCGCCGTCGTGGCGAGCAGCGCCGGCGCGACAAATTGCAGGTAGTCGAGCCCACCGAGCTGTGGGTGACGGCTGTCGACGAGCCTGCCCAGCAGAACGCCGATCGAGAGTAGGAAGAAGATCGGGTTGAGGAACGACACGGTGACGGTTCCTCGCCAGGTGTGCCGGTAGCCCTGGGCATGCCAGCCCACGACCGCGACGACTCTCCGTACCGCCTCCATCAGTCGACGAGCCTGCGCCCGGTGAGCGTGAGGAAGACGTCCTCGAGGGTGCTCCGGCGGACGAGCGAGCTCCTCGGATGGAGCCCGCGTGCATGGACGGCGTCGAGCGCCGCGTCCCCGTCCTCGGCGCCGATCAGGATCCTGTCCGGAAGAACCTCCAAGCGCGCGCCGATGCCCTCGAGCTGCGACGCCACTCCGTTCTCCGACGCGAACCGCAGCTCGACGACCTCCGGCTCGACGTACTGCGCGATCAGCTCACGCGGAGATCCCTCGGCCACGATGCGGGCGCGGTCCATGATGACCAGCCGGTCGCAGAGCTGCTCCGCCTCGTCCATGTAGTGCGTGGTCAGCACGAGAGTGACGCCGCGCTGTTTCAGTCGGTACAGCCTGTCCCACAATGCGTGACGCGCCTGCGGATCGAGTCCGGTGGTCGGCTCGTCGAGCAGCATCAGCTCCGGTTCGTTGACGAGGGCGCGGGCGATTGTCAGGCGGCGCTTCATGCCGCCGGACAACGACTCGACACGGTCGTCACGGCGCTCCGTGAGCTGCACGAACTCGAGCAGCTCGTCCGTCCTGCTGCGGATCACGTCGCGCGGCAGGCCGAAGAATCGCCCGTACACGAAGAGGTTCTCCGCAACGTCGAGCTCGAGATCGAGGTTGTCCTCCTGCGGCACGACGCCGAGCCGTCCGCGGATGTCCGGCCCGTGCGCCGCGGGATCGCTGCCGAAGACGCGCAGCGTGCCGCCGCTCGGCGGGGAGACCGCGCCGATCATCCGCATCGTGGAGCTCTTCCCGGCGCCGTTCGGACCGAGAAAGCCGAACGTCTCGCCGCGCCGCACCCCGAAGTCGATTCCGTCGACGGCGACGAAGTCGCCGTAGCGCTTCGTCAATGCGTGCGCCTCGATCAGCAGGTCGCCTGCCATCGAGCTGACGCTACCCGCTCCGGCTGATACCCCCAGCGGGATTCGAACCCGCGCTACCGGCGTGAAAGGCCGGCGTCCTAGGCCGCTAGACGATGGGGGCGCGCGAGAGGAGGGTACCGTTGACCTCCGCGTGACGACGAGCGCCGCCACCGTCTCTCTCCTCCGCTGGCTGCGGCGGCAGCTGCGGCAGCGGTCGCCGGAACGCGAGCATCTGGAGGCGGCGATCGCCAACGACGATCCCGCAGAGGCGCGCCGTCTCGTCGAGCTGATGCCGTTCAACCACGCGCAGTTGCGCCACGTCGGGCGGCTACTCGACGCCTGGGAACGCGAGAAGTCGTCCTAACTCCCTGGCACGCTTGTCGTCGGTGTTCACCGTGAGGGGGTTCACGGCGGCCGTTGTCGTGCTCGCAGCGGGTCTGGCGGCGGCCGCCGCGGCACCGGCGACGGCGCCGGTGCCGGGCGAGAAGCTCGCGTTCGACGCAGTGCATCACGCGCTCGCGTCGCACAACATCGACGCGGCGAGCGCCTCCGCGGACCGCGCGGAGATCGAGCGCGCTGTGCACCTCGTCCGCACGCTCCCGTCGGGACGGCGCGAGCACGTCGCGATCGCCCTGGAGCAGGTGGCGGCGTTCGACCGTCGCCTGACCGCGCCACGTGCGCTGACGCTCTTCGGCCAGCTGAAGGCGAACGACGACTACTTCTCCAGGCATTACGCCCCGGCGGACAGGACCGACGTGGTCGGCTCGGACGGCGTCGTCTACCGCTACTTCGCCGGCCGCTGTCTCGAGTTCCACCCGCTGGCCGACTTCGGCGCGTTGAACGCGCTCGTCGCCGCGCAGGACGTCGCGGGCGCCGAGAAGCTCGCCGATGCGCTCGTCGCCCGCGGCGTGTACCAGCAAGGCGGCGGAATCGGCTGGGAGTACCTGTTCTCGTTCGGCGGCGGACAGCCGCCCTGGCTCTCCGGGATGGCGCAGGCCGTGGCCGCGCAGGCGTTCTCGCGCGCGGCCGGTCTCGTCACGGAGAGGGCCGTCGCCTACATGCGCGAGGCGCGCGCCGCGTATCACGCGATTCGCGGCCGACTGCTCACACGCGTCGCGGCGGGACCGTGGATCAAGCTGTACGCGTTCGACTCGACGCCGGTGCTGAACGCACAGCTGCAGGCCGTGATCTCGCTGCAGTCGTACGCCGCAGCGGCGCACGATCCAGACGCCTCCGCGCTCGCGACTCGCCTCGAGCAGTCGGCGCTGGAGATGCTGCCGCGCTTCGACACCGGCTACTGGACGTACTACTCGCTCGCGCACGACTTCGCACCGCTCGACTACGAGGTGTACGTCGGGCAGCTGCTGACGAAGCTCGCGTCGACCGATTCGCGGTTCGCGCCGGCGGCCGCGAGGATCCCTGCGTACGTGCACCAACCGCCGGCGTTCATGGTCGCGAACGGCGGCCTCGGAACACTGCGGTTCTGGCTCTCGAAGCCGGCGACGGTGACGGTCGTCACGGCGGCGGGACCTGCCAAGCGTGCGAGTCTCGGCGGGGGGTGGCACACGCTCTTCTGGGGCGAGCCGAAGCGGCCCGGCGTGTACCCGATAAGCGCTACCGCCGTCGACTGGGCGGGCAACCGAGCGTCGTTCCAGTCTCTGCCGATCGTGCGCGTGACGGCCGCGGGGAAGACGGCGCCGATCCGTTCGGCGTCGGCATCTGCGCCTTCGCCGCCGGCCGCGTTGAGCGTCGGCGCGGGCATCGACGATCCCTCGCAGGCAGGGCTCGCACGCGCGCTCGGCCTCCGAGTGGTGCGGCTGACTGTTCCGTGGACGGCGGACGAGACGGCGCCCGATCCAGCCGTGGTCGCCGCGCTCCAGCAGCTGCGAGCCGGAACGTCGGTCATCGCCGAGCTGACGCCCGACGTGCTGCCGGTCGACGACGCCGGCCGTGCCGCATTGGCGGAGTTCGCCGCGGCGCTCGCCCAGCAGGTGCCGGCGGTGCACGAGCTCGTGCTTGCGCCGGCTCCGACGACAGACACGGCGCCGGACTACGCAGCGGCGTTCGAGGCGATTCGCTCCTCGGTGCAGACGGTTTCGCCCACGGTCGCCCTCGGCGCTGCGATAGACGGGTCGCAGGCTCCGAAGGCAGTCGTCGCGGCGCTCGGCCAGGCTCTCGCCGGGGCGCCGGTCGACGTGATCGCGTTCCGGCCCGCGCCCGCGGCCGCAAGCGGGGAGTGGACGACCGCGAACGTCTCCCAGCTCGTGACGGCCGTGCAGCAGTCGTTCGCGGCGGTGCCGCCGGTGTTGCTCGACGGCGTCGCGGCGACGTCCGCGTCGACGTACGCCGACACCATCACATCCGCCGCGTGCAATCCCAGCGTCGACGGCGTC
>Ga0209579_10000924_pt1 | contig 25900 bp, 26 predicted proteins | sample Coa_R1_2_FD_187152 | JGI IMG/M metagenome (GOLD analysis project Ga0209579, IMG submission 187152) | Surface soil microbial communities from Centralia Pennsylvania, which are recovering from an underground coalmine fire - Coalmine... | ecosystem: Environmental > Terrestrial > Soil >... | reverse complement strand
ACCTATAATCAGCATGTTCGGCTCCTTTCCTCCGAGCCCTTTGGTGGTTAGCGCTTCCAAAGTCTACTCGGGGGGCCGACATTGTTATGGAATCATAGCTGACAGTCGCACAACATTATCAACACCACTCTGTGAAGAAATCTTTTAACCCACTAAGCGCTCTATCTTTAGTAGTTGCCTATCTCTTGTTCTGGGGCATTTCTGCCGGTAGGCGAGGCCTCGCCGTTTGCGGGGGATTTTGCTAACGGACGGCAGTTAGAACGCTCAGGTTTCGTTGGGCTTCAGCCGACCCGTGCTGTGCGGCCGTCTCGTACCATTTTACGGCAGTCCCAAAGTCGGGTGTGACCCCGCGGCCGTGCTCGTAGGCGTACCCAAGTTCATTTTCAGCTGCCGCGGAGCCATGCCCAGCCGCTTTACGGAACCACTTTACCGCTTCGGCAAAATCCTGCATCGCTCCGTTGTCGTTGAAATAGGTCCAGCCCAAGTTGAATTCCGCGGGAGCATACTTACTTGCTGCGGCCCTGAGGTACCATTTAACGGCTTCCGTGGGGTTTGGGCCGAAATTCGCTCCAGTGCGACCGCGGGCGTACATGAACCCGAGGTTGTTCTCGGCAGCAGGATGGCCTTCGGTAGCTGCACGCATGTACCATTTCACCGCTTCTGAGTCGCTTTGGGGCACTCCTAAGCCTCTGACGTACATGCTGCCAAGATTATTTTGCGCCCCGGGTTCGCCGGCATCGGCGGCTTTGCGATACCAGCGCACCGCCTCGGCATAGTTCCGTTCAGCCCCAACTCCGGATTCGTAGGCAATCCCCAATTGAAACTGCGCCTGGCGATTGCCCCTTTCCGCTTTCTGCATTAGCTGATCCATGTTTTGTGACGGTTTGGGAGCATGATCAAAGAACGGATTCATGCAAGAGGCTGAAGCGGAGGAAACAAGACCAAAGATAAACCAGAATACGAGCCCCGAGACCAGGAATCCCATTACCCCAGATAACCTCAAGTTGCCGCACACATTACCGTAATCTGCTGGCAGAGTCAAACGAGAAATTGCTGCGGAGGCAAAACGCGTTGACCTTTCAGTGCTGGCAATGGGCCGCATACTAAGATATTGCACCTGCCGTTCCGCTGAAAGCGTTGCCCTCTATGAGCATGTAATACGGAAACGTGCTTCAGGAGCTTTCACAAACCCGTATCCCAACGATTTGGGGTGGGTTCTTACGATGTAGTTCACGGCGTTGCGTTTAGCACGTTGTTGCAAAGTTCATAGAGTGGTATTGCTTCTGCCATTGTGGCCTCCAGGTGTTCAAAAATCTTTTTGTTTGGGACGCCCGACGGGATTTAAACCCGTATTAACGTCGAAGGAAAAACTTGCAGTGATAAAAACGTGATAGTTCCATGGTCAGAACGCGTGCATTTGGATCAGAACAGATCAAATGGAAAATTTGGCAACCGGGTGAAGAATCAGTTAGAGTAGAGAATTTTCATAACCGATCAGAACGGGGAAAATTTCGCATCGCCGCTGCTCGGCAATGGTCGCCGTTCTTAGTTTTCCATGACGTTGCGCAACTCTAGCGGGTTGCCAACCCGCTAGATAGGTGACCGGTTCGAAGATTCGTCGTACTGATTGGCACTCGCCGTCCTCAATCAACGATACTCACTTAACCACAATGCTAAACACGGTGCCTTCGTTGCTCGGCCCACCTCGGAGAGTGGTTCCGTAGAGGTTTCCGTTGTACTGTACCAGCCCAGCTACGGGAGAGGCTCCGATGATGCTGCCGCCGCTTGCTCCCTTGTTGCTGTCGAAGTTGACCAGTGTCGACAGCGCGTCATTCGAGTTGATTTCGAAAACAGTACCGTAGCCGTCTACACCGCCAACAGAAGTTGTTCCGTAAAAGTTCCCGTTAAACTCGACCAGCGCCCCGTATGGATTGCCACCGTAGGCGTTTATGTTGCCGCCGAACACATACGCTGTGGTCAGAATGCCATGGCTTGGATCGAATTCGAAGATCGTGCCTTGGCCGTTTAGCTGGCCATTATTGAGCCCGCCCGACTCAGTTGTACCGTAGAAGATTCCGTTGGTGGACAAGACTAGGCCCGCGTAGGGGAATTCACCTTCTGTGTCGTCGAAGCTGTGCACGGTAGCCACCGTGCCCACGCTCCCATTCTTCCCCGGGGTGTAGGTGAAGATCGTGCCCACGCCGTTTATCCCGCCGCTCGCGGTTGTCCCATAGAAATTCCCATTGGTGTACTGGACGAGGCTAGCGTGGGGGAAGGAACCGTCAGCGCAGTTCGCTTTAGAGCAAAAGCTGTAAAGCGAAGTCAACGGGTAGGGGGACGTTGGGCTGATTTTAAACATTGTGCCTTCGTTTTTGGCTCCGCCTTGCATCGTTGTCCCATAGAGATACCCATCAGTGCCCATGACCAACCCCGCGACCGGGCTGTTGCCATCTGTGACCTTGAAGCTGTGCATGATCGTCACTGTGCCGGCCTCGCCACTTTTCGCGGGTGGGGTGAATTGGAACACCGTGCCGCAGCCGCTGGCCCCACCCCCAGAAGTGGTTCCATAGAATTTCCCCTTGCCCCGTACCAGCGTTCCATATGGGTAGGCGCCATCCCCGCTGGAACCCTTGAAGCTCCACAGTGTCGTCGGCGGGCCCCCGCTCGGGGAGATCTCAAAGATCGTGCCCGCGCCTTTGGCCCCGCCATAAACCGTTGTCCCGTAAAGGTTGCCGTTGTATGCGACCAGCCCTGCATAGGGCTGGGCTCCATTTCCGTTATTGAAGCTGGCAAGTGAGGAAATAGTCTCAGCTTGCGCTCTCGAGGGCCCTGGCAGACCACACAACAACGTTGCCATGGTAAGAATGAGCCCGATCTGGCTCAGTTTGGAAATCAGTGAACGAGAATGACTACTGTGTTCGGCGTTTTTGGTTGTGCGTTCCATTTTTTCCCCTTCGTGATTGGATTTGAGGTTCACCTTGTAACGCGACAAAGACGAGTGCAAGAGGCCATGGAAGGGTAGCCGGATGCTAAGCTATTGTGTTCACCCGATAGCGGGGGGCTCGTCTTTTTCCGCCATTGCGAGGGGACTTTCTTGGCTGCTGACAAAGTGGGTTTTACGCGGGGTTAGAATTGCGTCCGGCGAGCGAGTTCCGCCGATGGTCTTTACTTCTTTTCCTCTCCCGTAAGTAGCCAGTCAACGGGCTTAGTCCGAGCCGGGCCTCCACTCTGACGCTACAGCAGTCGCTTCCCGGCGGTCTTTTTGTGTTTTCTCGCTATTCGCAGTGCACTCTTGCGCTTCCCGTTTTAACGATGCTATTGAGAAAAAAGGACTTCTTGGCTTCGTTTCGCAAAAAACTCTCAATTGGTTTGCATCGTTAACTGTTAAACGCTGGTAATAGGGGATCAGTGTTCTTTTCTTTCCTCGCCGGTGAGGAGCCAGTCGACGGACTTGCAAAAGGCTCGGCTGAAAGGCGACTCTGGAGTTTGGAACGGGGAAGGGAACCGAAAGCTCTTTCAGCTGCGTCCTTATATCATAACGACCAGCCCCTCTCCGAACGCACACTTAACACCCGAAAAATGCTGGATGAGCCCCGGGCACCGCGAAGAGCATGGGGTTTCCGATTTTACCCGGTTTGCAGCGACATGGTCGCCTGCCAAAATTCGCGTTGCCGGCCGCAAATGGCGTAGATTTTTTCCATGCCCGGTATCGCAACGTTGCGGAAGACTCTGAACTAAACAAAGTCGCAACCAACAGAAAGCGCAATGCCGCGCAGATTTCGCTCATTCGCAAGGAACTCAAGTGTGCCACCCGCCTCCCCAATCGATCCTGAGAAACTGTGACCGCATTGTGCAGATTCACCGCACATGAGTTCCTCGCCCGAATTCCGCGATTAGACGGGAGCTTTTCATTCTATTCCTGGATTGCCTTCACGCTCTGGCAACGAATCCTGCGCTACCGTTGGCCTAGACGAAGTGGAAGAGATTGTGAAGTACCCTCAAGGCGATCCAGACAAGAACATGCCAACAAACCCATGCAGGCTGTTTCCTGCCGGTCAAAACTGAGCAGGATGCCTATCGTAACCAGCAAGTCGAGCTATGCTCATGAGCAGTCTCCCTGGCATTCGCCGTAGGTTGGAATTCCCTCTCGCACTTCGTGCGGACACGTCACATTCAGCGAGCTTAGGACTTTTTCGGGATCGATTTTTCTTCGACGGAGCATGCCAGACGCAGGGGGGCAGTTTCGGGTCCGCGGCGGCCGTCTGCGGTTTGCTTTGCGTAGGATTGCTCGATCCTTCCGATCGTTCGCATAAGGAACAACATTACGAACCCGACAAGCAATAGAACTATGAAACCTTGTAGCATGTACCCACAATATCGCAGGTTTTTCTGGTGGGACTGAGCAATTCTGCACAGTCATTGCAACGGCCGGTCAGCGAAGCTGCGAATAGCTCAAAAGAGCGTTTCCCGCTTGGGCGCGCCAGAGGAAAACTTTTGGGCTACTGCAGCAAAGCGGTCGGTTCATTACTAATCATGGAGAACGATGTTGAGCAGGGAACTGTGGACTTGCAATCCGCCGCCGTTGTAGTGAATAAAACCTAATTTCCTGAAGCGATTCATGAAAAAGCTTACCCGTGAGCGAGTAGTGCCGACCATTTCTGCCAGAGTCTCCTGGCTGATCCGGGGAACCACGGTTTCGGGAACTCCTTCCTTGCCAAAATGAGCGAGCATAAGAAGTACACGGGCCAGTCTCTTTTCGCTGGAATTAAATAGCTGGTCGACCAGATCCTCTTCATAACGGATGTTGCGCGCCAACAAATACGACACGAACATATCGGACAAGGTGTGCTCCCGATGAAGCGCGTTCATCATTGCCCTCTTCTCGATCCGTAGCAACTGGCAATCTGTCATTGCAGCCGCGGATCCCATACGCAGAGGCTGCCCTGCCAGCGAGCCTTCTCCAAAGAAATTTCCCTCATTCAATATTCCGATTGTGGCTTCTTTGCCGGTCTTGGACACGACGGTGAGCCTGACCTTCCCTTTCTGGATGTAGAAGACAGCGTCAGCCGCATCCCCTTGTGTGAAGATTCCTTGCTTCCTGGAAATGGTCAGGCTCTTCCTGCCCTCGCCAATAGTCGCGAGGAACGTGCCGGGATCGAACGCGCGCTTCTTTTTAGCTACTGCAACAGTGCCCATCAAACGCATTGTAGTCCCGCTGATAGCAGTAGGGTGACACAAATCGTGTCTAAACCAAGGCCAATAGTCCTTGGGTACCCGGAATTCTAAAGTGAGCCGTTCTGCACAGTATTTGAAAGGAAGTGAGCGATTCTAGTAGGTGCGTTCAGGCGGTCGATCACTCAAGCCAGGGGGCCTACCGAGCTCTGGAGGCGGAGTTCGCCCAGACAAGGCCGGCCTCGACGGCACGCTATACGCGAGGAGGAGAAATGAGATGCAGCCCGGAAGATGTAATGAAGCCTGACCTGTTCAGCGAAATCGTGCTGCTAGGCAGCGCTAGTTTCGTATTGCTTTCACTGTTGCTGATCATAGCAACTGCGCTCACACGAGCCTGACCCGCAGCCAGCTTTCCATGGAGGATTATGCCAACGAACGTTGGGGTCGGTTCCATTCTGATCGAAGAGTGGCCGCCGATGACTCAACTCCTTGGCTGGACAGGTGAGTTCGATTCGGGGAACGGGAGCTTGGTTAAGGTGCTTGAGCAGCGTCAGAAGATCGAATCGAGAATCACATTTGCACAACAAAATTTGGTGGTGACTAGAATGACGAGCACTACCCCAGGAAATATAAGTTCACGAAGCGCGCTAGCCGTGAGGAGCTTACACTGCCCGCGATAATCTAATGCGGCGGTTCGATTTGCCGGATGCCGGCTGCCACAGAAGAAGCAAGTTGCGGTCAAAAAGACCGGGAATTGTCACCCCGAAGCATGATGTACCCACTGCTCAATTTCTGAAGCGAAAGAGAAAAAGTGCCACGCTTGCCATGATTGTGGCGGTGAGCAGGCAGATTTTCTTCTCCCGCCTCTGGACATGGCAACCAGACTGGAACGTGCTCTCATTTCCCACCCCGGTTGTACGCCCATGCTGCCGAATCTTTACAGTCTTGCGGCGTTCTCTTGGTAACACAGACGGGAACGAAAGTAATGCCAAGTTGGTGCCGATCATTGACGGCTTGCAAGAACTACATCAGTCTGGATGCAAGGAGAATCGAGTCTTGGCTGTTTGCCAAATGCTCCCAGATCACGCTCCAATGGAGGTAAAAAATTGAAGCCCACCCCAACCATGAGCCCGCAAAAGCGAGAGACGTACGCGGCGTGGCTGCGCAAAACTGGCGTGGAAAACCCGTCGAATGAACTCATTGACCAGACTCAAAAACGCGCACTCTTGCAAATCCACCAAGCCGAGGGAAAGGCCCGGCGCCAAAAGCTCACACTGATTGCCCTGGTTCTCCGTTCGTTGGTATCTACTATCTATATTTGGTTCAAACTCTGACTCTGCTGAAGAGCCAACTCCTCCCGTACGCGGCAGGGGATCCGCTGGCAAATGGCCAACCAGCCGTTACCAAGGGTCAATTGACAATCGAACTGAATGAGACTAGGGTCGTAACAGGGTGAAGTAGCTCTTCTTCACTCGTTCAGGTCCACTGAGCTAAGTCAGCTTATCTGAAGGTTTCCTTCTTAGATCACCCGGCAAAACCGGCGCACCGAAGAGAACTTACCGACGCGATGACGTCGCGAACGGCCAGCCTTGGGCTGGCAGTTGAGCGGGGTCAAAGAGACCCGGGGAACACCAGTGGTGACCAAAGTGATAAAGTTGGGTGCGATTGCCGCCTTGATCGGGATCGGGCTCGCGCGATCCTTACCCGATGTTCAACTGGCGCTACAATTTCTGGTCACAGGCGCGGCGCTTATCGTACTCACACAGGCTGCAATCATGCGCCGGTATGTGTGGATGACCCTGTTCCTCGTGGTGGCCTGCCTGTTTAATCCCGTTTTTCCGGTTCGACTTTCCAATTACATCTCGGGTTTTGCGATTATGTTTGCAGGCCTTATGTTTTTCTTTTCGCTCGAACTGATGAAGCCAAAGCCCGGATTAGCGGTCGTCTCGATCGCCAATCGTATGACCGGTAGCGGATGGATGAGATGAAACTGGGATCAGAGTCCCAGGTCGCATAACTTCCGACCTGCAATGGCGGTCGAAAACGCTACAACGACAAGGAAATAATGTGAAGACCATATTTGTTGGAAATCTCAGTTCTAATCTCACTCCAGACGAGCTTCGTATTTTGTTTCAACGCTATGGAGCGGTCAAAGGAGTCGAGATTGTTACGGACGTCGACACACGCTACTCACGCGGATTCGCATTCGTCGAGATGGACGACCACTTGGAGGCCTCGAAGGCCATTGCAGAGTTGAACGGAACGACCATGTGGGGAAAGCCTCTCAAAGTGGAAGAGGTCAAGCCCACGCTTCAACAGAGTGAGTCGGCAAGCATCTGAGTGGATGGGCGGAAACTGATCGATCTGGGTACGAACTGGACCACCGAACGCCATTCATAGATACCAATGACGCGAAATGAAAGGGCTTTGTCACCCATAACGGAGTGGATGATCTGAATCAATACGACCTGAACCAGCCCCACGACGGGGACGACTTGCTGACCACCGCTCGCACGCAAGGTCTTGACGTGCTTGAGCACGATCCTGAATTACATTGGTCGACTCTGGAACACACCCTAGCGAAGCCAGCAGAGGAGATCGACCTGTCTCCAGGTGCTTCGGAGGTGACCAGCGATCCTGTGCGCATCTACCTGCGGGAGATGAGAGTAGCACCTCTGCTTACCCGCGAAGGCGAAGTGGAAATTGCCAGACGCATCGAGCGGGGACAGTTGAATGCAATGAAAGCGCTTTCACGCTCACCTCTTGTCATTCAGCAGGTTTTGAAGATTGGCGAGGATCTCAAACGCGGCGCGCGTTCCATCGAGGATATCGTCGCCTGCGATGAGGATGAGATTACCGAAGAGATTTTGCAAGACCGAGCCGAGGAGGTCACGCGCCGTATCCAGCAGCTACATAATCATTACAAGACAGCCCTCCGGCTCGCGACCATGCTGCCAAGCAAGAAAGTACGAGACGATCGCCGGCAGCGGTGGCAGCTCGGGCGCGCGACTGTCCAGATTTCCCGCATCATCCGCAATCTTGGCCTTACCCGTTCTGAGCGCCAGCGTTTGACGGAACAGTTGAATAAGACCGTTGATAGCATGCGCTTGCTTGACCGCCAGCTCCGTAGCTCGGAAAGGAAGATCGCGAGTACACCTAGCGAGGAACTCAAGAGAAGCTACCGCACGGCACAACGGGAGCATCGCGCCGAAATGAAAAGGTTGGAAGACAATGCCGGCACGACGTTCCAGCAATTGGTCCGTACCCAGCGAGAAATCATCCAGGGCGAGATGGATGCGGAGCAGGCAAAGCACGAAATCGTCGAAGCCAATCTGCGGCTTGTAGTTTCGATCGCTAAAAAATATAACAACCGCGGACTTCACTTTCTCGATCTGGTCCAGGAAGGCAACATGGGTTTGATGAAGGCGGTGGACAAGTTCGAGTACCGCCGTGGATACAAGTTTTCCACCTATGCCACTTGGTGGATCCGCCAGGCAGTTAGCCGGGCCATTGCCGATCAGGCACGCACCATCCGCCTGCCAGTGCACATGATCGAAATCGTCAACAAGCTGCTGCGCACGTCGCGGCAACTGGTCCAGCTGCTGGGCCGCGAGCCCAGCTCAGCCGAGATTGCCAAGCAGATGGACATTCCCGAGGCCAAGGTGCGCAAGGCCCTTAAGGTCATGCGGGTACCGCTCTCGCTGGAGACCCCCATTGGAGAAGACGAAGGTTTTCACCTCAGCGATCTGGTTGAAGACCGCTCCCGAGTCTCGCCAGTGGAGGCCCTCTTAAATGTGAATCTGAAAGAACGGACCGCGCATGTGTTGCGAACTCTGACTGCGCGCGAAGAGAAGATCCTCAAGATGCGCTTTGGCATAGAGGACGGCCAAGAACACACACTCGATGAAGTTGGCCGGTCGTTTGCGGTCACGCGCGAGCGCATTCGCCAGATCGAGTGCAAGGCCCTGCGCAAACTACGCCATCCCTCGCGATCCCTCAAGCTCAAATCATTTCTCCAAAACGTAGGCGAATGCGCTGTGTAGAGCGGTGTTGTCTACGAACCTCATTGGGCCCGTGGTTTTATCACTTAAGGCCAAAGGCACCAGCCGAGGTATTCTTTCCATCCAGCCAGGGGCTACTCTGTTGTGCACGCGAAGTTGTAGGCCCTTTCATTGTCTATCCCGGGATGGGGGAGAAATTTTGACGCGGGTGGAGCAAACGCTGTCAAGGCGCTTGCCCACGATAGCGGCGACCTTCGGTCGGCCTTGACAGAGTTTGCGCCCGCGCTACGCTCCCATTGTCCGGGGCAGGCAGGGATTCTTAAAGGCCGATACCAAGACCCATGCCGTGCTCTTGTTGTGGTGCCTTAGAGATTTCCTGCTGCGTCGCAGTTGTCTGCTGCGCGTTGATCTGCGGCACTTCCGCGCTCTGTTTTGAAATATCGTGACCGAGGGCTGTGGGCAGCGTTTCGCGATCATTGGTGAAAAGTTGCGCGTCGGATGCTCCACGAGAGACAGAGACGTAAGCCATTCGGCTGTTGAGCAGGTCCTTTGCGGCCAACTCGGTGTCAACATGAATCAGCACACGATTCGCAGTTTGTCCCTGGCTGGAGTGGCTGGTCATTGCATAGCCGTAGTCCAAATGCGGATGCTTATTGGGATCGATTTGGAGTGAGCGGCCAGAGTCCATGTTCAGGCTCAATCGGCCAGCCTCATCAATGCCCCTGATTACCGCCAATTCGCGGTTAGCAATTTTCAGGTCATTGGCAGGCGCAGTAAATTGAATGCGGTCGCCAACGGAGAACCTTCGTACCTCCTCGCGGAAGACGGACACGCCGCGCTGTCGTCGGGGATCGTATGTGCGCTCGGTTCCGTCCTGTAGCCGCACAGTGAGCCGGTTGCTGGCAGCATCAATGCTCCGCACCTGGGCGTACTTGCCTTTTCCAATCCCGGTTTCCTTCGATGCGCGGGAATAGCGCAGGATATCGCCAACTTCATACTTCGCTGCCCACGTGCGGTCAGCCCCAGTGAGCTCCTGGCGCGAAACTAGGATTCGGATCGGGTACTCTTCGCCTTTGACCAGGCCCTTGGCTTGTAATTCGGCGTGAATGCGGTCATTGATCTCAATTCGCGAGCGATTATCCGGGGAGACTACTAACGCGTTCTCAGGCGACGTCGCATAGTCCTTCGCGATGGCCGAGATGCGCTCATCATGTCCGTGAATTTCGTGGATCCGGCCCTGCTGATTGAGATTCTCGATAGCTTCCCGTACGTCGCCTCGTGCGAGCTGCTGAACCACTTGTTTGAGTTCGGGGTCCTTCTGCCGCACGATCTCTTCCAGCTTTACAGTCTTCATGCCAGCATCTTGCAGTTGTGCAAAGGGGCGACCGGCTTCGACTGCTTCGTGCTGCCGCCGATCTCCAACCAACAAGACGCGATCTTTCGGACGTAGCCGCTCGATAAACTCATGCACCTGCCGAGTCGAGGCAAGTGAGGACTCGTCGAGAACGTAGACCCGTTTCTCACCCGTGTCGGGCTGCTGCACGCGTGCTAAATGCTTCTGTAGAGTCGAAGTCTCGATGCCCGCTTCGCTGAGCTTCTGCGCTGCTCGGGATGTTGGGGCGAACCCTTCGACCTTGTAGCCGTCAAGTTCTGCGCCTTCTCGAATCACGGCCAAAGTCGTGGTCTTGCCCGCCCCGGCGACGCCGTCTAGGGCAATGATCTTTTCACGCGAAATGAAGATTTCATCTACGGCTTGGAGTTGCGAAGTATTCAATTCTGGATGACGGTCTTCCGTGGCGATACGGAGGTGGGGTGAAACCAGCATTGGATCGCTATAATCCCGTCGGTTGCCTTCCAACATTCTGCCGACGATCTCACGCTCCATCGCTGCCATAACTCTCGTCGTGTACTGTATGCGTGCGCCAATCTGCAAGAGTTCCTGGAACTCTCCCGTGTTGATCCGGCGCTGAAATTCCCGCTGGATGTTCCTGTAGGTGGTTTCTCCCATGCCGCGTGTGAGCGCTGTTTCCAAGATTGCGCGACCATCTTGCACCGCTGACCGCTCGAATACGTGATCGCGTGCCCAAGTCAGAGCACTCTGCGCCTGAGCCTTAACCTCGAGTATTCGCTGCGGACCGTGTTGGCGAGCTTGGGCCGCGACCCGATCGGCCTGGTATCCATACAGCGCCGCTAGTTCCCGGTGTCGCTGCAATACCTCGCCTTGGGACAAGAGTTCCTTCCGATCCCGCGTGTGGTGGGCCGCGATCTGCGCTGCCGCTGCACCGTCGATTCCTTGTTCGCGCAAATGGTCTTTAATCTGTTCCCGTCGGGGACTGGACGCCTCCAAGTACTCGTTGGTGTAGCCACGGGTTTCAGGCTGCCCATGCTTCCCGCGCTCCAATTCATAGCCCAGCATTTGCAGCCGCGTCGCGAGTTCGGATCGATAGACTGCAGTTATGTATCGCTGAGATAGAAAGAGTTCGTGGGGCTGGAGGCTGCGCGTTGTTCCATTCGTTTGCTCGGTCATGTTGAAGATGACGGCATGGGTGTGAAGCTGCGGGGCGGCGTACTTATCAACGGGACGCGCCGTATCGTGCTCGAAGGTGGCGGCGATGAACTTGCCCGTAGTCTCTGGCGTGTGGACATTGCCGATACGGGCTTGCGTGTATCTCTCTAGCTCGCGAAGCGCGGACCGGACGCTTTCGCGGTGGGCTTCTCGGACTCGTTCGTCGCCTCCAACAAGTGCCGTGAGGGACACTGACTTGGGCGCAGAAAACGTAGCGTCCCAACCGGCGCGATGTTCAGCGCTGGTGACTTCCTTACCGAATTTGCCCTCGTATGTTCTCGAGACTTGGTGCCGAACCAGTTGCTCTGCAGTGTAAGGATGCTGCCCTTCACTCAGCCGCGCGAAATGTTCCGATTCCACAGTCCCGGCAAGGTTCCATTGCTCCGCAAGCTTACCCTGCCATTCGCTGTGGCCTCGCTGGTCGCGGCTCCAGTAGTTCTGTTTTTCAGAAGCAAACTCGCGCTCGTGATAAGTTCGCGCTTGGCTGGCCGAGAGCGGTTTCGAGATTGTAAGCATGACACGAATACCTCATTTTTCGACTCGGTTGGCGCCGGCAAGTACAAGGTAGTCGGCGAGGATTTTGTGCGCCTTCTGGAGCTTCACTGCGTCTGCTTGATCGCGGATTTTCACGATGGAATCGGGCAGTAATTGTGTTCCTTCTGCTGCCGCTTTTGCCTTTGAATGAAACAAATTCAGCAGCGTGTAGCGCAGCGCCCAGACCTCAGCAAGCAGCAATTCAATCGGATCGGCAGGCCGTTGCCGCGCCGCGTGCAGTGCAGTCTCGCGGAGCCATTCGGCGAGAGATTGGCCGGCGCTTTCAGCCGTGGCTTCGACCTCAGCCAGTTCTCCTGGAGTCAGGCGCGTGGCTATCGTTTTGGTGCGAAAGCCGGGCCGAGTCTCATCTCTACGAGGCGCCTCGCTCCGAATCGGAAAAGGAAGTTCGGGAGTACTCATGGAAAATCCTATTCATGGTTCTTAACAAATGCCTGCCAGTAGCACTGTTACGACAATTCATGAAAGCGTTTGCGGATCAACGTGTTTACGCCAAGTGCACCCAGCGGTGTTTTTCCGTTTACGAACGTAAACGCCATGGACCCACGGTAACTCCGTCGCGAAACAAAACCGTTCATCCAAAACAAGTTCACGTCCGTAAACATTTCGGCGCTCTCGAGCGCTCCGCAGTTCCCAAATTGGGGGTGACGTGTCCACCATTCTTCCGGTGCGAAGCACCGCGCCTTTCATAGCTCGCCATACTCTCTAGCCAACGCATTCCACAGACGAACCACTTCGGGTGCCTGCCAGCCGCGGCGAAACAGACTCTTGATCGCCTGCCAATCATCATGGTGAAACACTAGGCGGATACCATTGTCCCGAGAGCGAAATTCGACGCCGACTTTTTCCTCTTCATCGAACCCCGTGGATGCGAGGAAATAGCGCCCTTCCCACAAGATCAAAGTGTCACTGAGATCAAGCCCTTCCAGGAGCGTCCGAAGTTCCGCGATTCTCGGGTAATCGAAGAGGGGATATTGCAGGGCAAATCTGCCAGGAAAATGCAGCCAGACAGAGAACTCCGTCTCCGGTCCCCGGTGAAATTCGAGACGGTGTTCGCCTTCCTGAAACGACGGCAATGGCCTGCGATTTCCCGAACTGAAGTCCGCACCCCAAAATGCGCCATCCCGCACAGGCTGTCCGTGGCGGAGATAGTGGCCACGGGCGCACACCCGCCAGAGAATCGGCCAGTATGGCCGCAACGCTTCGTTGAGCTTTTCAATATTCAAAAATCTCTCGTTGTCCAGCACCATGTACAGGAGTCGAACGGTGTGAATCGGTCGAGGAGTGTCGCTGGTCGGGTTCTTCAACATCTGAATCTTTCGATTCACTGCACGACGCAAGTCTTCGTCTACAAGCTCCTCTGAACGCTTTGCCTCAGCGTGCTTTTCTGAGGGAAGATTGGTGAGGAGATAAGGGGCCATCCCGCTCCGCTTTCTCTGTTTGGATACGAGTGCATAAAGGGCGAGGAAAGCCTCGAGGATTCCAATGAGAGACTCATAGGAAAGCTCTGTCTGGCCCGTCCCTGCAAATAGTTCCGCACCTTGCTGGCAGTAGTAGGCAACCAGGGTCCATTCGGCGTGCGAAAGCGGTAGCTTTGCGTCCATCTTCCCGCGAATTTTGGCCAGGGAATCGGTTGGCTGTGCGAGCAGGTCTACGAACTCTAATCGCTCCTCTTTAGCTGACTCAAGAAGCTGCTTTGCCGCCTCCGATGTGGAAACGGGTTCGCCACTCTTAGCGGCCATGATCTCCTTCAAAGTTTCAAGCCTTGAACGCATCTCGTCGGAGATGCGAATGGAGATCACTGGTTGTTGCAGATTTGCTGCCTTGTCGGCCATGTGTCAACAATCTCTAAAATATGTAACGTTACATGTTGACTGTATTGGTACAGTGCGCTAGTGTCAAGGGCAACGTTGTTTTCCCGGTCAGACGACCCACGTCACGCTCCGAGTGAAGTGGTGCCCCGTCAGAGAATCCGGGACGGAGTAGAAAATGAATCCAGCCGAAGACAAGGAACCCTTCGTAACGCCTGAACAAGCAGCAGACTTTCTGAAGATCAGCCCGGTCACCGTGAAGAAGATGGCTCGCGAGGGCTGGCTTCCCGCACATCCGATAGGCAACGGAGTCCGCAAGCGCTGGCGTTTTCGAATTTCCGAACTGGTTTCCCACATGCGTTGTCGTGTAGAGTCGGAGGCGTCATCCGTGCGCGTTTTAAGGAGGAAAGCTTCTTGAAGCGCACACAGCAAGATGTCGGAACGATCATCCGCAAGAAGAAAGCGCGAGGCCCGGATGTTTGGGTTTGGCGCTTCTACGAAGTGGATGAAATGGGCATTACGCGAAAGCGCAGCGTAATGTTGGCGGGAGATGCAGAGGAATGGCCGACAGAAGCTCACGCATGGCAGGGATCGAGGGATTTTCGATACCAGCGAATGGAACAGTCCTGCGGCCAATCCTTCGGAGCATTGGTGAAGCGATACATGCACGAAGCAATGCCCGAACGGTATTCAACCAAGAAGTCGTACGCATCCATTTTGAAGAGGCACATTCTGCCCCAGTGGGGCAACGCTCCGTTGGCAGAGGTGAAAAAGCCCTTCAAGGTGGAACAGTGGTTGAAAGAGTTGAAGCATTCTCCCAAAACGAAGTCCAACATAAAGGGTCTCCTGCATCGCATTTTTGAATACGCGATGAAATGGGAAATCTTGGAGACTCAGCGGAACCCAATGCAGTTAGTGGAAATCAAGGGCGTCACGAAACGCATTCGCAAAAAGATCGTTCTCACGGTGGAGCAGTATCACGCTCTACTCGCTGAGCTTCCGTATCGCATTCAGGTGATGGTCATGATTGCGATGTGCCTAGGCTTGCGAATTAGCGAAATCAGGGCACTGCAATGGCAGGACTTTGACTTGAAGCGGAGGATTCTGACGTTGGCGAGATCCATCGTCGGGAAGTATGTCTGGAACGGTGGGAAAACCGGGGCTTCGGAAGACGAAGTGGCTCTGGATTCGAAGCTGCTTTCGGTTCTGGAGGACTGGCAGAAGAGATGTGTCCCGACGCCAGAGGGCTGGCTCTTTGCGAATGCTGACACAAAGCGGCCGGTGCACGGCGACGTGATCCAAAAAGACTACTTGCGACCGGCAGGTGAAACAGTCGGACTGCTAGGAGTGGGCTGGCATACGTTTCGCCACACTTATCGAACGCTCATCGACGATGTGGGCACGCCTCTCGGGGTGCAGCAGCGCCTCATGCGGCACGCCGACATCAAAACCACCATGAACACCTACGGCTCGGCATTTGAAAAAAGCAAGCGCCGAGCCAACAGCCGGGTAGCGGCGCTCGTTCTGCCACCCGCGATCAAAAAGCAATTGAAGCATAGGGCGAAGGAAGTTTCCTTGCAGAATTTAAAGCCCGAAACCGCCGCGATCCAGTGATTTTTGGATTGGGGACTATGCCCGTAGTCCCTAAAATCTGCTAAGTGGTTGCGGGGGGTGGATTTGAACCACCGACCTTTGGGTTATGAGCCCAACGAGCTACCAGACTGCTCCACCCCGCGAAGTCATCATAAACAACCAGGCAACCAGCGTCAAACCGCGAACTCACACAGATCTGTGACATCGCACGCGACGACCTGAAACAATTTTCGCGAGTTGGCAAACGCCATCGAATAAGGGTTTCGTTTAGTCAGCTCTTCAGCTTGGGGCGTTCGCAAGCGTCAACGATTTTGCTCGGATCAATGGCCTCTCCGTCGAGTTGTTCTTCGAGAATCTTGCCATCTTTTCCGACCAAAATGTTCACTCGGCGAGCCGCTTTGTACTCGTTCACATAAACACCGTATTTGTGCGTCAGTTCGCCGCCCCAATCACTCAGCAGCGGGAAGGTAACGCCGATCTGATCGGCCCAGGCTTTGTTGGCGAACGGGCTATCCATGCTCACACCCAGAACCTGGGTGTCCGTCGCTTCCAGCTTCTGCAGATTCTGCTGGAAGTTTTTCATTTGCTGGGTTCAACCCCCGGTGAAGGCAAACACATAGAAGGCCAAAACCACGTTCTTCTTGCCGCGGAATTGGCTGAGAGTTACATCTTTCAAATCGTGACCATCGAAATATTGCAGCTTGAAATCCGGCGCCATATCGCCCACCTTCAGCTTCATCGGCGCCTTTTCTTCAGCTGCGCGAACCTGGGCAGGAGGAATAAAGGCCGCGGCCAGGCTGAGCACCAGTACGGCACTGATCCCAATTCTTCGCATACGATTCACCCCGAATTACAGTAAAGCGAAATTAATACTAGCGCAAGTCATTGCGTCCGGAACCGGGAACCAAGTACAGTTTTGGCTGAAGAGTTATTACGTGGCTATTGCGAAACAGATAAACGGCAGTATGGACTTGAAGACAATTAACGACATTTTTTTCGCGGTTGCAGACCGGGATGATCGCGTGGTCATGATGCATCGCCAGGCGATCCAATGGGTTTCGATCTCTGCGGGCGAGTTTTATCGCGATGTGGTCGGTGTGGCAGGGGCGCTGCAGCAATGGGGCATTCGCAAAGGCGACCGCGTCGCCATTCTGAGCGAAAACCGTCCGGAGTGGGCCATTGCTGATTTTGCCTGCCTGTTAATGGGTGCGGTGGTGGTTCCGGTATACACGACCCTCACCGATGAGCAAGCGGCTTACATTCTGCGCGACTCCGGCGCACGCGCCGTTTTTGTCTCAACTGAAAAGCAACTGCAGAAGATCAGCAGCGCACGCGCACAGACCTCGATCGAAAAAGTTGTGGTGATGGATGCCGTCGAAACTGCTCATGCCTTCCACATGCAAAGGCTTATGCTGGATGGTCCACAACAGCGTGACGCAAATTTCGATGCTGTGGCCAGGCAATCCAAGCCCGACGATCTGGCAACGATTATTTACACCTCGGGCACCACAGGTGTTCCCAAAGGTGCGATGCTGACGCACAGAAATATTGCCTCCAACATCAGCGCATGGTTGCCGACGTTGGGTTTTCATGCCGGACACATCAGTCTGTCCTTTTTGCCGCTTTCCCATGTGACCGCTCGCAATGTCGATCTCGGTCTGCTGTATCGAGGAGTAACTCTGGCCTACGTTTCTTTTTTTGAGCAGTTACCCAAGGCAATGCTCGAAGTGCGACCCACGATCTTTGTGGCTGTGCCTCGCGTTTACGAAAAAATTCACGGGCAAGTAGACCTGAAAGCGAAAGGCTTTCCGGCAAAACAGATTTACGGCTGGTCGAAAGCGGTGGGCCGAAGACATCGCAAGGAAATCGCCGCAGGAGAAACGCCAAAATCCTTTGCCTGGCAACTTGGTAACCGATTGGTCTACTCGAAAGTGCGCACCGGCATGGGCGGCCGCGCGGAAATTTTCGTTTCCGGTGGAGCTCCGCTGGGGCGCGAGTTAGCCGAATGGTTCGCCGATATGGGAATCCGCATCCACGAAGGTTATGGATTGACAGAAACATCTCCGGTGATCGCCGTGAATACGCCGTCGGCGCATAAGCTGGGTACCGTCGGCAAGCCTCTCTCCAATGTGGAGGTGCGCATCGCGGAAGACGGCGAAATCCTGGTACGTGGTCCGTCGGTCTTTAAGGGATATTGGAACAAGCCGGAGGAAACTAAAAGCGTTTTCAGCGGTGATTGGTTCAAGACCGGCGATATCGGCAATATAGATTCGGAGGGGTTTTTGTCGGTCACGGATCGCAAGAAGGACCTGATCAAGACTTCGGGAGGAAAGTTTATTGCACCACAACCGCTGGAAAATTCTCTGAAGCACAATGCTCTCATTGCCGAAGCCGTAGTTCTCGGCGATAAGCGCAAGTTCCCTGCCGTGCTCATTGCCCCCTACTTCCCTCTTCTGGAAGATTGGGCAAGAGCCAATCACCTCGCGTTCACATCGCGCGAAGAACTGGTTGCGCAACCGCGGGTGCGCGAGTTGTATGAAGGCATTGTGGCGGATGTGAATCGCGATCTTGCCCGCTTCGAGCAGTTGAAGAAGGTTGTCTTGATACCAGATGAGTTCTCCGCGGAGAATGGCACCCTGACTGCCAGTATGAAACTGCGCAGGAAAGCTGTCGAGGAACGCTACCGCGAAAAGATTGACGCCATGTACGGCGAGGCTGAGTTGGCTGGCACGGCGAAGAGCGAGTAGTTGCGACGGACAAGAATCTCCAGGCGCCACCGCACCAAACTAACTAACAAGATGGCCGATTGCATGCATGGTACTCTCAAATTGCTCTGGTCATTGCTCTTTCGCGCGCGTGCAAAAAGATAACTTGCGACGGCTTCTGCGTACCGTAGAAGCTCTGTCTGATTTTGGCCCCGCGATCACCGCGGAACGCGAGCTTCCGCAAACCGCCCGCGCCATGCTCCCGGCTTTGCAGCAGGCGGGTGGCGCGCGCGAAGCCATTATTTTTAGTTACAGCGATAAACCATCGCTGCTCACCTCCGTGGCTTCTGCCGGCTTCGCTCTCATGCCGGATCCTGCAATTATTCCCTTGCTTCCGAAACATGTTCATGCGCTCACGTCGGCCCGGAGCGCGGTTGTGCCTGCGGCCGGCGAATCCGACTCTTTTCTCAGCTCCAATGGCAATGTCGCACCTGAGCTATTCAAGTGCCTCGTCTCGTTAAAAGTCGGTGGCAAACTTGTTGGAGTGGTCGCCTTGGGACGCCATGAAGCCGACGGGACTTATGAGCAAGAGGAGATGGACTCTCTCGAGCTGCTTTGCCACTACGTCTCTCTGGCAGTCCATAATTTTGCTCTCACACAAACCCTGGCGCAGCGGATCTCCGAGAATCTTCGTCTCATGGGTTCTTTGCACGGATTCTATGACAACGCGCTGGAAGCGTTTGCCACTGCGATCGATGTGAAGCATGTGAACATTCACGGGCATTCCCTGCGTGTCGCCCGTTACTCGACCGCAATCGCGGAGGCCATGGGATTGGAGAGCACGGAAATCGTAGCATTGCGCTCGGCAGGCTACTTGCACGACATCGGCAAGGTTGCGGTAGATAAACGGCTGTTTGGCAAACCGGGCGCTCTCGATGCGGATGAGTTTCGCGAAATGGCGGATCACACCCTCGTCGGTCACAAGATTGTCAGCGAAGTGCAATTCCCCTGGCCCAAAATTCCGGAAATCGTGCGCTGGCACCATGAGCGGGCAGACGGTTCAGGATACCCCGATGCGTTGGTGCTGGAAGAAGTACCACTTCCCGTGCGTATCGTCGGGCTAGCTGACACATTCGACGCGATGACCAGCGAACGACCTTATCGCGAGCCGCTCACCCTCGGTGCGACCTTAAGCGAGATCGTTCGCCTGACCCCGGAGAAGTTCGACCCGGATGCCGTTCAGGCGCTCCTGCTTCAAGTGCGCCGGGACGCCGTGGGTAGCAACCGAGTCCCATTTCTTGAAGGCCGGATCGCGGAAAGTATCGGCGCCGCGGATGTGGACCACCTCGCGGCCAGCCTGCAGCATAAGATGAACCATGGACGTTTGTATCTAACGTAAAGTTCGAGTTGAGGCTGTGCCATATCCGGGCTCTTGGTGATTTCTCCCTGTTTTCTGGCCGGATTTACGGACTTCATCGGAAATGCAGGGCGGATTTCCTATCCGCCAACTTGCGGGCAGTTCCACAAATGACCCAATTTACAAGAGCAAACGGTAAAATCCCGAGCAACCTTCGGTCTTATCCCGGGTTGATAATTTGAGGTTCTATGAGGATCCGTCTACGCCGAACCAGCCTCCTCGTTTCGATTGTGGCCGCTCTCGCGCTGGCGACTTCCGCTCTTGGCAACCGGAAACCGCCAGAAAACGTGCCCCAGATGGCCGAGCAGAAGCGGGCGGTCCACGCCTTAAACCGGCTGACTTTCGGACCGCGCCCAGGGGATGTCGATCGCGTCATGGCAGTCGGCGTGGATCGCTGGATTCAGCAGCAACTTCATCCCGATAAAATCGATGACAGTGCCCTGGACATGCGGCTGACGCTTTATCCCACCTTGCGCATGAGTTCGCGCGAACTCGCGGAAAATTTCCCTCCGCAACCTCTCATTAAGGCAATCGCCCAGGGCAAGGAGTCGTTTCCATCGGATCGGGTGAAGCGGGCCATCTATGAAGCCCAGCTTGATCGTTACGAAGAGAAGCAGGAGCGCAAACAGGAAGTCCAGGGTGACGCAAAAGCCGATTCCATAACCTCGATACCCCCCCAATCTCCTGCACTTCCCGATGACCAAATGACGTCTCTCTGGAGCATGGAACCCAATCCGCGATTCCAGGCAGTTCTGGCTATGTCAGGGCAACAACGTGAGCTGTTGATTTCCTCTCTGAAAAACCAGCTGCATGAATTTACCGATGGCATGACGCCCCGCCAGCGCGAAACCATGGAAGCGCTCAGAAATCCTCAACAGGTGGTCACCGAAGAACTGGTCGACAGCAAATTGCTTCGCGCCATCTACAGCGAACGGCAATTGCAAGAGGTCATGACCGACTTCTGGTTTAATCATTTCAACGTATTCATCGGGAAAGGTGCAGATCGATATCTCCTGACTAGTTATGAACGCGATGTTATTCGTCCTCATGCTTTCGGAAAATTCGAGGACCTGCTGGTAGCCACCGCGCAGAGTCCCGCGATGCTCTTTTACTTGGACAATTGGCTGAGCGTTGGACCCAATTCCGATGTCGCCAACGGAATTCCAAAACGCAATGGCAGGTTTCCGCAAAGAAACCCACCGGCAGTAAGGACGAATAAGAAACGGGGGGGACTCAACGAAAACTATGGGCGCGAGTTACTCGAACTTCACACCCTGGGTGTCAACGGAGGTTACACGCAGAACGATGTTACCGAGGCGGCGCGCGTATTTACCGGTTGGACGCTGAAGGAACCTCGGCAGGGCGGCGGATTCGTGTTTGATGAACGCAAGCATGAGCCGGGGCCAAAACTTGTGCTCGGCCATCGCATCAAACCCGCCGGAGAAAAGGAAGGATTGCTGCTATTGCACATTCTGGCGCACCATCCTGCCACTGCCAAATTCATCTGCACCAAAATCGCAATGCGTTTTGTCTCGGATGATCCGCCTCCCGATCTGGTCGACCGCATGGCGCGAACCTTCTTGAAAAAGGATGGCGATATCCGGGAAGTTTTAAAGACCATGCTCGATTCGCCGCAGTTTTGGACTGACGGCCAGTACCGCGCGAAGGTGAAGACACCTTTGGAGTTCGTCGTATCCAGCCTGCGCGCAACCGGAGCCGACGTCAGCGATCCCATGCCCGTTTCACGGCAGCTGCAAAATATGGGAATGCCGCTGTATGGCGCTCAGCCGCCGACCGGCTATTCGACGAAAGCCGAGGCTTGGGTCAACTCCTCGGCGCTGCTGGGAAGAATGAATTTTGCTCTGGCCCTCACCGCGGGGAAACTGAAAGGCACACAGGTTGACACGGAGCGACTGCTTGCGGCGGACAATTCTGCGAACGCGGAGCAAGCGCTCGCACTCCTGGAAAGAATGTTTCTGACTGACGACGTATCCAAGCAGACGCACGATGTGATCAGTGCAAGATTACAGGATTCGAATATCAGCGGGCGTAAACTGGATGATCCAGCGCGACCACCCAATGTTGGCATGATCGAAGGTTTGTTGTTGGGATCACCAGAGTTTCAGAGAAGATAGTAGCTGGTAGCTAGGAGCTGGGAGTTTTTATGGGCATCACTCGCCGGGTTTTTGTCCGCAATAGTGCACTCGCGGTGGTTGGCACCGCTGCGGTCCCTGCTTTTCTCGCTCGCGCCGCGTACGCGGGCGCAGATCTCGGGCCGCGATCTAAGCGGCTGGTCGTCATCTTTCAACGCGGTGCTGCCGACGGGCTCAACATCGTTGTTCCCCACGGAGAGCAGGCGTACTATGCCATGCGGCCGTCGATCAACATTCCCCAAAATCAAGTCATCGATCTCGATGGCTTCTTCGGGCTGCATCCTTCTTTGTCTTCTTTCCAGCCGCTCTGGAGCCAGCGGCATCTCGCCATCGTGCATGCCGCGGGATCACCCGATCCCACGCGCTCCCATTTCGACGCTCAGGACTTTATGGAATCCGGCACGCCCGGCACAAAAGCTACCGAAGATGGCTGGCTCAATCGCAGTCTTCGTTCCCTTCCCCCGCCGCCGGACCATTCTGCCTTTCGTGCCATTGCCCTCGGACCTTCCCTGCCCCGCATTCTTTCCGGTAGTGAGCCGGCCATAGCTGTAAATAAAATCAATGAATTCGGCGTCGGCGGGAGAAATGCCAACGCGATGCCGATCGCAAATACCTTTGAAGCCATGTACGAACAGTCAGTTGATTCCGTTCTGCATGGCACCGGACAGGAAACCTTCGAAGCGGTAAAGATGCTGAAAGCTGCCGATCCCGCGAAGTACACTCCGGCTTCTGGCGCAAATTATCCGACGGGACGCTTCGCAGAAAGTCTCAAGCAATTGGCGCAACTCATCAAGGCAAATCTCGGCGTGCAGGTTGCATTCGCTGACATCGGTGGCTGGGACCATCATGTCAACGAAGGCAGCACGCAGGGGCAGATCGCAAACGTGCTTCGCGAGTTTTCACAATCATTGTCCGCGTTCTGGACCGATCTCGGCGATCTGGCCGATGACACTGTGGTGGTCTCGATGTCCGAATTCGGTCGTACTGCACGGGAAAACGGTAACCGCGGCACCGATCATGGCCACGCCAACGTGATGTTCGTGATGGGAGGACCGGTGAAAGGCGGAAAAGTCTATGGCCGTTGGCCGGGCCTCGATCAATCGCAACTGTATGAAGGCCGCGATCTCGCGCTCACTACCGATTTCCGCCGCGTGCTCGGCGAAGCCGTGTACCGCCATCTCGGGAATAAGGATCTCGTTCAGGTGTTCCCGGGATTCGCGAACCAACCAGGCGAGTTCCTGCGCTACCTTGGGTAGCTGGACGCCTTGGCGGCGCGACGTCATGCACCGCGCTCATCCGGTTTTATTGTCATCCCGAGCCGTCCGGAGCCGTGCTGGCGGCGAGGACGTGCGAGGAATCTGCAGTTCAGAGACTAAGGCGGGATCGGGAAGCGAGTTAAATCTCGATCATCACCTCGCCGTTTTCCACTTTGATTGGATAAACGGCGAGCTTGGCATTGGGATTGTGCGTCGCCTGGCCCGTAACCGGATCCCATTCCCATAGATGCCACGGGCAAAGAATTCTGCCCTTCTCAACCATCCCCTGCCCGAGCGGGCCGCCGCGATGCAGGCAGACATTCTCCATCGCGCAAATCGTTCCATTCACGTTGGCCACGCAGATCATCTTATCGCCGCAGGGAAATTCTTTGGCTTGATTTGGCACCGGCAGTTCGGATTCTGAGCTGAGCTTAACGAGCATTTAGCATTTAGCATTTAGCAGTTAGCAATTAGCAATTAGCATTTGGTCAGCGCAGGATTGTGAAACAGCCCCGCGTAACTAAATGCCAATTGCTAATTGCCAAGTGCTACTTCGGCTGCAATGTCTGCGCGATCATGACCTGACGTTTAAACGCCTCCACCATGTTCGGCTCCAGCCGGACTTCCGTCGGCTTCTTCGCCAGCGTCATCTGATCGATCTTGTCCTGCAGCTTGAGCAGCGCATAAAACAAATTCTCCGGACGCGGTGGGCAGCCAATCACATACACATCCGTGGGCACGACTTTGTCCACGCCCTGCAGTACAGCGTAAGTATTGAACGGACCGCCCACCGACGAGCAAGCGCCCATCGAGATCACCCATTTGGGATCGGGCATCTGGTCGTAAATGCGCTTCACTACCGGCGCCATTTTCAGCGTGACCGTGCCAGCCACGATCATCAAATCGCTTTGCCGTGGGCTGGGACGAAAAACTTCCGAGCCGAACCGGGCGATATCAAAGCGCGCCGTCGAGGAGGCGATCATCTCAATGGCACAGCATGCCAGACCAAAGGTCATCGGCCACAACGCAGACTTGCGCGCCCAGTTGAAAACATAATCAACCGTTGTGATCAGGAAGTTCTTCTCAAACCGGTTTTGCAGCCAGCCCATGCGTTGTCCTCACCCTGACGCCGATTCCACCGCCGAAGTCGCAGCAAACACCCCAGTCTAGGGATACCGCTCTGAGGTGTCAACCGACCCCAGGGGTTGGTACTGTTACAGTTTGACAAACTGTAACAGTACCCAGAGGTTGGTCGTGGCTCAGTTTGTTCAAACTGGTCCACCACCCAGGGGTTAGGCTACAGAGCACTCTCGCACGAGCGCTCCGTTATCACTGCACCGGGCCTCAAACCTCTCGATCCAGGGACGCCATCGGCGTGTATCAACTGAGAGCGCCGCCGATGTTCCAGGTAATTGAGCACACATTCCCTACCCACGGCCATCCATCCTGATATTGTCAAATACGCGATATGACACGTCTCAGTGCATTTGGACTCTTTGCGGTAACCGCCATGCTGGTGACGTACGCCCTGGAAAAGCGCAGCCACTGGCTTATTCTCGCATTCGCAGTATCGTGCGGGCTCGGATCCGCCTATGGTTTTCTTCAAGGCGCATGGCCGTTTGGCCTGGTGGAAGCCATTTGGATGCTCGTCGCTGTCCGGCGTTGGTGGATAGAGGCCAGGAAAGAAAGGTTTAAAAACCCGCCCTGACGCTCAATGAGTGCGGGTTTTCGACTCATCGCGGGCAAATGACGAAGTGCCATTCTTCGCACGAACTCAACTTAACGTCCGATACTTCACCGCATTTCTACGACACTTCCCCTTTGCGCCAGGCGCGCAGGTTGAAACCGTACATCACGATGCACAGCAGGTTGGCGGGAATGAATCCCGTCTGCGCAGTGCGATAGCCGATGACACAGATAATGCCGCTATTTATCCCCGCCAGCACCCATCCTTTCCAGCATTTTCTGCCGACCAGGACGGTCGAAACGATGGTCAAAACACACGAAAGGTAATCCAGCCGCAACACGACGAAGTGCGCCTCCCAGCGCTATCTAACGCGCCAGTTTCGCATGACTTTACCTTGTGCGTGAGATAACGTCGGTGGTTACCCGTCTGTGCCTCGTCCTTCAGTACAATGCGGTTCATGCACCCTCGGGAGAACGTATGAGAGTCCTCACGGAATATCTGAAATTTCATACCAAGAAACATCGCGCTTATATTCATCTCACTCCGCAGATCGAGACTGTGGTCGCTAAAAGCGGCGTACAGGAGGGCATGGTTTTGGTGTCCGCCATGCACATTACCGCCGGGATTTATGTAAATGATGACGAACAAGGGCTAATCGAAGACATCGATGAATGGCTGGAGAAACTCGCACCGTTCAAGCAGCATTACCACCACCATCAGACCGGCGAAGACAACGGCGACTCCCACCTGAAGGCGCTGTTGATCCACCATCAGGTGATTGTTCCGATTACCGGCGGAAAGCTCGATCTCGGCCGTTGGCAACGCGTCTTCTACGCTGAATTTGACGGACAGCGTGACAAGCGAGTCATCGTAAAGGTCATGGGCGACTAGCTTTACGAAAATTTACCGCCGTTGACTCATTATTTACTCTGCTTTTTTCATGGCCTGGGTTTCAATATCTGCGAGAACATAAAATCCAAGATGAAG
>Ga0209579_10000923_pt1 | contig 25904 bp, 20 predicted proteins | sample Coa_R1_2_FD_187152 | JGI IMG/M metagenome (GOLD analysis project Ga0209579, IMG submission 187152) | Surface soil microbial communities from Centralia Pennsylvania, which are recovering from an underground coalmine fire - Coalmine... | ecosystem: Environmental > Terrestrial > Soil >... | reverse complement strand
GATTGCGCGCATCGAAAGCCACAATCCGCTACTGAACGCTGTTACGTACAAGGCTTTCGACGAGGCGCGCGCCGCCTGCGATGGGGCGCTTTCCGGCGGGCCGTTCAAAGGCGTGCCGTTCCTGGTCAAGGACATGGACACGCCCGTCGCCGGCTGGCCGATGACCAACGGCTCCGCCTTTCTGCAGCATAATCGGGCCGACAGGGATTGCGAACTGGTGCGCCGCTACCGCACTGCCGGCCTTGTACTGCTGGGAAGGACGAACGCGCCGGAATTCGGCATTCCCGGAACGACCGAAGGCCGGCATCTCGGCATCTGCCGCAATCCGTGGAATCCGGATCACAGCGCCGGCGGCTCGTCGGGCGGCGCAGGCGCCGCCGTTGCGTCCGGCATGGTGCCGATGGCGCATGGCAGCGACGGTCTCGGCAGCATCCGCATTCCGTCGGCGCTCTGCGGCGTCGTCGGCCTCAAGCCGACGCAGTACAGAAATCCCGGGGGACCGGACGATCGGGTCCGCGCTCACGGAATGGTGGTCGATCACGTGCTGACGCGGACGGTGCGCGACTGCGCGGTCATGCTCGACTGGACCGGCTGGCCGGAAGACGATGCCCCTTATGCCGCGCCGGCAAAGATGCGGCCGTACGCGGAAGAGATACGAACCCCGCCGGGCCGGTTGAAGATTGCCTTCCATGCCGCGACGACTCACGGCGGCTCTGTACATGAGGAAGTGCTGCGGGTCTTCGACGCCACGGTCGCTCTGCTCGGGACCCTCGGCCATACGCTGATCGAAAAGCCGTCGCTTGGAATCGACTGGAAGGGCTTTTATCGCGCGCAGATGGCGGTTACCGGCGCGGTTTTTGCGGCAGAGATCGACGGCTGGTCGGAACGGCTCGGCCGCGCGCCGCGGGACGATGAACTCGAGCCGCTCGCCTGGGCGGCGTATAGCGCGGCAAAATCGTTGACGGGCGCCGATGTGGGCGCGGGCCTCGGCACGCTGCGCGTGACGGCACGTCAAATTCTCGCGCTGTGGCGGGACTTCGATGTGCTGCTGACGCCGGTGACGATCACGCCCGCCCCGCCCATCGGCCATCTCGATCCGGTCCATGTCGAGCCGCGCGAATTCCATCGCCGCCAGGGCCGCGCGTTCAACTTCACGCCGCCGTACAACGTCACCGGCCAGCCCTCGCTCTCGCTTCCGTTGGGCAAGTCGCGCGACGGCCTGCCGATCGGCATGATGTTCACGGCGCGCCTCGCCGACGAAGCGGCGCTGTTTCGTCTCGCGGCACAATTGGAACAGGCGCAGTCCTGGGCCGACCTTCGTCCGCCAATCTTCGGAATGGCATGAGCGACCACGAATCTTCGAAAGCGTCGCGGCGCGGCTTTCTGAAACGCGCGGGCCTGATTGCGGCGGCGGCCGGAAGCGGAATGGCAGCGCCGGCGGACGCTCTGTCGCCGCCCGAAGGCGCTGCGGAACCCGCCATCGAGCCGTTCTACGGCCACCGCCAGACGGGAATACTCGCGCGGCAGCAGCGCCACACCTGGTTCGCGACGTTCGACCTCGACACCCAAAGCCGCGACGATCTCATCCGGCTGCTGCGCAACTGGACCGACGCCGCCGCCGAAATCACGCAAGGCAGGCCGGCGCCCGTACATCCGAACGACGCGAATGCTCCGGCCGAAAGCGAGGAGACTCTGGGACTTGCCCCGGCGCGGCTGACGCTGACATTCGGTTTCGGCGCCAGCCTGTTCGCAAGCAACGGCAAAGACCGCTATGGACTCGCGTCGCAGATGCCGCAGGCGCTCATCGAGCTGCCGCCGTTTCCGGGCGACCAGCTGATCGAGGCCCGAACCGGCGGGGACCTTTCCGTACAGTCATCGGCCGACGACCCGCAGGTGGCATTTCACGCGGTTCGCCACCTTTCGCAACTCGCCTACGGGGCCGCACGGATCCGCTGGGGGCAGGCCGGATTTCTTCCTGACGCAAAGCCCAACGAAACGCCGCGCAATCTTCTGGGCTTCAAGGACGGCACCAACAATCCGCCGGTAACCGACGAAGCGGCGACGGCGAAATACATCTTTGTCGGGGAGGACGGGCCGTCCTGGATGCGCGGCGGCAGTTATGTCGTTGCGCGGCGTATCCTCCTCGCCCTCGAACACTGGGATCGCATGAGCCGGGACCTGCAGGAACACACGATCGGCCGGCATCGCGCGACGGGCGCCCCACTCGGCAAATCGGACGAGTTCGATGCACTCGACGTCAATGCCGTCGACCGGAACGGCAACCCCGTTACGCCGCTCCATTCGCATGTGCGACTTGCGAATGCGGCGAACAACGGCGGCGCGCGCATTCTGCGGCGGCCGTACTCGTTCAACGACGGAATCAACTACAGCGGGACGCGTTGGCCGCCGTGGCGGCAGGGCATGGCGTACGATGCAGGGTTGTTCTTCGTCTGCTATCAGCGCGATCCGCGCGAAGGCTTCATCCGGATATTTTCGAAGCTCGCGGAATTCGATTTGCTCAACCAGTTCGCGACCCACACGGGCGGCGGGCTCTTCGCCTGCCCCGGCGGCGCAGCGCCGGGCGAATTCATCGGCGAGCGCCTGTTCGCGTAAGCAGCGTCGGAGCGCGAAAACGATTGCGAATCACGAAGACCAAAAAACCTGGCAAAAAAAGCCCGCAAAGGGACACAGCGTCACGGAGGTCTGGCTCTGCGTCTCCGCGTGAGCCAAAAAACACGCGGTTCAGGATGATTGCGCGGGCGGGACCTTGCCTTCGGGGGTGAGAGCGTCCACGGCATGTGGGAGAACCTGGGCGAGGCGGACGGCCAACTCCTCCGTGGACATCCCTGCCCTGGCGGCGATTTCGCTCATGGTCTGATCGCCGAAAGCGCGATGCACGTCCTGCGGCGCAACCGGTGTATTCGGCCCTTCATTGATCCACGCGTGTACAGATGGTCCGAGGCCGTTCGTGCGCATCTGGTCGACCATCCCCTGAACGCCACCATGCCGCTCGATCAGGCCGTTGACCACCGTCGCCATTTCCGCGCCCACGATGCCGCCGAGCATTCCGTCGAACAGGCCCATTGTGCTTTCTCCCTTTGGGACAGGATATCGTGCCCCACCTCGCCATCAGGAGGTCGACATTCCATATTTCGGGACACGATATCCTGTCCCGGGCGCGCCATTCTACTGCCGCGCACTGTAGTGCTTCCAGATTTCCTCGTCCTGCGCAACCATGGCGCGGATCCGGTCGAACGTCGCTTCCGTTGCGCCCAGCGCCGCCAGGGCCTTCATGCGCCCCGCGGGATCGCTGGCGCCCCGATTGATGTGAAGGACGGCGAGATTTGGCCGCTCGCCGCGAAATCCGGTCGCAAAGCGGAGGTCGCGTTCGAGACAATCGAGCCGGTCGATGGTGTACACCCCATCCAGCAACGCAAGGTTGTCGAACGCCATCTGCAGGATGCGCTCTGTCGTGAACGATTTGTCGGCAGCCTGGCGCGCCAAAAGACGCTGGCGCGCGTCGTAGGTGCGGCCGGCGAAAAAATACATGTAGAAATTGTCGTAGTGATTGTCGAGAAACGTGCGGATGTGCGGCTTGCCGCCGGTAAAATACTCATCGCACGAAAGGTGAAGGACGGCGTGCTTGCCCTGGTTTTCGGGCCGGTTCAACTCCTCCTCCGAAAGCTTTTGCGCCTCGCTGCGGAGGAAGAAATAGAACGACAGGATGCGCTCCACCGGATCGCGCAGGATCGTGAACACGAATCTCGGCGGCTGCACGCAATCGAGCAGCGACCAGTCGAGGTGTCCGGAAAAGAGCCGATATCCGCGAAGTTCGGGCACGGACAGCAGGTACAGTTGTTCGTTCACCCGCGCCGGCGCGACTGCCGCGGGCTCGACCAGGCTTTTCAGGAAATGATGGACGGACTGGCCCGCCGTCTTCGGGATGTGCAGAAAAACGATGCTCAGGGATTGCATGTGTGCGAGCCGATCACCCTGTGCGTAGCGATTGTCGCAATCAGCCCGCCTCGGCGGCAAGCGCTTTCAGCCTGACCGGTTCGGGGCCATAGGGCTGTTCGCGAGCCGCCAGCTCGCGGAGCGGCGCAATCGCCTTTTCCGGATCGCTGAAATCGATATCGGCCAGTTGCCAGGGGGCGAAGCGCCACCATTCGAGTTCCAGCATCGCCGCAGCCGCCCGTGGGGAAAGGCGGATGCGTTTAAGCGCGGCCGGATTGCCGACGACGACGCCGTAGGGAGGAACGTCCTTCGTCACCACCGACATTGCGCCAATAACGGCGCCGTCGCCGATGGTCACGCCCGGCTTGATAAACGCGCCGTGGCCGATCCAGACGTCGTTGCCGATCGTCACCGGCCTGAATGCGGTCGATCGCGCGTGCGGGCGCGGCGGCGCGGAATAGTCGTGGTACGACGCCGCGTCGGCGAAATCTTCGCCCACGGAAAAAATGCGTTCGCGCAAATAGAAAAAGGGACTCGTGCTGATCCAGCTCATCGCGTGATTCGAGCGCCCGATCTGTACCTGCTCGCCGATCGATGTGTAACGGCCGATGCTGACTTCGGAATAGTAGCCGGAAACGGCATAGCTGAAGGCGCCGAGGCGGAAATTGTTTTCGATCTGCATCCATTTGATGCTGCAGGGCGGCTCGAACACACAGGCATCGGAGATGTTGCCGTTGACGCCGTGAAAGGACTCGACGCCCTTCTGCCGGAGCTTCTCCTTCAGCGGCTGGGTCATCCTGATCAGCATGCCGGCCCGCTCCGCCGGTCAAGCCGGGTGACCACAAAGCGTGAGCGGCCGAAAGCCAGCCGATCCAGGAATTCGAATGCCATCTGTCGCCCCGCGGTGGCCACGCCGCCCTCGCCAGCGCAAAGGCTCGCAAGAGACTAGCGGCGTTCCCGGCAACTGTCAGGACTTCCCGTTCGGTTGACAACACTACCAATACGGTATATACCGCAACCGAGGCTGAAAACGACGACGTTATGGGCGCCTATCGAATGGTCCTTGAAGGAACGCGAAACCCTCAAGACGGCGGGAGAGATGTACAGGCCAAAGTTCCCTCAGTCAGGGAATTTCTGAGGGAATTCTTGCAAAAATGGGCAAGACAAAATCAGAAAACAAAATAATATCAGTGGCTTACCCAAAGACGAACTGCGGCGATCAGGGAACTCTGAGGGAATTTGTCCGCGGACTCTGCATTCACCGCCTCGCCACACGCAGTGCGTGTACCCAACCGGGCCGAGAGGGGGGAAATCTTCCCTGGTGCAGGGAAAAATGCAGGGAAGATTCAAAAAGGCCCCTCATACACGTTATGCGTGTGTCAGGGGACGCGGCCTGGCCTGGAGAGGGCTCAGGCGCGGAGGTTCACACGCTCTTCGGTGGTCTCACACAATTCCCGAACGGTGGCCCTCAGGTTTTCGAACCCGATGGGCTTTTCCAGGCGCTTCACCTGCGAGAAACGGTTGTCCACGGACTCGCCGCCATACCCGGTGACGAACGCGAACGGAATTCCGAGGCGCGAGAGGGCGTCGGCGACGGGATACACGGTTTCGCCCCCGAGGTTGATGTCGAGGATCGCGGCGTCCACGGCGTTTTCCTTGAGAAAGGCGAGGGCTTCGAACGGCGTGTTGCACGGACCGACGACGCGGCAATCGAGCTGATCGAGAAACCCGTTCATCATCATCGCGACCAGCGGCTCGTCTTCGACCAGAAGAATGCAGGGCCTTGCATCCGTCTCAGGCGCGGCCGGCGCCGTTTTGCCCCTGCGCACCGGCAGCCGGGCCGGTGCCTTCCCCTCCACCGACGGTGCCGTAAGGCTGCAGAGGAGCCCCGTCTCGCTCCAGTCGAAAGTGGCCTGGCCGCCAATGTGGCTCTGCAACCCCGACTTGATCATCTGCAGGCCGAGGCCGAGGCGCTGCGGCTGTTTTGCGGCCGGCCCGCCCGTCTCTTTCCAGCGAAGGGTGACGATTCCGCCGGAAATATCCCAGGTGAGATCCACCCGGCCCTTCTTGGCGGAAAGCGCGCCGTATTTGGCCGCGTTCGTGGCCAGCTCGTGGAGCGCAAGCGCCAGCGTCTGGGCGACCGGCGCGCCGACAGCGACATGGGGGCCGGAAAAGGCAATGCGATCCGCGCTGCCGATCTGATAGGGCGCGAGTTCCTCCTGCACCAGTGTCTGTACATCAGCACCTTCCCAGCGCGAATGCGCAAGCAGGCTGTGAACGCGCGACAGCGCCTGGATGCGCCCCTCCACGGCCGTGACGTAGCTCTTGATGCTGTCGGCGCGCGTCAGGCGCACGATGGACTGAACGACGGCGAGGGAGTTCTTGGCGCGGTGATCGACCTCGCGCGCAAGAAGAGTCTGATGCTCCTCCGTGCGTTTCCGGTCGGTTATGTCGGCCGCCACCCCGCTCAACCGTATCAGGCGTCCGTCCTCGTCGTAAATCGCGGCTGCGGTACCGATGCACCAGCGGAGTTCGCCGTCAGGACGCAGGACCCGAAAATCGGTGCGCCACGAGGTCTGCGCGGACGTAGCGTCGGAAAAGGTTGCCGCAAGGCGCCGCCAGTCGTCGGGGTGGAACAACGCGCGTACATTTTCGAACGTCACTTCGAAGATCGCGGGGTCGACGCCGAAAATCCGGCAAAGGCCCTCGTCCCACAGACAGCTGTGGGCGGCGATGTCCCAGTCCCAGGAGCCCATGTTTCCCGCCGAAAGGGCCATGTTGCGGCGCTCCTCGCTCGCCAGCAGGCGGGCGTTGGAGGCGGCGAGCTCGGCGGTACGATCGGAGACACGCTGCTCCAGCTCGGTATTGAGGGTCTCGAGTTCCCGGGATTTTCTGTACAGTTCGACGAACACCTTGACTTTCGCCCGCAGCACTTCCGGCACGATCGGTACAGGCATGTAATCGACCGCACCCATCTGGTAGCCGCGGAGGTGGTCGACTTCGGCGAACTGAATGGCGGAGATGAAAATGATCGCGATCTTCTGAAACCGCGGATGTTCGCGGATCATGGCGGCAAGTTCGAAGCCGTCCTGCTCGGGCATGCACACATCGATGAGAATGATGGCGATCTCTTGTTTCAGCAGCTGTTCGAGGGCATCGCGCGCCGACGATGCCTTGATGAGATTCTCGCCGAGCTCCGCGAGCATGACCTCGTAGCTCAGGAGCTTTGCGGGCTGATCGTCCACGAGCAGAATGTTCAGTTTCTTATGGACCGGCGCGGTCATGTCACGTTCCTCGGCACGCCACTACCTGTGCAGCCACATGCGCAGGGCGGAAAGCAATTGCTCGGTGTTTACGGGTTTGGCGAGATAATCCGACGCGCCCGCCTCGAGACACTTTTCGCGGTCGCCTTTCATCGCCTTGGCCGTGAGCGCGATGATGGGCAGGCGCCGGAAGGCCGGATTCTGACGAATCTGATGGATGGTCTGATAGCCGTCCATCTCCGGCATCATGATGTCCATCAGGACAAGCGCAAGCGACGGCGTCGACTGGACGATCTGGATTGCTTCCTTGCCGGTGGTCGCCGTCAACACGCGCATGCCGCGGCGCTCCAGCACGCTCGAGAGGGCAAAGATGTTGCGCGCATCGTCGTCGACGAGCAGCACCGTACGTCCCGTGAGGTCCTCGTCGGAACTGTTCAGCCGGTCGAGCATCCGTTGCATATCGGACGGCAGATCCGTCACCACGCGGTGCAGGAACAGCGAGGTTTCGTCGAGCAGCCGTTCCGGAGATTCCACGCCCTTGACGACGATGCTGCGTGCCATGGTGTGCAGCTGCATGTCTTCCTCGGCGGACAATTCCCGGCCCGTGAACACGACGACCGGGATATCGGAAAGCTTGGGATCGTTGCGCATTTCCTGAAGAACGTCGAAGCCGGAAATGTCGGGCAGTCTCAGATCGAGCACGACGCAATCGGTCGGCGTTGTACGCATCGCATCGAGCGCCTCGGCGCCCGTCGAAGCGGTGCCGATCTCGATGTCGTCGTGACCCAGCAGGGTCGTGATGCTCAGCTGTTCGGCCGGATTGTCTTCGACCAGCAGCAGCCGCTTCTTGCGCGGCTGTACATAAGCCTTCACCTTCGCGATCGCGTCGGACAATCCTTCGGTCGAAGACGGCTTGCTGACAAACGAGAATGCGCCGCGCGCCAGCCCGTGCTGACGGTCCTCGTCGAGGGTCACGATCTGTACGGGGATGTGCCGGGTGAGCGGATTCTGCTTTAGCTGGCTGAGCACGGTCCATCCCAGCATGTCGGGCAGGAAGACATCGAGCGAGATGGCCGTCGGCTGATACTGCTTGGCCAGATCGAGAGCGTCGCTGCCCCGCATGGAGACAAGCACCTTGAAGCCCTTGTCGCGCGCGAGATCGACGACGATGCGCGCATAATGCGGATCGTCTTCCACGACAAGCAGGATCGGATCGCCGGCTTCGATCGAAAGACGATCGTCGGCAATCGGCTCGACCGGACGCTCCTGGGCCTGCGCGATGACGTAGCCGGCATGCTCCTGCGGCGGCGGCGTGGGACGCCTGTTGGGGCTCGCACTGCCGGCGTATTTGATCGGCAGGAAAAGCGTGAACGTACTGCCGCGCCCGGGCGTGCTGCGCAGATGGATCTCGCCTCCGAGAAGACTCGAAAGCTCGCGGCTGATGGCAAGCCCGAGACCCGTTCCGCCGTAGCGACGGCTCGTGCTCGCGTCCGCCTGCTGGAACGCCTCGAAGATGATCTTCTGCTTTTCCGGCGGAATGCCGATGCCCGTATCGGAGACCTCGAACGCGACCACGCCGGGCGCCTGGCCGAGAATGGGATGGTTGGGGCTCCAGCCCGACTTGACCGACGACAAGTGCAATCTCACGCCGCCCTTCTCCGTGAACTTGAAGGCATTGGAGAGCAGGTTCTTGAGCACCTGTTGCAGGCGCTTGGAATCCGTGTTGATGCTCGCCGGCAGCTCCGCGTCCACCTGCACCTCGAAGGACAGCTGACGCGCTTCCACCTCGTGGCGGAACGGACGCGCCAGTGCATCCACGACATTGGCGACGAGAATGTCCTCCGCATCGACCGTAACGGTGCCGGATTCGATTTTCGACAGATCGAGAATGTCGCTGATCAGGTTGAGGAGATCGGTGCCGGCGCCGTGAATTGTACGGGCGAATTCCACCTGCTTCGGCGTCAGATTGCCATCGGGATTGTCGCCCAGCTGCTGGCCGAGAATGAGAATGCTGTTGAGCGGTGTCCGGAGTTCGTGGCTCATGTTGGCCAGAAATTCCGATTTGTACTTCGAGGTGAGCGCGAGTTCGGACGCCTTTTCCTCCAGTTCGCGCCGCGCCTGCTCGATTTCCTGGTTCTTGCGCTCCACCTCGACGTTGCGTTCCGCGAGTTGTTGCGCCTTCTGCTCGAGCTGTTCGTTGGTCTGCTGGAGCTCGCGCTGCTGCGCCTGCAGTTCCGCGGCGAGCTGCTGGGACTGCGTGAGCAGACCTTCGGTCTGCATCGTCGCCTCGATGCTGTTGACCACGATGCCGACGCTCGCCGTCAGCTGCTCGAGGAAGGCAATCTGAAGGTCGGTGAAGGTGTCGAGCGAGGCGAGTTCGATAACTGCCTTTACCTGGTTCTCGAACAGCACCGGCAGTACAATCACGTTGCGGGGCGACGTGCGGAACAGGGCCGAACTGATTGGAACCACATTTTCGGGAAGACCGGTGACCAGCAGCCGGCGCTTGTCGCGCGCGCACTGGCCGATCAAGCCGCGGCCCATCGCCACGCGCGCGGGATAGCGGTTTGTGTCGTTGTCGGCATAAGCCGAGAGAAGCGACAATGCGCCTTCCTCTTCGTTGCTGACGCGGTAAATGACACCAAGTTGCGCGTTGACGAGCGGCGTCAGTTCGGTGAGCAGCAGCCGTCCCACCGTCGCCAGATCGCGCTGGCCCTGCAGCATGTTGGTGAACTTCGCGAGGTTCGTCTTCAACCAATCCTGCTCGGTGTTGCGGTCGGTGGTGAGCCGCAAATTGTCGATCATGGTGTTGATGTTGTCTTTGAGCTCGGCCACTTCGCCGCGCGCATCCACCTGAATCGATCGCGTAAGGTCGCCCTTCGTGACAGCGGTCGCCACTTCGGCGATCGCGCGAACCTGGGTCGTGAGATTCGCGGCGAGCAGGTTCACGTTGCCCGTCAGATCCTTCCATGTACCGGCGGCGCCCGGCACGTTGGCCTGGCCGCCGAGACGCCCTTCCACGCCCACTTCGCGCGCCACGCTCGTCACCTGATCGGCGAAGGTCGCGAGCGTCTGCGTCATGTTGTTGATGGTCTCGGCCAGTGCCGCCACTTCGCCTTTCGATTTCACCGTCAGGTTCTGCGCGAGATCGCCGTTTGCGACCGCCGTCACCACCTTCACGATGCCGCGTACCTGCTCGGTGAGGTTCGCGGCCATGACGTTCACCGTATCGGTGAGGTCCTTCCATGTACCGGCGACGCCCGGCACCTGCGCCTGGCCGCCAAGCTCGCCCTGTGTGCCCACTTCGCGCGCGACGCGCGTCACTTCGGAGGCGAAGGCATTCAGCTGATCCACCATCGTGTTGATCGTGTTCTTGAGCTCGAGAATTTCTCCTTTCACGTCCACCGTGATCTTGCGCGAAAGGTCGCCGCGCGCGACCGCCGTCGTTACTTCGGCAATGTTGCGCACCTGCGTGGTCAGATTGGCTGCAAGCAGGTTCACGTTGTCGGTCAGGTCTTTCCACGTTCCGGCGACGCCCGGCACCACAGCCTGTCCGCCGAGCCGTCCGTCTGTGCCGACTTCGCGGGCAACGCGCGTCACTTCCGCCGCGAAGGACCGCAGCTGCTCCACCATCGTGTTCAGCGTCTCCTTCAGGAGAAGGATTTCGCCGCGCACGTCCACGGTGATCTTCTTCGACAGGTCGCCGCCGGCGATGGCGGTCGCCACTTCGGCGATGTTGCGCACCTGCGCCGTCAGGTTCGACGCCATGAAGTTGACGTTGTCGGTGAGATCCTTCCATGTACCGGCGACGCCCGGCACCTGCGCCTGGCCGCCAAGCTTGCCTTCCGTACCGACTTCGCGCGCGACGCGCGTGACTTCCGAGGCGAAGGCGTTCAGCTGGTCGACCATCGTGTTGATGGTGTTCTTGAGTTCGAGGATTTCGCCTTTCACGTCGACCGTGATCTTGCGCGAGAGGTCGCCGCGCGCGACCGCCGTCGTCACTTCGGCAATGTTGCGCACCTGGCCCGTCAGGTTTCCGGCCATGGAGTTCACGTTGTCCGTGAGATCCTTCCACGTGCCTGCAACGCCTGGCACCTGTGCCTGTCCGCCGAGACGCCCTTCTGTACCAACCTCGCGCGCGACGCGCGTCACCTCGCCCGCGAAACGGTTGAGCTGGTCGACCATCGTGTTCAGCGTTTCCTTCAGCTGAAGGATTTCGCCGCGCACGTCGACGGTGATCTTGCGCGAGAGGTCGCCGTTCGCGATGGCCGTCGCCACTTCGGCGATGTTGCGCACCTGGCCGGTCAGATTGCCCGCCATGGAGTTCACGCTGTCGGTGAGGTCTTTCCACGTTCCCGCAACGCCGGGGACCGCAGCCTGTCCGCCAAGCTTGCCGTCGGTACCCACTTCGCGCGCAACGCGCGTTACTTCGGCGGCGAAAGCGTTCAGCTGATCGACCATCGTGTTGATCGTCTCTTTCAGCTGCAGGATTTCGCCGCTCACGTTCACGGTGATCTTCTTGGAGAGATCGCCCTGCGCCACCGCCGTCGCCACTTCGGCGATGTTGCGCACCTGCGCCGTCAGGTTGGACGCCATCGAGTTGACGCTGTCCGTCAGGTCCTTCCAGGTGCCGGCGACGCCGCGCACGACGGCCTGGCCGCCGAGCCGTCCGTCGGTGCCCACTTCGCGCGCGACGCGCGTCACTTCCGAGGCGAAGGCGTTCAACTGATCGACGGTCGAGTTGATCGTTTCCTTGAGCTGCAGGATTTCGCCGCGGACGTCCACGGTGATCTTCTTCGACAGGTCGCCGTTTGCCATGGCCGTCGACACTTCGGCGATGTTGCGCACCTGCGCCGTCAGGTTCGACGCCATCGAGTTGACGCTGTCCGTCAGGTCTTTCCATGTACCGGCGACGCCCAGCACGTTCGCCTGCCCTCCGAGTCGCCCTTCGGTGCCGACTTCGCGCGCGACGCGCGTCACTTCGCCGGCGAAGGCGTTCAACTGATCCACCATCGTGTTGACGGTTTCCTTGAGCTGCAGAATCTCGCCGCTCACGTTCACCGTAATTTTCTTCGACAGGTCGCCGCCGGCGATGGCGGTCGCCACCTCGGCGATGTTGCGCACCTGCGCCGTCAGGTTCGACGCCATGAAGTTGACGTTGTCGGTGAGATCCTTCCATGTACCGGCGACGCCCGGCACCATGGCCTGACCACCCAGCTTTCCTTCCGTACCGACTTCGCGGCCAACGCGTGTCACTTCGGAGGCGAAAGCGTTCAGCTGGTCCACCATCGTATTGATGGTGTCCTTGAGCTCGAGAATTTCGCCGCGCACGTCTACGGTGATCTTGCGCGAGAGGTCGCCGCGCGCCACGGCGGTGGTCACCTGTGCAATGTTGCGGACCTGGTCGGTGAGGTTGCCGCACATCGCATTGACCGAGTCCGTCAGGTCTTTCCACGTGCCTGCGACGCCCGGCACGATCGCCTGCCCGCCGAGCTTGCCGTCTGTACCCACTTCGCGCGCGACGCGCGTCACTTCCGAGGCAAATGAGCGCAGCTGATCCACCATGGTGTTGATGGCTTCCTTGAGCTGCAGAATTTCGCCGCGCACGTCGACGGTGATCTTTTTCGAGAGGTCGCCGTTGGCCACGGCGATGGTCACGTCGGCGATGTTGCGCACCTGCGCCGTCAGGTTCGACGCCATCGAGTTGACGCTTTCCGTCAAATCCTTCCAGACGCCCGTCACTTCGCGCACCTGCGCCTGACCGCCGAGCTTGCCTTCGGTACCGACTTCGCGGGCCACGCGCGTCACTTCCGAGGTGAACACGCCAAGCTGCTTGATCATGGTGTTCACGATCGTCGCGGCCTGCAGGAATTCGCCTTTGAGGGGGCGCCCCTCAACGTCCAGCCGGACGGTCTGCAGGAGGTTGCCCTGCGCGACGGCTTCGATCGCCCGGGTCACTTCGGTGGTCGGCCACAGCAGATCGTCAACCAACTGATTGATCGAGCCTTCCATTGCCCCCCAGGAACCGCTGACGCTGCCGAGCTTGACGCGGTGCCGCGTTTGACCTTCGCGCCCGACCAGTTGCCCCACGTGCTCAAGCTGCTGCGCCATGCGCTGGTTGTTGGCGACGATCTCGTTGAAGGTGTCGGCGATCTTTCCAAAGAGCCCGGTCTCATGACCGGACATGCGGACGGAAAAGTCGCCCGTCTTGACCGCCTGGAGCGCATGAAGAAGCTCGTGCAACTCGGCCGTGTGCCCGTTCAGCTTCTCGGCCTCGAGACGGTCGGCCGCGATCGCCTGTGCGGACTTTTTGGCCTTGGATGACTCTACGGTTTCGCCTTGTACCGACATCGGCGGGCCCTTTTTTTCAGTGTTGCGCAAAGGCCCGGGCTCTGCCGCCAGCGGCAGACGCCCAGGCCGGTGCCTTGACCGGATATTGAGGACTGGAAGAAATGAGCGAAAACGCGCCCTGATTTCGACGCGCACTCCCCTTCGCCACCTTCACAAATCCTATAAACCCCAACCGCAAACGCGCGGATTCCGGCAGAGTTCCCTGTTCGCCCGCGAAAAGCCCGCGGATGCTTTCCAAGGCGTGACCGACGGCATTCAGCACAGGAAATGTGCACAGGGACAAGTACTTCTTGCACTTGCGAAAAGTTAGGGCTCACCGCTGCGATGCTTGCGGGCCGGCGGCCTTCCGGCCCCTAGAGCGAGCTGGCGACGGTGGTAAACATTCCACTGAGATCGTTGCCAAGTATGCCGACGGCGGCGACAATGGCCATGGCGATAAGAGCTGCGATCAGGCCGTACTCTATGGCCGTTATGCCCCATTCGCTTCTCGCGAAATTCCAGACAAGATCGCCCATCGTGAACCTGCCGACGCCGATTTCCTTAAAGGCTTGCCTGCCCGCGTGAACAGCCAAGCACGGACGTTGCGTGTGAAAGTGTTATTTGCTCCTTTCCAGCCTCGCTCAAATCGCTCCCAAATTGATTAAACTTGCGACAGGGTAACAAAGTACGTCGCTCTCAACAGGACAGACGGGTTGATGTCGGCCGCAGCCACTCTTCACACCATTGGCGGAGGTCTGGCTGGATGCGAGGCCGCCTGGCAGGCGGCCGAGGCGGGGGTGCAGGTCATGCTCTCCGAAATGCGTCCACTCCGCGCCACGGACGCCCATACAACGGACGCGCTTGCAGAACTGGTGTGCTCGAATTCTTTTCGCTCCGACGACGCCGAAAACAACGCCGTGGGTCTCCTTCACGAGGAGATGCGCCGCTCGGGGTCTCTTGTTCTATCCTGCGCCGATGCGAACAGGTTGCCGGCGGGCGGCGCGCTGGCGGTCGACCGCGATGGATTTGCACGCGCGGTGACACGCGCAGTCGAGGACCATCCACGCATCCAAATCCGTCGCGAAGAGATACGGCAGTTGCCCGAGACGGCCACCATTGTTGCAACCGGACCGCTTACTTCCGATGCTCTCGCCCAATCGATCCGGGCCATTACGGGAGAGGAATCACTCGCCTTTTTCGATTCCATCGCCCCGGTCATCTACAAAGACAGCATCGACCTTTCGGTTGCCTGGTTCCAGTCGCGTTACGACAAACACGGGCCGGACGGCGGAGCGGACTACCTGAATTGTCCGATGGATGAACAGCAATATCGCGCTTTTGTGCGCGCTTTGATCGACGGCGAAAAAACCGAATTCAAGGAGTGGGAGAAATCGACTCCCTATTTCGAGGGCTGTCTGCCGATCGAAGTCATGGCGGAGCGTGGTCTCGAGACGCTGCGCTTCGGCCCGATGAAACCGGTAGGGCTGAAGGAGCCTCGCAGCGGCGCGCGCCCGCACGCCGCTGTTCAGCTGCGGCAGGACAACGCGTTGGGCACGCTCTGGAACATGGTCGGCTTCCAGACCAAGCTCAAACATGCGGAACAGGTCCGGATTTTCCGAACGATTCCGGGCCTTGCGCAGGCGCAATTCGCGCGCTTGGGGGGCCTGCATCGCAACACCTTTCTGAATTCGCCGCGGCTGCTCGATTCGCGGCTGCGACTAAAACTGCGCCCGAACCTGCGTTTTGCTGGACAGATCACCGGTGTCGAAGGCTATGTTGAAAGCGCCGCCATCGGGCTGCTTGCGGGACGCTTCGCGGCTGCAGAGATTCTTGGGCGCGACATTGACGCACCGCCGCCGACAACGGCGCTTGGCGCGCTGTTGCGGCACATCTGCGGCGCAGCAACAGCCGAAACTTTCCAGCCGATGAACGTGAATTTTGGACTGTTTCCCGATGCTGCAGAGGAAGCGCGCGGTCGCGAGCGAAAGCGGGCAATGTCTCGACGCGCTTTGCAAGATCTGGATCCGTGGCTGAAGGATTGGTCACAGATGCCCAAGCAGCGCGGCGCGCAGCATGATCAGCTGCCCGCGCAGGCGTAGGACATCTGTGCCATTGCCAAACGGATCGAAAGTTTTCCGGAGCCGCGAGAGATAGGCCGGCACAAGAGATGCCGGAAGAACGGCGGAAAGCGCTGCCGGTGGAACCGTATTCTGTCTCGCACGCCAAAAATGTTCCATGGCCCGCGTTGCGATCTGGTCGAAGACGCGCTTCAGCTTCCCGGAATTTCTTCCAGGGGACACATCGGCAGGGGTCAGCCCTTCGCCTGCGAGGAGATCAACGGGTATGAAAATCTTCCCCTGACGGACACGAAAGCGGAAGCTTCGCAGCATTCCGGTGAGACCGTAGGCGATCCCCGCACCGTCGATGACCGCGGCCGGCTCGCGCATCCCGGTGAGGATACACGCGGCCATTCGCATGAGACGGGCAGAAGTGACGCGCGCATGGCACTCCATTGCCGCCAATGTAGGAAACGGTACTGGAGAACTCTCGATGGCGCGGGCGTCGACGAGCGCTTCCAGCTCGGCGGCTTGGGCATGGTCCCTTGAGACAATCTCCGCAAGACCGACGGCAACGGGATGGGAAGGCGGCCGACCTTCGCGCACAGCCGAAAGCGCATCCTGCCACCACTGCAGACGGATTTCGGCAGCAAATGGATCGCGCGCCGCCTCGCCTACGCGCGCAAGCTCGTGGTTGAAGGCGTAGAGGGCAAACAGAAGCGGCCGCTTTTCGGCAGGCGCGAAGATACCCGCGAAATAGCGGTCCGGATCGTGCCGACGTACAGTTCCCTCGCAGACGGCGAAAGCCTGTGTCGGACTCATCGCTTTTTCATCGACCGGAGCAGCCTGGGTGCGGCTCCGGTCGTCGGCCCATCTCAGGAAATGAGATGCATGGCGCCAACCATGCAAAACAGCATTGGAATGGAAAGAAGCGTGTTGATACGGGAGAACATGCCTGCCCTCTTGCCGGCACTTCCGCGCGCGTCTTTTGTGAGATCGGGGTAGGCATTGTCAATATTCAGCGAGCGCTGCTGGTTCGGCCAAATCACGAACCACACGTTGAACCACATGATCGTGCCGAGCCACATTCCGATACCGATGAGGAGATAGTGCGTATTGGAGAACGCGCCATTCGCGTCGGCGATGTCCAGCGTGACTGCTTCCTTGAAGTAGCCGTTCAAGACGGCGAGAACGGTGCCCAAAATGATCGTGCTCATCGCCGCCCAGCGGAACCAGAAGAGCGCGGCGGGCGTGATGTACTTGCCCAAGGCGGGCCGCAGATCTTCCGGAATTTTTGGAGTCGTGGGCGTCGAGACGAAGTTGAAATACCACAACAGCCCGATCCACATCACGCCGCTGACGACGTGCAGCCATCGGACGATGAACTGCCAGAAATTCATATCGACGACGACGCCCGCCTGTATCCAGTGGATCACGAGCACAATCAGGGCAAGAATGAAGCCGGCAACCACTACCTTGCGCAGATCGGAAAAGAATGCGGCCATGGCGAAGAACCTCCCCTTCTTCTGGTCAGCCCGTCGGCACTCTATCGCAGTTCGGTTGCCCAGGCCGCCGCGACATTAGCGCGCTTGTAGCCGGGGGTAGCCATTCGACGGAAAGGCTTGGCGTCGTTCTCAGAGGGCAAGCTGTTTGGGGCGCGTGGTCCTAAGCCAGGTAACGACGAAAAGGCGTGTCACCATGACCGCCGTGAAGAACGAGGTGATGATTCCCAGTCCGAGTGTCACCGCAAATCCACGAACAGGCCCCGAGCCGAGTTGAAACAGGATCAGCGAAGCGATGAGGTGGGTCATGTTGGCATCGACGATCGTCGCCATCGCGCGCCGGAAGCCCTGATCAATGGAGGCGATAATTGTCCGGCCATTGCGATGCTCTTCGCGAATGCGTTCGTAGATGAGCACGTTGGCGTCCACCGCCATGCCCATGGTGAGCACAATGCCCGCAATGCCTGGCAGGGTAAGCGTGGCGCCGAAGGCGGTCAGTGCAGCCAGGAGCAGAATGACGTTGAGAGTCAGCGCCAGATCCGCGAACAGGCCGAAGAGCCCATAGCGGGCCACCATGAAAAGCGCGACGAGCGCAAGCCCGGCGAGCGTCGAGTACTTCCCGCCCTGCACCTGGTCGGCTCCCAACTCGGCACCCACGGTTCGCTGTTCAATAACCCGAAGTGGCGCGGGAAGGGCGCCCGAGCGGAGAAGGACAGCAAGATCGGTCGCACTCTGGACAGTGAAATTGCCCCCCGTGATGTCCCCTGAACCGCCGAGGATCGCCTCCTGGATGACGGGAGCTTCTATGATCTGATTGTCGAGAACGATGGCAAAGCGTTTTCCGACATTTTCCTTGGTTGCATCGCCAAACTCGCGCGCGCCGACCGTGTCGAACTTGAAGTTGACGTCGGGCTGACCGTCTTGCGGATTAAATCCCTGGTACGCATCCGTAAGCCGATCACCGCCGACAAGGACCCGTCGTTCGACGACGAGAGGCGGCTGTTTAGCTCCATTTTTTTTCCCGGGAGCAAATTGCAGGAGTTCGTCGCCAATCGGAACAATTCCGCGCTCGGCCTGCTGAAGATCGGCGCTGTCGTCCACCATCTGGAACGTCATCTTCGCTGTCTTGCCGAGGATCTCGATGAGGCGCTGAGGATCGCTGAGCCCCGGCACCTGTACGAGGATGCGATCCTCTCCCTGCCGTTCGATAGTCGGCTCGCGCGTGCCAAGTTGATCGATGCGGCGGCGCACCGTCTCGATCGATTCTTCGAGTATCTGGCCTTGCGTGCGCGTCTTGAAGTTGTCCGTCATGTGCATGACGAATGAGCCGGGAGAGGGCTCGAGCATCTCGTAATCGCGCGCACCAGCGGAAAGTACGGATCCGCCTACAACCGGATTGAGTTTGGTCAGGATATCCCGCGCCTCGTCGAGTCTCGAGTGATCAAGCAGCCGTAGCGAAACGCGGTCGCTGCCCGCTTCCAGGTTGGTGTAACCGATGCGCGCTTTTCGGAAGGCAACGCGGATATCCCCCATGAGCGATTCGAGCTTGTCTTTCTGCACCTGATCGAATTGCACTTCGAGCAACAGATACGAACCACCCTGGAGGTCGAGACCAAGGGCGACGGTTCCTCTCGGCAAAAACGGCGGCATGCGAGCTATGACCCAACCGGGGAGCGCATTCGGCAGCGCGATCAGGAAGCCTACGACCAGGATCAGGATCGTAAGAACCTTCGACCATGTGGGTATCTGCAGCATACTTGTCGCTTTCAGTTCTTGTCGGTCTTGGTGTCGTTGGCGGGCGTCCTGGGCCGCACTTCGGTCAGCGAGCTTTTCATTACCCGGACCTGTACGTCATCGGCAATTTCCACCATCACTTCGCCGTCGTCTTTCACTTTCGATACCTTGCCGACAATTCCACCAGCGGTAACGACCATGTCGCCGCGGCGCACATTTTCGATGGCCAGCCGAAGCTCTTTCGCACGCTGCTGCTGGGGACGAATGGTGAAAAAATAGAAGATGGCCATGATGGCCACCATGGGAATGAAAAAAGTGTAGGTATCCATCAGTGGTGTTCCGAAAATCCGGGCCGGATTGCGCCCGCAAGGGCGCGGACTATAGCCGCGGGGCCCCCCTTTGCAACCGTCGAGAGGTATATGGCGTCAGCTGTTGGCCGCGAGAAGAAGCCTCGGGTCGACCGGCGTTACGCCACGTCGAATTTCGAAGTGGAGCTGCGGCCGATCGACTCCACCCGTCGTCCCGGCGGTGCCGATTACCCTACCCTTCTCCACAAACTCGCCCACCGCGACCACAACGTTCTCAGCATGGGCATAGGCCGTCACGTAGGTGCGACCATGCGTTATGAGGATCAGATTGCCGTACCCGCGCAATGTTCCGGCGTAGCTTACCGTCCCGTCGGCCGCGGCACGAAACGGCGCGCCGCGTTCCGCAGCGATATTGATTCCTTCGTTGCGGGTACCAAGCGCGCCGGGACCAAAGGATGAAATCACGGGGCCGGCAAGCGGCCACGCAAACCCAGGTGACTTCTGCTGGCCCGTATCAGCCCGGCTTCCGATCACGGGACGCGGGTGCACCGGTGCTCCCGACCGCGCCACCCGTGCAGCGGCAACGGCGGTACGAACTACGACAGGCGAATCGGGTCGTGTTGCGTAATCCGGCGCGGAACGGTCCATCGCATCGGAAAGTACAGCTTCGCGGGTTGCACGCGTGGTGGCGGGTATGAGCATGACGCGGCCGGCGGGAATGCGCCCTGGTGTTTTCAGATCGTTGAGCTTGATGACAACAGAGGGGGCCAACCGATAGCGATCCGCTATTGTTCCAACCGTGTCGCCGGCACGTGCGATCACCGTGTAGTAGGTGGCACGAGGCCAGTGGCCATGCTCGGCGGCTGCGACGGTGGCCGTATTTCCAAAGGCGGCAAGCGCAAAGCTCAATGCAATGCAGATGCATTTTCCGCACCACGTGTCATCCGTTCCGCTCTTTTTCATTCGTCGCCTGCACCTCGGGTGGCAAACCCGGCAACATCGGCACGAAGGCCACGGGAATAAGGTCCTGTCGCGTGATGCCGCCTTCGGTGCGCATGATCTTCACCAAATGTTGCGAAATCCTTTCAAACGCATCGGGCCCGCTTAACGGTGCGACAAGAATTCCGGAAGGCTTCAGCTGTTCGAGGAGCGCCGGGGGGACTTCGGAAAGCGCCGCCGTGATCAGAATACGGTCAAACGGCGCCTGCTCGACCCAGCCGGTCGAGCCATCGCTGTGCCGAACCACGATATTGTGCAGATTGAGTGCCTTGAAGCGGGCCTCGGCAGCTTTCAGGAGCGGGCGGTGACGCTCTACGGTGTACACCATGCGGCAGAGGGGCGCGAGTACAGCGGCCTGATACCCGGATCCCGTGCCGATTTCGAGCACACGATGACGCGAATCCACCTCGAGGGCTTCCGTCATATAGGCGACTATGTAGGGTTGGCTGATGGTCTGGCCGCAGGCGATTGGCAGCGCGATGTTCTCATAAGCCGTGGGATGAAATGGCTCGTCAACGAACAAATCTCGCGGTGTGCGTTCGATCGCGGAAAGGATGCGCTGATCCGTGATGCCCTGCCCGCGCAGTTCCATCACGAGGGCTATGGGGCGGTGGTCGTCCATCAGGCCGAAAGATGCTCTTCGCCGAGCATTGTTTTCAATCGGTCGCGCTCATGAAATTCTGTCAGGTTGAGATGGAGCGGCGTGACCGATATCCGCTTGCGGTAGATCGCGTTGAGATCGGTACCCTCGGGAGGGTCGCTGCGTCCACGCTTGAAGCCGATCCAATAATACGGAATGCCGCGCGCATCGACGCGACGGTCGAGCATTGCGGTCTGCAGGTCACGTTTGCCCTGTTCCGTGACTTCAATGCCGCGCACACCCGCCGCGCCTCCGTCCGGAAAATTGACGTTCATCAACACATCGGCCGGCCAGCCGATCTCGACCAGTCTCCTGATCAGCGGCGGACCGTGAGTTTCTGCACAGGACCAATCCACGTCGCGTCCGGCGCTGAACCCGTAGGCCTGTGAAAGGGCAATCGAAGCGACGCCCAGCGCGGTCCCTTCCATCGCTCCGGCGATGGTGCCTGAATATGTCACGTCATCTGCGAGATTCGATCCCCGATTGACGCCAGAAAGGACGAGCGTCGGGCGCGAGTCTGCCATCAACTCCGCGATCGCCATCATGACACAGTCGGTGGGCGTACCGGTCACCGCAAATCGACGCGAATCGATTTTCCGTAGTCGCAGGGGCAAGGCGAGCGTGAGCGAATGCGATGCGCCGGACTGCTCGGTTTCCGGCGCCACCACCCAGACTTCATCGCAGAGGGCGCGCGCAATCCTTTCGGCCACCATAAGACCCGGTGCGTGGATACCATCATCATTGGTTACAAGGATTCGCATAAGCACCTTATTTCCCGATGCACGCCTCGCCGTCCATGTAAGGGCGCAAAGCGTCAGGGATCACGACAGAGCCGTCGGGCTGCTGATAATTCTCGAGGAGCGCCACAACCGTCCGGCCGATCGCAAGACCGGAACCGTTCAGCGTATGCACAAAGTGAAGCGCCTTGTCCTTTGAGCGATAACGCGCGTTCATGCGCCGGGCCTGGAAGTCTCCGCAGTTCGAACACGACGAGATTTCTCGAAACCGGTCTTGGCCTGGCAACCAAACCTCGATGTCGTATGTCTTTCGCGCCGCAAATCCCATGTCGCCCGTGCACAGCGTCATCACCCGATGATGAAGTTCAAGACGCTTCAACACCTCTTGCGCGCAATCCGTCATCCGCTCGTGCTCATCGATGGACGTTTCGGGCGTGACGATCGAGACAAGCTCGACCTTCGAGAACTGATGCATGCGCAGGATACCATGCGTGTCCTTTCCTGCCGCGCCGGCCTCGGCGCGAAAACAGGGCGTCCAGGCGGTCAGCCGCAACGGCAGATGTTCTTCGTCCAGAATCTCGTCCCGGACAAAATTCGTCAGCGACACTTCAGCGGTGGGTATCAGCCAGTATCCTGTCGTGGTGCGGAAAAGGTCTTCCTCGAATTTCGGCAGTTGGCCGGTTCCGAATGCGGCGTCATCACGCACGAGCAGGGGCGGAGAAACTTCGCGATAGCCGAACGCGCGCGTATGCAGGTCGAGCATGAAATTGCCTAGCGCGCGTTCAAGGCGAGCAAGAGCCCCCGTCAGATAGACGAACCTTGCGCCAGATACCTTCGCGGCGCGCTCGAAATCCATCTGTCCGAGATCCTGGCCGAGCACGAAATGTTCGCGCGGCCTGTCCAACACCGGAGCCGTCCCGAACCGGCGCGTGGTCACCTCGACATTGTCCGATTCGTCCACGCCATCAGGGACGTCGGCTGCCGGCAGGTTCGGAAGCGTGGTAATTTCGCCGTCGAGGGCGCTCTTCAGATTGCGCTCCTGGTCCTCGCCGATCCGTATCTCTTCCTTGAGCCCCGCCACTTCGGCCATGAGCGCCGAAGCCCGTCCTTCGTCCTTCTGCGCCTTGGCTGTTCCAATGGCGCGGGACGCCTCGTTGCGGCGAGCCTGAGCCTGCTGCAGACGCGCCTGCAGCGCGCGCAATTCGCAATCTTTCGCGAGCAGGTCTTCTGTAATCACCTGGCCCGAGGCAGCGCCACGCCTCACCAAACCCGCTGCGAACTCGGCCGGTCGTTCTCGAATTGCCCGAATATCGTGCATGGCGCCTCCGCAACCTGTTCTTCGGGCCGCAAAACGGTAATGGCATGGCCGATTCAGCCGGTAAAGCGCCTAATCAGGGCGTCTGCGCGGCGGCCCGCGCCGCCTCTTCGCGCGCGCGGCTGTTCTCGATGAGGCGGACGCACCAGATCGAAATTTCGTACAGCACGATGAGCGGCAGCGCGAGACTCATCATGCTGAAGGGATCGGGCGGCGTTATGACTGCCGAAAGTGCCACGATGCCCAAAATCGCGTAGCGCCGCACGCTTCGAAGTTGCGCGCTGGAAACAATTCCGACCCGGCCAAGCAGGGACAGCAGTACCGGCAATTGAAAACACAGGCCGAATGCGAAAATCAGCATTGTCACGAAATCGAGGTACTCGCTGACCTTGGCCTGGAGTTCGATCCCCAGCGTGCCATGGCCGCCCGGCGTCTCGTAGCCCACGAAAAAACGGATCGCGAATGGCAGCATCACGTAATAGACAAATGCTGCGCCGATGGTGAAGAGAACCGGCGTGGCCACGAGAAACGGAAGAAACGCACGTCTTTCGTGCCGGTAAAGCCCGGGAGCGATGAACAGCCATAGCTGTGATGCGACAATCGGAAAGGAAAGGCAGAGCCCGGCGAACATACCGAGCTTCACATAGGTGAAGAACGTCTCGTACAAAGCCGTGTAGATCAGGTGATGGTTGGGCTGGCCGGCCAAAGCATGCGCCAGCGGAGCGGTCAGAAATGCATAAATGTACTTCGCGAAGACGAAACAGATGATGAAACAGATCACAAAAGCAATGATTGAAATGATCAGTCGCTTGCGAAGCTCTATGAGGTGATCGAGCAGCGGCGCCTTGGTGGCTTCGACGGCCTGTTCGTCCGCCGGTGAGGGCGCGGTCATGTGCCGTGCCCGCTCCCGCCGTCATTGGTCTTTTCAACGACACTCGGCTCTGTCGTCCCTGGCTCTGCTGTCCCGGCGGGGAGGACGGGCGCGCGGAGCGCGCGATCCACATCGGCCAACGGTCGCTCATGGCGCAGCGCGTCGAGTTCGGCGCGCAACTCGTCAAGCTCCGATTGCCGTGCCATATCGTCAAAACTCTTCCGAAACTGGTCGGCCATGGCACGGGCTTTCGCGACCCAACGCCCGGTCATTCGCATGAGTCGTGGAAGGTCCTTCGGCCCCACCACCACGAGCGCAACGATAAGAACGATGAGGATATGGCTCCAGCTCAGGTCCATCATGGCTCGGAAAGTGTCCGATCAGTGCCCGGACGACGAATCCTTGCCGCCGCCAGCGCTGTCATCGCGCCGATCAGGGATCGCGCGTTCATCCTCGGGTTCGTTCAAGCCCTTGCGGAAGCTGCGAATGCCTTTTGCGACATCACCCATCAAATCCGAGATCTTGCCGCGCCCGCCAAATAGCAAAAGGGCCACCACAGCGAGAATAAGTATGTGCCAAATGCTCAGAGTGCCCATGATTCCTCCCAATTCGAATTCCACAATGTCATCAGCTAGGGTTCCTAAAGACCCTTTGCAACTTCGCGCGCACGCTCAACTCACCGTCGTTTCGGCCTTTCGTCCAAAGGCCGTCGCAACCGCAGCGAGTCGCTTCTGCACGGGATCGCCGGCCATGATTGCGCGACGCTTCGGGATGTCCAAAATCAATTTTCCCGTCGTCAGCCTTAGTCGGTAGTGGCCGAGTTCGCCCGTTGCCGATGCGGATAGCGCGAATGCCAACCGCGCAGCCAGGCCGATACGGAACGCGAGGGTGCTCTCATCGGGTCCGAGCAATCCACCCAGCTGCACGTCGCGCGGGTGATCTTCATCGCCGGAATAGCGATGGAAGACCGCAGTGGCGATAAGCGCGCGCGTCCGGTGATCGGCACCGGCAAACGGCGCCGTCAGGACATGGTTGAAGGTTCCGAGAGCACGGTCGTCAGGATGGCGCCGCCAGCCGACGTCCGAAAACAGACACACGGCGCGACGTATCCGGCTTGAATCGTCGGTTTCACCGGCAAAGAGGGGCGACAGCCATTCGTACATTTCGCCGGCATGAGCCGGTGTACGGCTGATCCGTGCGTTGGTAGCCGCGGCAAAGGCAAGGAGCGGATCCCTGGCACGTTCCTCTACCGACAGCTGGTCGAACAGCAGGCCCTCTCGCAGTCCGTACGCGGAAACCACCACCTCCTTGAGGCCGGTCGCCTGCAGCAGTTCTTCCAGGACGACTGCGCCAAAAGGCAGCGCTTCCGCACGCCGCCGAGAAACCACCTTCACCTTCTCGAGCGATTTGCGCGACAGGCGTGCCACCAGCCGGCAGAGCTTCAGCGCACGGCCGCTTGGAATTGCGTAGTTATGAAGAACGTGCAGGCGGTAATCCTGCTCCTCCATGTCGATGCGTGCAAAGCTTCGCCACACACCGCCGACAGCGTAGAGCGATCGTCCGTTGAGGTCGCCGAGTTGTGCCAGGGAGGTCAAACCCGCCTGGACGAGTTCACGCGCGCGTTCGGAGTTGCCGCGCGCAGCATCAACCAGACGCAACGGACCGTAGGGAAGAGTCAGCGCATCACCCGTACGGCCGCTTCGAACCGTCACCATATCGAGACTGCCGCCGCCCAGATCGGCAACCAGTCCGTCCGCTGCCGGAATTCCCGCGAGCACCCCGTGCGCGGCAAGTCGCGCTTCCTCTTCTCCGGAAAGTATGCGGATAGGGCCTCCCCAAACCGCCTCCGCCCTCCGAACAAATTCCTGTCCGTTCACGGCATCGCGTGCAGCAGCCGTTGCCACCGCGTCCCTCAGTTCGACGCGATGCGCATCTGCGAGAATTCGGAACCGCGCAAGCGATTCGAGCGCAAGGCGCATGCCTTCGTCATGAAGTCTGCGGCGCGTGACCATGTCGCGGCCGATCGCGCAAATCGCCTTTTCATTGTGCACAACGGCTGGCGTGCGCGAAAATGATTCATAAATCACGAGGCGGACGGAATTCGAACCAATATCCACCACCGCAAATGGCGTTCCGCGTGTGCGGCCGGTTCGTGCGGATCGGGAACGGTCTTCCACGGTGACCGCTCCTGCCC
>Ga0209579_10000921_pt1 | contig 25922 bp, 17 predicted proteins | sample Coa_R1_2_FD_187152 | JGI IMG/M metagenome (GOLD analysis project Ga0209579, IMG submission 187152) | Surface soil microbial communities from Centralia Pennsylvania, which are recovering from an underground coalmine fire - Coalmine... | ecosystem: Environmental > Terrestrial > Soil >... | reverse complement strand
AGCTGCTTCTCCTCGACCAGCGGCCGGTAGAGCCTTCCGCTTCGCCCCGCGAACACGGACATCAGGAGGTCGCAGGCCGCGGAGTCCTTGTGGACCGCCGCCGGACCGTGCCACTCGATCGCGATGTCGTCCTTCGCTTCGGCCTCGGCCTCGATGCGCCGTTCGGCCACCTGGTCGGGCTCCTGGGTGACGATGGCTTCGCGCTCCCCTGAAAACCTCCGGAGACGGCCGAAGTACCGCTTCGCCAGCTCTTTGATGTCGCCCGGGACCACGTCTCCCACGAAGATCGCCGTGCAGTTCTGGGGGGAATAGTGGGTGTCGTAATACCGCTGGGCGTCGGCCAGCCGGTACTCGTCGATGTCGCTCATCCAGCCCAGGACGGGCCAGTGGTAGGGATGGGCCTCCCAGAGCATCGCCCAGTAGTCTTCGTGGACCAGCCCGGTGGGCGTCGAGTCGGTTCTCATCCGGCGCTCTTCCTTCACGACGTCGCGCTCCGGATAGAAGCTCCGGAAGACCGGCTTGAGGAAGCGGTCGCTCTCCAGCCAGCAGAACAGCTCGACCTTGTTCGAGGGCAGCTCGACGAAATAGTTCGTCCGGTCGTAGGAGGTCGTCGCATTCAGTCCCGTGCCGCCGTTGGCCTGGAAGATCTTCGACAGATGCTCGGGGATGATGATTTTCTTCTGCTCCTCGACATAGCCCTCGTACTCCTTCATGAGGGATCGGTACTCGTCCTCGTAGGCATCCTTCGGCAGGGCGTCCCGGAGCGCCTTCTCCGGCAGCGAGAGGACGTCCTTGCCGGGAACCGGTTCCAGCCCCCGGCGCTTCGCCTCCAACCGGGCCAGCTTCACTTTCCGAATCCGGCCCATCACGTCCTCGATCTTCGCGTTCAGCTCCGCGTCTTTCTTGGCGTCGCGGGTGCCGATCACGTCGGTCCCCATGAACATCATGTGCTCGAAGAAATGGGAGAGGCCGGTGCCTCCCGTGTGCTCGTTGACCGAGCCCACCCGCCACCACAGGGAGCAGAACACCCGGGGCACGTCGTGGCGTTCCACGATGAGCACCCGCAGGCCGTTGTCGAGGACCAGCTCCTGGACGGGCAGCTTGAATCCGGTGTCCTGAGGATCCGGGGCGGGAGCCGCCGAGATCGGCGACGGGGAGCAGGCGGCGACGGCCGCCAGCATCAGGATGGATGGCAGTCGAATGTTCATCGGAGGGACTCTCCCCCGGCGGAAGATCCCGGATGGCCGGATGCGGTGCTCATGCAGTCCTCCCCTTCGTCGTCGCGATTATATGCGAGCTTCGGGGAAGGTTGCCACTATGTGTGAACGATTCTTGGAGACGGGCGCCGCCTCCCGGACCTACTTCTTGTGGATCCGGCGGGAGGTCTTGCGCTCCTTCACGACCGGAGCGGCCTCGGCGGTGGGGGGAGCGTCCGGATCCCGGGGGTCGATGCCCGCGGAAAGCATCTGCTCCAGAACCGCGCGGGCGGCCTTTCGGCGCTCGGGATCGAGCGCGACGGCAAGGAACTCGTCCTTCTCCGCCCGGATGCAGTCTTCCGCCTCGGCCAGGTCGGCGGCGCTCACTTGGCCGCGGTCCGCGCAGAAACGGACGTAGCGGAGCAGGTTTTCCGGGACCGCTTGGATTCTCCCCGGATCGTCCAGGGAAACCCGGCGGGCGAAGAAGTCCATCAGGTAGGAGAATACCGACGCGCGGTTGCAGCGCCAGGGCGCGAGCCCCTCGTACCAGACCATGTACTCGGTCAGCGACTCCGCGACCCAGAGCGCGTCGCCCCGGGCATCGTCGTCGAGCTCGCCGAACGTGAATTCGAACTTGGTGAGGAAGCGGTGCCGCTGCTCCTCGACCCAAAGGGCGTCCTCCTCGACGCCTCGGGCCCAGCGTGCATCCTCCTCCTCCTCGGACCAGCGGCGCTGGCGCGCCTCGATCGCCTCGGGGGTGTAGAAGTCGAGCCATTCCTTCCGGTAGATCTCCAGCTGCTGGAGGCCGCGGGCGAAGACGTCCTCAACCTCCTGGGAGTCGAAGAGGGGAGTGCGATCGCCCCATTCCTGGCGGATTGCCGAAGCGACGACGGTCTTCCGGTCGCCCGGGCGGACGAAATGCAGCAGCACCGAGGCGGCGACGCTGCGGATGTACTCCTGTTCATCGGCGTTGTCCGCGATTCCCCGGACGAAGTCCAGCACCTCGCCCTGGTGGACGGGATGCCGGGCCGCAACGGCGGCCAGGGCATGCAGCTCGGTCATGCGGTCGAGCTCTCCCGCGTCCGAATCGGCGACGCGCGCCTTGAGGGGCAGCAGGGCCGGGCGGCCGATGCGGCCCAGGATCGACGGAAGTTTCTCGAAGACCCAGTCGACGCCGTACTTCGCCGACCAGCGGAGCGAGGCGAGGAGGCCCATGAGGGCCCGGGAGTCCTCGAAGGCCCCGAGGATGTAGGTCGCATGGATGGGGGCCCAGGAGGCCGGACCCGTCTGCATCCACGACCGCTCGTCGCGGCAGAGATCCGTGAGGCGCCAGATCATGCGCTCGCCGAGGGAAAGCCCGTCATCGACGACCTGCCGCTCGAGACGGTCCTCCTCCCGGTGGAGGAGCTCGAGGACCTGGGATTCGGTGAGCCGATGGGACGAAATGCGGTCGTACGTGGTGTCCATATCCCCTCTCTCCTTGACTGCGGACCGGCCATAGGGATTGTACTCACAAACCGGAGAGAGGCAACCCCAAATTCGTTTCTTTGGCTCCGGCAACGATGCTATGCTGTCCGCCGCATGAAGGTCGCCCGCTCCGACAAGGGCATGGTCGTCGCCGCGCACCCGCTGGCGGCGGATGCCGGCCGTGAAGTGCTGGCCGAAGGCGGCAACGCGGTCGAGGCGGCCGTCGCGGTCTCCCTGGCGCTCGGCGTCGTCGAGCCGATGGCCTCGGGCCTGGGCGGCGGCGGGTTCATGATGATTTCGCCCAGCGGCGCGGTCGGCCGCACCGAGGTGCTGGACGCCCGCGGCCGGATCTCCACCCTCTTCGCCGAAGACTACATTTACCCCAAGAAGGTCATGCTGCCCTGGGTGCCGAAGATCGGTCCCATGTCGGCCACGATTCCGGGACTCGGCCGCATGCTGGGCCTCGCCCTGCAGAAATACGGACGGAAGATCCCCCTCCAGCGGCTCGCCAAGCGCGCGATCAACCTGGCCTCCGACGGATTCGAGGTCGGCGAAGTCTACCTCTACTGCTCCTCGCTCTTCGAAAGCACCGTCCGAAGCACGCCCGAATGCGCCCGCACCTTCTACAATAACGGCGTCCGCTTCAAGCCGGGGGAGCGCCTCGTCCAGAAGGACTTGGCCCGCACCCTGCGCCTGGTCGCCGATCGGGGCTTTGAGGTCTGCTACACCGGAGAAGTCGGCCTGGCGCTCACCCGGGCCGCCAACTCGTCGGGACCCGTCTGGGGCCGGGACGATCTGGCCAAGTACGACGTGAAGGTCCGGGCGCCCCTGTGGGCGGACATCGCGGGCCACCGCATCGCCACCACCCCCCCGCCATCCCGAGGCGGCGCGGGCATCCTCCAGACGCTGCTCCGGTACGACAAGGACCCGATCAAGCTCGTCAAGACGATCCGCACGATCTTCCGCGAGCTCGATCCCTTGATCGGCGATCCCGACGTGCGGCCCGTGGACCTGACGAAGCTGACGGAGGGCCCGAAGGGGCCGGCGGTCGGCGGCGGAACGAGCCACTTCTGCGTCGTCGACGGCGAGGGAACCGTCGTCTCGGTGAGCCAGACCATCGGCCACTTCTTCGGGAGCGGCGTGATGGCCCAGGGCTACGGCGTGCTGCTCAACGACGACATCTCCGACATGGAACGCTTCCCCGGCCATCCCAACTCCATCGGACCGGGAAAACGGCCGGTCGCCAACATGGCCCCGACCATCGTCTTCCGGAACGGCAAGCCCCGGATCGCGCTCGGAACCCCCGGCAGCGTGCGCATCTTTCCGGCCCTCGCCCAGGTCACCGGCAACATGCTCTTCCAGGGCATGGATCTGGAGCGCGCCGTGGCTGCGGGACGCGTCCACTGGGAGGACGGCCGCTTCTTCATCGAGGGCGACTTCGACGAGGCGACGCGCGCGAAGGCCAAGCAGACGCTCGATCAGCCCGTGACCGAACGGCGCAAGCAGGATCTCTTCTTCGGGGGCGTGCACGCCGTGGAGATTCTCGAGGACGGCACCATCGTCGGCGTGGCCGATCCGCGCCGCGACGGCGTGGCGATCCCGCTGTGAGCTTCAAATTCTCGAGCGAGATCCGCGTCCGTCTTCCGGAGACGGACGCGCTCGGCGTCGTGTACCATGGCTACTTCCTCACGTACTTCGACGTCGCCCGCATGGACTACCTGCGCGGCCTGGGCCTCCTCGAGCCGTTCCGCACGGGCGAGTCGCTCAACCTGGTCGTCCACGCGTCCGCCGATTTCCGCTCACCGGCCCGCTTCGACGACCTCTTGGTCGTGTCGGTACGCGTCCGCCGGATCGGGGATTCGTCGGTGACCTTCGAGTTCCGCGTGACCCAAAAGGCGGACGCCCGCCTCGTCGCGGAGGGACGGAGCGTGCACTCCTTCATCGACTCGACGAACTGGGCGCCGACCCGGGTTCCCGACGGGTTTCGGGCCGCCGTCCGCGGTTATGAAGGGTCCGCGCTCGAGGAGAAGGCCTGACTCAGGCCGGGGTCCGGGCGATCAGCACCGGACAGCGAGCGGCCTGGAGGATCTTCTCGCAGACGCTGCCGAAGATCCAGCGATTGAGGCCCGAGCGGCCGTGATTGGCCATCGCCACGACCGACCCGGGCTCCACCCGGGCGAGAATCCGTTCGGCCGCATCCCCTTCCTCGCAGAGCCGGGAGAAGCGAACGTCGGGCGCGCTCGTCTCGATCTCGGCGAAGCGCGCGTTCATGCGCGTTCTCTCCCGACCCATCCAGTGGCGCAGCTTGGAGTCACCGGCCTCCACGCCGGATTCGGCGAGGACATGCAGCAATTCGACCGGCGCGTCGTACGACCGCGCCAGCGCCGTAGCATGCGGCAGGATCGATTCCGACCCGGCGGACCCGTCGAGCGGCAGGAGGACCTTCGTGACCCTCTCGGACGGGGTCTCCAGCGCACGCACGACCAGGAGCGGACGCGAGCAGCCTCGGAGGATCTTTTGCGCGACGCTCCCAAAGACCCATTGCGACAGGCCACCCTTTCCGTGGGACGTGAAGGCGACCAGTCCCGCCTGGATTTTCTCCGCCCCCCGGACGATCGCGACGGCCGGGTCGCCGTGGGCGATCTCGCAGTCCGACTGGATCTTCCGCTTCGCCAGCCGGGCGGAGATTTCCCGGAGGTAGGCCTGGGCCGCGGCCTCGGGCGCATTCTCGCCGTCGGGCAGGACCTGGACGAGCAGCGCCCGGGTTTTCCCCGTGATCAGCAGCGGTTCGACGTACGGAAGCACCTTTTCCGCATTGGTCGACCCATCCAGAGCGACGAGGACCACGGAATCCATCGCGACGAGTCTATCGCAAGCTTGCGGCTCCGCGACCAAAAAGTACAATGGCGCCATGCTAGAGACCCCCGCGAACGCGAAGACGCAGATCCGTGAGGCCATCGCCGCCATCGGCACGAAGGGCCTCGACGCCACCGTGATCGCCGTCGAAGACGCCCTCTCCCAGGCCTGGCTCATGGAACGGCGCGGCGTCCTCAGCCCCCGTGAGGTGCCGGACTTCATCGATGCGGTCGTCAACGTCCTCAAGAAGATCGCCCCGCCTCCCCCGAAGAAGGTCAAGTTCTCGGAGCCGCTCCGGAAGATCCTTCCTCTCGCGGAAGAGAACGTGAAGGCGGCCACCGACGTCACGCTCCTGATCCTCGCCCTCAGCCAGGTGGGCGACTTCACCGAAGTGACCGACAAGAAACGCAAGGAGTACGAACTCTTCCTGGACGACTGGCGTCGCATGACCTGGGAATCCGCCAAGATCTCCGACTGGACGAAATACCGGACCCTCGCCCCCGCGGAGGAGCGGATGCTCGAGGGACGCCTCTCCCGCACGTCGGCCCTCGCGGTCCTCGAGGCGACCCAGAAGCGGCGGGTGGACAACATCAGCCCGATTCCCGACGTCTCGATGCTGGGCTGCGCCCGCTGCGGCGGGTTCCGCGGTCGGGACCGCGTCCGCTGCGCCACCTGCAAAGGCACGTTCTGCACGAAGTGTCTCGGACCGACGGCGGACCTCTGCCTGTCCGACTATGCCGCGCGCTACTCCCCGATCGACGCCGATACCCGCCAGAAGCTGGCCGCCGACGTGCGCGCCCTCCTCAAGGAATACAAGCTGGACGCCTACACGCGCAACGACACCTTCGCCCGCGCGCTGAAGGAGAAGGGCGTGGACGTGACGTTCGCCGACGCGTCCCCGCTGGAAGGTCAGGAGACGGAGGGGCCCCACGGCCGGGTGAAGTTCCTGATTCGCGACCGGGAGGGCCCCACCACGAAGCGCGCGCTCTTTGGCGCTCTGGCCCGGAGCCACTTCCGCGGGAGCGGGGTGGAGACGGACCCCCTGCGCAACGAGCTGTTCGTGGATCTCTGCCTCGGGCTGCAGATCGAGGACGCGCTTCGCGCGACGGCGGCCGCCGGAAAGTAGGAGGCCCCTACTTCACGTCGAAGGTCTTCCTGGTCTTCTTCGACGGCACCTCCACCGTGTAGCGTTGGCCCGACGGGTCGAGGGTCAACACGATGCCTTCTCCCTCGCAGGTCTCCGCGTCGTTCGCCGTCAGCTCCGGAGAGGTGTTGTCCCCCGGTCCGGTTCCGACGTTGCGGTGGACCTGGAAAATCCCCTTGATGCTGGGCGTCTCCTGGAGCCACTTGAACGTGGCGGCGCTGCCGCCCTTTTTCGCCCCATTGTTCATGATGGCGACTGTCGGGCTTGCGGCGTGCAGCAGCGCGGGGCTGTTGCTCTGGTCCAGCCCGTGATGAGAGACCTGGAAGACATCGACCGTCCCGATCAGGTTCGCGGGGCAGACGAGCTTGTGCTCGACGTTCCAGGTCAGGTCGCCGAGGTCGAGGAACTTGAAGGTCCCCGCCGTCAGGAGGAAGCCCACGCTGCGGGCGTTGTCGGACGAGTCCTCCGGCTTGGCGGGATGCTCCGGATTCGCCTCGCATTTTCGGATCTGGGGCGATCCGGGCGCCTCGTTCAGCACCACGCCGTTCGCCGAGAGGATCTTGACCGTGGCCCCCTTTAGCGGGACGTCCATGCCGGGGGCGAGGATGACCGACTTCCCCTCGGAGAGGCCGAGAAGGGTCGCCTTCAGCTTCGGATCGACGTCCTTGGCCGACGCATCGGGAAAGGGATGATAGTAGTACTTCTCGATCGGAACCATCGCGGCCAGCTCGGCGATCGAGCCCCAATGGTCCGTGTGGTAGTGGCTGGTCAGGTAGTGGTCGATCTTCTTCGCGCCGGCCGCGGCGAGGGTCTTGGCGATCCGCTCCGCGTCGCGGGGACCCGGCCATCCGCAGTCCATGAGGAGCGTGCCGCCCTCGGGCGTGACCACCAGGGTTGCGGCGCCGCCCTCGACGTCGATCCAGTAGATCCGCAGCGACTTCCCGTCGTCCTTCGACAGGGACACGCCGGGGACTCCCCAAAGCGCCAGGATCAGGACCGCCAGCATCTTTCTCATCGCACCCTCACCTGTCAGTCACGCCCCACCCGGGGACACACGCGGCGACGACGATCCCCGCCCATACCAGGAGATACGCCGACCACGACAGAACCCAGCCGAGGTCCCGACGGACGCTCCGCCGCTCCACGATCAGCCCGCACAGGATCCCGAAGACCAGCCCCCCCACGTGCGCGTAGTTGTCCATCCTCCGGATGAGGAGGATCCCCGCCAGGATCCAGAAGGCCGCCTGGGAGACCGTCGAGCGCACGAAGGGATTGGAGATGAACGTATCCCAGCTGCCCATCCGGCGATAGAGGATGCCGAGCGTGACGGCGATCATCCCGAAGCCGGCCCCGGAGGCGCCGACGCTCATCGTCGATTTGCACAGGACGCTGGCGGCGTAGCCGGCGGTTCCGGTCGTCAAGTATGCGATCGCAAAGCGGGTGGACCCGACCGTCTTCTCGATCTCGACGCACCACCGGAACATGAAGACCGTATTGACCAGCAGGTGGATCCAGTTGGCGTGCAGAAAGACCGCGGTCGCCAGCCGCCAGTACTCCCCTCCCTGGACGAAATAGCGCATCGACGCGCCCAGATTGAGGAGGATCTGGGCATCCACATCGAGGCCGAAGGAGCCGTCGCGCATCCAGGCCAGCACGAACACGCCGAGATTGACCGCCGCGATCAGCCAGGCCAGGGGAGACTGGAGGATCACGTCGCCGAGGGTGGTTCCTTCCCGGGAGCTCATCGCGCGATCACACCGTCGTCACATGAACCAGATTCGTCGTACCCGGACGCGCGAAGGGCCAGCCCGCCGTCATGACCACCGTCGCTCCCGACGGCAGGATGCCGCGGACCGAATCCCGGAAGCGCTCCAGAACCGGAGCCGTCTCGTTGAACCACGGGGCCGACAGGGCCGTCACGCCCCAGACCAGGGAAAGCCGCCGCCGGACCAACTCGGAATTGGTCAGCACCAGGATCGGGATCCGGGGGCGATAGCTCGCGACCTTCCGCGCCGTGAATCCCGTGCTCGTCGGCACGATGATCGCCCTCGCGCCGACTCGTTCCGACAGGATGCAGGCCGTCTGAGCGATCGCGTCCGCCGGGTCGGGGCTCAGGAGATCTCCCCGGGGGGTCAAGAGCGGCTCCGCCTCCGCCAGGATCCGACCCATGACCCGGACCGATTCGATCGGATAGTTGCCGGCCGCCGTCTCCTCGCTCAGCATCACCGCATCCGTGCCGTCGAGCACGGCATTGGCCACGTCGGTGGCTTCCGCGCGCGTCGGCTGAGGGCTGTCCACCATGGACCGCAGCATCTGCGTCGCGGTGATGACCATCTTCCCCTCGCGGTTGGCGAGGCTGATCACCCGCTTCTGGACCACCGGCACGCGCTCGATCGGAATCTCCACTCCCAGATCGCCGCGCGCGACCATGACGCCGTCGGCCGCGCGCACGATCTCCTCGATCCGCCGCACCGCCTCGGGTTTCTCGATCTTGGCGATGACCGGGATTCCGGACTTCTTCACTTCGTCCAGATCGCTGGCGCGGCGGACGAAGGACAGCGCGATGTAGTCCACCGCGTTGCGCACGCCGAACTCGAGATCGACCTTGTCCTTGTCGGTGAGCGACGGGATGTCGAGGTCGGACGACGGCAGGTTGATGCCCTTTCCCACGGGAATGTCGCCGCCGACGACCACCCGGCTATGCGTCGCATCGACGACCTCGAGATGCATGATCCCGTCGGCCAGAAGCACCGGATCGCCCTTCCTCACGCTGGGAGGAAGGTCGATCTCGACGATTTCGCCGGGTTTTCCCTTCACGGGCTTCGTCAGCCGCAGTTTCGGGCCGCACAGATCCTGCAGGATCGCGATCGGACGGTCGCCGGCGATGTGGCGGATCCCCTTGATCAGGTCGCCGTGCATCTGGTGGGTTCCGTGCGAAAAATTCAACCGGAAGACGTCGACGCCCGATTCGATCAGGGCGCGGATCTTTTCGGAGGTATTCGTCGCCGGGCCGAGGGTGGCGACGATGCGCGTCCGGGTCATTTCTTCTTCCCCTTCGCCGGGGTGGATTTCTTTCCGGTGGCGAGCTTCTTGCGAAGGCTGACGCGCTTCTCCGCGCGGGGATTGGCGTAGTCCCAGACGGCGGGACGCTCGCTTCGGTGTTCCTTCATCCACTCCATTGGGCCCCGAGTATAGCACGGGCCCGGCCCGCGCGCGCTACTTCTCCCGGGCCCGCTGGAGATCGTCCAGGATCCCCTGACGCACCGGTCCCTCGCTCGGTCCCTTCCGAAGGGCCTCTTCGAGATCCCGGACCGCGCCCGTCCGGTCCCCGGTCGCCAGTCGGGCGTTCCCTCTCGTCCAGAACGGGTCGGACCAGGCCGAGATGGAGATCGCCTTGGTGGCGTCCGCGATCGCCGCCGGATAGTTCCTCTTCAGCAGATGGGCCTTCGCCCGGGCGATGTAAGGAAGGACGTAGCCCTCGGGGCGGAGCCGGATGGCTTCGTCCAGGTCCGGCAGCGCGCGATCGGGATCGTTCATCAGCTCCAGCAGCGTCCGGCCTCTCCCGTTGTAGGCGCCGGAGAGGAGCTCCTTCCGGCGGATGAGCACCTCGAAATCCTCGAGCGCGCCCTGGGCGTCCCGCTTTGCCCAGCGGGCGGAGCCGCGATTGAGGTAGGCTTCGGCGAACCCGGGGCTGACCGCGATCGCCAGATCATAATCGAGGAGCGCGCCATCCGCTTCACGGACGGAAGCCCGACTGTAGAGGGCCAGCGGGAACTTGGGCCGGAGCGCCAGCGCCTCTCCGAAGGCGCGCATCTGCTCCGGCCGGGTTTCGAGGACGAGCCCGAGGAGCCAATGGAACTCCTCCACGCCTTCCTTCTTCCCGAAGCGGACGATGCCCTCCCCGCAGATCCGCCGGACCGTCGCCGGATCCCCCCGGAGGTAGGCCAGCATGGCCGAGGCGACCGCTCCCTGGAGGTCGTTGTCGAACCCGCTCCCTTGCGCCGCGGTGATTTCCCGGATTCCCTGCCGGGCCATCTGCTCGCCCTCGGCGCGTCGGAGTTCCCGCTCGTCGGGCCAGAACGCCAGGCTCGCGACATAGGCCCGGTAGAGCAGGACCCGCCCCAGGTGAAACCGCGCCGGGCCGAAGCGGGGGTCCCATTCGACGGCGCGGCGGAAACTCTCCTGCGCCCGCCCATAATCCCCCCGGAGCTCCTGGGTCTCCCCCAGGAGATACCAGCCCAGCGGCTGCTCGGGCGAGCGCAGGATGGCGGAATCGATGATGCCCTGCGCGTCGTCCAGCAGCTTCTGCATCGACGCCGGATCGATCGCGCTCGTGTACTGGGCCGACCTCGCTTTTTCGAGGGTCGGCCGCGCCGCCTCGAGATCCCTGCGCGCCGCGCTTTCGTCGGCGATCCGCCGCTCCCGGAGCCAGGAGCCCCGCGCGACGACCGCCAAGACCCACGCCAGGAGCACGAGCGGCACGACGGCGAGGATCGCCTGCCGTCGCCGTTTCATCCAGCGCCACGCCAGAACGGCTTTCGTGACCGGCCTGACGGAGACCGGTTCCCCGGCGAGGAAGCGGCCCAGATCGTCGGCAAACGCCCCCGCGCTCGCGTAGCGCCGGGAGGGATCCTTCTCGAGCGCCTTCAGCGCGATGGCGTCCAATTCCCAGGCGACGGAGGGGTCCACCTGGCGCGGCGGCAGCGCCTCGTCGCGGGAGATCTTCGCGTAGACCTCCGGGATGTTCTCGCCCCGGTGCGGCGGCCGGCCGGTCAGCACCTCGTACAGCAGGGCGCCCAAGGCGTAGACGTCCGTTCGGACCGTCACCTCGCGACCGCCCTCGACCTGCTCTGGAGCCATGTACATCGGCGTGCCGAGCACGGCTCCGCTGCGGGTCAAGGCCGGCGACGATTCCACGAGTCGCGCCAGCCCGAAGTCGGCCACTTTCGGAAGGCCGCCCGTGACCAGAATATTGTCCGGTTTCAGATCGCGATGGATGACGCCCTTCTCGTGGGCGTGCTGCACCGCCCGCGCCACGATTTCGAGCAGCCGCAGCAGGGCCCTCCGGTCGAGCGTTCCGCAGGCGAGCGTCTTCGACAGCCCCTCTCCGTCGACGAGCTCCATGACGAGGTAGGCCCGTCCCGCATCCATGCCCGAATCGAAGACCTTGACGATGCCCGGATGGTCGAGCCGCGCGAGGGCCTGAGCTTCCCGAGCGAAGCGGTCGCGGACCTGGGAATGACTCAGCAGGGACTCGCGGAGGATCTTGACGGCGACCTCGCGTCCCAGCTGGCGATCCCGGGCCCGGTGGACGACGGACATGGCGCCCTCGCCCAGGACGGCCAGGAGTTCGTAGCGCGCGAATCCCGAGACGGAATCCGGGGAATCCAGGGACGCGCGGAGTTCGTCGAGCTGGGAGGCCGTCACCCAGCCGCGGGCGACCAAGACCTCGCCCAGATCCCCCGCTCCCCCGAGCGCTTCCTCCAGCTGGGACGGCGTGATCAGCTTCGCGGCGACCGCACGGTCGCCCAGTCGGCGGCGCCGGCGTCCGGAGATGGAGGATCGGACCCGGTCGAGGAAGTCTTCCACGTCTATAAGAGGATACTCACCCGGAGAAGAGTTCGTTCATCTCGTCGGCAAGCTCGCGGGGCGACGAAACGCCGCGGGCCAACCGCTCGCGGACAATCTGTTCCAAGCGCTCACGGGCCGAGTCGAGATGGTTCTTCACCTGGTGCTCGGTGAGTCCCAGGTCGCGCCCCAAGGCGGCATAACTGGGATGCTCGGGGGCCGGAGAGAGTTCGTACGCTTCATAGACCCGAAGGCACTCTCCCTTCCCTTCGTTGGTGAGGCGGCGGCGCAGGTCGGCGAGACTTTCCACCAGGACGTCGCGGGCCCACTGGCGGTCGAAATTCTCCTCCGGCGTCGGCTCGCCCTTCTCGGTCCGGAAGCGCTCGGCCTCCAGTTCCGTCACGTCCAGCGACACGATGAGCCTTCCCCCGCCGCGCTTCTGGGCCGCCCCGTCCCGCCGCGCCTCGGAGAGAAAGCGGCGAAGCACGCCTTTTAAGAAGCTCCGGAACCGGCCCTTCTCCTGGCGGTACTTCGCGAGCAGGGCGCCTTCAAGAAAGTAGCTGAAGAACTCCTGGGTCAGGTCTTTCGCGTCCTCGATCGAGGCGCGGCCCGCCGTGCGGATGAATTTGTAGACGGGCCGCCAGTAGAGGGAGAAGAACCGCTCGCGGGCGGCCTGCCCCCCCGGGTCGGCGGGATCGGGCTCGGCCAGGACGGAGGACCAGACGGTCTCGGGAAAATTCTCCCGGCTGCCGCCCAGGGTCGTCTCCAGGCCGCCCATCCCCTACGATTATGCCGCCGAAGGAGCCGCCGTTTCGGATTTTCAATGCGACCGGACGTCGGACGCCCGGATCCCCGGGTTCGGGCCGGGTCAAATGTCTCCCTTCGCCGCTCGTATAGTGAATGATCGATCGGCGGGCCTCCCCTGGGGAGGGGTGGAGCCCCTAAGGTAGCGCGAAGCGCCTTTTTCGCGGTTTCCCGCCGAATCGCTGGAAGAGCGCCCGCAGATTCTTATAATTTTCCCCATGCACTGTCCCTCCTGCAACAGGACCCTGTCGGCCGGCACGAAGTGCCCGAAGTGCGGCAAGATGTCGGTCGCCTCGAGCTCCGACGAGATCGATCTCATGCCGATGGACGAACCCAAGACCACCGGGGAGGCCGCCTTCGCGCCGCCTCCGGAGGCCTTCCTTCCCCCGCCCCTCATGCCGGGGAAGGGGATCAAGCGAATCGGCCCTCCGGCGCCGGGGGAGGCCCCCCCTCAGGAGGAGCCCAAGCGGAATCGCGCCGGAGCCATGATCCCCAAGGGGAGCAACACTAATCTCATCATCGGAGGCGTGGTTTTCGGAATCATCGCCCTCTTCATCGCCTGGCGGATCTTCCGAACCGAGAACAAGATCATTCTCGGGGATGGAAACGTCGACAACAAGACGTTCACCATCCAGCCCAATCAAGCCCTGGTCAAGAACCTCCAGATCAGCGGGAACATCCGGTGGAATTTCGATGTGACGGCAACCGACGAAGTCGTTTCCATGGGCGTCGTGGAGCGCAGTTCCAAGGATCCGCAGACGATCGCGGCGCTCAAGCTCCTGCAGGACACCTACGATGTCGTCAAGAAGGGCGAGAGTCACCCCCTGTCGGGCGAATTCAAGACGGGACAGTACTCCTGGATCGTCTTGAACGAGAACAAGAAGGCCGTCCGCGTGAAGGTCAAGTTCAAGGCTCAACCGTAAGCCGCTCTCCCGCGAATCCCCTTTTTTGCCCCGGGTCCGTCCTCGTCCGCCAACCAACGGTATGAAGACGACGATCTGGCTCGCCCTGGCGGCGTTTCTCTGCGCAGCCCAGCCGGCCCCGGATGCGCCGGTCCTGGTCGAGCAGATCCTCTCCCGCGAGCATCCGGACTTCTCGGTGGACGCCCCCTTGACGGTCGGCCGGGACGGCCGCGTGTACCTGGCCAGCGGCGGGAATCATAGTTATGTCCTTCGGTACGAACGGGACGGCGGGGGCAAGAAGGGCGGGCCGGTGACCTATGCCTGCGCGAACGCCACCGCGAACGCCCAGGGCACGATCGCCACGGCCAGCGGCCATTTTGCCCACAAAGTCACGCTGTATGACCGCGATTTCCAGGAATTCGCTCACGTCGACGATTTCCTGGTCAACGATCAGGTCGGGTGGGACGCGCCCGCGCATGTCGAAGCGGGGGCGGGAGGCGACTTCTACGCGATCGACCAGCACCGGGACCGGATCGTGCGGATCACTCCCTCCGGCAAGATCGTCACGAGCTATCCGGTCCCTCATGAACCGGACGGCGGACAGGGTCTCGTCGAGGACTTCCGGGTCTGGGAACAGGGGCAGACCTTCTATGTGCTGAATCGCGCCGGCCAGATCCGCTCCCTGGGCTTCGACGGCAAGAAAAAGTGGTCGCTGAATCCCGGCGTGGGGCATCGAAGCGGCGGTTTTGACGTCGACGACTCCGGCGTTCTGTACGCGATTCATCGCGACGCCGACCTGGTCCGGAAACTGGGGCCCGACGGAGCCCCCGCGGGAGAGATCAAGCTCGCCCTGAACGACCGCAAGCCAGGCGCCCGCGAGCACGGCTTCACCGAACTCCGCATTCACGAGGGAGCGGCGATTCTCAAGCGTCGGCACCCGGTGGAACTCTTCGAGCGCTACGATCTGGCCTCCGGAACTCCCGGACTCGTCGTCCGGATCGATCACGAACGCCTCGCGATCCGCTTCCCGCGGGCGATCTGGTCGGCCGGAGAAAAACTCCCCTTCACCATCGACTTCAACCCCGGAGGCCGGAGGGTCCAGCCTTCCTGGAGAGTCTGGCTGAGGCCCCTTCACTCGACGGAGTACCAGGAAGCCCTGGTGAAGGACGGAACGCTCCAGGTGCCTTCCACGCTGATCGGCCTGGTCCAGCTCAAGGTCACGCCGGAACTATCGCCGATCGAGAAGGGGCGCGCGTCGGACTACCTCGTCCGGACGGTCGTCGACATTCGGCGGCCAGGCGAGACGGCGCCCGTCGCCGTCCTCGTTTCCGAGAATCGCACCCACTTCGCCCGCGGCGAGGACATCCCATTCACGATCACCGGATCGGAGGCCCGCGGGGAAGTGCGCCTGATGGACGGGGAGCGCCCCGTGGCCACCCTCGCCGCGGAGGCGGGGCGAGTCCCGGGGGACCTCACCCGGACGTTGCGGCCGGGGGTCTATCATCTGGCTTTTGCAGGAGACGGCATCACCGCCGTCCCGGCGACGATCGTGCTGGGCCCGGGGCGCAACCCGACCGCCTTCCCGTCGATCCAGTACGGGGATTATGGATCGACGTATCCGCATGCCGACCCCGAGACCTTGCCCGACGTCGTCGAAAGCCACACCGCGCGGCTGGAAAGGCTGGGGATCAATGTGGCGGTGGACCGGATCGGGTCCAACACCCAGATCGGGGACCTTTCCTGGAGCGGACGGTCCGCCGGAGAGTTGGACGCCCTCGCCAAACGATTCCCGTCCCTCGCGGCGAGCGTGAAGCCGGCGTCCCCCCTGAGAAGCGTCATGGGCGCCTACTCCGCCCGGGGCATCCAGGAAATGGCGATCCTGATGTACATGGATGCGGGGCTGCCGCTGGGCGCCCCCGGATTCGACAATCGGAAGCCCGACGAACTGATCCAGGCGATTACCCGAGTCACGACCGCCCTCAGCCCTTATCCGTCCTTCCGGGGCTGGAGCTGGGCCTCCAACTGGTGGGTCTTCGAAGGCCGCGGCTCGAAGGCCGCGCGCGGCCCCGAGCAGAAAACGGCCTACGAGGCCGCGCTCAAGAAAGCCCGGGAGACCGGGGCCTGGGATCCCGTGCTGGACGAGGTGGCCGATCGCCGCCTGAACTGGGCCGTCGAGGCCCAGGACCTGTTCAACCGCACGAGCCGGACGGTCAAGCCGGGCCTGGTCACGGCCGTCGCGGGTCCCTACCGGAACGTCGAAGCCTACCCGCCCATCACGTTCTCCAACGTCGACGAAATCGATCTGCAAGCTCAATGGGAGCAGATCGCCCTCCCCTACCATGCGCCTCACTCCGTCGACTTCTATCGGCGGCCTGGAAAACGCGCCTGGGTCCATCCGGAGGCATGGAACGATGCGGGAACGGGCGACCAGCTCATCCCCACCTTGCTCTCCGCGCTCCAGCGCGGAGCCCAGGGCATCGGCATCTCGGGGGCGATGTCGCCCTGGATGACTGGCGTCGACGGCCTTCCCCACGACTCGCGGAGCGCCCACTATGGGACGGTGTCCGTCTATCGGGCGCTCACCGACCTGGTGCACCAGTACGGACCCTGGTGGACGTCGCTGGAGACGCGCGACCCGGTCGCGATCGTCGCCGACGGCCGGATGCTGAAGATCGACGACTGGCTCGGCCAGGGGGTGACCGGCAAGTACTTCGCCCGGGTCTACGAAGCGTGGTGCGCCTGCCAGCACGCCCATCTGCCGGCGACCCACGTCTTCGCCGAGGACGTGACGGCCGAGTCGCTGAAGCGTTTCAAAGCGATCCTTCTGGTCGGCCAGCAGGTCGACCTGGAGCCGCGGCTGCTGGACGCGCTGAAAGGCTCGGGCGTCCCCGTATTCCATGACGGGACCTGCCGCGACGAGGTGGTGCACGGATTCGCGCCGCTCGGAGTCGCTTTCGATCACGTCGAGAAGGACAGCCATCCGGCCTCGGACGACGCCGCCTACTGGCGCTTCCCGCGGTACTTCCACGCGACCGCCCCGGCCCTGCGTCAGGCGCTGGCCGCCGTCGTTCCGCCGGCCTTCGTCGAGAACGAGGAAGTCCACGGTTCCGAGCGGGCGTCCGAGGAGGGCCGCTACCTCTTCCTGGTGAACCACACGACGCCCCCCATCGAGCCCGGCCGCCTCTGGCGCCAGACGCTGTGCGTCGCGACCCGGGTTCCGGTGGTCGCGCCCGTGTCGATCGTGGGGCCGCACGTCTATGATGCCTTCGCCATGCGGAAGGTGGAGGGGCCGATCCTCGCGGACTTCCACCAGCTCCCGGCCCGGATCTACGCGGTCCTCCCGTCCGCGATCGCGTCCCTGGAGCTGCGGTCGTCTCCGTTGACCCCGGGACACACGGTCGACTGGACGGCGAAGGTGGTCGACGACCGAGGCCGACCCATTCGGGCCGCCATTCCCTTGCGCGTCCGACTGAGGGACGCGTCGGGGATCCTGGAGGAGTGGTCGGGCTCCGCGGGCTCCGCAGGCGCGCAAGGATCGTTCGTCGTCCCGACCAATTCCGCGGTCCCGACGTTAGAGGCGGTCGAGCTGCTGAGCGGAAAGGCCGCAGGGTCCGTCCCCCCCTCGCCGATCGAGTCCCGCTTCGGGCCTCATCTCCGGGACATCGCGATCGCCGCCGGCGGCTCGATCGCCGTGATGAACGCCATGAACTGGGATCACAATCTCTATGCGGTGGAGGTGGAAAGCGGCACGCTCCGCTGGAGACGTCGGATTGGCGAATCCTTCGCGTTCGCTCCCGCATCGATCCGCGGCGGAATCGCCGTGCAGGGATTCCATGCCGACACCGCCGAAGGCTATCAGCTCCACCTGACGGACGCCGAAGGACGGACCGAGCGCCGTTTCGCGCTGTACGGGCTCCCGGGACGACTCCCCCACCGCTTCGTGCCCGGCATCCAGAAGGACCGGATTAACCACTTCGCCGTGCCGGAATCCGGGGCCTGGATCGCCTCCTCCGGCGATCTGGGGGTGGCCGTGTGGTCGCGCGACGGAAGCCTCCTGTGGTCGCTGGACCGCTGGAAGAGCCGGCGGGCGGCGGGGCTCGTCGCCGCGCTGGACGATGCCACGCTCCTGGACCTGGAAGGATTGAAGGCCCGGGCACTCGACGCGTCGACGGGCAAGGTCCTCTGGGAGTGCCCCTTGGCCCCGGCGGGCGAGGCGACGGAGATTCGCGTCAGCCGCGACGGAAAGACGGTCGCCATCCTGTCCCCCGGGGATGGCGGCAAAGTCTTCATTCTTCGAGGCGGCCAGCTCGTGGCTACGCACATCACCGGAGGGGGCAACGACTTCGATCTCTCCGGCGACGGCTCGCTGGTCGCGCTGGCCACGGGAAACCTCCTCAAGGTGTATTCCGCGGCCGACGGGCTCCGCTTCAGCTATTCGGGGGACGACTTCCTCCGCTTCCCCCGGATTTCTCCGGACGCCAGACGCATCGTCGCGTGCAGCGACCTGGGCACGCTGACGGTTCTGGATCCGTCCGGCTCGATCCTCCTGGAACGCGACCTGGGCTCGGTCGCGGCGCCGGCCTGGCTGCCCGGCGGCGATCTCCTGCTCGCCTCCTGGATGGGCTCCGTGACCCGGCTGGACGGTCGATTCCACCAGCGATGGACGACGCTCCTGCGTGCGGAGTCCCCGGAGGGGAACCCCCTTCCGCCGCCGGAGGATCACACGCCGCTGGTCCGCATGACGTCCTGGGTCAATTCCGATCCGATGCCGGCGCCGCTGACGCCGAATCTCCTTTCCGAAAAGGACGTCCTCATCAAGATGGCGGCCCAGCAGAACCATATCCAGTTCGTCCGGCCCACGGCGATGCTCGTCGATGGAAAGGCCGATGCGGCGCCGGAGCCCTGGCTCCACTGGGGAGACGTCGGCAGTTTCGCGGAGACCTCCCCGTTCAATTCCATCCTCATCGACACGTTCCGCTCCCGCCTTCGCGTGACGGGAGTGACGCTGGCCGAAGATCCCGCGCATCCCGAGTCCTGGCTTCGGGATCTGCGGTTCGAAGCCTGGGATCCCGCCGGGGAACAGTGGATCTTCGTTCAGGAGTTGCGCTCGGACGCTCCGATCCACACGCATCGCTTTGCGTTGCCTGTCGAAGCCGCACGATTCCGGCTGGTGCTGCCGTGGGGCGTCTGTGGCAACCTCCGGCTGACGGAGATCGTCTTTCACGGGGAAAAATTGGGGGGATCCCATCCCGACGTGGTGGCCAAGAAGCCGGTCGCGGTTCTCTTTGACGAGGGAGACGATCTCAAGGGGTCGCTCGTGAACGCCCCGCTCACCTTCAAGTTCGAGGGCGCCTACTGCGGGGGACGCTGCCTCTCCCTGGCGGCCAACGGAAAGGTCGCGGCGGTCTACCAGCCTCCGTTTGGACACGTCCTCCCGAACTGGGATTTTGAAATCGTCGAGAAACCGCAGCCGGGGCAGTACCGGTGGCTCCAGTTCTCCTGGAAGGCAGCGTCCCCCGAGGCCCGGGGAATCACGCTCTGCCTTTGGGGCGCGAACTATGGGGAGCGGGCGCTTTTTTACGCGGGCGACGCCATGAAGGAAGAAGGCTCGATTCCCAGGAAACTCGGAGACCGTCCCCCGCCGGCGTGGGAGACCGTGCGCGTCGATCTCTGGGACTTCTACAAGAAGCCGGTTCGGATCCGGTCGATGTCGCTGGGCTGCGTCGGCGGATCGGCCGCCTTTGATCAGATCCTCCTGTCCCGGGAGGCGACGGATCTACCGGACCGGCGCTAGCGCCCCGGAGTTCCCGGAAGGCGGAGGGGCGGGCGGAGCCGGTGGGCTGCAGCTGATCTTGCCCACGAGAAGCGTTCGAGGCGGGGGCTTCTCGGGATCGATCCAATTCGCGGCGGTCCGGATCCACCTCGGGAGGCCCCTCGTGTCGGGGCGATTCAGAGTCCGGCATACCAATCCGAAGATCACGACCAAGGCGCCCGCGGTGATGGTCCAAAGGGTCCGCCAGCGACGTCCGGATCGCGCCCTCGGGCAATCCCGAACCGTCGCCGTGTGATCCTCCCGGACATAGAGCTGCCCGCAGAGCCGGCCGGGGGTCCTTCGGACGAGGGCATCGACCTCTGCCGGCCGCATTTGAGCAAGGTTGTAGACGTTGAGCTGGCATTGACCGCAGTAGCGGATGCGGTCGTTGCCGATCAGGTCTTCCCAGGACTTCGGACAGGGGGAGGAGATCTTGAGTTCCATGGGCCTTCGACGCCGTCGCGGGACCTGGAGTGCCCGAATTCCGCTGGAGCGGACTCCACGGTCGAAAAAGAAGAGAAGTTCCCGCGGGGGACCGGGGCGGGACGAGGGGGAATGGGAGGTTGATCCCCACCACCTCACCTTGCTGAAAAGGGGGCCAAAGCCCGACCAGGGTCTCGAGCACCCGGGCCCAGACCGGCATGCCGCGGAGGCCCGGCCCTGGCATCGTTCGGAAGATCCGGCCGAATAGACCCATCCCCAGGACGACGGCCAAGAGGACGATCCTCCCCAGCCTCGTCCGGTCGCCCCTCAGGGACAGCCGTCCCCAAAGGCCTCCCCGCGAACTCCGGACCGGCGTCTCCACGTCTTCCCCGGACAGGTCCGCCAGAGTATCGACCGACACCTGACACTGGTCGAAATGTCGGACCCGATCGTTGCCGGACAGCTCCCTCCAGGACTTCGGGCGGGGGAGGTTCAGAGGATTCGACCGGCCGGCTATTTCTGGATGGCGTCGATCGCTCTCGCCGCCGCCTGCCTTACGATCTGCGAGGGAGAGGAGCCCGACAGCTGTTGCAGGGCCTGCAAGGCATCCGAATCCTTCATCTTCTCGAGGGCGCCGATCGACGCCAGCAAGTACGAGACGTCCTGGGTATCTGTCAGAATCTTGACGAAGAGGGGTCCCGTCGAGGGAGCGGCGACGTCCGCCAGGCCTCCGAGGACCGCCAGCCGATACTCCGCCGGGGTCTTCGGCGATTCATAGGCGTCCTGGAGGATCCGAAGACCCTCCTCGTCGTTCAACTTGGCCAATCCGTAGGCCGAGTTGACCCGGACGCCCCAATCCGAATCCCCGGTGGCCGCTTCCCGTAGCGGAGCCTGGGCCTCGGACGTCCCCAGGAGGGCGACGGCGTGCGAGGCCATGCGTCGGACCAGGTCATCGCTGTCGTTCTTCAGCGCCGCCGCCAGGCCCGGAAGCGCTCCGACATCGCCCGCACCCTCCAGCAGGGCCGCCGCATAGAATCGTTCCGTCGCCGACGACGACGTCTTCAGCACGTTCGCCAGGAACTCGATCGACGCTTTGCCTCCCTTTTTCACGGCCTCGAGGGCCTCGCCGAACTTCGGGCTGCGGAATCCGGCAAGACCGGTTCCGACGAGCGTCGCGAGCAGCTCCCCGACCTGCGGAGGGGGCGGAAGCTCCGCCTTCGGCTTCTCCTCCTTGGCCGGACCCGCCGGAAGCGACGTCCGGGCCTTCTCGAGGTCCTCCACTCGCCGCGTGAGGCGCCGATTCTCCTCCTGAAGCTGGACGACGCGATCGGGCGAGGGGGCGGGCGGGAGCACGGGCCCCGGGCCGCCAGGGGCTGGCGACGGCCAGGAGATCAGGAAGGCGAGCCCGGTCAACGCCGCTCCTGCCACGACGCCGGCGACGAGCCCGGACCGGAAGGACGAGGTCACGTTCTCACTTTCCCAGGTGATCGAGCAGCGACTCGAACGACCGGAAGCGATCGTTCGGATTCTTGGCCAGGCAGCGATGGATGATCGCCGCCAGCTCTTTCGGCAGGTCCGGCACCCGGTTCAGCAGCGGCTCGGGCTCCTTCGACAGGTGACTGCGGTACCATTCCGCGCGGTTGTGGGGATCCAGATCGAAAAGGTTCTTCCCCGAGGCTGCGTGATACATCGTGGCGCCGAGCGAATACACGTCGGAGCGAGCATCGCCCGACTGGAAGTTCGCGCGTTCGGGAGCGACATAGGGGGGCGATCCGACAATCGCCGCTTTCGGGGTCATCGCTCCCGGAATGCCGTGCTCGCCTCGGGCGGGTGGGATCTTGGCCAAGCCGAAATCCGCCAGCTTGGGACCGCTGTTGAAGACGTTCCCGGGCTTCACGTCGCGGTGGAGGACGCCGTGGCGGGACGCGGCGTCGAGCGCCTCCGCCATGGCCCGGAGATACGTCCGCACCTCGGCCGGAGGCAGGCGCCCTTCCCGCCGGATCCGCTCCATCAGCGTTCCGCCGGGGAGATACTCCATGGCGTACCACAGCTCGTCCTCCTCCTCGCCGCAGTCGATGACCTGGACGATGTGGGGATGATTGAGGCCCGCGATGATCCACGGCTCGCGCCGGAACCGCTCGAGAAACCATTCGCCGGGAACGTCCGGGGGCAGCGCGTTCAGCCGGAGGATCTTGATCGCGACCGACCGCTTCAGGCGGACCTGTTCGCCGCGATAGACGACGCCGAAGCTGCCGCGGCCCAGCACCTGATCGAGAAAGACCTTGAAGCCCTGGCTGAGGACCCGGACTTCCTTTCCGGGTGCCGGCGAGCGGATCGGATTGCTTTCCGCGTCGAGGCCCAGCTCGAGAATCCTCGCCGGGGCGAGCCCCGGGACGAGCGGGTGGGACGGATCGCTGGACCGGATGAGCCCGTGCGCGGCCAGCGCCTGCACCCCGGCGCAGAAATGCGCGAGGCAGACACCGTTCTCCTGCAGGGACTGGAATGCGGCCATGGCCTGCACGCCCACCTGACTTCGGATCGACGAGAGCAGCTGCTTCTCAATCGACGCCGGCTCAACCCTGCACATGTCGCTGGGGCTCTCCCGATCTACGCCTTGATCCTAGCACCTGGAACGGAGAATCACGCTGTTCCCAGGTATCGTTGAAGGTCGTCCGCCAGGGCGCCGGCGTCCTCGTAACGGGCCTCCGGGGCTTTCTGGAGCGCCTTCATCACGATGCCGTCGAGCTGCGGCTCGACCTTGGGATTCTTCCGTGCCGGCGGCACGGCCTCCTCGAGCATGGTCTTGCGGTAGATCTCCATGACGTTCCGGCCGACGTGGGGTGGGGTTCCCGTCAGCGCCTCGTAGAGGATCGTTCCCAGGGCATAAACGTCGGCCCGCGCGGTCGCCTCCTTGGCCGAGACGAGCTCCGGCGCCATGTACATCGGGGTCCCGAGCGCGGATCCCGGCGCCGTGATCGCCTTTCCCGACGTCGCGCGGGCGAGGCCGAAGTCCGTGACCTTGACCTGATTGGCCCCGGTCACGAGCAGGTTGGCGGGCTTCAGGTCCCGGTGGATGATGCCGGCCGCATGGGCCGCCGCCGCCCCCCGCGACGCCTGCTCCAGAAGCCCGGCGCTCTCCCGCTCGGCCGGGCGCCGCTGTTTCAGGAGTTCCGAAAACGAGCGGCCTTTGACGAGCTCCATCACCAGGAAGGGGCGTCCTCCCGCGATTCCGGAGGCGTAGACCGTCACGAGATTCGGATGGGACAGGGTTCGGGCGGCTGCGACTTCCCTCTGAAAGCGCTCGCGGCCCAGCGGATCGAGGGAGACTTCTTCCCGAAGCAGCTTGAGCGCCACCGGGCGGTTCTCCTCCCGATCCCAGGCGTGGTAGACCACCGCCGTCGCCCCCTCCCCGACGCGCTGCCGGATTTCGTAACGGGATAGGCCGGGGTCGGCATCCAGGCGCTTCCTCTGCTCCTGGAGGAGGCGCTCGAGGTCGGCGTCGCGGACGAACCCGCGCTCGACCAGGATCTGTCCCAGCAGGATGTCCCGCCCCCGGGCACGGGCGTCCTCCTGGAATCGCAGGGCTTCGTTGAGCTGCTCCTGGCGGAGCAGCTTCCATTCGAGCGCGATCCGGGCGAGGAAGGTGGAATTGAACCGCTCTTCCTTCGAGGCTGCGCTTGCGCGGTCCGGAAGATCCGGATGCATGGTCGACACTCCGGACTGAACCCCATTCCCGCCCACTTTCATACTACCACGCCGGAGCGGGAAGGCCGGGGGTCAGCGGGGCCGCCCGAGGTTGAAGACGCCATGGTCTTCCGAGGCGTCGTAATTGCAGAAGAAGCGCGCCAGCGTCGCCAGGCCGTCGTACTCGTAGATTCCGCCGGCAACCCAGCCCAGATCGGCGCGGCCGTGCATCCGCCAGCCGTCGGGGCCGGACTGAACCGTCATCGGGACCGTGTATTCGAAGCTGAGCGTGCCGCACCAGCCGCCGTACGTGGCCTGGTACCGGGCGTCGAAGCCCTCGTCCGACCGCCGGGTGACCAGGCATCGAAGCCCGCCGTGGTGGCCGTTGGCGTCGCTGCTCCAGGTTCCCTCCCACCGGCCCTCGATTCCGATGGCGTAGCCTTCCGCCGCTTTCCAGTCGTCGTCGAACGTCGAGCAGCCCGCCAACCCGGCGAGCACGCCCCCAGCGACGAAGATCCACAGTGTCCGGCTCACGACGCCCTCCTGAAGTCTCCCTCATAATACGTCCGGATCCGCGGAATCCCGGTCCGGAAACGTGACCCTTTGCCAAGGGAGGGGTAGACCCTGATGAAGACCGCCGCCCTGATCGCCGTCCTCGGCCTTTTCGGCCCCGCGTCCGAGCGCCTGGTGTTCCTCGGCGACTCGATCACGGACGGCCACACCCTGCCGCTCCTGGTGCGGCAGGCCCTCGGGGATCAGGCCCCGGTGTGCATCAATGCCGGCGTCGCGGGGGACACGGCGGCCGGGATGCGGAAGAGACTCGAGCGTGATGTCGTTCCCCGTCGTCCGACCCGCGTGCTCCTCTCCGTCGGCATCAACGACGTCCTCCGCGGCGTATCGGTCGCCGACTATGAGGCGGACGTCGCCGCCATCTCGGAGCGCCTGAAACAGGATCGCATTCCCCTCATCCTCCTGACTCCGACCATCCTGGGCCCCCGGCACGAGGCGGCGGAGACCCGGTCCGACGAGTATGTCCTGGCGCTCCGGCGGCTGGCGGAGAAGGAGCGCTACCCCGTCGCCGACGTGCGCCAGCGGATGAGGGAGCATCGCCAGTCCGGACCCGAGCTCCTCGAACCCGACCAGATCCATCTCACGTTCGAAGGCTACCGCCTCATGGCCCGGGCGGTGCTCGAGTCGCTCGGCCACGCGGATGCGGGGATCGCGAAGGAACTTCACCCGGAGCCGATGGCGGGCCTCCTTCCTCGCTGGACCATCCGCCCCTTGGGGAGGGACGCCTGGAAGGACCTGATCCTCCCGCAGTCCGGGGCGGCGGCTCACTGGTGGGTCGACCAGGAACGTCGGCGCGGATTCGCGGTCGAGCTCGACAAGGACTTCGGCGGCGAGAAGCGGTTCGAAGCGACCGCCCTTCTGGAGTCGCCGGTCGCCCGGGACGTCTTCCTCAATACGGGGGCCGATCTCCAATCGGTGACGCTGAACGGCGTCCTTCGGTGGAAGAATGAAGGCTGGACGGGCTGGCACGCGGGCAAGGAACGTCTCCCCGCCCGGCTGATCGCCGGCTCCAACCGGATCCGCATCGAGACCGGCACCTCGTTCTTCCTGAGCGTCACGGACGAAAACAACTGGTGAGACGTCCCTGGCCGTCGTAGTCTCATCCTGCATGAGACGACTCGCCGTCCTGCTCGCGCTCTGCCTCTCCTCCTGCGCCGCTCCTTCCGGCCCGGCCCCGGGCTCGTTCCCGACGCTGCACGTCAAAGGGACGGACGACTTCGAGCTCAGCGGCGCCGGGGACGCCCCGGCCTGGAGCTCGACGGAGTGGACGCCCCTTCGGAGGCGTCAAGCGGACGGTCTCCCCTATGAGGCGCGCTTCAAGGTGCTGTATTCGAAGTCCGGCCTCTACGTGCTCATGGACGGCACGGACCGAAAGCTCACCACGACGGGGCGGCCGGACAACTCCAACCTCTGGGAGGAAGACGTCTACGAGGCCTTCTTCTGGACGGACGAACGCGCGCCCCTGTACTTCGAGTACGAAATCTCCCCCCTCGCCT
>Ga0209579_10000919_pt1 | contig 25970 bp, 23 predicted proteins | sample Coa_R1_2_FD_187152 | JGI IMG/M metagenome (GOLD analysis project Ga0209579, IMG submission 187152) | Surface soil microbial communities from Centralia Pennsylvania, which are recovering from an underground coalmine fire - Coalmine... | ecosystem: Environmental > Terrestrial > Soil >... | reverse complement strand
TCCTCGAGTTCCTCGTCGTCGCGGGCGCATTCGGCGTCATCCGCAGGGCGCCGCTGAAGGGCCTGTTCGTGGTCGTCTGGTTCGTGAGCTTCGGGATCGTCAAGGCCAGCTCGCCTCGGTCCGACTTTCCGTCTGCCACGTACTTCCGCCTCGTCGAGCCGGGACTGCCCGCGTTCATCCTGCTCGTCGTCGGCGTCGCCTTCTGCCTACCCTCCCTGGGCCGGCGCGTACGCTCCTTCGCCTCGGTGCGAGGCGAGGCACACATCGACCTGAGGCGGGTCGCACCCGCGACGGTCGTACTCGCGCTGATTCCACTACTGCTCGTCGCAGTCGCCCGATCGGCGTCGGCGATGCGAATCGTGCGCGACGAGAACACCGTTCAGGAGGCCCCGCTGACGCGCACGATGCACCTGCACGCCACGCGGAATCCCGATGCCAGCGTGAGGCTTACGTGGAGGTCACCCTCGGTCGGAAGCACGCAACCCTGGTTCATCGTCTATACGTCCCCGACCGACAACGGATGCAGCCCGCCGAGTCGAGGCGCCCTCGAGTGCATGCTGAACATGCCCGTGCTCACGGTCACGCAACAGCACATGGTCATCGATCGCCCCGGGCCGGGACCGCACTTCTACCGCGTTGCGCTGGTCGCCCAGTACCAACGCGGAACGGCAGGCGGCGACCTGATGCTCGTCAGCCACGGGGTCTTCGTGCCTCGCTCCTGAGCATTCTTCGGCCGCGTCCGAAGCTACGCTGGGCTGTGTGACGGCCGTCCTTTTCACGTGCGCCGGGCAGCGCGTCGACATCGTCACCGCGTTCGGCCGCGCCGGCGCAACCACGATTGCCGCCGACCTCAGCGACCTGGCGCCCGCGCTCTACCACGCCGACCGCCGCGCGCTCCTGCCGCCCGTCCACAACCCCGGCTACGTCGACGCACTCCGCGAGCTCGTCCAGGTGCACGACGTGCGCCTGATCGTCCCGCTGACCGACCTCGACCACCTCGTTCTCGCCACGCACCGGGACCGCCTGGGCGACGCCGTGGTCCTCGTCCCGTCGCCCGAGGCCATCCGGCGCTGCTCGGACAAGTACCTCGCCCACTGCTTCTTCGAAGAGCGGGGCATCGGGACGCCGCCGACGTGGCTGCCGCGCGACCTCCCGGCCGAAATCCCCTATCCGGTTCTCGTCAAGGCGCGCAAGGGGTTCGGGTCGCGTCACATCTACCGGGCGCGCGACCGCGCCGAGCTCGACATGTTCCTCGGCTACACGACCGTCGACTCGATGGTGCAGGCGGTCTGTCACGGCGAGGAGTTCTCGGTCGACGTCTTCTGCGACCTCGACGGACGGTGTCTGAATGCGATTCCCAGAACGATGATCGAGTCCAAGGGCGGCGAATCGATCAAGGGTATGACGATCAGGGACCGGCAGCTGATCGAGCACGGGCGCCTCGTCGCCGAGGAGCTCGGCCTCGTCGGGCCCGGGAACGTCCAGTGCTTCCGTGAGCCGGGCGGCGAGCTTCAGGTGACCGACGTCAACCCGCGCTTCGGCGGCGGCTTCCCGCTGCCGACCGCCGCGGGCTCCGGTTACCCGGAGCTCGCCCTCGCCCTGGCGAACGGTGAGCGGCCGTCGCCGAGGCTCGGCGAGTTCCGCGAAGGCGTGCTGATGACGCGCTTCTTCTCCGAGGTCATCCTCCAGGACCTGGGGGGCTCGCTGGAGCCGCTCGACAGCACGGAGTCGATCCCCGGGGAGGCGTGAGGAGCGTACTCCCAGTCGCCCTGCTCGCAGGCGGCTTCGTGCTCGCCGGCTGCGGAACCGTCGAGGAGAGGGCTGCTCCGCCGCCCGCATCGGCCACGGTGCGGGCGAAGCCCCAGCCGGCGCCGAGGCCCGCACCGGTCCCCGGCCGCGCGCACCCGGGGCCGCAGGCGGTGCTCGTCACGGTGGTCGACGGGGACACGAACGCGAGGGTCCCCGGCGCCGTCGTCTCGATCGGTCACCACACGGCGCGAACCAACCGGCACGGCGTCGCTCTCGTTCGGCTCCCGCACCGCGGGGCGCTCGTGACCGTCGCTCGGAAGACCGGCTACGGGACGCGCGCCGTCCGGCTCGCCTTCAGGACGCATCCGATGTCGACGATGCGCATCTACCGTCCGGCGCTCCAGTGGACGATGTACGGCGCGAGCCCGACGCGGACGCAGACGCAGACGCGGATCCGCGTCCGGCCTCCGTTTCGTGTCGTGTGGTCGCGCGGCCTCGGCTCGCTCGTCGAGTTCCCGGCCGTCGTCACGGACGGCGTGGCGTACGTCGCGAACGCCCGCGGCACCGTGCGCGCGCTGGACATGCGCACCGGCACGGTGATCTGGCGGCACGACACCCCCCACGGCAAGATGGCGTCGTCTCCCGCCGTCTGGGGCACTGTGCTCGTAGTGCACGGCATGGACGGCCATGTGTGGGTGCTGCGCCGGTCCGACGGCCGGCTGCTCTGGGATTACGACGTCGACAGCCCCGTCGAGTCGTCGCCGGTGGTCGACCACGGCGTCGACGTCTTCGGAGCGTGGGACGGGACGATCACGGCGCTCGACCTCCGGACGCATAGGGTCCGCTGGCGGCGGAACGACGGCTGCAAGATCACGTCCTCCGCCGCGGTCGCGGGTGGGACTCTCTATATCGGCGACTACTGCGGGCGACTGCTCGCACTCTCGCCGGCGAGCGGACGCCTGCGCTGGTCGGGCGCCGTGAACGGCCGCATCTACGGGACGCCCGCCGTGGCGGCCGGCCGCGTCTTCGTCCCGAGCTCCGACGGCGGCTCGCTGACCGCCTTCTCGACGGGCGGGCGGTTCCTCTGGCGCCGACTGATCGGCTCGTACGTCTACTCGTCGCCGGCGACGTGGGACGGCCGCGTGTTCTTCGGCGCCTACAACGGCGTCTTCTACGCCGTCAGCGCAGCGAGCGGCGGCACGCTGTGGACGGTGGGCGTCGGCGGTCCCATCTCCGGCGCGGCCGTCGTGGTCGACGGCGTCGCGTACGCAGGGTCCTTCTCACACCGCATCGTCGGCGTCGGGGCGCGCAGCGGGCGCGTGCTTCTCGACTTCCCGCACGGCGAGTACGTTCCGGTCTCGGGCAGCGGGCAGCGGCTCCTGCTGCACGGCTTCTCGCGTGTCTGGGGCGTCGTGCACCGGTGAGGCGGCTGCTGGTCGCGCTGGTGGTCGCGCTGGTGCTCGCCGCGGGCGGCGCCGGCCTCGGCTACTACCTGTATCTGAAGCATGCGTCGCGCGACATCCGCGGCTCGTCGACCGTCGAGTTCGTCACGACCCAGGCCGTCCAGCCGCCCCCGCCGGAGCCCGGGGTCGCGTGGCCGATGTACGGGTACGACCAGGAGCGGCTCCGCTTCTTCAACGGCAGCTCGCTCGCGCCCCCGTTTCGTCGCATCTGGACGTTCCATGCCGGCGCCCTCGTCGAGTTCCCACCGGCGGTGGCGTACGGGCGGCTCTTCTTCTCGAACAACAGCGGCGTCCTGTTCGCGGTCGGCGCCCGGAACGGCAAGAAGGCATGGCAGTACGAGTCGAACCGCTGCGTCGCAGCGTCGCCCGCCGTCGACGACCATGTCGTGTTCGAGACGTTCATGAACAGGCCGCCGTGCAACCGCTCGCCGAACGCGAGCCTGACCGGCGAGGTGATCGCGTTCGCGGTCGGCAGCGGCCACATCCTGTGGAGGCGGACGATCGGGCCGTCGGAGTCGTCGCCCGTCGTCATCGACGGGTTGGTCTTCGTCGGCGACTGGAACGGGCGCGTCTGGGCGCTGCGTGCGTCGACGGGCAAGACCGTCTGGGCGACGACGCTGCACGGGCAGGTGAAGGGAGGCGTCGCCGTATCGGGCAACCGCGTGTTCGTCGGCGACTACTCGGGCCGCGTGTACGCACTCGGCCTGCGCACCGGTCAGGTGTTCTGGGCCACGCAGGCGCAGCCGCGGCTGGGCAACACCGGCACCTTCTACGCCACACCTGCGGTGGCCTACGGGCGCGTCTACGCCGGCGCGACCGACGGGAAGATGTACTCGTTCGGCGCCGCCTCGGGAAAGGTTCGCTGGTCGACGTCGACCGGCGGGTACGTGTACTCGTCCGCGGCGGTCTGGCGCGACCGGGTGTTCGCCGGCTCGTACTCGCACACCTTCTACTGCTTCGACGCGGCGACGGGTGCGGTGCTGTGGAGGTTCCACGCGAACGGCCCGATCTCCGGGTCGCCCACCGTGATCGCGGGACGGGTGTACTTCGCCACGCTGAAGCAGCGCACGTATGCGCTCGACGCCCGTACCGGGACGCTCGTCTGGACCTTCCCCGACGGCAAGTACACGCCCGTCGTCGCCGACTCGGAGCGCCTGTACCTGGTCGGGTACGCAAAGGTGTACGGCCTCGCCGAGCGCCGCTAACCTGCGGAACCGTGCGGTACGTGGTCACCGGCGCGGCCGGCTTCATCGGGTCACATCTCGCCGAGACTCTGGGCGAGGCCGGGCACGACGTCGTCGGCATCGACTGTTTCACCGACTCCTATGACGGTGCGCTGAAGGAGGAGAACGCGGCGCGTCTCGACGTCCGGCGTCTGGACCTCGCGGAGGATCAGCCCGACTTCACGGGTTTCGACGCCGTCTTCCACCTCGCCGGGCAACCCGGGGCCCGGAGCTTCGGGTCGGTGTTCCCCGACTACCTGCGCCGCAACATGCTCGCGACGCAGCGCGTGTTCGAGGCGGCCGTGGCAGCCGATGTTCCCGTGGTCTGGGCGAGCTCCTCATCGGTCTACGGGGACGCAGAGCGATATCCGACACCCGAGGGGGTTCTCCCGAGGCCGAACAACCCGTACGGGATCACGAAACTCGGCTGCGAGCACCTGCACGAGGCGTATGCACGCAGCTTCGGTCTCCGCGCCGTCGCGCTGCGTTACTTCACGGTCTACGGGCCGCGCCAGCGTCCGGACATGGCATTCGCCAGGATCGTCGACGCACTGTCCCGCGACCACGAGTTCGAGATCTTCGGTGACGGCGCCCAGTCGCGTTCGTTCACCTATGTCGCCGACGTCGTCGATGCGACGATCAGAGCGCTCGACGCCGCTCCGGGCATCTACAACGTGGGCGGCGGCGAGGAGGCCACACTCAGAGAAGCTCTCACGCTCCTCGAGCAGATCGCGGAACGGCCGCTCAAGGTCCGGCTCTGCCCGCCGCAGACGGGCGACATGCGCCGGACGAAAGCCGACACGACTCTCATCGAGGGCGAGCTCGGCTGGCGGCCGGTCACCCCGCTGCGCGCCGGCCTCGAGGCACATTGGCGCTGGGCGTCAGCTAGAGTCGCCGCCGGATGACGGCCCCCCGCCCGACTCGGGACCTCGACGCAGAGCGCGAGGTGGATTTAGCGCGCTGGCGGAAGTCTCTCGTCAGTCTGTGGTGGATCCCGGTTGCAGGTCTCGTCGTCGGCGCGATCGTCGGCGTCCTCTACTCCTTCCGCGGCGGCACCACGTTCAAGGCATCGGCGCTGATCTCCCTCGGCCAGCCGACGTCGCCGGGCGGCGCCCTGGTCAACTCGTACGGGACGAACCCGCGTGCGGTGTCGCAGATCACGAGCTCTGCGGCGGTGCAGGACCAGGCTGCCGGTCGCGCCGACATGCATGCGTCCGCGCTGCGCGGCCACGTCTCGGTGGCGCAGGTCGGAACCGCGACAGGGACCGGCGCGGCGCGGGCTACGCCTCTCATCTCTCTCACCGTCACGGGCTCGCACCCGGTCAACGTCGCCGCCGCGGCGAACGTCCTTGCGAACATCGTCGTGCAGAAGACGACGGCCTCGTACGTCGGCGTCAAGATCCGAACATTCCAGACGACGCTGAAGAGCGTCGACGCGCAGCTCATCTCGATCAACACGCGGCTGCGCGCGCTGACCCAGGCACTCAAGGCGGCGGGCAACCTCGACCCGCTGCAGAAGCTCGTCATCGTGAGCGAGGAAGACAACGCGGAGGCGCGGCAGGGCAACCTGATCGCGCAGCAGGAGGCGCTGCAGCAGCAGCTTGCGTTCGCGCAGGAGATCGAGAGCGCGAAGGTGGTCGTGCCGGCGAAGGCGACGAAGGCGACGGCACGCACACGCACGACGTCGCTCGTGGTCGGCGCCCTGATCGGGTTGATCCTCGGCGCGATCGTGGCGATCGTCGCGGACGGTCGCATCAGGCACTAGCGATGCTCGAGGGCAAGACCCTCGCGGTCGTGGTTCCCGCGCACGACGAGCAGGACCTGATCGTCGCGACCCTGCAGGGGATTCCCGGCTTCGTCGACCGCGTCTTCGTGATCGACGACGCATCGCGCGACGCCACCGCCGCACATGCACGTGAGCTCGGAGACGAGCGGGTGGAGGTCGTCGTCCACGCGCGCAACCGTGGCGTCGGAGGTGCGATCGTCACCGGCTACCGCCGCGCGCTCGCGGAGCGCATCGACGCCGTCGCGGTGATGGCCGGCGACAACCAGATGGATCCCGACGAGCTCGAAGGGCTGGCGCTGCCGGTCGTGCGCGGCGAGGTCGACTACGCGAAGGCGAACCGGCTGTTCAGCGGCAGCGCGTGGGAGTTGATCCCCCGCACGCGCTATCTCGGGAACGCGGTGCTGAGCCTGCTCACCAAGATCGCATCAGGCTACTGGCATGTCGCCGACTCTCAGGCCGGTTACACGGTCGTCTCGGCGCGAATGCTGCAACTGCTCGACCTCGATCGCATCTACACGTCGTACGGTTTCCCGAACGACATGCTCGTCCACCTGAACGTCTGGAGCGCGCGCGTCCGCGATTTCCCGTCGCGGCCGATCTACGACGTGGGTGAGCGCTCCGGCATCAAGATCAGGCGCGTCGTGCCACGGATCTCGTGGCTGCTCCTGAAGGGGTTCTTCTGGCGGCTGCGCGAGAAATACGTCGTCCGCGACTTCCACCCGCTGGTCTTCTTCTACTTCCTGGGCTTCCTGATGACCCTCGTCGGTCTCGTGCTCGGCGTCGTCGAAACGGCACTCCGGATCGCCGGCAACCACATCACCCCTGCGACCGTGGTCCTGGTGGCGCTCCTTCTGATCGCGGGTAGCCAGTTCACCCTGTTCGCGATGTGGTTCGACATGGAGACGAACAAGGACCTGCGGTGAAGGGACCGCCCGGTGCCCGCTCCGAGAACCGTGCGGATCACGTTCCTCGCTAACCCGGTCCACGACTACCTTCAGGACACGGTCTTCCACGGACTCGTGTCCCTTCTCGGCCCCGAGAACGTCGTCGAGTTCCCACGGCTCGATCGCTATCACTCGCCGCCGCCGGACGATGCGCTACATCCCGACCTGTGGTTCGAGTTTCCCGAGCCCCGACGTCCGCGGACGTTCGCGGACGCGGTTCGCAGCTCAGACGCTGTCGTCATCGGGTCCCTGCGGAGCGGAATACGGGCGCTGGTCGGCGACCTGCTGGCGATGCGGCACCGGCCGCCCGTCGTCTTCCTGGACGGCGAGGACGATTTCTTCGTGCTCGGCGTCCGCCGCCACGTCGATCTGTACTTCAAGCGCGAGATCGTTCTTCCCGGAACGGCGAGCCGTGCCCGCGAGGTGCTCCGGCGGGCGCATCGGGCTGCACGCAAGCATCGCGAGCATCGCGATCCACTTGCCGACCCGGTGTCGGTCGCGCGCGTGGGCGACAGGCGCCTTCGTCCCCTCACGTTCGGATGGCTCGGACCCACGCTCGAGCGTCGTGCCGTCGAGTACGACGTCGCGTTCCTCGTCGGGCCGACGAGCCCGGTCAGGATCGCCGTCCAGCGTGATCTCCGGCAGCTCGCAGCCGAGGGCGTCCGCGTTCGCCTGCTCGAGCCCGGCGAGCGGCTCGGATGGCACGAATACATGCAGGTCCTCGCGCACTCGCGCATCGGCGTCAGCATTCGCGGGGGCGGGTTCGATACACGCCGCTACTGGGAGGTGCCTGCGTCCGGAGCGATGCTGCTGTCCGAGACGCCGCGAATCGTCATCCCGTCGAACTTCGTCAACGGTCGCGAGGCGGTCATGTCCCCACCCTCGCGGCTCGTAGCCCGCATCCCCGAGCTCCTGGAGGCCGACATCGAATCGATCGCGGCAGCTGGGCGCCGCCGTCTCGAGGCCGCGCATCTGAGCGTTCATCGCGCCCGCACGGTCCTCGACGCCCTGGCCGAACGCCCCTGACCCCCGAAGCCCTTACCAGACCCTTGCAAATCCGGGGCGACTCGGTCAGGTCCGCCGAGTACCATGCGGCGGCATGCCGACCTCCGTCGTGACCGGCGGCGCCGGTTTCCTTGGCTCCCATCTCTGCGATTACCTGGTTGAGCAGGGCCACCGGGTGATCTGTGTCGACAACCTCGAGACGGGCTCGCTCGAGAACATCGCGCATGCACGCGGGGAGCGGTTCACGTTCCTCTGCCACGACGTGATCCAACCCATCCGACTCGACCAACCGGTCGACTTCGTCTTCCACCTTGCTGCCCTTGCCAGCCCCGTCGACTATCTGCGAGCGCCTCTCGCCTCACTGAAGGTCGGCTCGTACGGGACGCACAACGCACTCGGGCTCGCAAAGTGGAAGCGGGCACGCTTCGTGATCACCTCGACGAGCGAGGTGTACGGCGACCCCGAGATCCATCCGCAGCCCGAGACGTACTGGGGGCACGTCAATCCGATCGGCCCTCGGGGCGTGTACGACGAGGCGAAGCGCTATGCCGAGGCGCTGACGATGACCTACCACCAGCAGCAAGGCGTCGACACCGGGATCGCGCGCGTCTTCAACACGTTCGGGCCGCGGATGAGGAAGAACGACGGGCGGGCGTCGGTCAACTTTCTCCACCAGGCGCTCAGCGGAAAGCCGCTGACCGTCTACGGCGACGGCTCGCAGACGCGGTCGTTGTGCTACGTCGACGACCTGATTCGCGGCCTGTACCAACTCGCGATGAGCGACGAGCACCTGCCGGTGAACCTCGGGAACCCCGATCACGAGGTGACGATGCTCCAGCTTGCGGAGACGGTGATCCGCGTCACGGGCTCACAGAGCGAGATCGTGTTCGAGGCACTTCCGATCGACGACCCGCAAATACGTCGGCCCGACATCACACGTGCCCGCGAGGTTCTCGGTTGGGAACCGGAGATCGATCTCGAAGACGGCCTACGCCGCTGGGTGCGCGTTCTGGGCCTGGAGCCGGCGGCCGTCTGACCATATGAGGCGCCTTGCGCTCACCGCCGTCGTGGTCGGCGCAGTGGTGCTCGTCATGAACTCGTCGGCGGCAGATGCGTCGCGGTTCATGCGCGTGGGCATCTACGACGAGGCCCAGACGCTCTACGGCCCGGTCCCCAGGACGTTCGCGATCTTCCAGGAGCTCCACGTCCAGGAGGTGCGGCTGAACCTCTACTGGGGGGGTCCGTACGGCGTTGCCCATGCTCGCCCGCAGGACGCGACCGACCCGAACGACCCGGCCTACGACTGGTCCCTGTACGACCGCACGGTGAACTACGCCGCTCAGGCCGGCGTGCACGTACTCTTCTCCATCTACGGGACGCCCTCGTGGGCGAACGGCGGCAAGGCCATGAACGTGGCGCCCACGCGTGCCGGCGACCTCCGCAACTTCGCACTTGCAGCGGCAAGGCGGTACGGGGGCTCCTGGGTGGGGACCGACGGCCGCGTGCTGCCGCCCGTCAGGGAGTGGCTCGCCTGGAACGAGCCGAACAATCCGCTCTTCCTTTCCCCGCAGTACAAGCGCACGTCGAAGGGCTGGATCATGCAGAGCGCGATCGACTACGCGAAGATCTGCAACGCGGTCTACAACGGCGTGCACGCCACGGCGTACGCGAGCGAACGCGTGGCATGCGGAGGCACCGCGCCCCGCGGAAACAACGATCCGAACAGCGCGCGGCCGTCCATATCCCCGCTCGCCTTCATCCGTGCGGTCAAGAAGGACGGACTAAGGACGTTCGATGCCTGGGCCCATCACCCCTACTACTCGAGCCCGACCGACACGCCGACGACCAAACCGGCGACCGGGCAGGGAGCTGCTCCAACAGCGGTCATCCTCGGCAACATCGACCAGCTGATCAAGCTCGTCACCCAGCTGTGGGGCAACAAGCGGATCTGGATCACCGAATACGGCTACCAGACCAATCCACCCGATCCGATCTTCGGCGTGTCGTGGGCGAAGCAGGCGCGATATCTGACGCAAGCGTTCGCGATCGCTCGAAAGAACCCGCGCATCGACATGATGCTCTGGTTTCTGCTCAAGGACGAGCCCAACCTCTCCGGCTGGCAATCGGGGCTGATCACCTACGGCGGAAGACACAAGCCCTCGTTCGATGCGTTCATGCGGATGGCAGAGCAATTCCAGCCGTAGCGAGCAGCTCGCGGTACAGCACGTCGACATCCTCGATCAGCCGCGAAACCCGGTAGCGAGGTATCACCGCGTCGCGACCCGCCTCGCCGAAGCGGGCACGGAGGCCGTCGTCACGTGCGAGCGTCGCGAGGCGTTCTGCGAGCCGGCCGACGTCGCCCACGTCCACCAGGAATCCGTCGACGCCCTCGCGTACGACGTCCGGAACCCCGCCGACGCGCGTCGCGACCACCGGAAGCCCCGCGGCGAGCGCCTCGATGGCGACGACCGGCGTTCCTTCGTTCGCGGACGGAAGCAGGAGCGCATCGAACAGCCTGAAGAAGGGCGCGATGTCACGCTGGTAGCCGAGAAAGAGGGTGCGACGAGAAATCTCGAGCTCCTTGGCACGGGCTTCAAGTCGCGCGCGCTCGGGACCATCGCCGACGAGGCACAGCTCGGCGTCGACCCCCAGATCGAGCAGACGCCGAAACGTCAGAAGCACGTCAGGAACCCGCTTGATGCCGGTCATTCGCCCGATCCACCCGACGACGAAGCGTGAGGGCGGCACGCCGAAGGTGCTCCGAAGGTCACTCGTCCCCGCAGTGCCGTCCAGGCGGTTCTCCAAATCGATTCCGAGCCTGATGACGGAGAACTTCTCCTCGGGAGCGACGCCGAGGGCCACGAGGTCGTCGCGCACCTCGGGCCCGACGGCGATCAGGCGAGTCGTGTGCGTTGCCAGGAAGCGCTCCGTCTCCCTGAAGAACTCTGTCCGCGCCGCGCCGAAGTAGCCGCGCAGCACGTGCCCGTGGAAGGTGTGGACGACAACCGGCGGACGCGCGTCGCCTGACAGCAGGACTGCGAGACGGCCGACCGCGCCCGCCTTCGCCGTGTGCGTGTGGACGATGTGCGGCCGGAAACGCCGAATCTGATCGACCAACCGCTTCACGGCCAACGGGTCGTACACCGGCGACAGGTCTCGGTGCAGCTCGGGGATCTGCACGACGTCGACGCCGAGCGCGTCGGCGGCGAACGCCATGGAATCCTCGCCTCGAGCGAGACTGCCGGCGACGAGCCGGGTGTCGTAACCTCGCGGCTCGAGGCCCTTCGTCAGGTACGCCACGTGGAGGGTCGGGCCCCCCATGTTCAGTCGCGCGATCGCGCGGAGCACCCGGATTCTCATCCCGCCATGAACGCGACCGTCCGCCGTAACCCCTCCTCGAGCGCGACCCGCGGCTCCCAACCGAGAACCCGCCGTGCTTCGCCCACATCGGCCCACGAGTCACGGATGTCGCCCGCCCGTGGGGCGGCGTGCTCCTTCTTCACCTCCGCGCCGAGGATGACGCCTATCAGGTCCGCGAGGTCGTTGACCGTCGCCGGCGCGCTCGCGGCGACGTTGAATATCCGGCCGGTGGCGTCACGCACGTCGCCGGCGAGCATCGTCCCCTCGACGACGTTGTCGACATAGGTGAAGTCACGACGTTGCTCTCCGTCACCGTAGATCGTTATCGGCCGGCCCGCGGCGACCGCCGTGATGAACAGCGGGACGACGCCCGCGTACTGCGAATGTGGACTCTGGCGTGGGCCGAACACGTTGAAGTAGCGGACGACGACGCTCTCGAAGCGCTCATAGACCCGTGAGAAGGAGATGCAGTAGCGCTCGGCCGCCAGCTTCGCGACACCGTACGGCGAGATCGGATCGAGCGGCAGATCCTCCGTGACCGGAAGCTCGCTCCGCGTGCCGTAGACCGACGAGCTCGAGGAATACACGACCCGCCGTACGCCTTCGTCGCGTGCCGCCAGCAACACGTTCAGCGTTCCCTCGACGTTGACCGCTCCGGACGTGAGCGGATCCTGCACCGAGCGCGGCACGGATCCGAGCGCCCCGAGATGGAAGACGAGCTCGACGCCTCGGACTGCGTTGTGCACTCGTTCGTACGACCGAAGCTCTCCCTCGACCACCTCGACGTCGAGTCCCGCGAGGTTCGACCGGTTACCCGTCGAGAAGTTGTCGAGTACCCGGACATCGTCACCACGTTCGAGCAGTGCCCGGACGAGATTCGAACCGATGAAACCCGCGCCGCCCGTCACGAGGGTTTTCGTCATGGCTTCACAGCGGTGACGTGGAGGTTCGCGAACAGAGCCCCCGGGACAGGCTCCCGGAGCAGTGGCACACGGTTGTCGAGTGAAGAGCCGAGCAGGTTCAGTACGTTGATCACGGGTCGCGCGGCCCGTGCCGCGCCGGCCCGCTTCGCGAGCAGGTGGACGTAGCTACCGACGAGCATGCCGAGGCAGGCGGCGGAGCCCGCGCCCGGCTCCACCCGCACCGACGCCCACTGACCTGCGCTCTCGAAGAGCCGCTGCAAACCTGCGTGCGTCCATCGCCACAGGTCCTGCGGGTTGGGGTGGTACAGCATGACGCCGTGCGTCGAGGCGAGAACGCGGCCGCCGGGCGCGGTGACCCGGTGGAGCTCGCGGACCGCCGCCGCGGGGTCGTCGACGTGCTCCAGCACCTGTGTGCAGAGGACGAGGTCGAAGCCCCCGTCCTCCACCGGCAGAGCTTCGACCGAGCCCACGAGGTCAGCGCCTTCGTTCTCCTTCACGTCGACGCCGACATACGAGGCCGCCGACGCGAAAAAGGGGAAGTAGGGCTTCACGCCGCAACCCACGTCGAGTACGCGCTTGCCGTTCGCGAGGGCGCCTTCGCAGCGCAGCCACTCCGCGAGCGGCCGTCTGATCGACCAGCTCGGGAGCGACCGAGAGGGCTCGCGGTGGTCGCGTCCAGGCCACGTCGACTCGAGTACGTTCACGCGCGCGAGGTTACCCGGCGCCCGTCGACGAATGGGTCAATCCCACTGCCAGGCCGAGCCCGAGCCAGAGTTGCGCGTCGACCGCGAGGCCGGGCAGCAGGCCGGTGCCGGTGAAGACCGCGAGCGCGACGATCAGCCAGCCCGTGGCGAGCAACGCTTCTCGCGCGGCATCGGGCGGTCCGCGCCGCAAGACGCGGGCGAGCAGGCGGAATGCCGCCGCGAACGTCGCGGCGAGGATCAGCAACCCGACGATGCCGAGGTCGGACAGGGTCTGCACGACGCCGTTCTGGACGCCCCACTCATGTGCTCGGGACGGAAACGCGTATTCCGGCTGGTTGCGGAAACGGCGGTGCGCGGAGGCCAGGTACGGCTCGAACGAGTGCGGCTGGTGAGACTCCTGCCAACCGACGCCGAGGATCGGGTGGTGCAGCCAGATCTCGATGCCGATGTAGCTCAGAAGCACGCGCTGCGCATACGTCTGGACGTGACCTGACGTCGCCGCGTTGTTCGGCTTCACCCCGAGGAAGCGAAGAAAGCTGACGATCGAGCTGCTGCGGAGCGTGACGGCGGCGAGGGTGACGAGGGCGCAGACGCCGGCGAGCGCGACGGCGCGCCCGGTCGACACACGTGTCCGGCGCCGCGCGAGCGCCCAGATCGCGATCGCGGAGACGATCATCCCTGCAACGGCATCGAGTGCAGCGGCAAGGGCGACGCCGAATGCGCCTGCCACCCCCGCGACGGTCGAGCGGACGCGGGCAGGCGGGAGGGTCAACGCGGCGAAGAAGAACGCGAGCGCGCCACCCGCGAGTGCACCGAGGTCGTGGATGCCGATGTACGAGGGCTCTCGCTGCTCCGGGCGGCGTCCCTCGAACTCGTTCACGAGCCCGAGGAATTGAAGCGCGGCGATGACCGCAAGCACGCTCGTCCACAGCGCCACGGCCCACAGGAATGCACGGCGATCCGCGCGTGTGCGCAGCGCGAGCGCGGCGACCGGCGCGAGCACGGCGTACTCGCAGAACTTCAGCGCACTGACAATGTGATTGCCGAGCGCATAGTGGTGGTCGCCGTAGCGCGCCCAGGCAAGGCTGGCCAGCAGAAGCGCGAGGAACGCCGCAAGCGGCGGCCAGATCGTGCGGCCGGAACGGAGCGGCGCCCAGCCCCGCCGGTGCACGTCGTGCAGTGCCGCGACCGTCGCCGCGAGGATCGCGACGTCCGAGAGATCGACGTCGACCCGGCCGAACGCGATGTGAGGCTGGTAGTGCGGATGCAGGAACACGAACGGCACCGCGCACGCCAACACAAGCGCCGCGGGCGCCGCGTCCGTGGGAGCGAGGGCCCGCAGGCGGGTCAAACAGCCGCGACTATAATCATCGCCCGCGATGGCTTCCCGCGCACTGCGCCGGCGGTCGACGACGGCCGTCGGCGTCTACGCGGCGACCGTGCTGGGCGTCGGGACGACGATCGCCGCGACCCGGATTCTCGGGGCGTCGTACGCACAGTTCGCGATCGTCTTCGCGATCGTCGGCTTCTTCCAGATGCTGCTCGACCTGACGGTCGACGAGGCGCTCATCAAGTACGGGTTCCGCTATGTGACCGCCGAGGATTGGGGGCGTCTGCGGCGGCTGTTCGAAGTGGCGTTGACGTTCAAGCTCGTCGGCGGCGCCCTTGCGCTCGGCGTGATCGCCGCGATCGCTCCGTTCGCACATGCCGTCTGGGGCACGTCGCTGGCGGCTCCGCTCGTCGTGGGCGCGTTCGTACCGCTCGCTCAGGCGACCGAGACGATCGCCGGCTGCGCGCTGATCCTGCGGGACCGGTACCACGTCCGCGCCTGGTTCTACACCGTCTCGATGGCAACGCGGCTCACGGGCACGGCGATCGGCGCCACCCACGGCGTGCTCGGCGCCATGTTCGGACTGCTTGCCGGCCAGATCGCAGCGAGCGCGGCGATCACGTTCGCGGGGTGGAGCGCCTGGCGGGCCTTTCCGCTCCGGACGAGCCGTCCACTCGGTGACGACCGGGCCGACCTCCGCCGCTTCGTCGTGAGCTCGACCGCCGCGACAAGCCTCACATCTGCTCGCGGCACCCTCGGGACCTGGCTGATCGGGGCGATCGCGCCGGTCAAGCAGGCAGGGTACTTTCGCAACGCGCAGGCCCCCCTGACGGCGTTCGGGGCCATCAGCTCACCCGCGCGCCTCATGCTCCTGGCCGAACAGACCGCCGACTACGAGCGCGGTCACCGCGACCGCGTGCGGCGGCTGCTCCGGCGCTACATCCTCTATTCGGCCTTGTTGATGGTGGTCGCGGTCCCGGTCGGATGGCTCCTGATGCCGTGGGCGATGGGCCTCGCGTACGGCCACGACTACCGCGCGCACGCGACCCAGGCCGCACGCGTCATCCTCGTCGTCGGGGCATTGCAGTTCGTCTCCGGGTTCTCCAAGACGCTGCCGGTTTCTCTGGGGCGCCCGAACCTACGGGTCTACTCGCACGGCATCGAGGTGGCGGTCTTCGTTCCGCTCCTTGTCCTCTTCGGCCACTTCTGGGGCGCGACCGGCGCCGCCCTCGCGATGCTCGTGTCGACGGCCGTGTTCTCCATCGTCTGGGTCGCGATCCTCTTCGAGCTCCGCGACGCCCTTGCAAACGTGGCACCCGCGGAGATCGTGTGAACGTCCTGATCGTCTCCGGAATCTGGCCGCCGGACGTCGGCGGTCCGGCGAGTCACGCACCGGAGGTGGCGTCGTACCTGTTGGCCCACGGCCACCGGCCGCGGGTCCTGGTGACCGCAGACGCGCCGCCGCCGGCAGCTCCGTATCCCGTCGAGTGGGTCGACCGCAACGCCGCACCCGGCGTTCGGCATCTCCGCGCGCTCGGGCGCGTCTTCGAGCTCGCACGTGATGTCGACGTCGTCTACACGACCGGCATGTTCGGACGCACCGGCACGGCGTCGATTCTCGCCCGGCGTCCGTACGTCGTGAAGCTCACGGCCGACCCGGCATTCGAGCGGGCGCGCCGGCGGGGCCTGACGGACGCGACGCTCGCAGAGTTCCAGACCGAGTCGGCCCGCGCGACTCTGCCCTTTCGTCTCGTGCGCGACGCGATCGCGCGCAGCGCGGCGCACGTCGTCACGCCGAGCGCGTACCTCAGGGAGCTGGCGATCGGCTGGGGAGTAGCGCCCGGCCGCGTGACCGTTCTTCCGAACCCGGCACCGACCCTGGCGGACGAACCGTCTCGCGACGAGCTGCGCGTCCGTTTCGGGATGACTCGCCCCACCCTCGTGTTCGCCGGACGGCTGGCGCCGCAGAAGTCGCTCGATCTCGGCATCGAGGCCGCGCGTGCGGCGGGCGTCGACCTCGTCGTCGCGGGAGACGGCCCCGAGCGCACGCGCCTCGAGGCGCTCGGTTACGGGCGCTTCCTCGGGGCTCTGCCTCGACACGATGTCCTGGACCTCTTCCGGGCCGGCGACGCCTCCCTCCTCCCGTCGGCCTGGGAGAACTTTCCGCACGGGGTCGTGGAGTCGCTCGCCGCCGGGACCCCGGTCGTCGCAACACGCGTCGGCGGTGTCGCGGAGGTCGTGCACGACGGGGACAACGGACTGCTCGTGCCGCCGCGCGACGCCGGTGCGCTCACGGCCGCGATCCGGAGAATCGTGACCGAGCCGGGCCTTCTCGACCGGCTCCGCGCGGCGGCTGCCCCCTCTGTCTCGGACTACGCCGCGGACCGCGTCTACGGCCGGCTCGTCGACATCCTCGAGAGGAGTCGGCGATGAGGCGCGTGCTCTTCGTCGGCCGGACGAGGTACACGAACCCACTGACGCAAACGCATGAGCGGAAGTTCTCGGCGGTCGGGGAGCTGCTCGACTATCGCGTACTCGGATCCGCTGCGGGCGAAGGGGCACCGGAGCGGTTCAGGCTGGTGCCCGCGTTGCCGTCGCGTGCCCTCGACGGCCCGTTGTTCTACGTGCGGCTGCCGTTCCTCGTCGCGCGGGAACTGCGATCGTTCCGGCCCGATGCAGTGATCGCGCAGAGCCCCTTCGAAGGTTTCGCCGCGTTGCTGGGACGCCGTCTCGCAGGTTCGTCGTCGAAGGTGATTCTCGAGATCCACGGCGACTGGCACACGGCGACGCGACTCTACGGGTCGCCCGCCCGCGCGATGGTTGCAGGCATCTCGGATCGGATCGCCGCCTGGGCCATACGCCGCGCGGACGCGATTCGTTCCGTCTCTCAGTTCACGGCCGGCCTGGTGCGCCGGCTCGGGGTCGAGCCGGCGGCGATCTTCCATACGTACTCCGAGCTCGACGCCTTCACCGCGGACGAGCCCGCACCACTGCCGCCGACCCCGCGATTCGCATTCGTCGGGGTGAGCGAGCGCTACAAGAACGTCGACGGGCTCGCGGCGGCATGGCGGCGCGCCGCGCCTCGTCTGCCGGGGGTGAAGCTCGAGGTCGTCAGCACCGGCCGCCGGGTCGAGGTCCTGCGGCAGCTCGTCCGTGATCTGCCGGCGCAGACCGTCTGGCACGAGCGGCTCGAGCCGGGCGAGGTCGCGGCGATGCTCGACCGGTCCTGGGCTCTCGTACTGCCGTCGTTTTCGGAGGGCCTGCCGCGTGTCGCGATCGAGGCGCTCGCGCGAGGCCGGCCGGTGATCGGGAGCCGCGCCGGCGGCATCCCCGACGTGGTCGAGGACGGCGTGAACGGGCTGCTCGTCCCACCGGGTGACGCCGGAGCGCTCGCCGAGGCGCTCGTGCGATTCGCCGACGACCGTGTCACGGCCGAACGGCTGGCCCGAGCGTCTCGACCGTCGGTGCAGGAACTGCTCATTCCGCCCGACGTGTATGCGCGCCGTGTCGCGGAGCTCGTCGGCCGGACCGTAGACCGGCAGGCCGCTGTTGTATAAGAAAGGCGATCGGGTTGAGAGTTTCGTCGTCGGTCGTCGTCCTCGGCGGGTGCGTGGCGGCATTCGCCGCTGCCCTTTGGCACGCGCCGACAGCCTTCCGGCAGCTCGACACGAAGACCGCCTCCTATTCTCGTGCAACGCCACTCGAACGCTCGCTCTCGGCGGCCTACGGTGAGAGGATCGATCCTCGCTTCCTCGTCCGGGCACGAGAGCTCATCCCCGCGACCGCAACCTACGCCGTCATCACCGGCGACGCGGCAACAGGCGCCGACCCGGGCGCGCTGAACGCCATCACCCCGTTCGCCGACTACTGGTTGCTGCCACGCCGACAGGTGGCGTTCGACGCAACACCTGCCCCGGAATGGATCCTCTCCTACGGTGGCAACCTGCGCTCGCTCGGCTACAACTACCCCCGCGTGGTCAGGGTGGCCTCCGGCCTCGAGATCGCGAAGGTCATACCGTGAAGGTGATCGGCGTCGCCGGCCTCGACCTGATGTTCACGGCGGTCGGCTTCGCCGTCCTCTACGGCTTGGGGCTGGTGCGCTCCCGGGCGAGTGGGGTCCGCCTCGTCGGCCTCGCGTTGCTCTCGGGCTGGGCAGCCGTCGGCATCTCAACGTCCTTCCTGCTGATGGCGGGCGCAGCGGGGACGGCAACCGAGGTCGCGCTGCTCGCCGCCGCGGTCGCAGCCGGCGGACTCGTCGTGGGCAGATTCGCACCGGCCCTGCGACAGCCGCACACCTGGCGCTCGTCGCTTTCCGGCGCTGCGATCGGCGCGGGGGGCCTGCTCCTCCTCCTCGCGTCTCTCGCGGAGCTCTTCCGCAACGTCAGGCTGGCGCAGCCGGCGAAGTGGGACGCCTGGGCCTTCTGGGTCCCGAAGGCGGAGGCGATCGTCTACACAGGCGGCTTCCACACCGGTCCCGGAACGCTCGAGAGCTTCGCGAACCCCGACTACCCTCCGCTCGCTCCGACGCTCGACGCCACCGCGTTTCGGTTCGCCCGGTCGGTGGATCCCGGCCTCCTGCCGCTTCAGCACTGGATCATCGCAACTGCGATGTTCGCCGCCCTCGCCGGCCTGCTCTGGAACCGCGTGCACCCGGCCATCCTCTTTCCCACGCTGGCGGTCCTCTCGATGCTCCCGATCTACCAACACGACGTCGGTTCGCTCCTCGGCGACGAGACGCTCCTCACCGCGTTCGCGCTGGCCGGCGTGGCCGCCGGCCTTTGGTTGCTCGAAAGCAAGGCTGCCTACCTCGGGTTGTATGCCTTGTTCGGCAGCGCCATGGCACTCGCGAAGAACGAGGGATTCACCTATGTGATCGCGATCGCCGTGCTCCTCGGCCTGGTCGGCCTCAGACGGTCGCCTCGCGTGCAACTCATGCTGCTCGCAGTCCCCGTCGCGGCGATGCTCCCGTGGAAGCTCTGGAGTGATCTCAACCACGTTCCGCCGAACCCCTACTATCGCTTCTCGAATCTGCTTCACCCCGACTACCTCGCCGACCGCTCGGGTCGACTTTGGCACACGCTCGCCGAGTTGCCCCAGTACTACGGATCGTTCGATCGCTGGCTGCTGACCCTCCCCGTCGCAGCGCTACTGCTCCCGTTCGTCGCCCGCCGCCGGCCCGGTCTCGCACTGTTCGCAATCGGCACCGTCGCCGTCGGATTCATCGGCAACGTCATCGTCTACTGGGTCAGTCCCTCGCCGCTCGACTGGTACATCTCGACCTCGGGAGACCGCACATCGACCGGGCCTCTGATCTTCATCGCCGCGCTCATGCCGCTGCTTGCCGCCGAGGCCCTCGCCCAGACCGACGAGAAGACCGCGATAGCCGCCCGGCTCGCCACCAGCTGAAGCGCGCCTACACACGGCTAGGCTCGAGGCTTGTCCGTCTCGAAGATCGTCTTCATCACGCAGCGGGTCGACCCGGCGCATCCGAATCTCGGTGCGGCTGCGGGCATGATCCGCGCGCTGGCGGCGCGCGTGGACGAGGTCGTCGTGCTTGCGCTCCACGCCGAGCGCGGCGCCCTGCCCGAGAACTGCACCGTTCACACGATCGGAGCGGCGAACCGGCTGCTGCGGGGCGTGCGGTTCGGCGTCGCACTGATCCCCGAGCTCCGGCCGACGCCGCTCGCCGTCGTCGCGCACATGAGCCCGATCTACGCCGTGCTCGCCGCGCCGCTCTGCCGGCCGGCCGGCGTGCCGGTGTTGCTCTGGTTCACGCACTGGCGCGACAGCCGGACACTGCGGCTGGCGGAACGCGTTTCGAGCGCTGTCGCGACGGTCGACCGATCCTCGTTCCCCTTCCCGTCGTCCAAGCTCGTCCCGATCGGACACGGGATCGACGTCGCGGCGTTCCCGTGCCGTCCCGTCGACGCGGACGAGAGGCTGCGCGTGCTCGCACTCGGCCGCACGTCGCCCGCGAAGGGTCTCGAGGCGGTGATCGCCGGCGTACGGCTCGCCCGGGCGCGCGGGATCGACGTCGAGCTGGAGATCCGCGGGCCGTCGGAGACCGACGAGGAGCGGGCGTACCGGCGGCGCCTCGTCGAGCTCGCAGGAGACGGCGTCAGCATCGAGGACGCAGTGCAGCACTCGGACGTGGCGGCGCTGTTCGCGCGGACGGATCTGCTCGTCAATGCCGCCGCGGCAGGCTCGCTCGACAAGGCGGTCTTCGAGGCGTGTGCGAGCTGTCTGCCGGTGCTCGCGTCGAACCCCGGCTTCGCCGGCCTGCTGCCGGACGAGCTGATGTTCGAACGGGGCGACGTAGAGCAGATCGCGGCGCGACTCGCCGCGTTCGCCGCTCGCGATGCCTCCGACCGCGCGGAGGTCGGCCACCGGCTCAGGCACCGCGTCGAAGCCGAGCACTCCACCGGCCACTGGGCGGCCGCGATCCTCGAGTTGACGGCGAGATGACACAAGTGCTGCACGTGCAGAAGGTCTCGGGCATCTCGGGCTCCGAGGCGCACCTGCTCTCGCTGCTGCCGCTCCTCCGCGAGCGCGGCTGGGATGTGACCATGCTCGTGCTGCACGAGGACGAACCGGGAGCGTGGGCCTTCGTCGAGGCCATGCGCGCGCGCGGCGTGCCGACCGAGGCGTGGCGCATGCACCTCGACGTCGACCCGCTCGTCTTCGCGCGTCTGGTGACGAAGCGGGCGGCGATCGTCCACACGCATCTCGTCCATGCGGATGTCCACGGCCTGCCGGCGGCGGCGCTGGCTCGCGTGCCGATACGCGTCAGCACGAAGCACGGCTTCAACGAGTTCCGGGGCAGCCGCGCCGTGGCGCTCGCGGACCGTGCGGCGGCGCGCTTCGCGCACCGTCAGATCGCCATCTCCGGAGGTCTCGCCGACTACCTTGCGTCGACGGAGGGCTTCGCCGCCGATGCGTTCACCGTGGTCCACTACGGCATCGAGCTCGGCGCGGAGCCGCCGCCTCCCCCGGCCGAGCCCCGCCTGCTCGCGGTCGGTCGTCTGATCCCGATCAAGGGCTTCGACGTGCTGCTGCGCGCGTTCGCGCGCGCACGCGAGGACGTCCCGGAGCTGACGCTCGAGGTCGCCGGCTCTGGACCCCTCGAGCCCGAGTTGAAGGCCGCCGCGCCGGAAGGAGTGACGTTCGTCGGCCACGTCGCGCCGGCCACGCCGCTCTACGAGCGAAATGCCGTGGTCGTCGTCCCCTCGCGCGGCGAAGGGTTCGGGATGGTCGCCCTCGAGGCCGCCGAGCGAGGCCGTGCGGCCGTCGTGTCGGACGTCGGCGGCCTGCCCGAGATCGTGGCGGACGGCGAGACCGGCATCGTCGTGCGGCCGGACGACGTCGGCGGGCTCGCCTCGGCGATCGTCGCGCTCGCCCGCGACCATGAGCGGGTGCGCAGGCTCGGCGCTGCGGCGCGCGAGCGTGCAGAGAGTCAGTTCTCGGAGGCTGCAGCCGCCGACGGTGTCGAGGCCGTGTACCGCACTCTTCTCCAGACACGTTCGACAGCCGCCGCGGCGAGCAGCACCAGCAGGAAGTCGAACGGCACGCGGTAGCGCGTCGTCCCCGCGAACGCCATCGCGGCGACGGTGTTGTAGGCAAGCAGCAGCAGCGCGAGCACGGTGAATGCACGCGGGGCGAAGAACAAGCCCGCGATTGCGAGCAGATAGATCGGAATCAGGTAGATCGGCTCGCCGATCCGACGAGCCGTGTCGCGCCACGTCCCCTTGCCCGACCGGCCCTGCGTCTCGTGTGCGCGCGGGTCCCAGAGAAGCTGCGTCGCCTGCACCATCAGCTTGGCCTTCTCGCCCGGGTGCTTCCGCCAGAACACGAACGTCTTGTGCTCGAACTCACGCATCTGGGCGCACTCGTCGACGCGGATGATCTTCCCGGTCCGCTGGTAGATCGCCTGCGCGTCCTGAGGCGTCGGGGGCAGGCCGATCTGCGGCACGTCGTCGATCCAGCCGCCGTTCGCGAGCACGCGATACGTGTTCGCGTTGTTCGCCTTCCAGAGGGCGCGTCCGTCGGTCGTGATCGCGTAACAGCCGACCTGCACCTTGTTGCGGATCACCCACGGTGCGACGACGACCGCGGCCGCCGCGAGGACCGCAACGGCGGCGACGACGCGGCGCGCGGGGAGTCGCCACACGAGGTACGCGGCGATCACGAGCGGCAGCGCGGTCAGCCGGCTGTTGCCGAGGATCGCGACGCCGCAGAGCGCGCCCGCGAACGTGACCAGCGTGAGCGACCGCCGTGACGCGGCGACGAGCACGCACAACACGAGTGCCGCGAGCACGAGCTGGTCGACGATCTCCCGGTTGACGTGCACGTCGTGCCAGATGAGGTACGGGTTCAGGGTTGCGACCATCGCGCCGAGCGTCGCGAGCTTCGGGGCGACGCGGCGGCCGATCGCATAGACGAGGACTGCCGTTGCGGCCGCGACCACGATCTGTGCGAGCCCCACGACGTACCACTGACGCCCGAAGAGCCAGTAGAGCGGGATGAGGAAGTACCCGTACAGCGGCTGCGTGTCGGCCGACGGCACGCCGGGGATGAAGCCGAACGTGCCGCTCGCCACGAACGTGCGCGCGAAGTCGTCGCTCTTCTCCGTGTACGCCGTCAGGATGCTCCCGCGCTCGACCAGAAGGACGAGAAGGCGCGGAAGAACTGCCGCCGCCACGACGAGCGCAGGGGCGCGACTGAGGCTTGCGAAGATGCGCACGTGGAGAGTCTCCAACGGTACGCGGTCGTCTCGTGCCACGTCGAGCGACCGCTCGACGACCGGGTCTGGTCTGCGTTCGCGCGGCTCCTCGAGCGCCGGCCCGCCGGATTCGTCGTGACGCCGCTGATGCGGCCGCCCGATGCGGGTGCGGGCGAGGACGAGAGTGTCTGGGTCGAGCGCGCACGGCATGCTGCGGGGCTCGCGCCGCTCGGGCACCACACGCACTGGGGCGGCCCCGACCACGCGCGGCCGCCGGCCGGCGTCGATCCCGCAGCCGCGGTTCGCGCGGAGGCGGAATGGCTTCGCGCGCGCGGCTTTGACGCCCGGTTCTTCTGCGGCGGCGGGTGGTACCTCGACGAGGCGCTCGCGGCGGCGCTGGCCGAGCTCGGCTACGTCGATTGCACCGCGACGACGTTCCGTCAGTCGTACCTGGCGGCCGGTGCGCCGCGCCTCCAGCTCCCGGGGCCGTCACGGCTCGAGCTCGCCGGCGGCGGGACGCTGCTCGAGCTGCCTGCAACGCACTCGCTCGGGATGCTCGGCCGCGGCCTCTTCCGGCTCCGCGGGCTCGTGCATCTGCATTTCCACGACTGGGAGCTCGTCGACCGTCGCCGTGCTGCGGCGCTCGAGGCGTTGCTGCGACTGCTGCGGGCTCGGCACCGTCCGCTCGCGCTCGACGAGCTGGCCCGACGCTCCGCCGACGCGCCGGACGTGTCGTTTCCCCCCGATACCATCGCCACGTGACGACCGGCACGACCGAGGAGCGGCCCGTGCGCGAGGACGTTCGCGCGGCGACGCCGTACCTCTTCAGAACGACGCCGCTCAAGTCGCTCGTCCGCCGGTTCTTCAGCATCCTCGCGCTGGTGACGATGGACGTGGGCGCGCTCGTGCTCGGGCTCTACGGCGCGCTGACCTTGCGCGCGCTCATCTTCGATCCGAAGCCGATTCTCTGGGGTCTGCTGTGGAACCACGAGGCGGACTGGCTCGCGTTCCTGATTCTGATGCTCGTGCTCGTCTTCTGGCAGGCCGGCCTCTACGCGCCGCGCGAGCTGCGTGAGGGCGCCGGCCGCATCGTGCCGAGCGTGCTGCTCGTCGCCGCCCTCTCGCTCGCGTTCGCGATCGGCACCGGGCAGCACTTCACGACGTTCGGTCTGTACGCCGTCGGCGCCGTGTTCGTCACGGCGCTCATCAGCCTCTTCCGTGCCTCGTACGAGAGCGTCACAGGCTCGCTGATGCGGGCTGCAGGCGTACGCCGGAAGGCCGTGCTCGTCGGTGATGCGCTGCAGCGTGCTCACCTGCGCGAGTCGCTCGGCGCGAGCCGCGGGGGCATCGACTACCGCTTCGCCGGCGAGGTGGAGCCGTCCGAGGTCGAGGAAGCGCTGCAGGCCGAGCCGCTCGACGAGCTGATCGTCGCGGACGCAGGACTCGACGAGGGGAGGCTGCTCGAGATCGTCGAGGCCGCACACCGGCGCGGTGTGAAGGTGCGCGTCGCCCCGCGAACGACCGAGCTGCTGTTCGAGCGCGGCGACTACGTACCCGGACAGGGTGTGCCGCTCTTCGAGCTGCGCCCGCCGATCTTCGCGGGGACCGACTGGTTGACGAAGCGCGCGTTCGACCTCGTGGTGAGCACGCTCATACTCACGCTCGGACTGCCGGTGTGGGCCCTCATCGCGATCCTGATCAAGGCAACGTCGCGCGGGCCGGTGCTCTACGCCGACCCGCGCGTCGGGCTCGGCGAGCGCAGCTTCCGGATGCGGAAGTTCCGCACGATGGTGCAGGGTGCCGACCTGCACCAGGACGACCTCGAGCGCCGCAACGAGGCCAGCGGCGCGCTGTTCAAGATCCGTGACGACCCGCGCGTCACCCGCGTCGGGCGAGTTCTCCGGCGCTTCTCGCTCGACGAGGTCCCGAACGTGCTGAACGTCCTTCGCGGTGAGATGTCACTCGTCGGCCCGCGGCCTCTGCCGCTCCGCGACTACCGTCGCCTCGAGCAATGGCATCGCCGCCGCTACAACGTCCTGCCGGGGATGACCGGGTTGTGGCAGGTCGCCGGCCGTTCCGACCTTACCTTCGACGATCTCGTCCGCCTCGACTTCTACTACCTCGAGAACTGGTCGATCTGGCTGGACGTGACGATCCTCTTCAAGACGCCGTTCGCCGTGTTCAGCCGGAAGGGTGCGTACTGACTCGCAGGCAGGCGCGGGGCGGACACGCACGAAACGTAGACGTCACAACCGACCTCCGGCACGACGGATCCATGTTCTTCCGGACCCGGGATTATGATCGTCCCGAGAGTGGCATCCAGAGGGGCGAGCGGGCTGCAGGTGCGCGCGAGCGTGCGTTCGATTCTTCCCCAGCGCGCTCGCCTGTTGATCTGGCGCGGATGGTGGCATCTCAAGCACGCGAGGTCCCGACGACGGCTGTTGCGCTATCCCGTTGCCCGCGTGAGACTTTCCGTCGCCGCTGGGTGGGTCCTGCTGAAGCGGCGTCGACAGATCGTCGGAATCGACCGCCTGCCGGCAATTTTCGTGATCAACCTGGCACGTCGCGCCGACCGAATGCGTCACTTCGACGAACAGATCGCGCGACTCCGCATCGTGAACGCCGTGCGTTTCGAGGCCGTCGAGGACGCCAACCCCGTCCTCGGCTGCGCGCTCTCCCACATCGCCTGTCTACGGTTGATGCTGTCGAACGGCTGGCCCTGGGTGATGGTGTGCGAAGACGACCTGCGCTTCACGGTCCGTCG
>Ga0209579_10000917_pt1 | contig 26038 bp, 25 predicted proteins | sample Coa_R1_2_FD_187152 | JGI IMG/M metagenome (GOLD analysis project Ga0209579, IMG submission 187152) | Surface soil microbial communities from Centralia Pennsylvania, which are recovering from an underground coalmine fire - Coalmine... | ecosystem: Environmental > Terrestrial > Soil >... | reverse complement strand
GCCTGAGACACCGTTGGATTCAGACTCCTCGGACTCGAGGACGTTCCCCCCTCGCTCCCGGAGGCGGTCGCCGTGTCGATACCCGTACCCGAGCCAGAAGCGACGCGACCATGAGCGACCGCCACTTACGCATCCTTCGCCGCGTGGCGCGTCAGACCCAGCTCGAACTCGAGCACCACAACACCGTCGAGCCCGCAGGGGACGCCGCGTTCACACGCCGACGGGACTACCTCGTACGCGCGGCAAAGCGCACACGCGGGCGCGTCGCGGACGCCGAGCAAAGGCGCAACCGACGACCTCGCGGCCAGCGCGATACCCGCCCCCAGACCACCAGCGCCTCCCGCTCTGCGGAGCCACGTTCGTAGTTACCCCGCCGGTCCCGATCACTCCACCCAGAAAGGCAGGACCATGATCGCTTTCTTCGTCATCAAGCAGTACGAGCGCGCCGTCGTGTTCAGGCTCGGGAAGGTCGAGGGCCCGGCAAGAGGGCCGGGGCTGATTTTCGTCGCCCCGTTAGTCAATCGGATTCATCGCGTGTCGTTGCGGATCGTCACACTGCCAATCCAGTCCCAGGGGATCATCACCAAGGACAACGTCAGCATCGACGTGTCCGCGGTCGCCTACTACCGGGTCGAGGATCCCGTCAAGTCGGTGATCGCGATCGAGAACGTGCAAGCAGCGATCAACCAGATCGCCCAGACGACGCTACGCGCCGTGGTCGGGCGGCACACGCTCGATGAGACGCTGTCTGAGACCGACACGATCAATCAGGCGATCCGCGAGATCCTCGACGTGCAGACCGAGGAGTGGGGGATCAAGGTCACGGTCGTCGAGCTCCGCGACATTCAGCTGCCCGAGAGCATGCAGCGGGCGATGGCGCGCCAGGCCGAGGCCGAGCGCGAGAAACGCGCCAAGATCATCGCCGCCCAGGGCGAGGCGCTCGCCGCCGGCGAGCTCGCGGCCGCCTCCGACGTGATGATGGCCCACCCCCTCGCGCTACAGCTGCGCAACCTCCAGACGCTGGTCGAAGTTGCCGTCGACAAGAACTCCACCGTCGTCTTCCCCGCCCCACTGATGAGCACGATCTCCGAACTCGGAGCGTTCATGGAACGCGAAAGCAAAGCCGCAGGAGCGCTTCCCGCCGCCTCGCCTCCGGCGCCAGCGTCCACAAACGGAGAGCTGGTGCCCTCGTGACCGCCAGCAACGAGCCCGATCGGTCACCGGCGCCGGGAATCGTCCCCGAGCCGGTTCACGTCCACGTCGACGCGCCGGCTGTGCTGCCAGCGAGCACCCAGAGGAACCAGGTCTGAAGGCGCCGGGCAAGACGCCCAGAGCCGACGCCCGGACTCGAACCGGGGACCCCTTCATTACGAGTGAAGTGCTCTACCAGCTGAGCTACGTCGGCGCCGGGGTGAGTCTAACGCCGGAGGTCGGCCACCCTGGGCCCGGATGCGAGCTCGATGCGCACGCGCCAGTCGTCGGCCAGGATGGCCCACCGCTCGTGGTCACGCCACCGGCCGCCGATCTTCAGGTAGCGGGGTGAGAAGCCCTCCCGCCGGAATCCCGCACCCTTGGCCAACGCAATCGAGGCGTGGTTGCCGGGCTGGATGTTCGCCTCGATTCGGTGTAGTCGAAGTTCGGTGAACGCACGGCGGAGCACCAGGTCGAGACCCTGGCGCATGAACCCCTGACCGGCGTACGGCTTTCCCACCGCATATCCGAGGTACGCGCTCTGTAAGGCTCGGCGCACTATCTGAGAAAGATTGAAGAAGCCGACGATGGCTGCATCGTCGACACGGCAGACAAGCATCGCCTCGAAGTCCGGCCGCAACGAGTCCGCGATGTAGGCGGCAAACCGATCATCGTCGGTCGGCGCGGTGGCCCACGGGCGATGGAACGAGCGGCTCGCGCGCATCAACGAGATGAACTCGTCCCGGTCTGAGGCGACGGGGGGCCGGAGGAAGACCCGCGTCGTCTCGCGGCCGTCCCGCTCAGCCACCGACCACCGCCTCCAGGCGATAGGCGAGCGCCTCGCAGGCCAGCTCTTCGGACACGTTCAGCTGGAAGCGCTGCCGAGTCTCCTCCACGAGCTCGACCGCGCGTAGCAGGTGGGTCGGCTCGACGCCCGCATCCGCCCGCAGCTCCGCCATACGGTCGACGTTACGGATGAGCTCCTCGGCCCCCCAGGCGAATGCAGCAAGATCTGCGAACCACAGAGCTGTCACCTGAAGCCCGAGATCGAGCGCCGTCGTCTCCTCACGGCGACGCAGCCGCCTGATCCGCTCAGACCACTCGGTCTCGATCCGGCGTCGCTCCTTGCGCGGGTAGAGCTCGAGGTCGGCGTTTGCCTGACGTTCAAGCTGGGCTCGAACGGCCTCGCCCTTCGCCCTCACAACGGCGAGAAGATCAGACCACGGCCGCTTGTTGGCGACCTCGCCGTTGAGGCTCGCGCGCGCCAACCCCTCCCCCGCCGCTCGGAGCGCACGACCTTCGTCATCTGACAGGAGGTGCGCCCGTCGAGCGTCCCCGAGCGACAGCCGCGCACAGGCCATCGCGGTCTCCCACTCGACCCCGGCCGCTTCGAGCGCGCCCGCGACCTTCGCCACCGGCGGCGCGTCGAACCGCACGAGCTGACAGCGAGAGGTGATCGTCGGTAGCACCTCGCTCAGCCGGTCGGTGATCAGGATCAGGTGCACGAACCAGGCGGGTTCCTCGAGCGTCTTCAGCATCCGGTTGGCCGCTTCGTCCCCGAGCTCGTCGACCCGCTCGATCACGAACACGCGCCGCTGGGCTTCGAACGGAGTCTTGCTGGCCGCCGCTACGACCGGCCCGTCGATATCGCCGACAAGGATCTCGTGGGCCCCGCTCGGGGTGACCCAGGTCAGATCGGGATGGGCGCCCGAGAGGACTCGCGCTCGGGCGCCGTCGGCATCGCTCGAGCCCGCGACCAGCAGCTCAGCCGCCAGGGCCCGCGCCGCGGCGCGTTTTCCTGATCCCTCCGGGCCATGGAAAAGGTAGGCGTGGGAGGCCTGCCCGCCCGGGGCGAACGCGGGCTCGAGCACCGCGCGAGCATGAGGATGGCGGTCGAGCTCGGCGAGCACACCCCGATGCTATTGACCTGCCGATCGCGTTCGTCGCAGGCCTCGCTACGGTCCAGGCCGGAATGGCCCGCGGACGCCTCATCACAATCGAAGGCCTCGACGGCGCGGGCAAGACGACGCTTGCCGCAGAGCTCCAGCGCGAGCTCGCGGAACGCGGCGTGGAGGTCACGGTGCTCCGCGAACCCGGGGGCGTTGCCGTGGCCGAACGCTTGCGTGAGCTGGTCAAGGACCCGACCGTCCAGCTTGGCGCCCGTGCCGAGGCACTGATCTATGCGGCGGCTCGAGCCCAGCTGATCGAGGAGGCGGTCGAGCCGGTGCTGGGCGCGGGCGGGTGGGTGCTGCTCGATCGCTTCGTTGACTCCTCGCTCGCCTACCAGGGCGGGGCGCGCGGGCTGGGGGTGGACGAGGTGGGTTCGATCAACCGGTTCGCGACGGGAGGCCTCAAGCCGGACCGGACCCTTCTGCTCGAGCTCGATCCCGAGCTCGGTCGGTCACGCTCGCGAGCCCGCGGCGAGGTCCTCGACCGGCTCGAGGCCGAGGAGGATGAGTTCTTCGAGGCAGTCCGCAGCACGTACGCGGAGCTGGCCGAGCGGGAGCCTGACCGGGTCAGGCGGATCGATGCCAGCCGTCCACGCGAGGACGTGCTGGAGGCTGCGCTGGCCGAGCTGGCGGATCTACTCTGAATAGCCGCGGGGGTGGGCCTGCATGAACGCCCATGCGTCTCCGACGATCTGCTCGAGCTCCGGCTTCAGAGGCTTCCAGCCGAGATCGCTGCGGATCCGGTCGCCGGCGGCCACCAGCATCGGGGGATCGCCCGGGCGTCGCTCAGCCTCTCGCGTAGGGATCTCGGCCCCGGTGACAGTTTCGGCAGCGGCGATGACCTCGCGGACCGAGAAGCCGCTCCCGTTACCGAGATTGAATATCCGGTGCCGGCCCTTCTCCTGTCCTTCCAGCGCCAGCAGGTGTGCCCGCGAGAGATCGTCAATATGGATGTAATCGCGAATCGCCGTGCCGTCGGGTGTCGGGTAGTCGGTTCCGAAGATCTGCACGTATGGGTTGTGACCGAGGGCGGCCCGCAGGATGTTTGGGATGAGGTGAGTCTCCGGCTGGTGGTCCTCCCCTAGCTCGCCGCTGGCGCCCGCGACGTTGAAGTAGCGAAGGCTGACCGCGGACAGCTCGTGAGCGGTACAGAAGCTCGAGATCATCTGATCCACGGCGAGCTTGGACGCGCCGTAGGCGTTGATCGGGCGTAGCGACGCCTTCTCGGAGATCGGAACCTCGTCCGGCTGGCCGTACACGGCACACGTGGATGAGAAGACCAGCCGAGGGATCCCCGCCTTGGTCATGCCTTCGAGCAGGTTGAGGGTGCCGCCGACGTTGGTGTGCCAGTAGCGCTCCGGGTACTCGACCGATTCGCCGACCAGAGCCAGGGCTGCGAAGTGCAGAACCCCGTCAAACCCCTCCGATGTGAGCTCGTGCACGGCATCCCTGTCATGCAGGTCGACGACGGCCAGACGCGTCCCCTGTGGCACGGCGTCCCGGTGGCCCTGCCTGAGGTTGTCGAGGACGACGACGTCGTGTCCAGCCGCGACTAGGTCACGCGCGACGATCGACCCGATGTACCCGGCTCCTCCCGTTACGAGCAGCTTCACCGCCCGTAGCCTGCCAGGTTCAAGCGTTCGGGTGGCCAGCTCCAAGCCCCCAAAATCCAGGCTTTCTCGCCGGCCGAGAGTAAAATTGAAGCTACTTCCGAGCTTCCCGAACTCCCGCTCGTGACCCGGTCGTCACAGTCTTTTTCCGTCCGGGGCACCCGGCAGCATTTACTGCCCGCTCGGCCGATCCGGAGTCGAGCAAAAGACGCCAAGGGAGCGAAGAAATGGAGCCGGCCGGTATGGAGAAAACCCCTCACACACAACTAACCGCAGAGCCCCGGACCGGCCAAGGCCTCACCGTCCAACGCCACTTCACGACGCGCGGGCAGCACCCGTTCGAGACCGTCGAGTGGGAGCTCCGCGACGCCCGCATCGGCCATGGTGACAAGGTCTCCTTTGAGCAGCGTGGCGTCGAGTTCCCGAAGTCGTGGTCGCAGAACGCGACCAACATCGTCGCGCAGAAATATTTCCGCGGCCAGCTCGGCTCACCGGCACGCGAACAATCGGTCAAGCAGATGATCGGGCGCATCGCGGGCACGATCGCGGGCTGGGGCCGTGAGCGCGGCTACTTCGCGACCGATGAGGACGCCGACGCCTTCGAGGCCGAACTCACCTACATCCTGCTTCACCAAATGGCGGCGTTCAACTCGCCGGTCTGGTTCAACGTGGGATGGCACGCGGTCGGGGATCCCAAAATGCAGGCCAGCGCCTGCTTCATCCTCTCGGTCGAGGACAACATGGAGTCGATCCTCGAGTGGAACACCAAGGAAGGGATCATCTTCCGTGGCGGGTCGGGATCGGGTATCAATCTTTCAAAGATCCGCGGCTCGATGGAGCCTCTCAGTCGCGGCGGAACGGCCTCTGGCCCGGTGTCGTTCATGCGCGGCGCCGACGCGTGGGCCGGCTCGATCAAGTCGGGTGGCGGCACGCGGCGTGCAGCAAAGATGGTCGTGCTCGATATCGACCACCCCGACATCCGCGAGTTCATCTGGTGCAAGGCCAAGGAGGAAGACAAGGCTGCCGCGCTTCGGGACGCCGGGTTCGACATGTCGATCGACGGCGAGGGCTTCTTCTCGATCCAGTACCAGAACGCCAACAACTCCGTGCGGGTGACCGACGAGTTCATGAAGGCCGTGGAAAACGACGAGGACTGGCACTTGATCGCGCGCACTACGGGCGAGCCGATTGGAGAGCCGATTCCCGCCCGTGAGCTCATGAAGGAGATCGCCGAGGCCGCATGGCGCTGCGCTGATCCGGGCGTTCAGTACGACTCCATGATCAACCAGTGGCACACATGCCCGGTATCCGGGCGGATCAATGCTTCGAACCCATGCAGTGAGTACATGCACGTCGATGACTCAGCGTGCAATCTCGCCTCGCTGAACCTGATGAAGTTCCGCCGGCCAGACGGGACATTCGACGTCGACTCGTTCAAGCACGCAGTTGACGTCGTGTTCTTGGCCCAGGAGATCATCGTTTCTCCGTCGAGCTATCCGACCGAGAAGATCGGTGAGAACGCGCGCGCGTTCCGGCAGCTCGGACTCGGCTACGCAAACCTCGGGGCCTACCTGATGTCGAACGGGACGCCGTACGACTCAGAGGCGGGGCGAGCGACAGCGGCGGCAATTACTGCGTTGATGACCGGGCGGGCCTATCGTGAGTCGGCACGGATTGCCGCTGCAATCGGACCGTATGAGCGGTACGCGGAAAACCGCGATGCCCACAACGCGGTGATGCGGATGCACCGTGACGCGGCGGAGGCAATCCCTGATTCAGCTAGCGCTGATGCTGCGTTGCTCGAGGCCGCACGCACCACGTGGGAGGACGCGGTCGCCGTCGGTGATAAGCACGGCTACCGAAACGCACAAGCAACCGTGCTTGCTCCGACGGGAACGATCAGCTTCCTCATGGACTGTGACACCACCGGGGTCGAGCCTGACTTCTCGCTGGTCAAGTTCAAGGAGCTCGTCGGGGGCGGTCAGATGACGATCGTCAACCGGACCGTTCCCTTGGCGCTGCAGACGCTCGGCTACTCGGACGAACAGATCGAGCAGATCGTCGCCTACATCAACGAGCATGGGACGATCATCGGTGCGCCGGACCTGGCTGACGAACACCTCCCGGTGTTCGACGTCGCGGTCGGTCAGCGGGCGATCTCGCACATGGGCCACATCAAGATGATGGGAGCGGTTCAGCCGTTCATCAGTGGCGCCATCTCGAAGACCGTGAACCTCCCTGAGTCCGCCACGGTTGCGGACATCGCTGATGCGTATCTCCAGGCATGGCGCCTCGGGGTCAAGGCTCTGGCGATCTACCGCGACGGTTCGAAGACCGCACAGGCGCTTCGCACCGACGCCCAGAAGGACGCGCCGCTCTCGGAGTCGACTGAAGAGGCGATCGACAAGGCGGTCAAGGACGCTCTGGCCAAGGCGCCGCCCAAGCGCCGGCGGATGCCACGCGAGCGTCAGTCCATCACCCACAAGTTCTCCATCGGAGGGCACGAGGGCTACATCACGGCAGGGATGTACGAGGACGGAACCGTGGGCGAGATCTTCCTCACCGACATCGGCAAGGAGGGCTCGACGCTGCGCGGGATGATGAACTCGTTCGCGACCGCGATCTCGATCTCCCTGCAGTACGGAGTGCCGCTGGAAACCCTTGTGCGCAAGTTCAGCTACATGCGCTTCGAGCCCGAGGGGATGACCTCCAACCCGGAGATCCCGTTCGCAAAGTCCATGCCGGACTACATCATGCGCTGGCTGGCGTCACGGTTCCTCGACGTCGACCTCCAGGAAGAACTCGGGATACTCACCCCCGAGGTGCGCGCCCGCAAGGCAGCCCAGGACGCGGCGAGCTCACACGCCAGCGACACCGCGAGCCCGACGAACGGCGGCGCCAACGGCGAGCCCAAGGCTGAGGGCAACGGCAACGGCGCTGGATCCGCGGCTGCGGTCCCCGCGACTCGCGCGCTCACCGATGAACCCCCGGTTCATCCGGCCGCGCGAGCGGGACTGGATCTAGGCCCCGCGTGTCAGCAGTGCGGCGGCATGATGCAGCGGACGGGCAGCTGCTACACGTGCTCGAGCTGCGGGTTCAACACAGGCTGCGGATAGATGTAGAGAGTTATCGGATTTTCACTTTTCTGTCATTTCATTTTCCAGTGCCCGATATGCCAGCGTGAACGGGCACCAGGGCGATTCACGGTCTAGGTCAAGCAGGGCTTGACTCCGATGGCATCGCCCGTCGTCAGCCGGGCCGAGAGCATCCGCACGCGCGGCCTCGACTACCGCGTCAGTAGGAAGCGGCCGACGCTCTACCGCTTGCGCTACATGTAGTCCGTGGCGAGGCCGGTTGCGCCCGGGGCGCCATTGAATATCGCGCCATTCCCGCCTGCTCCGCCGTTCCCGCCCTGCCCATGGTTGACGGTGGTTCCCGGCGTTGCGGCGGCAGTTAGGCCGAAGATCCCGATGCTCGCTCCGCCGGCACCGCCACCGCCGGCGCCCCCGCTGCCGCCACCGCCACCGGGGCCGCCCAAGCCACCCGCCGCGCCGTTGCTGTCGCCGGGTGCCCCGGCGCCGCCCACGCCGCCAGCGCCACCAAACGCGAAGCCGCCCCCAGCTCCGCCCGCGCCGCCGTCTTGGGCGGTCACGCTCGAGTTCCTGACCACCGCACCGGTCGAATTCACGAGGAAGATGCCGAGCGATCCGCCGCCACCCTGGCCACCCTGGCCACCACCACCGCCCTGGCCACCACCACCGCCACCACCGCCGTTGCCGCCGTAGTAGGGCCCCTGAAGAAATCCCGCGCACTGAGCACCGCCACCGCCACCGCCACCGCCACCGTGGCCGTTGGAGCCGTTGGCGCCGTTGGCACCGCTCTCGCTGATCCAGAAGCCAGAACCGGAGGCGCTGTTCCCCGATCCTCCGCCCGCTCCGTTGCCTCCGAGCACGCCGGTGTCGCCGGCAGATCCGGTCGCGCCCGGTTTGGGTTTGTCGCCGCCGGTACCACCCGTGCCGCCGGGGCCACCCATGCGGCCGAAGGGATCAGGGGTGGTCGACTGCCCGGAGGCGCCGGTCTGGCCGTTCTCATTCGAGCAGTCCCCGTTTGATGTGATCGCGCCCATACCTGCGAGGCCCCCGGCGTGGCCTACCGGGCTCGAACCGCCCTCGCCGCCACCACCGCCACCGGGCGTACCCCCACAGCACACGCCGGCGGCTCCGTTTCCGCCGGACAGGCCTTGCGCCCCATCGGCGCCCGCGGCGCCGGCCGCGCCCGACGCGGCGAGCACGGTCATGTGGTCGAGCACCAGACCTGTGTCCCCGGTTCCCTCCAGGCCATACGAGCTTCCCCCGGAGAAGCGGGACGTGCCCGGCTCGAGCCTAACCAGCTGCAGAGTTGTGGACTTGGTGATGTTGCTGGCCTGCGCCCCGAGGATGTCGATCCCCACATCCCCTCCAGTGATCTCCGTCAGGTTCGACGGGGAGCGTTGCCAGTTCGAGTTGTAGCCGCCATAAACGCTGACGCCATTTGAGACCGTCAGCAGCTCCGGATAGACGCCCGCGGCGACGTACACGTCCCGGTCCACGAGGGTGGCGGCGGAGACGCCCGCGGCAAGCGTTCGTTTCGGCGCGTCTATGGTTCCGGGATTGGCGTCGTTGCCGCTCGGCGAGACGAAGATCCCATGCGCGGCGTTGCCGTCAAAGCACGTCGCGCTGCCCGAGGTCAAGGTCGGATTGTCGGTCGGCAGGCAGGAACTCCCGCCCCCGCCGCCGCCATTCCCGCCCCCGCCGCCGCCATTCCCGCCCCCGCCGCCATTTCCACCCCCGGCGCTCGTTCGCACCACGGTCATCAGTCCGCTCGCGCGACGGCAGCTGCTGCGGGCATGGCGCCGCCTCGCCAGGCCTGGACGGTTCACGCATCCGACCAGGAAATACGACCCGGCCGGCATCCCGGCGGGCACCGTCAGCCACACACGCCGCCTTGCCTTTTTGTGCGGCTTCAGGGCCCTGACGTGGACGCTGGCCAGACGGACCGCCCCGGGTCCCAGCTTCACCGATGACGTGAAGTAAAGGGTGACGGTCGATGCCCGCGCTCGCTTGGCGCTCACGTTTTTCTCGGAAAAGCGCACGGAGAACGTAGAGTTAGGCGCAACCCGCGTGGAGGACGCCGAGACGGATGTGAGCACCAGCTGCGGGCGACGCGTCCCAGCCGCGAGTGCCACAGCAGCCACCATCACAAGCGCGGCGCATGTACCAACGACAGCTGCTACGCGTGTGGGCCTCAACATCTGACTCATCTCCTCAACTCGACAAGCCACCTGAGTCCGACCAACGCCCCCGCCGACCGCGACGAGCAGCCCCTAGCGCCGTGGTATCCAACGCCACCGCTCACCAAGCCACTCAGCCTCCGTCCATTCTCATCTACCCCTGGGAAAGCAGGCCTTCCCACAGCCAGCCTACATCCGTTTTGGCGCCAGCTCAAGATCGGCGCGCCCAGCCCAGGGTCACCTCCAGTCGGCGCCCTCGACCCACCAATAATGAACGCGGCTTGGGCATCCTCCGCCCGTCCCGCGGAGCACTGAAGAGTGGGCGGTCGGACCTCGAGCCGTCTGTCCGCCGGTTACCAAGCGGTCGCCTTATACCGGAGCACCCGCGTGACCGGCTCTTCTATCTGTAGAGAGTCACTCGGATTTTCACTTTTTAGAGACGCGCCCGGCCTACCGCTTGTGAGCGGACCAGAACGCTGACGTCTGAAGGAGAACGACGGTCCACCCTCGAAAACGGGAGGGTGATCCTGTTCGCGTTCACGAGGCACACCGGGGTGAGGGTGGCCGAGATCGGCTTCGCGCTCGTCGCGGTCGCCGGTGCGCTGCTGGCGATCGCCCCGGTGACCCGGTTCAGCAGGCTCGGAGGCGTTGCAGCTGGTGTCGTTCTCGCCGCGGGGGCGGTGACCGTCATCGTCGCCATACGCTGGGGTTCCTTCGGGTCCTTCTTCTAGGCGGCCTCCTGCGAAGAGGCGCAGCTGCCGCGCTGCCGCTACCCCCCGCGCCACACCGGGTCGCGCTTCTCGAGGAATGCGCTCATCCCCTCCTGCGCATCATGCGCCAGCGCGTTCTCGGTCATCACGACCTTGCAGTGTTCGTACGCCTGACTCTCCGGGCGATCGATCTGGGAGTAGAAGGCGTGCTTCCCGGTGGCCACGGTATAGGCGCTTGAGCGGGTGATTGCGTCAACGAACTCGAGCACCGCCGCCTCGAGCTCGTCGGCCGGAACGACCCGGTTGACCAAGCCCCAGTCGAGCGCCGTCGCAGCGTCGATCGGATCGCCGGTGAGCAGCATCTGCATCGCGCGCCTACGGCCGACGGCGCGTGACACCGGGACCATCGGCGTCGAGCAGAAGAGGCCGATCTTGACTCCCGGCGTGGCGAAGCGCGTCCGCTCCGCGGCCACCGCCAAGTCGCACGAGGCAACGAGTTGACACCCAGCCGCAGTCGCGATCCCGTGGACCTTCGCGATCACGGGCTGAGGCAGCTCGTGGATCGTCTCCATCATCACCGTGCACGTCTCAAAGAGCTGGCTCATGAACGTCTCATCACGGCCGATCATCTCGGAGAGGTCGTGCCCGGCCGAGAAGGCAGGCCCGGCACCCTCGATGACAACCGCTCGGATGTCCGGCTGGCTGGCGACTCCGCGCAGAGCGGCGATCAGCTCCTCCATCAGCTCAAGCGAGAGCGCGTTCCGTCTCTCGGGACGGTTGAGGACGATCCGGACCGCCGGTCCGTCCTGGCGGACCGACAGGTTGGCGTAGTCCGTCGTCGGCACCGAGGTCACGCCGACAAGCTACTGCGGGCCTCCTCGAGGCACAACCCTTCGAAACCCGGCCCCCCTGGCCGCAGCGCCCCGGCAGCGGGATAATCCGACTCGGGCGCGTGACACAACCGGATCGAGCAGGAGAGGGGCCATGACCGACGCACTGACCGCGAGCCAAGACGCACCGGCGCGCGAAGCCGCCGCTAAGAAGACGTTTCGGACCGAGCTGAACCCGGTCGACTTCCTCCGGCGAGCTGCCTACATCTATCCGGACAAGATCGCGGTGGTGGATGGCGAGCGCCGGTATTCCTACCGGCAGTTGGCTGAGCGCTCGTGGCGCCTGGCCAACGCGCTGCGAGACGCCGGGCTTCGCAAGGGTGACCGAGTGGCAGCGCTGCTGTTCAACTCGGGTCCCATGCTCGAGGCGCACTTCGGGGTCCCGGCAGCCGGTGGGGTGCTCGTGGCGGTTAACAATCGGCTCGCCAGCGCCGAGGTCGGATACATCCTCGAACACAGCGGCGCTCGCTTCCTGCTTGTCGATGCGGAGCTCCGCGCGCTGGTTCCTGACCACGTCGGCGCTGAGATCGCCGTGATCGATGTGACGGGCGCGGACCCCACAGGCGACGCCTACGAACAGTTCCTCGCCGCAGCTTCCCCCGTGACGCCCGAGAGCTGGCTGGAGGACGAGGAGGAGACGATCTCGATCAACTACACCTCGGGGACGACCGGACAGCCGAAGGGGGTTCAGTACACGTACCGCGGCGCCTACCTGAACGCGCTGAGCGAGGTGATCGTGGCCGGGATGAATCCGGACTCCGTCTACCTGTGGACCCTCCCCATGTTCCACTGCAACGGTTGGTGCTTCCCCTGGGCCGTGACCGCAACCGGCGCCAGGCACGTGGCCCTTCGAGCCATCGACGCCGGGGTGATCTGGAGGCTGATCGACGAAGAGGGCATCACGCACTACAACGGCGCCCCGACGGTGCAACTGATGGTCATCAATCACCCCGCCGCCCACCGTCTCGAGCAGGCGGTTACCGCGATGGTCGCTGCAGCCCCGCCGTCACCGACGCTGCTCGCGCGGATGGCCGAGCTGAACTTCCGGATCGTCCACGTCTACGGCTTGACCGAGACCTACGGTCCGATCACGGTCTGCCCGGCTCAGGAGGCGTGGCATGAGTTGCCCATCGCAGAGCGAGCCAAGCTCCTCTCCCGGCAGGGCCAGGGGTATCCGACTGCCGACCTGATTCGGGTTGTCGATGAGGAGATGCGCGATGTCGCCCAGGATGGCGAGACGATGGGCGAGGTGGTGATGCGGGGCAACAACGTGATGAGCGGCTACCTCGCCGACGAGACGGCCACCGACAGAGCGTTCCGCGGGGGCTGGTTTCACTCGGGCGACCTGGCGGTCTGGCACCCGGACGGCAACATCGAGCTGCGCGACCGCGGCAAGGACATCATCATCTCCGGCGGCGAGAACATCTCCAGCATCGAGGTGGAGCAGGCGATCGCGGCGCACCCGGCGGTCCTCGAGTGTGCGGTCGTGGGGATTCCGCACGATTACTGGGGCGAGCGACCCAAGGCCTTCGTAACTCTGAAGCCGGGGGCGAGCGCGACCGCAGAGGAGGTCATCGCGTTCTGCCGCGAGCGGCTCGCGCATTACAAGTGCCCGGATGCCGTCGAGTTCGGGCCGCTGCCGAAAACCTCGACCGGGAAGGTCCAGAAGTTCGTGCTGCGGGAGCGCGAATGGCAGGACCGCGAGACCCGGGTCGGGGCCACATAGCCCTCGAGGTCGCCCGCCCCGGATAGGCATGACCGTCCACACTCCTGACCGCAGCGACAGCGTCGTCGACGCCGAGCTCAATTTCCGCCCCGGGGACGCGGTACGTCTCCGTGTCGTGCATCGAGACCGTCGCGTCTCGGTCACCGACGACGGAGCCGCGATCAACCGAGCGGGCCGGCCTTTGGGCTGGCAGGATGCAGCACGCCGGATCGCCGACGAGTTCGTCGTAAACATCAGCCGACATGGCGTTGTCTCACTGCCGGTGGTCCGGGTTGGGCCGCCGGAGGAGGCGGTCATCCGCAGAATCGGTCAGGCGTCGCTCGCCCTGTATGAGGAACTGCTCGACCTGGCAGACAAAGGGGCGGGCGGCCAGCAGGGCTGGCACTGATCGCGTCGAACACGCGCGGAGGCGCCGCGTATCGCTGCGGCGCCGTAACACGCAAGACAGAGAGGATCGCCATGCCTTCCAGAGCTGCCAAGCCCGCAGAGCCCGCAAAACGGACCCGCGCGTCAGCGGGGCGACGTTCAACATCGTCGAAGACGAGGACCAAGCGGCGTCGACCCGAGCACAGCGCGATCGCCGAAAGGGCGTATTACATCCACCTCGAAGAGGGCGGCTCGGACGAGCTCGCGAATTGGCTGCGGGCAGAGCGTGAGCTGACGGTCGTATAGCCCGCGCGCGAACAATCAGCACCGCGCACGGCCCGGCGCGGGTCGAGCTCCGACTCGCGCACGACGCGACCGCGGGCCTCATCCTGGGTCACGGCGCGGGAGGCGGCATCCGCGCGCCGGACCTGGTGGCCGCGAGCGAGGCCGCGGCAGAACTCAGCATCAGCGTCGCCTTGGTCGAGCAGCCATATCGCGTCGCCGGCCGCCGCTCGCCAGCCCCGGCCCACCAGCTGGACACGGCGTGGCGAGCCGTGGTCGGCAATCTGAGTCGGCGAGAGCTGCGGGAGCTTCGGCTGGTCGTCGGGGGCCGCTCGGCGGGCGCTCGCGTCGCCTGCCGGACCGCAGCGGCGACCGGCGCGATCGCGGTGCTCTGCCTGGCCTTTCCCCTCCACCCCCCGGGAAAGGCGGATGACCCAGCCAAGAGCCGTCTGGGTGAGCTGGATGCGGTCGACCTGCCCGTGCTCGTGGTTCAGGGCGAACGGGACCCGTTCGGGATGCCGCCTCCGGGACCACAGCGGGAGGTGATCCGGGTGAGCGGGGACCATTCGCTGCGGGACGGCGCCGCCGTCAGAGGTGCCGTCGCCTCCTGGCTGGGGGAGCTGGTCGCAAACTAACCTCGCGCCGTCCGTCCGACGTTAGCCGGAGGTCGATCCGTCAGACTGGGGATATGCCCTTGGCCTCAGAGGAGCGCGATGCCGTCCGGCTGCGGGACGGCACAGAGGTGGTGATCGCCTCGCTTACATCGGCGGACGCGCCCCGCCTCGCCGAGGCGTTCGCCCGGCTGAGCGAGGAATCACGCCAGCTGCGATTCCTCGGACCCAAGCCGACGCTGAGCTCATCGGAGCTGCGCTACCTGACCGAGGTAGATGGCCACGATCACGTCGCCCTCTCGGCGGTCGATCCCGGGAGCGGGCGGGCCGTGGGAATCGGGCGCTTTGTACGCGACCGGAAGAATCCCGAGCGCGCCGAGGTGGCTGTCACGGTCGCCGACGACTGGCAGGGCCGAGGGTTGGGGAAGCTCCTGCTGGCACGGCTGTCGGATCGCGCCCGCGAGGAGGGCGTGCGGAAATTCACCGCGCTCGTCTCGCTCGAGAATCGCAACATGCAGGGGCTGCTTCACGGTCTCGATACGCCAGCCCAGATCACGCGCAGGAGCGGCGGAGTCGCCGAGTACGAGATCGAGCTCGCACCACGGGGGCTTGGGGCGCAGCTCGAGGAGGCGCTGCGCGCGGCCGCTGCTGGCCGCATCCAGATTCCCCCGCGTCTGTGCGAGGTGCTGCGCGGGATCGTCCCGCTGCACCTCGACTCACGCCGGGTCAGGTAGCCGGCGCCCGGCGCAGCCGTCCTGAGCCCTGACCTCGCGTCGCCTCCGGCTCGGGCATCACCGGGCGCAGCAACGCCCACGCGATCATGATGATCGCGAAGATGATCATCGCGATCCCCGTCCACAGATCGATGTTGATCCCGGCGGCCTTGGTCTTGACGTGATGGGAACCGACAATCCCGGTGACGACCAGAATCACGCCGTAGACGGCGAACAGGCCGCCGATAATGCGGCGGATGTCAAACCGGTTCGCCGCGCGTGCGGCGGCCACCTCGTCGGCGTCGGTTTCGCCGGTGCTCGGCGTTATCGGACCACGAAAGGCCTGCGGCTGCTCGGCCTCACGGTGTGCCTCAAAAGAACGCTCCACCTCATCGCGGGGGTGGCCCGGCTGCGGGGCGTTCGGCTGGGGCTGCTCTGAATCGGTCACCGATGCCTCCTAGATGAAGATGATGTTGAGAGCCACGATGAGCGCCAAAGCACCGCCGGTGAGCACCGGGATCGACCGATACCACGCGGTGTCACCGGCGATGGCGTCGCTCTCCTGCTCCTCTCGCTTGAGCCCCCAGACGAGGCCGCGGAGTTCCTCATCCGGCTTGGGCTTGGTGAACAGCGAGAACGCCACGAGCACGATGGCGTCGACCATGAAGGCGGCAATCGCCTGCCACCACGTAAGGGCCAGCTTGGAGCTGATGTTGATCACCTTGTTCGAGGCGAGCAGGTGGGTCGCCTCGGCGGCGGCCGAGCCGGCGATCATGCTGAGGCCACCCGCCAGCCACGTCGCCCGCTTCCAGAACATGGCGATGATGAAGGTGGCAAACAGCGGCGCGTTGAAGATCGCGAACAGGTCCTGGACGTAGTTCATGATGTTCGAGTTGCCCTTGGCGATGAACGCGGTGGCAATCGAGATCAGCAGGCCGATGAAGGTTGCGATCCGGCCCACGGAGACGTAGTAGGAGGAGTCGCGGTCCTTTCGCACGTAGGGCTGCCACAGGTCATAGGTGACGACGGTGTTGAACGCGGTCACGTTCGCGGCCACCCCGGCCATGAAGGCTGCGATGAGCCCGGCGATCGCCACCCCGAGCATCCCCATCGGGAGGTACTTCCCGATCAGCAGCGGGATCGCGGCGTTGTACTGAAGGCTCGGATCCGACTTGCCCAACCCCTTGATGGCGACCAGCGCCACCAAGCCGGGGATGATCGTCAGCGCCGGGATGAAGATCTTCGGATAGGCCCCGATCAGCGGGGTCCGGCGCGCCGCGGACTGGTTCTTGGCCGACAGCGCGCGCTGTACCTCGGCGAAGTTGGTCGTCCAGTACCCGAACGAGAGCACGAACCCGAGCCCCATGACCATGACCAGCCAGTTACCTCCGATCGGGTTGGTCACATGCCCGATGCCAAGGCCCTTCCAGGCGTGAAGCCCGGCGCTGCCGAGCGTCGAGTGCTTGACGCGGTTCTCGAGACCTGACCAGCCGCCCATCGAGTGCAGCGCCACGATCACGAGCGGCACCAGGCTGGCCACGATGATGAAGAACTGGAGCACCTCGTTGTAGATGGCCGAGGTCAGCCCGCCAAGGGTGATGTAGACGAGCACGATGGCGGCAGCGACGAAGATCGAGACGGCGATCGTCCAGCCGAGCATCAGGTGCACGACGAGGGCCAACGCGAACAGGTTCACTCCCGCGATCAGCACCGTCGCCACGGCGAAGCTGAACGCGTTCCAGATGTGGGCAAAGCGGCCGAAGCGCAGCCGGAGGTACTCAGGCACGCTGCGCACCTTGGCGCCGTAGTAGAAGGGCATCATCACGACGCCCAGGAACAGCATCGCCGGCACCGCGCCGATCCAGTAGAAGTGAACCGTCGCCACCCCGTACTGGGCGCCGTTGGCGGCCATGCCGAGGATCTCGAGCGCGCCGAGGTTGGCGGCGATGAAAGCCAGGCCGGTGATCCAAGCCGGAAGCGACCGTCCCGAGAGGAAGAAGTCGAGGTCGGTCTTGATGGTCAGCCGAGCGACGACCCCGATCCCGAGCACCACGAGGAAGTAGATGCCGAGAATCGCGTAGTCGAGCGAGTTGGCGTGAATCCCGACCCCACTCACCCCGATAAGTGACCCGAGCATCCCGTTCCTCCTTAATCCCGCAAAAGCCAGACAGCCAACTCCTGCGCCCCTCTTCTACCCGTTAATCCGCGATTTACACGAGGGGTGATTTGGCTGTGGCGCGCGGGTGCGGGAGGTCGGTAGGCGTGGGGCTTTTGTCCAATACGCGGGGCTGGGGGGCTTTGGTGGGGTGGGCGGGTAGGCGGCGACAGCGGGGCAGTGACAGCAAGCCGGTGCTCGCCCGTTCGCCACACCGTCAGCGTGATCAGAATTTGCCCTCTGGGGGTCAAAAAGTGATCACGCATCGCAGCCCCGGCTGAACCTGGGCGAACGAGCGATCTGAGAGATCTCTCGTTCGCCCAGGTCCCCGGCTTGGTGCGCCAGGGCATCCGCGGAGCGCTCGCCGCGGAAGCGATCGCCCTCCGGAGGCGATCGCCTCCGGAAGCTCCGCGGAGCGCTCGCCCTCGGCAGGCGACCGCGCCGGGGACCCCCCCACCCCGGAGGCGCGTCTCGGCCGCGCCTAGCCCCCGCCCGAGGAGCCGACGCCTCCGGCCCGCCTTCCACCCACGGGTAGAATATGCGCAAGGGTTATTGCCGAAATGACCATTGCGTGCGGGCCGCGATACGGGGCGGTGAACGACTGGTGGCAGGTGGCGCAGGGAGTGATATCGAGGCCTTCATGAAGGCTCTCGACGATCTCGACCAGGCTCTGGATAAGACGGTCGAGATGACCGAGCGGATGAAGGCGCGCATCGCCGATATTCGCGCTGTGCGCGCGGACGGTCGTCCGCTGCGGGAGATAGTCCCCTACGAGGAGACCCCGCTGATCGTCCAGCTCATCACCGAGAGCACGAATCTGCTTCATTCCTACGGCAATCGGGTGCGGCGAACCGAAGCGCGCGCCCTCCACCGTGAAGGGATGACGATGGACGAGATCGCCAAGCTGTTCGGCGTCACCCGCCAACGCGTCTCGGCACTCCTGCGCGAGTGAACGGGCGGCCCCTGCGGCCAGCCGACCTCGACGCGATCCGGACCTTATGTGAGCAGACCCTCCGCGAGAACTGGCTGGAGGGCGAGCGGGCGTCGGATCACGCTCGGTTCGCCTACACGCGCCCCAGCCCCGGGCACTACCCCTGGCAGTGGTATTGGGACTCGTGCTTTGCGGCGATTGCCTGGCGCCGCTTCGATCCGAAACGTTCGGAGCGGGAGCTGCGCACGTTGCTAGCCGCCCAACAGACCGACGGCTTCATCGGCCACACGATCTTCTGGATCGGGCCGCCGGATGACCTGCGGCGCTTCACCTACAACGTGCTTTCCCGAAGCGCGACGATGACCGCGAGCATTCAGCCCCCGGCGCTGGCCTGGGCGTGGCGGATCGCCGTCGGCGATCCGGCGCGCGAGCCCGGGATCATGGCGCACCACCGATGGCTGGCCGAGCACCGCGATCTTGAAGGAGACGGGCTGCTGTGGATCGTCCAGCCTGACGAGTCGGGGCTCGATGCCTCGCCCCAGTTCGACCCGATCTGGGGGCGTCGTGGCCACAGCCGGCCCGGCTTCGTGCGCCTCGTCCACCGCAACCGGCGGATGGCTTATGACCTGCGGCGGGTCCACGCGGCGGGTGGCCCGGTGTGCTGCGAGGTGATGACCAACGTCCTCTACAACCTGTCCCGGCTGGCCATGGGAGAGCCGTCCCTGACCTCGGCGATCATCGACAGGATGTACGACGAGCGCCGCGGCGTCTTCTTTCCCCTCGCCCACCCCACCCCGCGTGACCAGGTGCCGCTGACCTGGGCTGCGCTCTCGCCGCTCGCGCTGCCCGATCTGCCGGTGCAGATCGGAAAGCGACTGGTCGAGGAGTATCTGCTCGTGCCCGGGCGCTTCTGGCTTCCCGTTCCGCCGCCCTCGGTGTCCGAGGGCGATCCGACGTTCTCGCTGCGCGACTCGGTCTTTCCGGGAATTCGGCGCTACTGGCGCGGCCCCACGTGGATCAACGCCGCCTGGCTGTTGTGGCTTGGCCTGGTCCGCCTGGGCTACCGGGAGCAGGCGGACGAGCTGGCTCGTCGGCTCGCTCAGGCCGTCATCTCCAACCACCTCCGCGAGTACTACGACCCGTATACCGGGCGGGGCATGGGCGCGGTCGACTTCGCGTGGTCGGCGCTGTGCCTCGAGCTCGCGGACCCCGACCCGGGCGCCGCATCGAGCTACCTCGGCGATGGCTAAGCCGGGCTACACAGCTGAAGCGTCGCGGCCGGCGCTACCGTAGGGGTATGGCAACCGAACGAGTAGACGAGCAGCGCAATGTTCAGCTGAGCGACGCTGAGTGGCGTGAGCGGCTGACCCCGGAGCAGTACTCGATCCTCCGACAGCAGGGCACCGAGCGCCCCTTCACCGGCCGCTACTGGGACGTGAAGGAGGACGGGATCTACAGGTGCGCCGGCTGTGGAGCCGAGCTCTTCAGCTCGGACACCAAGTTCGAGTCGGGCACCGGCTGGCCGAGCTTCTACGAGCCGGCGGTGGCCGAGAACATCGAGCTGCGGCCTGATCGAAGCCTGGGGATGGTCCGCACCGAGGCGGTGTGTCGGCGTTGCGGCGGGCATCTCGGCCACGTCTTCGCCGACGGGCCGGAACCCACCGGCCAGCGTTACTGCATCAACTCCTGCGCGCTTCAGCTCGACTCAGGTTCGTCCTGATCGGGCAGGGCAAGGCGTCGATCCTGATCGGGCAGGGCGAGGCGTCGATCCTCGCGCTCGAACCGGCTGGCCTGGCGCCGGTGCCTGACGACGCCGAGGACCAGCATCCCGATGAACAGCGCCGCGAGGACGGCCGCCCCGGCTAGGCCAAACCTGGCCAGGACGCCGGCGCCGGCTTCGCCGGCGTAGTAACCCACGAGGCCGAAGGTGACGCCCCAGGTGATTCCGCCGAGAGCGTTCCAGAAGAAGAAGAGGCGAAACTGCATCCGGTTGATGCCTGCGAGCCACGCCGCGGCAAAGCGCACGAGCGCGATCCAGCGGGCGAGGAATACCGCCTTCGGACCATGCCGCTCGAAGAAGCGGTCGCCGGCCCGAACAGCCTGGATGCGGTGGTGCCAGAGCGGACCTGGCTTGAGGACGAACTCGCGCCCAAAGCGGCGGCCGAGCAGGTAGCCGAGGTTGTCGCCGGTGATCGCTGAAGCGACGCCGATGAGGATCACGAGCCAGATTTGGAGCTTGCCCTGGCTGGCGAGCACTGCCGCCAGCACAAGCGCCGTCTCGCCGGGAGACGGGATGCCCATCGACTCGAGGCCGATGATCGCGGGCAGGAGATACCCGAGGCTGCTCGAGACCGAGATCCCGAGTACAGCTGCGAGGGAGACGTCCAACCGCCCAGCTCAGGGCCCAGCGGCGGCGCCGTCCATGCGCAGCACGGGGTTCTCGAGCACCGCGAGCAGCGACAGCCCCGCGGGGAGCGTCCCCCCGCGGTCGAGCCACCGTGCCTCCACGCGCAACGGGCGCTCGAGGACCGCGTTGAGCCACGCCGGCCCGAGGTTCAGCTCAGGGTTGTAGCTCGAGTCGGGATGGCGCCGGCGCTGGGCCAGACGCACCGCCGCCGCCACGGGGAGCAGGATGCTGTTGAAGGACGTTATGCGCACCATCCGCCACCCCGCCTCGAGCGCGACGAGGCGCAGGCTGCGGCGTGAATAGCGCCGGTAATGATGATTGGCGGCATCGTGCAACGACCATAGAGCCTGGTAAGCCGGAACCGTGAGCAGCAGCCATCCACCAGGCTTGGCCACCCGGCGCAACTCGGCCAGCGCGCCGCGGTCGTCGGGGACGTGCTCCAGCACATCCAGACAGGTGATCAGGTCGAATTTCGCGTCGTCCCACGGCAGGCGTTCGAGGCTCCCCTGCTTTACCTCGCCGCACCCGCGTGCGGCGGCGAACTCGGCCGCGTCAGGATCGAGCTCGAGCCCCGACACACTTCCGTACTCGACGAGGTCCTCCAGCATGCGCCCGGATCCGCATCCCGCGTCGAGTACCTCAGCGTGCTCACCGAGACGCAGACGCGCCAGTTCGCTGCGCACGATCAGGCGCCGCCCGCGGTACCACCAGTGGTGCTCGTCCTGATCGAGCATGGCTTTCATCAAGCGCTGATCCACGGCCTGATCGTCGCAGTTTTGCGGTCGGTAGGCGGGCTACGCGACGGCGACCGGTTCCTCGTCCGGCGCCTGTGCGACGGGGAGCCTGAGCGTGAACCGCGCCCCGGGCGCATGCTGTTCCTCGAGCACCAGCTCGCCCCCCATGCGCTCGGCCAGCTCACGCCCGATGGCCAGGCCGAGCCCAAAGCCGGCGCGGCCTCCGGTGCTGCGCCCGCGCATGAAGCGCTCGAAGATCAGCTCGCGCTCCTCCTCGGCGACCCCGGGGCCCTGATCGCAGACGCTGAGCGCCGCGTGCTCGCCGTTGCGGAGCTCGACCGTTATCTGGCCTCCCTCGGGGCTCAGGCGCACCGCGTTGTCCACGAGAATCCGGACGATCCTCGCGACGCTTCCGGGGTCACCCATCGCCCACACCGGACCGGCCGCGTCATCGAGGGAGGTCGAAATGTGGCGGTGCGCGATGCCGAGGTCGAATTCGGCCAACACGGCGCGGCACAGCTCACTCAGCTCGACCGGCTCGGAGCGCAGCTCCACCTGCGCGTCGATGCGGCTCAGGTCAAGGAGGTCGGCGGCCAGGCGACCCAAGCGGTGTGATTGCGCTCGGGCCCGTACGAGCAGCGACTGGGCATCGTCCAGATCGGGATCGCCGCTGGCCAGATCGTCCTCCAAGAGCTCGAGCATCCCGTCGAGCGTAGCCAGCGGCGTCCGCAGCTCATGGGACGCCGTGGCGACGAAGGCGCGCCTCGCTTCCTCCTGTTGTTGGAGCTGCGTCTGCATCGACGCGAACGTCCGCGCCAGGTCGCCGACCTCGTCACGGACCCGGTCCACCGGGACGTCGACCCCGGGCCCGCCCTGGGCAAGGCGCAGGGCGGCCTGGCGGAGCCGCCGAAGCCGGCGGACGATGCGGGCCGAGAGGGGAATTCCCAGGAGCAGGGCCAGGGCCAGCGCGACCAGGGCGGCGATCAGAAACGCCGTGCGGACAGCCGCCACCGCCGAGTGGACCTCGACCAGCGACTTGCGGACGAGCAGCACCCAATGCTGGCGGACGCGCACGGGGCCATAGGCGGCGGTCGTGGTGAACGGGATCGCCGCGCGGGCGTACTCGACGCCGTTGATCGAGCCCAGCTCGTACACCGGCTGCCTAGTTCGGAACGCCTTCGCGGCATCGTCGGCGGCATCGCCGGCGATCAGATCGGCGTCCGGAAAGGCGACGATCCACGACGCGTTCTGGCCCGCTGCGTCGGCGTAGCCCAGCACCCCGACCTCGCCATTTCCGATGTGCCGGGCCAGGGCACTAGCCGCGGCGAGCAGCCGTTCGCGCGCCGCCTGACCCTCGCGGTGGAGGCGGTTGTGTGCCCTTGGCGCGATGTTGTAGTAGTAGGCGAGGCTGGGGTCGACCCGGGCGAAGCTGTTCCTGGATGCGGGAGGCACCTGCTGGCGCAGCGTGCTCTCCTCGGCGCTGCGCAGCGAATGCTCGAGCGGGCCGAGGAGCACGACCGCCGCGACCGCCAGTGCGGCAACCGCGGTAACGAGGACGGCGCCGACGATCCGGCCGCGCAGGCCCAGGGCGCCGAGCGCTCGCCCGGGCACGCCTAGCCTCCCTGTAGCCGGTATCCCGCCCCGCGTACCGTCAGGATGTACTGGGGCCGCTCGGGCTCAGGCTCAAGCTTCTCCCGCAGGTGGCGAATGTGCACGTCGATGGCACGCGGGTCGCGGTAGGCGCTGTCTCCCCAGATCGCGCGCAGCAGCTCCTGGCGATTCAGCAACCTCCCCGGATCGGTCATCAGCGCGTCCAGGAGCTCGAACTCCGAGAACGTCAGCCGGACCGGCCTGCCGTCCATCTTCACCTCGCGCTGCGCGCGGTCAAGCGCGATCGGGCCCACGATCAGCACCTCATCGCCCAGCGCTCGCGTCCCCGACCGCCGCAACACGGCGCGGATCCGGCTGCGCAGCTCGGCGAGACCGAAGGGCTTGGTGACGTAGTCATCGGCGCCTGCCTCGAGCCCGAGGACGGCGTCGGCCTCGGAGTCGAGCGCGGTCAGCATGATGATCGGAACGACGTTGCGGCGGCTGCGCAGCGTCCGGCACACCTCGTAGCCGTCGGGGCCGGGGCCGAGCGCCACGTCGAGGAGCACTATGTCGAAGTGCTCCGTACTGGCGCGGTCGATGGCGGTTCGCCCGTCGGGCACGGCGAGGACGCGGTGGCCCTCGCGGGAGAAGGATCGGGTCAACATGTCGCGGAGATCCGACTCGTCGTCGACGACGAGGATGTTGAGCGAAGGATCACCCTTGCGCCCGACACGCGGCGGAGCCGCGGGCACTGCTCGGCTGGTCGTCATTTCCAGCCGCAATGCTAGCTATGGGCACCTACGCGACCGGGCAGCTGCCCGGCGCGTCAGGTCTCGCGGCCGGCCAGCTCGAGGTCGTGCAGGCGCGGCGGTTCCGAGGCCAAGTCCTCGGCGGGCACACGGGCTCGCCGAGGGACGAGCGCGCCAGCCGCGGCGACCGCCCAGAGAAGCACGACCCAGGTGAAGGTGGCCAGCGCGACGTGGACCCACACCATGTCGGAGGGGAGGTGGAGCTCGTACTGGACGCTGCCGACGAGCCCCTGGGCGGCGAGCAGGATGCCGAGAACCATCAGTGGCTCCTCGGTTCGCGCCGACGCCCGGCGGCGGTGCAGCAGCCAGACGGCCACCACCGCGACGCCGAACACCGCTGCGATCGTGGCGTGTCGGTGGATGACCCAGGTCAGCGTCTCGGCGCCCTTGAAATGGAGCCGATGGACGACCTGCCCGGTGAAGCCGCCTGAGTGGGGGCCCGCCGCGGTGGAGGCGGTTCCGGCGAAGATCGTGAGCGCGCCCAGCGGGAGCAGGGCTCGGACCGCCCAGGTTCCGACGCGGTCGCTCGAGCGCGGGCGGGCCCCGCGCTCGAACGTGCTCCGCCAAGCCAGCGCCAGCGCCGCCACGATGATCAAGAGCGACAGGCTGAAATGCGCCATCACGAATCCCGGTGCCAGGTGGTGAAGGACCGTGAAGCCGCCGAGCACCGCCTGGGCGACCACGCCCAGCGGAAGCAGGAGGGCGAGCCACATCAGATCACGCCGGAACGGGCGCCGGAAGAACGACAGGGCGAACAGGACGACGGTTATCGCACCCACGACCCCGGATACGGCCCGGTTGCCGAACTCGACGAGCGCGTGATAGCTCAGCGGGGGTAACGGCGTCCCGCCGCACTTCGGCCAGTTCGAGCACCCGAGCCCCGAGTCGGTCAACCTGACCGCGGCTCCCGTGAGCACGATCAGGGTCAGCGCCCCGAGCGCGAGGTACGAGCCTTGGCGGAACTGCTTGGGGGTCACAGAAAAGCGCCTACGCACGCGCTGGGAATGCTAGTGGCGGGCGGCCAGATCCCGGAGGTCGGCGTCGACCATCCGCGTGATCAGCTCCTCAAAGCCGCACGTGGTTTGCCAGCCGAGGCGCTCACGGGCGCGCGACGGGTCTCCGACCAGCGGCATGGTCTCGGCGCTACGCAGGAGATCGGCATCCACGCGGATGTGGTTTCGCGCCTCCAAGCCGACGTGGCCGAAGGCGACCTCGGCGAGCTCGGCCACGGTGTGCCCGACCCCGCTGGCCAGGATGTAGTCATTGGGTCCGTCCTGCTGGAGCGTCAGCCAGGCCCCGCGCACGATGTCGCCGGCGAAGGACCAGTCGCGGACGGCCTCCAGGGTGCCCAGCGCCACCTCGTGGGCCAGGCCGAGCTTGACCGCTGCGGCAGCCCGGGCGATCTTGCGCGGGACGAACGCCTCGGGCCGGCGCTCGGACTCGTGGTTGTAGAGGATCCCCGAGCACGCGAACAGCCGGTCGTGGGCCCGAAGCCGGCCCGTGAGCTGGTGCGCCGCGAGCTTGGCCACGCCGTAGGGATTGCGCGGCCGACACGGCGTGTCCTCGTGCTGCGGGGTCTCCGGCGCGTCGCCGAACATCGCGCTCGAGGCGGCCACGAACACGCGCGTCTCGGGGCTCCCGCTCCGCACGCCCTCGAGCAGCGCCGCCGTGGCGCCGGCGATCGCTGCCAGTGTCTCTCGTGGGCGGCGCCACGAGGCCGGCACGTACGACGGCGCCGCCAGGTGGTAGAGCTCCGTCGGGCGAAGCTCGCCGGGCAGCCGGGTCAAGCGATCGTGGTCGAGGAGATCGCCGGCCACGAGCCGGAGGCGCCCGCGCCCGCGCAGGTGCTCGGCCGCCCCCAGCGATGAGCCGTCACGACGCACCATGCCGATGACCTCGTAGCCCTGATCGAGCAGCAGCTCAGCCAGGTAGGAGCCGTCCTGTCCGCTCAGCCCCGTGACCAGCGCTGTCCGCCGGCCTTGGCCATCGCCGGTCACCGCTAGCGGCTCAGGAGCTTGAGATCGGCGTCCACCATCAGCCGGATCAGCTCCTCGAAGCTCGTCCGCGGCTCCCAGCCCAGATCTCGCTTGGCCTT
>Ga0209579_10000915_pt1 | contig 26093 bp, 27 predicted proteins | sample Coa_R1_2_FD_187152 | JGI IMG/M metagenome (GOLD analysis project Ga0209579, IMG submission 187152) | Surface soil microbial communities from Centralia Pennsylvania, which are recovering from an underground coalmine fire - Coalmine... | ecosystem: Environmental > Terrestrial > Soil >... | reverse complement strand
CGTAGCGCGCGCCGCCCCGCAGCGGTCGCGAGCGCCGGCAGGTCGAGCCGCTCCTCGTGCGTCGTCGAGACGACCGCCGTCCGCGAGTCGACCCGGTCGCCGACCTCGTCCGGCCAGGCCTCGACGAGCTCGCCCGCGCTCGGGATCCGCTCGCGCGTCAGCAATCCTGGACGCGTGTCGACGACGATCGTCCGCCAGCCGAGCTGCCGCCCGAAGGCGCACAGATGCTCGGCCGTGTCGGTCGCGCCGAAGACGACCAGGCGGAGCGGCGGCTCGACCCCCTCGACGAAGACGCCGTCGTCGCGTAGCCGGGTCTGCTCGACGGACCCGGGCTCGAGCCGCTTCGCCCCCGTCCGGGTGTCGGTGAACAACGTTCCCTCCTGCTCGGCCTCGAGGAGCTCGCGCACCGAGCGCCAGAGCGGCGGGTCGGCGCGGTCGAGGAAGACGTCGATCTCGCCGCCGCAGGCGAGCCCGACCTCCCACGCGGTCTCGTCCGCGACGCCGTAGTGGACGAGCTCGGGCGGGGCGCCCGCGAAGAGCGCCCGCGCGCGCTCGGCGACGTCGGCCTCGACGCAACCGCCCGAGACCGACCCGACGAGGCGACCGCCCTCGGTGACGACGAGCTTCGCGCCCGGCCGACGCGGCGCGGAGCGGATCGTTGCGATGACCGTCGCGACCGCGGCCTGCTCGCCGGCTGCGGCCGCAGACTCGATCGCCTCGAGGAGGGCACGCTCCACGCGAGCGGCTAGGAGGCGGCGGCGGCCACCGGCTGCGCGAAGCGCGCGTCGTGGTGGCGCGCCAGCGTCACGAGCAGCCCGTGCAGCTGCTCGCGTTCCGCGGGCTCGAGCGGGGCGAGGAACTCGTCCTCGATCCGCTTGACCACAGCCCGCAGGCGTGTCAGCTGCCGCCGCCCATCGCTCGTCAGGCTGACCGTATGGCGGCGGCGGTCGCTGGGATCGCGACGCCGCTCGATCAGGCCACGCTCCTCGAGGCCGTCGAGGAGGCCGACCAGCTGGCTGCGGTCGAGCCGAAGTACGTCCGCGATCGCCATCTGACCGTCGCAGGCGCCCTGAGCGAGGAACGTGAGGACGCTGAAGTCGTAGACGCTGAAGCCCGCGTCCTCGAGCTCGTCGGCCGCGCGGCGCTTCAGCTCGAAGCCGAGCCGCCCGAGCAAGAAGACCGGGCTCGCGACGAGCTCGTTCGGAAGACAGGGCTGGGGTGGAATCGGGATCATGGCGAGATAGTGTAGCGCGTTCTACCGTTTGCTTCTGCTATCGTTGTGTCCGTCAACGATTTGGGAGGACATCGGATGAGCTCGCAAACTATGGAAATTCCGGCTTTTGCCGCGCCGGACGAGGGCCGGCGGCGCTGGCTCGCTCTCGCGGTCGTCGTTGCCGCCCAGTTCATGGTCGTGCTCGACGTCGCGATCGTGAACGTCGCCCTTCCTTCGATCAAGACCGACCTCCACTTCACGCAGGAGAGCCTCCAGTGGGTCGTGACCGCGTACGCGATCCTCTTCGGCGGCGCGCTGTTGCTCGGCGGGCGGATCGCTGACCTGCTCGGCCGGCGCCGCCTCTTCATGGCCGGCCTCGTGCTGTTCACCACCAGCTCGCTGCTCGACGGGCTCGCCTGGTCCGAGGGATCCCTGATCGGCTTCCGCGCCCTGCAGGGGCTCGGCGCCGCGCTGCTCTCGCCGGCGGCGCTCTCGATCCTGACGACCACGTTCCGGGAAGGGCGCGAGCGGAACATCGCGCTCGGCATCTGGGGCGCGGCTTCGGGGAGCGGCGGCGCAGCCGGCGTGCTCCTCGGCGGCCTGCTCACGAGCTGGCTCGGCTGGTCGTGGATCTTCTTCGTCAACATCCCGGTCGGTGTGGTTCTCTTCCTGGTCGCGCCGGTGATCCTGCAGGAGAGCCGCGCCAACCTCGGCCACCGGCACTTCGACGCGGCGGGCGCGGCGACGATCACGAGCGGCCTGATGGTGCTCGTCTACGCGATGACGCGAGCGACCCAAGACGGTTGGGGCTCCGGGTCGACGATCGGCCTGCTCGCGGCGGCAGCCGTCCTGATCGCGACCTTCGTCGGCATCGAGCTACGCTCGCACGCGCCGCTCCTGCCGATGCGGATCTTCCGGCTCCGCACGCTCGCGACCTCGAACGTCACCCAGCTCCTCGTCGCCGCATCGCTCTTCTCGCAGTTCTTCCTGCTGACGCTCTACATGCAGGAGGTGCTGCACTACTCGGCGCTCAAGACCGGCGTCGCATACGTCGCCCTGACGGTCTCGATCGTCGCCTTCTCGGGCGTCGCGCAGGCGCTCGTGACGCGCGTCGGCATCCGGCCCGTCCTGCCCGTCGGCTTGCTGATGGCGGCAGGCGCGCTCGTGCTCTACGCGCGGCTCCCGGTTCACGGGCACTACTTCTGGGACCTGTTCCCCGCCTTCCTACTCAGCGGGATCGGGCTCGCCTTCTCCTTCGTGCCGCTGGTGATCGGCGCCCTCACGGGCGTCGAGCAGGCGGATGCCGGCGTCGCCTCGGGGCTCTTCAACACGAGCCAGCAGGTCGGCGGCGCGATCGGCGTCGCCGCGGCGACGACGATCGCCACGACCTTCACGACCCACTTCGTGCACGCGCATCCCGGCTCGAGCCTGGTCAGTGGGCCCGCCCTGACCCACGGCTTCGAGATCACGTTCTACGTGCTCGCCGCGCTGATCGCCTTCGCGGCCGTGATCGCGGCGACGTTCATCGAGCAACGGCCTCGCGTGGCGGCAGCGGAGCCGATCGAGGCCGAGCTCGCGTTCGAGGCGGCTGCGTGATGAGTAACCCCGAGCTCGGCAAGCTCGACGATCTCGTCCGGCGCCTGAAGGAGCTCGTGCTCGTGCGCGACCTCCTCAGCCGCCGCGGCACCGACGTCCATGAGCTGGACGCGGGCATCGTCCGCATGGGCGAGGAGCTCGGGCGCGCGGCGCTTGGGCGGCGCTAGAAGCGTGACCTGCTTTCACGCCTTGGAGGTTCCCCGCGCAGGAGGACGCGCGGGGAACCCGCGGGGCCTCCTGGCGGCGCCGACAAGCGGCGCTTAGACCACGGCCTGGAGCGGCGGCCCGATGCGGCCGCCGCTCCAGCCGCGGCCGGCGGCCCGGAGCGCGCGCGCATACGCCTCGTGCGGGCTCGCGCCGCTCGCCATCACCTCGCCGGTCGAGCGCATCTCCGGCCCCCGCTTGGCGGCGCCGGCGAAGCGCTCGGCCGGGAAGATCGCCTCCTTCGCCCAGGCGCGGGTCGGCCTGGCGCGCTCCGCGAGGCCGAGCGCGGCGAGCGGCTCGCCGAGCAGAAGGCGCACCGCGTGCTCGACGAGCGGCACGCCGGTCGCCTTCGCCACGAACGGCACCGTGCGCGACGCGCGCGGGTTTGCCTCGAGCACCCAGAGCTTGCCGTCCGCGTAGGCGAGCTGGAGGTTGAGCAGCCCTCGCGCACCGAGCCCACGCGCGATCGTGCTCGCGATCTCGCGGAGCTCGCGCTCGAGCGCCTCGGTCACGGACGGTCCCGGAACGACGCACGCGGAGTCGCCGGAGTGCACGCCGGTCGGTTCGACGTGCTCGAGGATCGCCGCGACCCACGCGTCGTCGCCGTCGCAGAGCGCGTCGACGTCGAGCTCGACGGCGCCCTCGACGTAACGGTCGACGAGACAGGGCCCGTCGACGCGAAGGTCTTCTGCCGAGCGTGCGACGTGCATGCCGCGGCCGCCGAGCACGTGATGCGGGCGCACGAGAACCGGGTAGCCGATCCGTTCGGCGATCGCCTCCGCCTCGCCCGCGTTCGCAGCCGCGCCCCACTCCGGTGCGAGCTCGCCGGCAAGGGCCGCGAAGCGCGACCGGTCCTCGGCCGCATCGATTGCCTCGAGCGAGTCGCCGAGGAGCGGCACGCCCGCGGCCGCCAGCGCCGGCGCGAGCCGGAGCGGCGTCTGGCCTCCGAACGAGACTGCGACGCCGACCGGCTGCTCGAGCTCGCAGACGGCGAGCACGCTGCGCTCGACGAGCGGTTCGAGGTAGAGGCGGTCGCTCGTGTCGTAGTCCGTGGAGACGGTCTCGGGGTTCGAGTTGACGAGCACCGCCTCGTAGCCGAGCTTGCGCAGCGCCTGCGCGGCGTGGACGCAGCAGTAGTCGAACTCGATCGCCTGTCCGATCCGATTCGGCCCGCCGCCGAGCACGACAACCGCGCGACCGGACGGCTCGGGGCCCTCGTCCTCGCCCTCGTAGGTGACGTAGTAGTACGGCGTCCGGGCCTCGAACTCGCCGGCGCAGGAGTCGACCGCGAGCCGGCGCGGTCGAGCGGCGGCGGGTTCGACGCGGGCCGCGATCTCGCACAGTCGCGCGGCGAAGTACGGGTGGATGCCGGGCAGATCGAGCCCGCGGCGCGCACATTCGAGCAGCAGGTCCCAGCGCTCCGGCATGGGCTCGCCCGCGCGCTCGACGAGCGTCCCGTCGTCGGCCGAAAGATCCGGCGGCGGCGCCTCGCGTCCGGCCATCGCCTTCAAGAAGGCCTCGGGGAACGTCCGCCCGAGCCCGAGCGCCTCGCCGACCGAGCGCATCTCGGCGCCGAGCCGTCGGTCGGTTTCCGGAAACTTCTCGAAATCGAAGCGCGGCGCTTTGACCGCGACGTAGTCGAGCGCGGGCTCGAACGCGGCCGTCGTCTTGCCCGTGATGTCGTTCGGCAGCTCGTCGAGCGTGTAGCCGACGGCGAGCAGCGCGGCGAGCTTCGCGATCGGGAAGCCTGTTGCCTTCGACGCGAGCGCCGACGAGCGCGACACGCGCGGGTTCATCTCGATCAGCCGGAACTCGTGCGTCTCGGGGTGGACGGCGAACTGCACGTTTGCGCCGCCGGTCGCGACCCCGACGGCGCGCGCGGTCGCGAACGCCGCGTCGCGGAGATGCTGGTAGGCGAGGTCCGGGAGCGTCTGCTGCGGCGCGATCGTCCACGAGTCGCCCGTGTGTACTCCCATCGGATCGAGGTTCTCGATCGAGCAGACGACGACCGCGTTGCCGCGCGCGTCGCACATCACCTCGAGCTCGTGCTCCTGCCAGCCGTCGAGGTACTCCTCGACGAGCACCTCGCCGATGGGGCTCATCTCGATGCCGTGCGCGACCGCCGCGCGCAGCTCCGCCGGCGTGCGCGCGATCCCGCCGCCGGTGCCGCCGAGCGTGAACGCCGGCCGCACGATCGCGGGCAGCGGGAAGACAACGTCGGCGGAGCGCGCGATCACGCTGGGCGGCACAGGCAGGCCGACGCCCCGCATCGTGTCGCGGAAGAGCTCGCGGTCCTCGGCGCGCCGGATCGCATCGAGGTTCGCGCCGATCAGCTCGACGCCGAGGTGCGCGACCTCGACGGCGAGGTTGAGCGCCGTCTGCCCGCCGAGCGTCGGCAGGATCGCGTCGGGCCGCTCGCGCTCGATCACCTCGGCGATCGTGTCCGCGTCGAGCGGCTCGAGATAGGTCGCGTCCGCCCATTCCGGATCGGTCATGATCGTTGCCGGGTTCGAGTTGACGAGCACGACGCGGAACCCCTCGCGGCGCAGCACGCGGCAGGCCTGCGCACCGGAGTAGTCGAACTCGCACGCCTGCCCGATCCGGATCGGACCGGAGCCGATGATCAGGATCGAGCGAAGGTCGGTGCGCTTCGGCACGTCTCGGCGAGCTGGTCGAAGAATGGCAGGGCGTCGAGCGGGCCCGGCGAGGCCTCAGGATGGAACTGCACGCTCCAGAAGCCGTCGCCGGCGAGGCCTTCGACGGTGCCGTCGTTGAGCGAGACGTGCGAGACGTCGTCGTCGGCGATCACCGCGTAACCGTGGTTCTGAACGGTGACGAGCACGCGCCCGGTCGCGAGGTCGCGCACCGGATGGTTCGCGCCCCGGTGACCGAAGGGAAGCTTGAACGTGCCGTGTCCGAGCGCGAGCCCGAGCAGCTGGTGGCCGAGGCAGATGCCGAACACCGGCACGTTCCCGAGGAGGTCGCGGATCGTTTCGACCTGCGGCGTGAGGACGGACGGATCGCCGGGTCCGTTGCCGATCATGACCACCCTCGGCTCTCGCTCGAGGATCGCGTCCGCCTCCCAGCTCCCCGGGACGACGACGACCTCGAGCCCGGCCTCGGCGAGCCGGCGCGGAATCGAGCGCTTGCAGCCGAGGTCGACGAGGACGACGCGCGGGCCTGCGCCGACGACGTAGGGCTCGTCGAGCCACGTGTGCCGGCCGAGCTGACGGCCGTCGATCGGCGGCTCGGCGAGCGCGCGCGCCTGCAGTTCCTTCTCCGGTGCGTCGCCGAGCGCACACCGGAGCACGCCGCCGTCCCGAATCTTCCGCACGAGCGTGCGCGTGTCGACGCCGGCGAGCGCGACGACGCCGTGCGCGCGCAGCCAGGCCGCGAACTCGGGCCGCACGTCCCGCATGACGACGCCCTCGCACTGCACGCGGTCTGACTCGACCCGCCTCTCGTCGACGCCGTAGGTCCCGATCAGCGGGTAGGCGAAGCACAGCACCTGCGCGACGTAGCTCGGATCGGTGACCGCCTCTTCGTAGCCCGTCATCGCGGTCGTGAAGCAGGCCTCACCGCCTGCGACGCCGGGCGCGCCGACGCCGAAGCCCGGAAAGACCGTGCCGTCCTCGAGCACGAGCTTGTGCATAGATTGCATCTATCTGCATAATACGCAGATGCTCCGCGCTGTCGTCCTCGGTACTGCCGGCTACACCGGCCAGGAGACGCTCGACCGCCTACTCGCCCATCCCGAGCTGAAGCCCGTCGCGCTCGGTAGCGACTCGCTCGCCGGGCAGCCGGCCTCGGCGCTCGACCCGCGCCTGAACGGGCGGCTGCCGGCCTTCGTCCCGAACGAGGAGGCGGGCCTCGCGGACGCCGACGTGATCTTCCTCTGCCTCGACCATGCCGCCTCGGCGGCGTTCTCGCCGCCGGACGACGTCGTCGTCGTCGACCTCTCGGGCGCGCACCGGCTGCGCGACGAGGCCGTCGCGACCCGGTGGTACGGAACCGCGCCGGGCGCGTGGAGCTACGGCCTGCCGGAGGTGTCGCCGCCCGAGGGCCGGCTGATCGCGAACCCCGGCTGTTACGCGACCGCGGCGCTGCTCGCGCTCGCGCCGCTCGTGTCGGTGATCGACGGCGCCGTCGTCGACGCGAAGTCCGGGATGACCGGGGCCGGCCGGTCGCTGCAGGCGAACACGCACGCCGGCTTCGTGCTGGAGAACTTCTCGCCGTACGCCGTGGGCGCGCACCGGCATGCACCCGAGATCGAGCAGGCGCTCGGCTTCCCGGTCACCTTCGTACCGCACCTCCTCCCCGTGCGCCGCGGCCTGCTTGCGACGTGCTACGTCGAGTCCGACGCGGACGTGCGCGGGCTGCTCGTCGACGCGTACGCGGCGAGCGAGGTCGTGCGCGTGCTGCCGGAGGGAGTCGCGCCCGAGCTCTCGCGGGTGCGGGGGACGGACGCAGCCGAGATCGGCGTCTTTGCCGACGGCGCGACCGGGACCAAGATCGTGATCTGCGCGCTCGACAACCTCGGCAAGGGCGCAGCCGGGCAGGCGGTGCAGAACGCGAACATCGCGCTCGACCTGCCACAGACCGCGGGGCTCCGGCTCCTGGGCGTGCGGGTGTGAGCGTGACCGCGGCCCGGGGCTTCGTCGCGTCGGGTATCGCTGCCGGCATCCGCCGCGCGGGCCGCAAGGACTTGGCGATCGTACGCTCGCTCGTTCCGGCGACCGGCGGCGCGATGTTCACGCGCAACCGCGTGCAGGCGGCGCCGCTGCAAATCGACCGCGAGCATCTCGCGCTCGCCGAGCCACAGGCGGTCGTGATCAACTCGGGCGTCGCAAACGCCGCGACCGGCGAGCGCGGCAAGCTCGACGCCGAGGCGACCGCTGCAGAGGCGGGCCGGCTGCTCGGGCTCGACACGGAACAGGTGCTGGTGCTGTCGACGGGCGTGATCGGGGCGCGGCTCCCCCTGCACCGGTTGCTGCCCGGGGTCGCCGCGGCCGCGGCGTCGCTCTCGGCCCGGGGCGGCTCCGACGCGGCAGAGGCGATCATGACGACCGACACCCATGCGAAGACGACGCTCGTCGCGGGCGAGGGGTTCACGATCGGCGGGATGGCGAAGGGCTCGGGGATGATCCACCCCGACCTCGCGACGATGCTCGCGGTACTGACGACCGACTACCCGCTCGAGCCGGGCGAGGCGGCGGAGTTCCTGCGGCCCGCGGTCGAGCAGACGTTCAACGCGATCTCGGTCGACGGGGAGCCGTCGACGAACGACGCGGTGATCTTGCTCGCGAACGGCGCGAGCGGCTGCGCCCGCAACGACGCCGCGTTCGCGGGCGCCCTGCGCGAGGCGTGCGCCGACCTCGCCCGGCAAGTCGTCGCCGACGGCGAGGGAATCACGGTGCTCGCCGAGATCAACGTCACCGGGGCGGCGGACGACCGGCAGGCGAAGGCGATCGCGCGCCGCATCGCGACCTCGCCTCTCGTCAAGACGGCGCTCTTCGGTCACGACGCGAACTGGGGACGCGTGCTGATGGCGGCGGGATCAGCGCCGTGGAACGGGGGCTACGCGGAGGTCGATCCGGAGCTGATCACGCTCCGCTACAACGGCACGGTCGTGCTCGACCGCGGCACGCCCGTCGGCGTCGAGCCGGACGTCTCCGGGCCGAGCTGCACGATCGAGCTCGACCTCGGGCTCGGCTCCGGCTCGGCCGGCTATCTGACGAGCGACCTCTCCTACGACTACGTCCGCATCAACGCGGACTACCGGACGTGAGCCTGCTCGTCGTCAAGGTCGGCGGCTCGGTCGCCGGTGGGTCGGCGGCGGCCGTGCTGGAGCTCGCAGCTGCCGGCCAGGTCTGCGTCGTGCACGGCGCAGGGCCCCAGATCTCGCTCGACATGGAGCGAGCGGGCATCCCGGTCGAGTTCGTCGGCGGGCGGCGGGTGACGTCGGCGGCGGCGGTCGCGGTCGTGCGCGCGTCGTTCGCAGCCGTGAACGCGGCGCTGTGCACGGCGATCGGGCCGCGCGCGCTGGGGCTGCTCGGCGACGAGATCGGGCTCGAGGCGCGACGCCTGCCAGACCTCGGCTGGGTCGGCGACCCGGTGCCGTCCCGGCCGGCGGCGGTCGTCGAGGCGCTCGCGGCCGGGCTGATCCCGGTCGTCGCCCCGATCGCGGTCGGGCCGCTCAACGTGAATGCCGACGAGGGGGCGGCGGCGCTCGCGCTGGGCCTAGGCGCGGGACGGCTCCTCTTCCTGACCGACGTCGACGGACTGATCCTCGACGGCCACGTCGTCGACGAGATCGACGTCGAGGCCGCGGCCGAGCTCCTCGACGCCGGCACGCTGCAGGGCGGGATCATCCCGAAGCTCGGCGCCGCGGTCACCGCGGCGAGGGGCGGCGTCCCGGCCTCGATCGGCCGGACCGCGGTGCCCGCGTGAAAAAGCGCGGCGGCGGAGTCACAGGAACGTGAAGCCGTGAGCGTCCGGACCGGCGCGCCGCTGCTTCCTGCGTACGCGCGCTTCCCGGTCACCTTCGTCGACGGCGAGGGCTCGTGGCTCGTCGACGAGGACGGCCGGCGCTACCTCGACCTCGTCGCCGGGATCGCGGTCGTCTCGGTCGGTCACCGGCACCCCGCTCCGCTCGAGGCAGCGCAAGAGCAACTCGAGCGCCTCTGGCACGTCTCCAACCTCTACTCGACGCTGCCGATGGAAGAGCTCGCGACGAAGCTGTCGGACCGGTTCGGCGGCGCGCACACGTTCTTCTGCAACTCGGGTACGGAGGCCGTCGAGGCCGCGATCAAGTGGGCGCGCAAGGTGACCGGGCGGCCCGAGCTCGTCGCGCTCGAGGGCTCGTTCCACGGCCGCACGCTCGGTGCGCTCTCGATCACCGGCCAGCCTGCCAAGCGGCGGCCGTTCGAGCCGCTCGTCCCGGGCGCGCGCTTCGCGACGCCGGAGACGCTCGCCGACCACGTCGGCCCCGAGACGGCCGCGATCGTGCTCGAGCCGGTTCAGGGGGAAGGCGGTGTTCACCCGCTCGGCGCGGAGACGTTGCGCGAGGCACGCGAGCTCGCCGACCGGCACGGCGCGCGCCTGGTCTTCGACGAGGTGCAAACCGGCGTCGGCCGCACGGGCGAGTTCTTCGCCTGGCAGCGGCACGGCGTCCGTCCCGATGCGCTGACACTCGCGAAGGGGCTCGCGAACGGATTGCCGATCGGCGCACTGCTCGTCGCCGACGGCGCACCGAGCGGTTTCGTCCCCGGCGATCACGCGTCGACGTTCGGCGGCAATCCCGTCGCGTGCGCAGCCGCCTGTGCCGTCGTCGACGTCGTCGACGACGACCTGCTCGAGAACGTCCGCGAGCTCGGCGCCCGGTTCGAGGGCGCGTTCCCGAACGTCCGCGGCGCCGGCCTGCTGCTCGCGCTCGAGCTCGGCCGCCCCACGCTCCCCGTCGCGCACGCCGCGCTCGAGCATGGGCTCCTCGTCGGCACGGCGGGAGAGACCGCACTCCGGATCACGCCGCCGCTCACGCTCTCGGCCGAGGAGGCGGACGAGGGGATCGAGATCCTGCGCGAGGTGCTCGCGTGACCACGAAGCACGAACGGCAGGCGGCGATTCGCCGCCTCGTCCAGGCGCAACATCTGTCGACGCAGGCCGAGGTCGCCGACGCGCTACGGTCGGAAGGCATCGACGCAGTGCAGGGAACGGTCTCGCGCGACATCGCCCAACTCGGGCTCGTCAAGGTCAGGAACGGCGACAAGAAGCTGATCTACGCGCTCCCGGGCGTAGCCGACGTGCGCCGACGCGAGCAGCTCAGGACCGCGCTCCGCCAGTGGTCGCTCGGCATGACGCCCACACGCGACTTACTCGTGATCCAGACGCCCCGCGGCTTCGCAGCCGCGCTCGCGGATGCGATCGACGATGCCGGGCTACCCGAGGTCGCAGGCACGCTTGCAGGCGACAACACGATCTTCGTCGCCGCGCGCAACGGCGGCGGGGGCGCCGAGCTCGGCGAGCTCCTCGCAGACATCGAAGGCGCGTCGTGAGCTCCAACGGCCGCGTCATCCTCGGTTCGCTCCCGGTCGGCGAGCGGGTCGGCATCGCGTTCTCCGGCGGCCTCGACACCTGCACCGCGATCGCCTGGATACGTGAGCACGGCGCGATTCCGTACGCCTTCACCGCCGACCTCGGCCAGTACGACGAGCCCGACATCGCGGCGATTCCCGAGAAGGCACGCGCATACGGCGCCGAGGAAGCGTTCGTCGTCGACTGCAAGGACGCTCTCGCGCGGGAAGGGCTCGCCGCCCTACAGTGCGGTGCGTTTCACATCCAGACCGCCGGTCGCCGCTACTTCAACACGACGCCGCTCGGACGCGCCGTCACCGGCACGCTCCTCGTGCGTGCGATGGCAGAGCACGGCGTCGAGATCTGGGGCGACGGCTCGACGTACAAGGGCAACGACATCGAGCGTTTCTACCGGTACGGCCTGCTCGCGCACCCGGGCCTGCGCATCTACAAGCCGTGGCTCGACGACGCATTCGTCTCCGAACTGGGCGGCCGGCGCGAGATGAGCGAGTGGCTCGAAGCGCGCGGCCTGCCGCACGGCACGGACGCGGAGAAGGCGTACTCCACCGACTCAAACCTGCTCGGCGCGACGCACGAAGCGAAGGACCTCGAGCTCCTCTCGACGACCATGAAGATCGTCGAGCCGATCATGGGCGTGCGCTTCTGGGAGCACGAGATCGAGCCGGAGACCGTGACCGTTCGCTTCGAGCACGGCCTGCCGGTGGGCGACCCGGTCGAGGCGATCCGCTGGGCGAACGAGGTCGGCGGGCGGCACGGGCTCGGGATGTCGGACCAGATCGAGAACCGGATCGTCGAGGCCAAGAGTCGCGGCATCTACGAGGCTCCAGGCCTGGCGCTTCTGCACGTAGCGTACGAGCGCCTCCTGACGGCGATCCACAACGAGGGTACGCTCGAGCAGTACGCAAGCGGGGGCCGGCGGCTCGGCCGGCTGCTCTACGAGGGCCGCTGGTTCGACCCGCAGGCGCTGATGCTGCGCGACTCGCTCCAGCGTTGGGTCGCATCGGTCGTCACCGGCGAGGTGACCGTCGAGCTCCGCTGCGGCGACGACTACACGATTCTCGACACCCGCGGCGAAGCGGTGACATACGACTCCGAGCGACTCTCGATGGAGCGCTCGGCGACGGCGTTCACGGCCTCCGATCGGATCGGTCAACTCGCGGTGCAGAGCAACGACATCGCCGACACGCAGCGTGCGCTCGCCGAGCAGCGGCGGCTGCGGATCGGGCCGCCGACCGACCTCTTGGAGCTCGACTCGTGACGCTCTGGGCCGGTCGCGTCGGCGGGACGCTCGCGCCGGAGGTGTGGGAGTTCCTGCGTGCACAGGACGACGAGCTGCTGCCGTACGACGTCGAAGGAACGGTGCTGCACGCGCAGCGGCTCCGTGCGGCGGAGCTGATCTCCGAGGACGAGCTGCGTGAGATCGAGGCGCGCCTCGCGACCTTGGGAACGGAGGATCTCGACCCGGGCGACGAGGACGTGCATTCGGCGATCGAGCGGCTGCTCGGCGACCTCGGTCGGAAGATCCACGCCGGCCGCTCGCGCAACGACCAGGTCGCGACTGCGTTCAGGCTCTACGTGCAGGACGCCTGCAACGAGGCCGAGGAGCAACTGCACCGGCTTGCCCTCGCCGTCCTCGACCGCGCCGGCGAGGAGGCGGAGACTCCGATGCCGGGCTACACGCATCTCCAGCGTGCGATCCCCGTCACGCTCGGACATCACCTGCTCGCATGGGACGAGATGCTCGAGCGCGACCGTGCGCGATTCGCGTTCGCGGCCGCAGCCGCTCGGCCATCACCCCTCGGCGCGGGCGCCCTCGCAGGCTCGACGCTACGGCTGCCGCCGCCGCCCGAGCCGATGCGCAATTCGATCGACGCCGTCGCCGACCGCGACTTCGCGCTCGACTACCTCTACGCAGCAGCCGTGCTCTTCACGCATCTGTCGCGAATCGGCGAGGAGGTCGTCCTCTGGACGTCGGCCGAGTTCGGTTTCGCGCGGTTGCCCGAGGAGGCGGCGACCGGGTCGTCGATGATGCCGCAGAAGCTGAACCCGGACGTTGCCGAGCTCGCCCGCGGCAAGGCGGGCACGGCGATCGGGCGCCTTGCGGGCCTGCTCGCGACGGTGAAAGGGCTGCCGCTTGCGTACAACCGCGACCTGCAGGAGGACAAGCCGCTCGTGTTCGCGGCGCGGCGCGACGCGAAGGGAGCGCTCGAAGCGCTGACCGTGCTCGTCCGCGGGCTCGAGTTCGACCGCGAGCGCCTCGCCGCGGCTTGCGCCGATCCGCTGCTGCAGGCGACCGACGCCGCCGAAGCGCTCGTCCGCGAAGGCCTTCCGTTCCGCGACGCGCACGAGCAAGTCGCGGCGAGCGTGCGCGCCGGGACGTTCGAGCCGGGCGACGACTCGTCTCTCGCGGCACGCGGAATCGACGTGCCCGCGGCCGTGCGGGCCGCCCGGAAGCGGTGGTCGTGAAGACGCCGGTGTCGATGCGTGGCCGCGACCTGCTGCGCATCCGCGACCTGACACGCGACGAGGCGGAGTCGCTGCTCGACCTCGCGGCGGAGATGAAGGCGAATCCGCAGCCGCTCCTCCCCCAGCGCACGCTCGGGCTGATCTTCGGCCAGCCGTCGACGCGTACGCGGATCTCGTTCGCGGCGGCGATCGTGCAGCTCGGCGGGGGGTTCGTAACGCTCACACCGAACGAGATGCAGCTCTCTCGCGGCGAGTCTCTCTACGACACGGCACACGTCCTGTCTCGTTACCTTGACGCGCTGGTCATCCGAGTTCTCTCGCACGACGAGCTCGAGGCGTGGGCCGCGGCCGCGGACATCCCGGTGATCAACGCGCTCACGTCGGTCGAGCATCCGTGCCAGGCGCTCGCAGACGTGTTGACGATGCGCGAACGACTCGGAACGCTCGCCGGCGTTCGCATCGGCTGGGTCGGCGACGGCACAAACGTGCTCGACTCGCTCGCCGACCTGGCGTCGCTGCTCGGAGCGGAGGTCGTTGCCGCCTGTCCCGAGGGCTACGAGCCGGCAAGCGAGAGCCTGACGCTGACGCGCGATCCGCGCGAGGCCGCGCGGGCGGCCGACGTGCTCGTCACCGACATCTGGGTCTCGCTCGGGCAGGAGGCGGAACGGGAGCGACGCGTCCGCGACCTCGAGCCGTTTCGACTCGACGAGTCGCTGCTCGCGCTCGCGTCGCCGGAGGCGATCGTGCTCCACTGCCTGCCCGCGCATCCGGGCGAGGAGATCACCGCGGACGTGCTCTACGGTGAGCGGTCGGCGGTCTGGGATGAAGCGGAGAACCGCCTCCACGTGCAAAAGGCGCTGCTCGCGCAGCTCCTTGGCTGAGTCGCCGGCTCGCGCGTTCCGCACCCGCGCCGCGTGGGAGCGGTGGCTCGATGCTCATCACGGGGATGAGGACGGCGTGTGGATGAAGTTCGCGAAGAAGGGCGCCGATGCCACCACGGTCACCTACGCGGAAGCGCTCGAGGTCGCGCTCTGCTACGGGTGGATCGACGCGCAGGTGAGGCGCCTCGACGAGACGTACTACCTGCAGCGCTTCACGCCGCGCCGAAAGCGCAGCAAGTGGTCGTCGACGAACAAGGCGTCGGCCGAGCGGCTGATCGCGTCCGGGTCGATGCGAGAACCCGGGTTGCGCGAGGTCGAGCGGGCGAAGGCCGACGGCCGCTGGGAGGCCGCGTACGACGGGCCGGCGAACGCCGCCGTCCCGGCCGACCTCGCACAGGCGCTGCAGGAGAACGAGCGTGCACGCGCGGCCTTCGCATCCCTCTCGGGCCGGAACCGGTACGCGATCCTCTATCGGATCGCGGACGCGAAACGACCGGAGACGAGGGCCCGCCGAATCGCGCAGTTCGTCGACATGCTCACGCGCGGCGAGACGATCCACTGACGCTAGACGGGGCGCGCCAGGCCCGCGAGCCGGAACGTCGCGCTCGCCAAGTTGCCCGACCCCGCCGCGCCCACGCCGCTCTGCTCTCAGCCCAGATCCACTCGCGCGCACACCCCACCCTGGGTGGGGACCTGCCACCCTCCACCCGCCATCAGCATCGCCGGAGACGGGGTCGCCCTGCCAGATGTCCTTCGCAACGACTGTGTGACTTTCGCTCCCGCGCGCCGTCCGAGCGGCGCTTTTCGTCCGTCAGGAGACCCGCTCAGCGCACCCGCCGCACGAGCTCGTCCTCGACCGCGGCCACGTCGAGGCCGCGCGCAGCGAGCAGGACGTAGAGGTGGTAGACGAGGTCGGCTGCCTCCTCGACGACGCGCTGGTCGCTCTCCGCCAGCGTAGCCGTGACGAGCTCGACCGCCTCCTCGCCCACTTTCCGCGCCACCGCCGCGGTACCGCCCTCGAGCAGCTTCGCCGTATACGAATCCTCCGGCTTCGTCGCCGCACGCTCGCAGATCACGCGCCACAGCGCGGGCGCGAAGCACGACACCGAGCCCGTGTGACAGGCAGGCCCGGCCGGCCGGACGCGCAAGAGCAGCGCGTCGCCGTCGCAGTCGTCACGCAGCTCCTCGACCGCCATCGTGTTGCCGGAGGTCGCACCCTTGCGCCAGTACTCCTGCCGAGACCGCGACCAGAACCACGCCTCGCCCGTCTCGCGTGTCCGCCGCTCCGCCTCTGCGTCCATCCACGCGAGCATCAGCACGCGACCGCTCTCGGCGTCCTGCACGATCGCCGGCCGCAGCTCCTCAGGCGGCATCGCGAAGCGGCACCCCCAGGCCGCGAAGCTCCTCCCGGAGCGAAGTCAGCCGCTCGGGGTCCTCGTGCAGGATCGATGCGAGCAGCGCGGCCTGCGCGACGCGGAGCGCGTCGGCGACGTGACGTGCCGTACCTGCGCCGCCCGACGCGATCACCGGGATCGACACGGCCCGGGCGACCGCGCCCGTGACGCCGAGGTCATAGCCGTCCCGCGTCCCGTCGGCGTCGATCGACGTGAGCAGAATCTCGCCTGCCCCGCGTTCCTCCGCTTCGCGCGCCCACTCGACCGTCCCGCGAGCCGTCTCTGTCGTGCCGGCGCGCGTCTTCACTCGTCCGGACTCCGTGTCGATCGCGACGACGACCGCCTGCGAGCCGAAGCGCTCCGCGAGCTCCGTGATCAGCTTCGGCCGTTCGAGCGCCGCCGAGTTGATCGACACCTTGTCGGCGCCGGCCGAGACGATCACGTCCGCGTCGGCGACCGAGCGAATCCCGCCGCCGACCGTGAACGGGATCGCGAGCTGCTCCGCGACGCGGCGGACGACGCCAATCAGCGTCTCACGCTCTTCGAGCGTCGCCTTCACGTCGAGGAAGACGAGCTCGTCTGCGCCGCGGTCCGAGTATGCGGCTCCGAGCTCGACCGGGTCGCCGACCTCGCGCAGCTCCTGGAAGCGCACTCCCTTGACCACGCGGCCGGCCGCGACGTCCAGACAGGGGATCAGGCGCGGGAGAGGGATCGCTCCCTCGCCTCCGTCAGCACGCGGTCGAGGTAGCGGGCGCCGGCGGCGCCGCTCTTCTCGGGATGGAACTGGACGCCCAGGAACGCGCCTGAGCGCGCTTCCGCGACGAGCCCCTCCGACCTCGCCGTCGCGCACGGCGTCTCGACGGTGTACGAGTGCGCGAAGTAGTACGCGGTGCCGTCGACATCGGCCCAGCCGATCCGCGGCACGCGCTCGGCTCGCACGCGCACGCTGCGCCCAGGTAGGAGCGCGAGCCCGTCGACGCCGCCGTCCTCCTCCGACGACTCGACCGCGAGCTGCAGGCCCAGACAGATGCCGAGGACCGGGCGGTCGCCGGCGAGCCGCGCGCGCAGCATGTCGTCGATACCGTGCCTGCGCAGCTCCTCCATCGCCGATCGCGCCGAACCGACGCCCGGCAGCACCGCAAGGTCGGCGCCGGCGACGTCGTCGACGAGCTCGGCGCCGAGCCGCCGAAACGCGATCTCGACCGAGCGGATGTTCCCCGCCCGGTAGTCGCAAACAGCAACCCTCACAGAACGCCCTTCGTCGAGGGTATGCCGGCCGACTCGGACCGCAGCGCCGTCCGCAGCGCGCGGCCGACCGCCTTGTACGCGGCCTCGGCCGTGTGGTGCGGGTCGCGGCCGGTCGCCTCGACGTGCACCGCCAGCCGTCCCGCCTGTGCGAACGAGCCGAAGAAGTGCGCGGCGAGACCGGGCTCGGTCTCGAACGAGAGCTCGGCGAACGGCCGCCCGCCGAGGTCGACGGCTGCGCGCGCGAGCGCGTCGTCCATCGGCACGACCGCGTCGCCGTAGCGTGCAATCCCGCGCCGGTCGCCGAGCGCGAGGTCGAGCGCCTCGCCGAACGCCAGCGCAGCGTCCTCGACGGTGTGGTGCTCGCCGGTCTCGAGGTCGCCCGTCCCCTCCACGACGAGGTCGAGCCCGGCGTGGAAGGCGAGCTGCTCGAGGAAGTGGTCGTAGATCCCGGCGCCCGTCTGCACCAGGACGCGGCTCGCGCCGTCGAGGCCGAGCCGAACCGAGATCCGTGTCTCCGCGGTCGCGCGTAGGTGCCGCACGGAGCGGCCGGCGCGCGGCGCGGCCGGTGACGGCCGGTCGAGCAGCCGCGCGAGCGTCTCGACGAGGTAGTCGTCGTCGGCCGCATCTCGCACGGTGATCCGGATTCCGTCGTCGTAGGCGCGTACGACGAGGCCCTGGTAGAGGAGCCGATCCGCCGTCTCATGCCCGTCGTCGAGCGGGACGAACACGAAGTTCGCGTGCGAAGGCAGCGACTCGAGCCCGAGCGCGCGCAGCCCGGCCGCGAGCCGCTCGCGCTCCTCGACGACCGGCGTCACGTCGGGCGGCGACGCGAGCGCGGCGACTGCGAGCGCGGCCGAGAGCGACGTCACCGGCGCGGGCGCCTGCCGCGCGTTCAGCTCGGCCGCGAGCTCGCGGGCGGCGAGCGCGTAGCCGACGCGCGCACCGGCGAGCCCGAACGCCTTCGAGAACGTGCGCAGCACGATCACGTCGCCGTCGTCGATCAGCGGCAGCGCAGTCTCGCCGCAGTACTCGTAGTAGGCCTCGTCGACGACGAGCGGCCTCACCGACGGCAGAGGCTGCAGCTCGCCGAGCGGCGAGTTCGGCCGACATGTGAACGTCAGCACGGGGGACTCGCCGCCGACCTCCCCGCCGGCGAGCTGCGTCGCGATCCGGTAGAGCGGATACGTACGGACGGGATCGATCGCGATCCGATCGCCGGGACCCGCGAACGCGCGCGCGCAGAGCAGGATCAGGTCGTCGGCGCCGAACCCGAGCACGACGTTCTCGGGCGCGACGCCGTTGTACCCGGCGATCGCGCGGTGCAGCTCCTTGTAGCCGCCCGGCGGGTAGTTGTTGATTCCCGCGAGCGCCCGCACGATCGTCCCCGGCCGCGACGAGGGCAGCGGCTGCGGCGACGTGTTCTGGTCGTAGCGCACGACCTGCGAGACGTCGATACCGGCGAGCGCCGCAACCTCGTCGCTGGGCGTCGCCCACGTGTAGGCGACGAACTCGGGCGAGAGCGCCTTCATCGCTGCACCGCCGCCGCATGGGCGGGCATGCCCTCGGCCGCCGCGAGCGCCTCGACCGTCGGCCGGATCCGCTCGAGACCTTCGCGGGTCAGGCGCTGGATCGTCACCGGCTTCAGGAACGTCTCGAGCCCGAGCCCGCCGACCGAGCGCGCCCAGCCGCCGGTCGGCAGCACGTGGTTGCCGCCGGTCGCGTAGTCGCCCGCCGGCACAGGCGACCAGGGCCCGACGAAGACGGCGCCGGCGTTCCGAACCTCGTCCGCGCGTGCCTCCGCCGAGCCGAGGAGCACGAGGTGCTCGGGCGCGAGCTCCTCCGCCTCCTCGAGCGTCGAGACGACGCGACACACAGAGTCCGGCCCGTGCTCGCCCTGCGCGGCAAGCTCGAGCTCGACGAGCCGGCGATCGGCCTCGCCGCCGGCGACGACCACGACCTCCGAAGGCCCGCCGGGCAGGTCGATCGGGACGTCGCGGGAGACGGCGAGCTTCGCCTCGTTCACGTACGCGTTGCCGGGCCCGACGATCTTGTCGACGCGGCGCACGTAGGCGAGCCACGCGATCGCCTGCGGTCCACCCAGCGCCCACACCTCGTCCAGCCCGAGCGCCTCGGCTGCGGCCGCCACGAGACCTGCACCCGCCGGCGGCGTGCACACGACGATCCGCCGGACACCGGCAGCCTGCGCGGGGACCGCACACATGACCAGTGTCGAGACGAGGTTGCGCGGCACGTAGACGCCGACGCTCGCGAGCGGCAGCCAGCGCCGCTGTAAGACGACGCCCGGCTCGACTTCGAGCTCGACGTCGCGCGGCCGCTGTGCCTCGTGCCAGCGCCGCACGCGATCGGCGAGCGCGAGCAGCGCCTCCCGCGGCAGCAACTCCGGTTCGGCGACGGCGCGAACAGGCTCGGCACCGTCGAGCCGCAGCGCCCATTCGCGTACCGCCTCCTCGCCGCGCTCGCGAACGTCCTCGACGATCGTCATCGCAGCATCCGCTCGACGGGCACGACGAGGATCGAGAACGCGCCCACCGCCTCGAGCCGCGGCAGGAGCTGCCAGACGTCGTTCGCCGGCACGAGTGCGTGCACGGCGACCATCCCCGGTTCCGCGAGCGGAATCACACTCGGCGAGCGGGAGCCGATCACGTCGCAGATCTCGTCGAGCCGCGCCTCCGGCGCGTCCAGCATCAAATAGCGGTGCGCCCGCGCCTCGACGACCGCGCGCAGCATCGAGACGAGCTGTCCCGCCTGCGCGCCGGGACGCCCGATCAGGACGGCCTGCGACGAGAAGATCGTCGCGAGCGAGCGCAGCCCGTTCGTCCGCAGCGTGTTCCCCGATGAGACGAGGTCGACGATCGCGTCCGCGAGGCCGAGCCGAGGCGCGATCTCGACCGAGCCTGTCACGTCGACGAGGTCGACCTCCACGGGCAGGAGCTCGCGCGTGATCCGCGGGAAGACGGTCGCAACCGACGCGCCGGCGAGATCCTCGACGCGCTCGTAGCGCGACTCCTCGGGAACGGCCGCGTCGAGCCGGCACGAGCCGAAGCCGAGCTCGAGCAGCTCCTCCACGCGCGCCCCGCGCTCGCGGACGAGGTCCTGCCCGGTGATGCCGCAGTCGACGACGCCGTCTTGGACGTACTCGGGAACGTCGGCCGCGCGCACGAGCAGCACGTCGACCGGCGCGTTGCGGCACGGAAACGCAAGTGCGCGCTCGCCCGGCTCCTCGGGGCCGAGGCCTGCGTCCTCGAGCAGCGAGACGGAGGGCTCGCGCAGCCGTCCCTTGACCGGGACGGCGATCCTCAGGCGGCCGTCTTCCCGCTCCGGCGCCGGTCGAGCGCCGCGCGGTAGCCGCCCTGGCCGTGATGTAGCCACTGCGCCACCCTGGTCACGGTCGTCGTCGAGGCGCCCGTCTGGGCCGCGACCTCGTGGTACGGGAGGCCGCGGTCGAGCTCGCGCGCCACCGCCCAGCGGTGGCTCATCGCCTCGAGCTCGCTCAGCGTGCACAGGTCGCGCAGGAAGTCCTGCAGCTCCGCGCGCGTCTCGAGGCTCGAGATTGCGTCGACGAGCTCCCTCATCTCTGACGTCTGCCACGGATGTCGTCCTCTGTCGGCCACGATAGCTTGCTCTCATGTTAGCACGCTAACATGACACCATGCTACCAGGGTGGGAAGAGGCCCCGATCGAGGTCATCCCTGCGGTCGACGTGCTCGGGACGGGCGCGGTCCGGCTCAAGCGCGGAGACTACGCAGACGTCGTCGAGCGGCCGGGCGACGCGGTCGACCTCGCGCGACGGTTCGCCGCCGCGGGCGCCGGTCGCATCCACCTCGTCGACCTCGACGGCGCGCGCTCCGGCCGTGTGCGTCCCGAGCTCGTGCGAGTCGTCGCGGCGGCAGTGGCGCCGGCGCGCGTTCAGGCGTCGGGCGGCATCCGCTCGACCGACGACGCGCGCGCGCTCCTCGACGCGGGCGCCGACCGCGTCGTCGTCGGCACGGCCGCGTTCCCCGATCCCGGGCCGTGGGCGGCCGCCCTCGGCGAGCGGCTCGTCGTCGCCCTCGATGTGCGGGACGGCCGGCTCCGCACTGCCGGTTGGACCGAAGCGGGCCTCGAGCTGGGAGCGGCGCTCGACCGCGCGCGCGACGCCGGCGTCCAGCGTGTTCTGTGCACCGCGATCGACCGCGACGGCACGCTCACGGGACCGGACATCGAACTCGTCGCCGACGTCGCGGCCGTCGGCTTGGCCGTCCTCGCAGCCGGTGGCATCCGCTCGCCGGCGGACGTCGCGGCCGTCGCCCGCGCCGGCGCCGAGGCCGCGGTCGTCGGCCGCGCCCTACTCGCCCGCGACGTCGCGCCGTAGGAAGACCAGGTAGCCCGCTGCGAGCGGCACCGCCGCGTACGCCGCGCACAGCCATGCGGCCCGCACGATCGGCGCCCAGTCGGTCGGCTGCCGGAGGAAGCCGTGCCATGCGTCGAACTGCGTCCCGAGCAGGTACGGCCGCATCGGCTCCGTCCCCGGCAGCACGGACAGGAGCTGCATCAGGAGCGCGAACATGAGCGTCCCGACCACTGAGGCGGCGCTGTTGCGCGTCGCGGTCGAGAGCAGAAGCCCGAACGCGGCAATCGCGAGCATCGGCCAGAGATAGACGCCGACGCTCGCCGAGAGCAGGGCGATCGCCTTGCCGGCCGAGATCGTCGTCCCCGACAGCGACGTCAGCGGCTTGAACCCCCACGCCGCGCAGCCCGCCGCGGCGCCGATGACGGCCATCGCGATCACCGCGACGATCGTGTAGCTGAAGGTCGCGAGCACCTTGCCGGCGAAGATCTCGCCGCGGTCGCGCGACCGCGTCAGGATCGTCTTCAGCGTGCCGTTGTGCGTCTCGGCCGCGACGATGTCGCCGGCGACCAGCGCCGTGATCAGCGGGAACGCCCAGATCGACATGAAGAACAGCGCCACGAACGGCACCGCGAGGCCGGTCTCGCGGATGTAGCGACCGAGCGGCACGTCGTTCGGGCCGCCGGTCTGGAACAGGAGGACGACGACGAAGATCGCCGGAATCGCGGCCGCCGCGCCCAGGCCGAGGAACGTGCGCTTCTGGGCAAGGAGCTTCAGGAGCTCCCATTTGTAGACGCCCGTCACGCCGCCGCCTCCTCGTGCGACTCGGTCAGGTCGAGGAACAGCTCCTCGAGCGTCGCCGTCTGCGGCACGAGCGCCGTGATCTCGATGCCGGCGCGGCCGAGCGCGACGCTCGCGGCGCCGATCGCCGCCTCGTCGCACGCGACGACGAGCTCGCGGTCGCGCAGCTCGACGCTTCCGATCCCCTGCTGCGCGAGCAGCAGAATCCGCGCGCGCTCCGGGTCTGCGACCCGCAACCGGTACGCGGTGCCGGCGCTCCTGAGCAGCTCGCCGAGCGCGCCCTCGTAGACGATCCGGCCCTTGCGAATGATCGCGACGCGGTTGCAGAGCTCCTCGACCTCGGCGAGCAGGTGGCTCGAGAGCAGGATCGTGATCCCCTCGCCCGCGAGCTGGCGGACGAGCTCGCGCATGTCGCGCATCCCGGCCGGATCGAGGCCGGTCGCCGGCTCGTCGAGAAGCAGGAGCCTCGGCCGGCGTAGAAGCGACGCCGCGATCCCGAGCCGTTGCCGCATCCCGTGCGAGTAGCCGCCGACGCGGTCGCCGGCACGGTCGCGCAGCTCGACCAGCTCGAGCACCTCCTCGATGCGACCGCGCGCGGCGCCGCCGTCGAGATCGGCGAGCAGCTGGAGGTTGCGGCGGCCCGAGAGGTACGGGTAGAAGCGCGGGCCTTCGACGAACCCGGCGACGCCGTCGAGAGCTCGGGCACCGTCGAACAACGGGTCGCGCCCGAACAGTCGCACCGAACCGGACGTCGGCCTGATCAGGCCGAGCAACATGCGCAGCGACGTGGTCTTGCCCGCCCCGTTCGGGCCGAGGTAGCCGAAGATGTCGCCCGGCTCGACCGTCAGGTCGACGTTGTCGACCGCAACGATCTCCCCATAGCGCTTGACGAGCCCGCGTGCCGCGACCGGCGGGACGTCGCTCAAGCGAGTGCTGCGGCTGCCGCCTCGGCGTCGGAGGCGGTGACCGAGCCTGCGAGCGCGAACGACACGCCGTTCTGCTGCCAGTTGAGCACCGTCCCGAGCTCGGTCGCGAGCTCGTGGGCCGAGACACCGCCGATGACGACGGTCGGCAGGCTGCCGAGCATGCCGGCGCCGGATTGCGAGCCGTCGGCGGCGCGCTCGACGACGGCGATCGCGCCGAGCCCTTCGCCGTAGGTGATGAGGACGTTCTTCGAGCCGACGAGCCGCACGTCGCTGCGTGCGAGCCCGGAGAGCGTGTCCGGCGCGACGACCTGGAAGGGAACGGCCGCTTGCACCGCCGCGAGTCCGGTCACCTCGGGCGTCTTCGTCGCGCCGCCGGCGTGACTCGGTGCGCTCAGCGTCACCACCTTCGCGCCGGCCGGCGGGGCGATGTCGACGTCGGAGTCGGCGACGGCGCCGTACGAGATGTCGGTCACGGTGAGCGCGAGTGCAGGCGCGCTGCTTCCCTTCGCGTACACGCCGATCTCGAGCGGGACGCCCTGCGCCGCGTCCCAGCCGAGCGAGATCGAGTCGAGGAGACCGCCGTTCTCCTTCGGCGAGACGCTGACCGTGTACGCGCCCTGACCGGCGATCACCCCCGGGACAGCGTCGGAGACCGTCGCGTAGTCCGCGAGCCTCGCGAGGAACGTGCCGATCTGATCGACGCTCGGCGGCGAGCCCTGCTGCGAGGGCGTCGACGGCTCGGCCGGCAGCGCAAGCTCGTAGGCCGTGTTCGACGACGCGTCGTAGACCGAGAGCTGGGTCTTCGACCACACGACCTGAACGTCGCCGGAGTCGGACTGCAGCTCGATGCGGCCGCGGCCGTCGTTCGTCACCCAGAGGCGTCCCGACGCGCCGGCGAGGAGCGGTGAGGACACGCCCGTCAACGCGCCCGAGGGGAAGAGGTTGTTCGTGAACTGCACGCTCGCGGTGACGCCGTCCGGTGTGGGCGCGGTCAGCGCGTCGTGGATCGCCGACGCGAGCGGCTGCGGGGGCGGCGGCGTCCCGGTGCCACCGGTCGCCGCGACCGCGATCGCCGTCCCGCCGGCGACGACCCCGACGACTGCTGCGAGGAGCACGAGCAGCCGCGCGGTCGAGAGGGTCCGCAGGAGTCTCACGACCGCCAGGCTACCCGCGCGCGCGCCGCCGCCGCCGTTAAGCGGTGATGAGAGCCAGGTCGTGCTGAAGGGCCGCGAGCTCGAACCCGTTCGGGGCCTGTCCGCGTGCGAGGAAGTCCGGGCTGAGGAGCGCGTACGCCTCGTCGCAATAGCGGTCCCAGAACGACCAGGTCATCTCCTTCAGGCTCCCCCACGTGACGAAGGTGAGCGTCTTCGCATCGTAACCGACGATGTCGACGGCGTGCCCGCCCCACGACCCCGGCTTGGCAGGCCCGTCGAGGCGGCCGGTCCAGTCCCACACCTCCTGGCGCTGCGCGGTGAGCGGCAGCTGCACGCCGATGTAGAGACCACCGAAGAGCCAGGCACCCGTGCGGACGAGTCCGTGGTCGTGAACGTGCACACGCACGAAGGCACCGATGCGGTGCCGCCCGATGCCGGTGCGGCGCCAGTACTTGAGGACGTCGAGCTCGACCGCGCCGGCCTCGCCGGTCATCGGGTCGACGATCTTGACGGCGTCGAACGCGCTCAGGACCGCGCGCTCGGACACCTCGACTGCGCGTTCGTGCGCAGCGGCCGTCCAGGCTTCGATCATGTGGCCGGCGGCCGCGCATGTGCAGTCGCCGATCCGGTCGTTCGCGTACATGGGCCAGTCGATGACGGCCGTCGCGAGGTCGAGCGCCGCGGGCGGTGCCGGCAGCACCGCGGGGTCGACGTACCGCGCGAGCGAGAGCGTGCGGACGTCGACCCGGACCGGCAGCTTGCCGAGCTGGACCTGCGTGTCGAGAGGGGTCGTGATCGCCATTAGCGCCTCCTTGGAAGTCGGGGCGCCGCAGCCTGCGCGGCCGACGTTAACGCCGGATCGACGTCAATGCAAGAACGCGATCAGTCCGCGCGCGAGCGCCTCTGCCTCGCGCTGCCGGTAGGCCGCCGACTCCAGCCGACGCGCGTCGAGGGCGTTGCGCATGTTTGCGGTCTCGATGAACACTTTCGGCACGTTCGAGAGGTTGAGCCCCCCCAGGTCGGACCGCACGTCGAGGGCGTCGTGCCCGACGTAGGTCGCGTACGGCTCGCCGGTTCCGCCCGCGAACGCGTTCCGGATCGCAATCGCTAGCCGCTTCGACGCCGCCGCGATGTCGTCGGTCAAGTGCGGGATCGAAGGCGGATAGATGACGTCGAAGCCGCGACCGTTCGCGGGCCCGCCGTCGGCGTGGATCGAGATCGCGGCGTCGGCGTGGGCACGGTTGCCGATCGCGGCCCGCTCGTTGATGCACGGCCCCCAGCCCGTGTTCGTCGTGCGCGTCAGCACGACCCGCGCGCCGTCTGCGCGAAGGATCCGCGCCAGCCGGAGCGCCACGTCGAGGTTGTAGGCCGCCTCGGTATAGCCGTCGTCGGTCTCGGTGCCGGCCGTGTCGCAGGGCTTGCGAAGCGTGCCCGCGTCGACGAGCCGGTCGATCTGCGCGACGTGCGCCGCGTTGCCGCCGTTGTGCCCGGGGTCGATCGCGACGGTCTTCCCCGTTAGAGGCAGGAGCGCGACGGTTGCCAACGCCAGGAAGAGCATGGAGGGACGCTACCCTCACGGCATTCGCCGGCTGCTTTCGTTCTGCCCGTGACGCTGCGCTCGACCGGCTGCAGCGGTGAGGAACGGGTCCGCGGCGGGCCGCCTCGGGCGGAAGGACGCACGCGCGATCGGCAGGGCGGTCATCGACGATCGCGGCAACCCCGCCGCGCATCCGGGCGGCCCACCGATCGTGCTGATCCACGACGACGG
>Ga0209579_10000913_pt1 | contig 26102 bp, 19 predicted proteins | sample Coa_R1_2_FD_187152 | JGI IMG/M metagenome (GOLD analysis project Ga0209579, IMG submission 187152) | Surface soil microbial communities from Centralia Pennsylvania, which are recovering from an underground coalmine fire - Coalmine... | ecosystem: Environmental > Terrestrial > Soil >... | reverse complement strand
GCATCACGCTGGCGAACACCGGAGTGCTGGCGGTCACCGGCGGAACGGGCCTCACGTCGAGCGGCGGAAATGCGCCGACGGTAAGCTTGAACACCGGCTACACCGATGGGCGTTATCTGCAACTGGCTGGTGGCACGCTGAGCGGTGCGCTGAACCTTCCCGCCAATGGCCTGAAGGCGGCCGGAAACCAGTTGGTCCTGGCGGGCGGCAAAGTCGGCATCGGGACGGCGACCCCAGGGGCGCCGCTGGAAGTGGCGGGGAGCGTGAAGATCAGCGGTGCGGGGAGCGCGCTGACGTTCCCGGACGGGACCACGCAGACGACGGCGGGCAATCCGGCGGGGGCGGTGGGAGTGAACCCGCTGCAGGTGGCGCTGCTAAAGTGGTTCCCGGCGAACCAAGCGCCCAATGCTACGTTCGCCGTGGGCAAGGGGCCAACGGGAGTAGCTTTTGACGGAACCAACATCTGGGTGACGAACGAAGCGGACCACACCGTGACGGTGCTACTGGCCTCGAATGGCCAAATAACGAATACGATCGGCTTACTCCCGGGGAGCAACCCGTACGGGGTGGCTTTTGATGGAGCCTACATGTGGGTGGCGGACTACAACGAAACCGTGTTCCTGTGCCGCAGCGGCGGCTGCAACAGTTTCTTCCTGGGAGCCAATCCGCTCGGATTCACATTCGATGGAGCCAACATGTGGATGACCAACTACGGCGGCAACAACGTGTACAAGATACAGGCCTCGAACCCTATCACGGCACTCGGTCCGTACCCCGTAGGCGTGCAGCCGTACGGGATCGCCTTCGATGGATCTAACATCTGGGTGGCGAACAACGGCGGCAACAGCGTGACCAAGCTGCGGGCCAGCGATGGCGCGTGCCTGGGGACCTGCTCGTTCAGCGTGGGAGCCAATCCAGCCGGAGTGGTTTTTGATGGATCCAACATCTGGGTGGCGAACAACGGCGGCAACAGCGTGACCAAGTTGCTGGCATCGAATGGCACGTTAGTGGGTACGTACAACGTTGGAAGCGCCCCTTATGGGTTGGCGTTTGACGGAGCCAATATCTGGGTAACGAACTCCTTGAGCAACACCGTTACCAAGCTGCAGGCCGCGACCGGCCAGCCCTTGGGCACGTTCAGCGTGGGAACCACTCCATTAGGGATTGCCTTTGACGGGGCCAACATCTGGGTGGCGAACTTCGCCAGCAACACCGTAAGCAAGTTGTAGCGGGCAGGAGCGATCGCCTCAACTTAGGAGGATCTTATGAACCGAACATACATCTATTTTCGCCGGCCGGCTGCCGGCTTCGCACCGGCATTCGGCCAGGAACAAGCACAGTCGCTGGGGGCGCGCCTGAGCGGCCCCGGGGGGCTAGAACCGGTGGATGAACCGCCGGGCTGCAGCGAAGCCGGTTCGGCAAGGAAGGCGGGCAGACCATGCCGCGCTTGAGTTCCGTGCCTTACCTTCCCGCGCAATGTACGGGCGGACCATTCGGCCGCGGGTTGCCTATAGGCTTGGTACTTCACCGAACCGAGGGAAACTACGCCCACATCCTTCAAACAATGACCCAAGGCCCAAACCCTAAACAAAAATCGGTTCACTTCATGGTGGGGAAAAGGGACGGCGAAGTCATCCAAATGGTCGACACCAATATGGTTGCCTATCATGTCGGGCCCGGCGCCAATCAGATCTATCTCGGGATCGAGTTTGAAAGCATCAAGGCCCAGGACGGAATTCACGGACAGGATCCGCTCACCAATCAGGACCCGCTCACCGAATGGCAGTTCGCCAAGGGCCGGGAGATCGTGGACTGGATTTGCCGTACGCATGGAATTCGGAAGGTCGGCCCTCCCTCGGCCAGGGAGTGGACAAAATGCGGTGGCAGGTGGCACGGGGTCCTCGGTCACGCGGACGTTGCGAAGGGGGGCTACTTCCACACCGACCACGGAGATCAGTTGATGGATCGGGACTACATTTTGCTGAATGTGTGGTTGGTTTAGCCAGGATTTCCGGATCTGGGTGAATTCCTAATAAGGCAACTCTAATGAAACGGCGATGCAACCTCCGCGAACTTGTCAACACCCGCGCCCTTCGCGTGGCTACCATTCTAGCCGCGGTTCTTGGGGCGTATTCCTGTGGTTCAGAAGTCAAAGAGTTCACGTATGACCCGGCAAAAGTAGCCAAGGCTCTGAATGACTGCGCAGCCCGATCGAACGCGGCTCGCGCCGCCCTTCTCAAGATCAAGGACGCTCTTGCGTCGGGCTCGGATCTCGATCCGAAAAAGAAAGTAATACTGGATCCGCCGCCCGTGTACGTAGAGACCGGAGTTTCGTACGACCCGAGCTGGCAGAAGAACACGGCGATTTTAACCGAGGAAGCTCTGGCGGATGTACAATCGAAGCCAAGCTTCGATTTGCGCATGGAAGATAGCTTTTTGTTCGCGCTGCAGGAGACAAAACCGGGGAATCAGTATCCCGGGAATCCGATCAGTATCCGGGCTGACTGCGATGAAGGGTTCGCATTCCGCTACCTCATTGTGATCCGCACCGGCCGGGTTCAACTGCCGGTAGAGTTGCCGAAGGAGTATAACAAGTTCACACCCGGCACGGCGGACATCGACCTTTTCCTGACCGATATGACTACCCAGAGAATCCTGGCGCGTGTCGAAGCCGCTGGGGCATCCTCAGACAACATTAAATACAAGCTTGATCGCTACAATCGGCAGGCTGCCGAGGAGGCGTTAAAAAGCGACCTCATCATCAACACGAAGAGAGCGGTCGCAGAGGCGTTAACGAAAGCGACCGACGGTAAGTTCGCCGTGAAACCCAACGTGTGGTGAGCGGCGCTGAGTAGGTCGACGCAAGAATGATCGTGTGGCGGCCCGCTGAGCCTTCGGTTTCGAGGACGCCGGCTAGCGGTCAACGGGGCATCGGCGCCGCTGGCAGGATAACAACACAGTGACCAAGTTGCCGGCCTCGCCGGGAGCGGTGATCGGTACGTGCAACACCCTGGTCGCCACGTGGTATAAATTCGAGAGAATGGCGAATCAGGGAGCGGACCGGCGGGCGGTGTTGGCGATGCTGGCGAAGGCGGCGGCGGCCAGCCAGTTTCCGGGATTCAGCCGCTGGGCGTTCGGGGCGGCGGCGCAGCAGGCACGCAAGGCGGCTTATCGGCCGGCGTACTTCTCGGCGGCGGAGTTCCACGCCATCGACCTGTTGACGGGCCTGATCATTCCGGCGGACGAAACTCCCGGGGCGCGGGAAGCCGGGGTGAGCGAGTTCATCGACTTCCTCGCGGCGCACGGCGAGTCCGAGATTCAGGAGCCCATGCGCGGTGGGTTGAGATGGCTGGACGCTACGTCGCAGAAAACGCACGGCGCGATTTTTGCGGCGCTCTCGCCCGAGCAACAGAACGGGATTCTGAAGAACGCGGCGGGCGATAGCCAGGGTCGGGCGTTCTTCCGTCTGATCCGGCGGTACACGGTGATGGGCTACTACACGAGCCGGATGGGTCTCGAAGAACTGGATTATCCGGGGCTGCGAATCTACAGCGAATCGCCGGCGTGCCCGCACACGAACGATCCGGAGCACCGCCATTTGCCGCCGCCGAAGGTATAAACGATGCCGCAACAGGTCTATGACGTGATCGTGATCGGAACGGGCGCGGGCGGCGGGATGGCCATCCACACGCTGTGCAGGGCCGGGGCCAAAGTTTGCGCGCTGAATGCCAGCCGGCGGTTGCAGCCGTCTAAGGACTTCCGCAATCACCGGCAACCGTTCGATATGCCGTTCCGCGGGTTTGGCGATCCGGTGAAGCGCAAGAAGTGGATCGGCTACATGGACAACGAGTACACCGAGGGGATCTGGGAGCACGAGATCGTGTTCACCACGGCTCCCGGAACCGCGTGGACCTGGCGGCGGTGCTTCGCGGTGGGAGGCAAGACGAATTTCTGGGGACGGTCGTCGGCGCGCTTCGGCGACATCGATTTCCGGGCCGCCAGCCGCGACGGCTACGACGTGGACTGGCCGGTCACTTACGACGAGATGGCGCCATACTACAGCCGGGTGGAGCGCACGATCGGGGTGGCCAGCACGGTGCAGAACCGGCCGAGCAATCCGGACGGCGAGTATCTGCCGCCGATGAACTTCCGGTGCATCGACCGCATTCTGGAAAGCGGCGCGGGCAAGGTGGGCATTCCGTATCTGCCGGACCGCATCGCGCAGCTCACGGCGCCGCATAACGGGCATCCAGCGTGCCACTACTGCGCGAATTGCACGGAGGGCTGCGACGTGGGCGCATTCTTCTCGACGCCGTGGTTTTTCCTGCCGGCCGCGGAGAAGAGCGGCAACCTGGATTTGCGCACGAATGCGCTGTGCCGGCAGATTCTGGTGGACGAGAACGGGCGCGCCAAGGGCGTGGCGTATGTGGACCGGAACACGCGGCAGGAGGTGGAAGTTTACGGGAAGGCGGTGGTGCTGGCGGCATCCTGCGTGGAGTCGGCGCGCATCGTGCTGAATTCCAAGTCGCGGCACTGGCCGGCGGGAATTGCGAATTCGAGCGGACAGGCGGGGCGCAACCTGTGCGATCACCTTTACGGAACCACGGCGCGGGGCTACTTTCCGCAGTTGCTGGGGCAGCCCAGTTTTCCGGATAATGTTTCATCCAGCACGGTGGCCTGGATGCCGCGCTGGCAGAACCTGGAGAATCCCCGGCAGGAGAAATTCATCCGGGGATATTCGGTTTATCCGGACGGAGGGTGCGGCGGGTTTCCGTGGTACTTCGACGAGATCGAGGGTTTCGGACGGGAGTACAAGCGGGCGATCAAACGGCGGTATCCCACGCCGGTCAGCTTTTATATCCAGGCGCCCACGCAGCGGAGCGATGCCAATTTCGTGGACATCGATCCGGAAGTGAAGGATGCTTACGGCATCCCGGCAGCGCGGCTGCACTTCGAATGGGACAAGAACACGCTGCTGATGTGGGAGCACGGCAAGCATGCGTGCGAACAGTTGCTGCGCGCCAGCGGCGCGGAATATCAGGGCGCGGCGGCGGAACCCGACATGCCGGGGACCAGCCTGCACGAGACGGGCACGCTGCGCATGGGCAACGATCGGAAGCGGTTTGTGACGAACCGGTTCGGACAGGCGCACGATGTTCCGAATCTATATGTGTGCGATGCCAGCGTGTTTCCTAACTGCACGGACAAGACCACTACGATCTCGATTCTCGCGTTTACGCTGCGCACGGCGGAGCGGGTGCTCGAGGATCTGAAGACCTGAGATTCGTACTGTTGCACAGCGCCTATGGCGCCGAATCCAAGCCGGCCACATTCGACTGGATACACGGAGACACGGCAGGTTACTGCTGGTTCTGGAAGCAGGTGCCGGGATTCGCGGGCACCAGAGGCAGGGGGATGGGGGTTCCGATGCGCATCTGGTGGGTGTCGTAGTAGAACTGCTTACCACACTCGAGGCAGGTGACGTAGGCGTGGGCGGAGGGCGTGCCAATGCGATGGACCGGCGTTATGGGCCGGGTGAGGCGATGGTGGTGGCAGCCGAATAGCAGGTCCATCATCTTGCCGATCATGGCGGCCTCCTTGTGGTGTGATTATCGTGGGTGGGGACCCGCGGGATCAATACTGAAAATAGTTAGTTGTTTACAAGCTGATATTGGCCGCCGATGGACGCCGATCAAAGCCGACAAGAACGAAGTAGAATCACAGGATGGGTCGTTTAATTCGATTTGCCGGGTGCGTGGTTGCGTCCTGTCTGGCATTCGCCGCGGAGTGGCCTGGTTTTCGGGGGCCGGATGCTAATCCCACGGCGGCTAAGGAGAGCCCGCCCGCGAAGTGGTCGAAGACGGTAAACGTCGAGTGGTTCGCGGAGATTCCGGGGCGGGGTTGGTCGTCTCCGATTGTGTCCGGGAACAAGGTGTTTCTGACTACGGTCACCACGGACGGGAAGTCGAAGCCGCCACAGAAGGGCACGGAGTACAGCAACGAGTACGCGGCGGAGCTGATGAAGCAGGGGCTCAAGATGCAGGAAGTGATGGACCGGGTGACGGCGCGGGACATCGAACTGCCGAATGAAGTAGTGCTGCACTATTACCTTTACTGTCTGGACTTGCAGACGGGCAGGGTGTCGTGGAAGCAGGAGTTCTTTGCGGGGCACCCGCCGGGCGGGCGGCATCGCAAGAACAGCTTCGCCTCGGAGACGCCGGTGACGGATGGGAAGGCGGTCTACATCCACATCACCAATCTGGGATTGTACGCGTACGACATGGCGGGGAAACAGCTTTGGCACAGGCCCATGGAGGCGTATCCGATCTATCTGGACTTCGGGACGGGCGGATCGCCGGTGCTGTGGGGGAACATGCTGCTGATCGTCAACGACAACGAGAAGCATCAGTTCATTGCGGCGTTCGATGCCAAGAGCGGCGAGCCGCTCTGGCGGACCGACCGGGACCTGGCTTCATCGAAGAGCGAAGGACCGCCGCGGCACTCGGGTTGGGCCACCCCATTTGTGTGGCATACCGGCCAGCGCACAGAAGTGGTCACGGTAGGGCCGGGAACCGCGGTGAGTTACGACGCAAAAGGTAAGGAACTGTGGCGGCTGGGCGGGATGTCGGGGATTCCGATACCAAGTCCATTCGCCTACGACGGGCTGTTGTATGTGAACGGCGGGAGAGGAACGGGACTGTTTGCCATCAAGCCGGGGGCGACGGGGGATCTGACGGCGGCGGAGGATGGAAAGCAGAACGAATTCGTGGCGTGGTCGCAGCCGCGCGGCGGCACGTATCTGCCGACGGAAGTGGCGTACGACGGGGCGTTATATGTGTTGTCGGATACGGGCATTTTGAGCCGCTTTGACGCGAAGACGGGGAAGCTGAGCTACCGGTCGCGGATCGAGGGCGGCGAGGCATTCACGTCGTCACCGTGGGCATATGACGGCAAGGTTTTCTGCCTGAACGAAGAGGGCCAGACGTTCGTGATCGCGGCGGGGGAGAAGTACGAGATGCTGCATGTGAATCCGCTGGACGAGATGGCGCAGGCTACGCCGGCGATTGTGGGGGACCGGTTGCTGCTGCGGACGGAGACGCGGCTGTATTCGATCAGAAGCGGGGCTGCGAACCTGCCCCACTAGTAATTGAAGAGAAATTCCTTGCTGGTCAGCATGGCCCACATCATGTCTTCGAGGGCCTGGCGATGGGCTTCACGCTGCACGTCTGGCGAGCCGGTTCCGGCGCGGGCCTTGCGGAGGGCTTCGAGCAGGGGCTGCTTCTCGGCGTCCGTAGGATAGCGGCTGAAGGCGGACAGGTACAGGTGGTCGAGGATGCGGGCGTCGGAGAGGCCCAGCTTCACCGCCAGCGCCGCATAGCCGTTGGCATCGCTGAGCTTCTTGTTCAGCGTTTCGCCGTTGATGACGTGCAGCGCCTGGGCGATATTGGGCTCGCTGGAGCGCTCGCCGGCATCGCAGATGATGCGCTTGGGGCGGCCGAAGGAGCTGAGGAACTGGGACTGCACCTGCACGTCGGGTAATTGCAGGGCGCGGGTGCCCACGGGATAGCCACCGAACTTAGTGGGGACGCCGGTGACCTGCGACATCACGTCGAGCAGCACTTCGGCGGGCAGCCTCTTCACGAAATAGCGCGAGTAATATTTCGTATCCATCTGGTTGGCGGCGTTGGAATCGGCGGAGAGCTGGTAGGCGCCGGAATTCATGATGGTACGGATCAGGCGCTTCACGTCGTAGCCGCCCTTGACGAAATCGTCGCTGAGGGCGGCAAACAATTCTTCATTGGAAGCGGGATTGGTGGCGCGGACATCGTCCACGGACTCGACCAGGCCGCGGCCCATGAAGTTGGCCCACACGCGATTCACCAGGGAGCGCGAGAAATATGTGTTTTGGGGGCTGATCAGCCAGTCGGCGAAATGCACGCGGCGGTCATCGGTGGCATCGAGCGACATGGGCGTGCCATCGAGCGGGGTGGGCGGCAGGGGCTTCAGGAGCTTGGGGTGGGGCACGTCGCCGGTGGACTTGGCGTAGACCACGATGTCGCCGGGCTCGTTGCCGTTCTTCAGGCCCACGCGCGCGAACAGGTTCACCAGCTCGTAATACTGCTTCTGGGTCCACTTCTCAAGCGGATGATTATGGCAGCGCGCGCAAGTCACGCGATTGCCCATGAAGGCTTCGGTGGCGGTCTCGGTGAGATCGATGGGGTCCTTGTGCAGGACGTAGTAATTCAGCGCGCCATTCTGACGGGTGTCGCCGGATGAGGTGAAGATCTCGTAGGCGAACTTGTTCCAGGGCTTGTTCTCCTTGACGCTGTCGCGAATCCAGTTGTAGAAGGCCCACATGGCGTTGGCGCGCAGCTTGCGGCTGGAGATGAGCATCAGGTCGGACCACTTGTAGGCCCAGTAATCGATGCTCTCTTCGCGATCGAGCAGGCGGTCGATCAGTTTGGCGCGCTTATCGGCGGACTGGTCCGCGAGAAAATCTTCGACCTCTTCGGAGGTGGGCAGGATGCCGGCGGCGTCGAGGTAGGCGCGGCGGATGAAGGTGGAATCGGAGGCCGGGCCGGAGGGGGCGATGTTCAGGGCTTTGAGCTTGGCCAGGACGAGGTCGTCGATGTAGTTGTGACGCGGGAATTTGGTGTAGACGGCGGGGTCCACCTGGTTGGCGTAGGGGACTCCCATGCGCGCATAGAGGACGCGGCTGGCGTACCAGAGAGTGATGGCGGCTTCGCCGCTGCCGTTCATCTTGACGTGGCCGGAATCGTCGACGGAGGCGACACCTTCATCGCTGGAGGCGAAGCGCACCCAGCGGGTCACGTCGCGCAGGCGGCCGTCGGAGTACCTGGCGCGAACGACGATTTGCTGCTGTCCGCCGGCCTGCAGGGTGGCGGTGGCGGGGAAGACTTCGAGTCCGGTAACGGTGGGGTCGGTCTCGGCGGGGCGCGGGGCTCCGGCGGCGATCCATTCGGAAATTACGCGGTACTCGGGAGAATCGGTGGAGAAGCGCTTGCCGCCGCCGTGGGGGACGGCGGAGGTGGGCTTGAGGAGCATGAGGCTGTGGGATGGATCGGAGAGCGAGACGCGGCGGCCGAGCGACTCGCGGGTGAGGGTGTCGTAGTCCTGATCGGGATCGTAGCCGCGGAGGGTGAGCTTGAAGCCGTTTTTGCCGGCGGCAGCGCCGTGGCAGGCTCCGGAGTTGCAGCCTACTTTGCTCATGACGGGGATTACGTCGTTGCGAAAGCTCCAGGTGTTTGGGGCTTTGGCGTGGGTGACGTGAATGGTTACCGAGGCGGTGCCAGATCCGGCGGTGGCGGTTATGGTGGCTTCGCCATCGGCTACGGGACGGACTTGGCCAGTTTTATCCACGCTGGCTATGGCCGGGTTGGAGGATTTCCACTGGGCGGTTTGGGTTAGGTCCTGGTTGTGACTGTCTATGGTAGCTTCGGCTATTAGTTGTTGGTAGGATTCGGGGCCGTTGAGGGTTACGGCGGGCGGGAGGATGGTCAGGTCGGCGGCCAGGGCCGGCATTGCGAGTAGCAGAAGGCTGGCTGAGAGCCCGCCGCAGGCCAGGGGCCTGCCCCACCTGGTCATACGAAGAGCTCCTTTATGGGTTCAATTCCACGTTCGACCAGCGGGATGGGGCGGCCTTGGGCTCCGGGCAGCTCGAGCTCCAGCGAGATTCCCAGGCCTTCGTAGATGGTGGCGGCTACTTCGGCGGGGCTGGTGGGGCGATCCTTGGGGGTGGCTCCGATGTCGTCGGATGCACCGATGATCTGGCCGCCTTTGACGCCGCCGCCAGCCATGAGGATGCTCCAGCACTGCGGCCAATGATCGCGGCCGCCGGCGGGATTGACCTTGGGGGTACGGCCGAATTCGCCCATGGCGAGCACCATGGTGTTGGTCAGCAAGCCGCGGTCGTGCAGATCTTCGAGCAGCGAGCTGTAGGCCATGTCGAACATGGGGCCGACCAGGTCGCGATAGCAACTGATGGGGCTGAAGGGCTTGGATCCGTGAATGTCCCAGGTGATTTCGTCGAAGACGGTTTCGAACATATTGACGGTGACGAAGCGCACGCCGGCTTCGATGAGGCGGCGCGCCAGCAGGCAGCTTTGGCCGAAACGGTTCTGACCATATTTCTGGCGGACAGCTTCGGGCTCGCGGGCGAGCTCGAAGGCGGCGCGGGCCTTCTGAGACGACATCAGGGTATAGGCCTGGTGGAAGGTGGCGTCGAAGAGGCGGGCGTCCTGGGAGGTTTCGAACTTGCTGACGGTGTGATCGACCATCTCACGCCAATTCTTGCGGCGATCGACGCGCAGGGCGCTGAGGTAATCCGGCGGCAGCATGTCGGGCACCTTGAAGTTGGGGTCCGACGGGTCGGCGTTCAGCACGAAGGGGTCGTAGGTCTTGCCGAGGAAGCCGGCGTTCTGGCCATGCGGCATGTTTCCGCCGGTGTTGCCGATGGGGCGGGGGAGCAGCACGTGCGGCGGCACGTCGCCGTTGGGACCTTTGAGCTTGGACAGCACGCAGCCGATGTGGGGATACTCGACGCCGCCCTGGAAGAGGCGGCCGGTCTGCATCATCTGGTGGCCGGTATCGTGGACGGCGGCGGCGGTGTGATAGACGCTGCGGATGATCGCATACTTGTCGGCATGCCTGGCCATGCGCGGGAAATTCTCGGAGATCTCGACGCCGGAGACGTTGGTCTTGATCGGCTTGTAGGGTCCGCGAATTTCGATGGGGGCATTGGGCTTCATGTCGAAAGTGTCGAGCTGGGAAGGCCCGCCCACCATGAACAACATGATGCAGTTGGTATCTTTTTTGGTGTCGACGGCGCCCAACGCCTTCATGGCGAACAGATCGTTGAGGCCCAGGCCGAGCAGGGAAAGGGCGCCCGCGTGAAGAAAATCACGGCGGCGCAGGCCATCGCAGAATTCGACCGGTTTGTCGGAATCCAGACGCAGCATCCAGGATCCTCCTTCAGGGGGGCTGGATGTCATTCTAGCTCTTTTGTCACAACAAGTGGAAGTTAACCTCGATAGTGGCCGACTCGACGACGGGCTTTCCGTCACGGTAGCCGGGGCGAAAACGCCATTGCTTCACGGCCTCGAGGGCCTTGTCGTCGAGGCCCAGCCCCAACCCGCGGGTTACCCGGATGTTTTGCAGGCGGCCGCTGGTATCTACCTCGGCGTAGAGCACGACGACGCCCTGCAGCTTAGCCTTGCGGGCCTCCTCGGAGAATTCCGGCTCGACCTTGAAGATCAGCACGGGGGCGGTGGATACGGCGGAGAAGCCGCGCAGGCGGCCGAAGCCGCCATCATGGCCGTCGCCTGGTCCGGCTCCGGGGCCTTTTCCGGGCCCCACGCCTCCGCAACAGCCGGTCCCGATGCCACCGCCATCGCCAGGGCCGTTCGAGGGCGGACCGGGCTTCGCGAGCGGATCACCGAAAACGGCGAGGTCGATTTGAGGCAACTTGACGTCCGCCGAGACGACGATGGCCGGCTCCATGACGAGCCTGGGATTCAGGTTTTCGTTCACGGCGGAGGGAGGCACGAATTGTTTGAGGGCGGCGCGCGGCAGGCGGCCAGGGCCGGCCGGCAAGGTGGAATGATCGCCACCGCCGCCGCCCAGGTTGCCGGCCGGCAGGTAGGCCGGCAGGAAGATGGGAATGGCGTTCGACGTATTTCGCAAAGCGTCGCGGACGCTTTGATTGGCGCCGGCGATAAACAGGAGGGCCACCACGGCGCCATGAATGGTGAGTGACATGGCGGGCCCGCGGGCAGAGCGGTTGCCCTGGAGCGCGATCGATTGGAACATAGCATCACTGATGGCACGCGGTGTGCCATTCAGTGAGTGATGTGTATCCTATTGATGCGCTAAATGCGGCGAGGAGTAAGTGGGTTTTGTGGTGTCACTCGCGCGGATACAGGTGAGGCGGTGCGATCACGGGAGGCGGCCCGCCAGATCGCCGAGGCGATAGGGGCAGCACACGAGAAGGGCATCGTCCATGGGGACCTGAAGCCGGGAAACGTCAAGAAGGTTCTGGAGAGACGTCGATCGACGCGCCGATATCCGGGAGTTTGGCGGCGTCCTCTACGAGCCGATCACCACAGAGACTGCGAGGACTGCCTCTAGGGCAGTTTCGTAGAGCCCATCAGGTATCGATCGACATTACGGGCGGCGTGGCGGCCTTCGCTGATGGCCCAGACGACCAGGGACTGGCCGCGGCGCATGTCGCCGGCCGTGAAGACTCCGGGGACGGAGGTCATATAGTTTTCGCCGGCCTGCACGTTGCCGCGGAGGTCAAGCTGCACTCCCAGGCTATCGAGGAGTCCGTTCTTCAGGGGTCCAAGGAAGCCCATGGCGAGCAGGACAAGGTCCACGTCGAGGCTGAATTCAGTGCCGGGGACAGACTCGAATTTTGGCGCGGGGCCGACGCGGGCGGCGTGGAGCTGTTTCACGTTGGCATGCTCGTCGCCGGTGAAGCGGGTGGTGGCCACGCTCCACTCGCGGATGCCGCCTTCCTCGTGGGAGCTTTCGGTGCGCAGCTGCATGGGCCAAAGGGGCCAGGGCGTGGACGGAGAGCGCTGTGGCGGCGGTTGCGGCAACAGCTCGAACTGATGGACGGATGCGGCTTTCTGGCGGTGGGAGGTGCCCAGGCAATCGGCGCCGGTATCGCCGCCGCCGATGATGACCACGCGTTTGCCGGCGGCGGAAACCGGAGATAAGCGGCCGAGGAACTGCATGGCGAAATAGATGCCGTTCAACTCACGGCCGGGCACGGGGAGATCGCGGGGCTGTTCGGCGCCGCCGGCCAGCAGGATGGCGTCGTAATCGCGGCGCAGGTCGGCGACGGGAATGTTGGCGCCGATGTGGGCATTGACGACGAACTCGACGCCCTCGGCGCGCATCTGCTCGAGGCGGCGGTCCAGGATCCGTTTTTCGAGCTTAAAGTTGGGGATGCCGTAGCGCAGCAGCCCGCCCACGCGATCGTTCTTTTCAAACACGGTGACATCATGGCCGGCGCGGCGCAACTGCTGGGCGGCGGCCAGGCCCGCGGGACCGGAACCGACGATGGCGGCGCGCTTGCCGGTGAGCACCGGCGGAGGCTCGGGCTCGATCCAGCCCTCCGCGAAAGCGCGGTCGACGATGGTCTTTTCGATCTGCTTGATGGTGACGGGCGGCTCGTTGATGCCCAGCACGCAAGCGGCTTCGCAGGGCGCGGGGCAGATGCGGCCGGTGAACTCCGGGAAATTGTTGGTGGAGTGCAGGACGCGGATGGCCTCGCGCCAGCGGCCGCGATAGACCAGGTCGTTCCAATCGGGAATGATGTTGGTGAGCGGGCAACCGGTGTGGCAGAAGGGTACGCCACAATCCATGCAGCGGGCGCCCTGGGCGCGAAGTTTTTCCTCGGGAAAGTCAAGGTAGATCTCGAACCAGTCGTTGACCCGGTCGGCGGGGGCGCGGCGGGCGGGCAGCTCGCGGGTATGTTCCAGGAAGCCGGTTGGTTTACCCATGGGTGACTCCCGCTTCGCGCGTCTGGCGGGTGGCGGCAGGCGCCGGGCGTGGCGGGTTCAGAACCCGCTTGTATTCGTGGGGGAACACCTTGATAAATTTCGGCAGCATGGTAGACCAGTTTTCGAGGATCCATTGGCCGCGGGGGCTGGCGGTGAAGTCCACGTGGCGCGCGATCAGATTGCGGAGGAGCGGCTCGTCTTCGGCGACGGGTTCCAGGTCCACGGCGGAGGTATTGCAGCGGCGAGCGCCGAAGTCGCCGGTTTCGTCGAGCACGTAAGCGATGCCGCCGCTCATGCCGGCGGCGAAGTTGCGGCCGCATTTGCCCAGCACGACGACCAGGCCCCTGGTCATGTATTCGCAGCCGTGGTCGCCGAGTCCTTCGACTACGGCGGTGGCTCCGGAGTTGCGTACGGCGAAGCGCTCTCCGGCCATTCCGTTGAAGAATGCTTCACCGCTGGTGGCACCGTAGAGCACCACGTTGCCGATCAGGATGTTCTCTTCAGGCAGGAAGGTGGAATCGCGCGGCGGATAGACGACCAGCCGGCCGCCGGAGAGTCCTTTACCGACGTAGTCGTTGGCGTCGCCTTCGAGCGTGAGGGTGACGCCCTTGGCGAGAAACGCTCCGAAGCTTTGGCCGGCGGAGCCGGCGAATTCGAAGCGGATGGTATCGTCGGGCAGGCCGGCGGAGCCATAACGGCGGGCGATTTCGCCGCTGAGCATAGCGCCGACGGTGCGGTGGACGTTGCGGATAGGCAGCTTGATGCGTACGGGGACCCGATTCTCCAGAGCCTCGCGGGCGTTCTCGATCAGCTTGTGGTCGAGGGCCCGCTGCAGGCCGTGATCCTGCGCCTGAATGCAGCGGCGCGCGATGCGGGCGGGCACTTGCGGGCTGTGGAGGATGGCGGAGAAGTCCAGACCCCTGGCTTTCCAATGGTCGACGGCCTGGCGCGGATTGAGCATATCCACGCGCCCGACCAGTTCCTTAAAAGTACGGAAGCCGAGCTGAGCCATGTACTGACGGACCTGTTCCGCGATGAAGAAGAAGAAATTGATCACGTGCTCGGGCTGGCCCTGGAACTTGGCGCGCAGCGCGGGATCCTGCGTGGCGATGCCCACCGGACAGGTGTTCAGGTGGCACTTGCGCATCATGATGCAGCCCAGGGCGACCAGCGGGGTGGTGGCGAAGCCGAACTCTTCCGCGCCCAGCAGCGCGGCAATGGTCACGTCGCGGCCGGTTTGGAGTTTGCCGTCGGTCTGCACGCGGATGCGTCCGCGCAGATCGTTCATCACCAGCACTTGTTGTGTTTCGGCGAGACCGAGTTCCCAGGGAATGCCGGCATGCTTGATGGAACTGAGCGGGCTGGCGCCGGTGCCGCCCGAATCGCCGCTGATCAGCACGACGTCGGCATGCGCTTTGGCGACTCCGGCGGCGACGGTGCCGACGCCCACTTCGGCGACCAGCTTTACGGAGATGCGCGCGCGGGGGTTGGCGTTCTTGAGGTCGTAAATGAGCTGGGCGAGGTCCTCGATGGAATAGATGTCGTGGTGCGGCGGAGGAGAGATGAGGCCGACGCCGGGGATGGAATGGCGCACGCGGGCGATCACTTCGTCGACTTTGTGGCCGGGAAGCTGTCCGCCCTCGCCCGGCTTAGCGCCCTGCGCCATCTTAATCTGCAGCTCGTCGCAATTGACGAGGTAATTGGTGGTGACGCCGAAGCGCGCGGAGGCCACCTGCTTGATGGCGCTGCGGCGCCAGTCGCCATTGGCGTCGCGCTGGAAGCGGGCTTCGTCTTCCCCGCCCTCGCCGGTGTTGGATTTGCCGCCGATGCGGTTCATGGCGATGGCCAGGGTCTCGTGGGCTTCCTTTGAAATGGAGCCGAAGGACATGGCGCCGGTGGCGAAGCGCTTCACGATTTCAGAAGCCGGCTCAACCTCTTCGAGCGGGACGGTGCGCGCGGGCTTTTTGATTTCGAGCATGCCGCGGAGGGTGCATAGCTGGCTATTCTGCTTATCGATCAGCTCGGTGTACTCCTGGAATGTCTGGAAGCTCTGCTGGCGCACGGCGTGCTGGAGCTTGCTGACGGTGAGCGGATTCAGCAGGTGGTATTCGCCGCGCACGCGGTATTGATAATTGCCGCCCACGGGCAGTTCGGTGTGGTAGCCGGTGACAGGCTCGAAAGCGTGGGCGTGCTTGATCTGGGCTTCACGCGCGAGCACATCCAGACCGACGCCTTCGATGCGGGAGGCGGTGCCGGTGAAGTACCGGTCGATCAGAGATTTGTTGAGCCCGATGGCTTCGAACACCTGCGCGCCGCGATAGCTCTGCAGGGTGGAGATGCCCATCTTGGAAAAAGTCTTCAGCAAGCCTTTGTTAACGGCCTTGGTGTAGTTGGCGAGTGCCTTTTCCAGGGTGAGGTCTTCGGGCAGGTTGCCGCGCATGGCCATATCTTCGAGCGATTCGACGGCCAGGTAAGGATTGACGGCGCTGGCGCCATAGCCGATCAACAGCGCGAAGTGCATGACCTCGCGGGGTTCGCCGGATTCGATGATGAGGGCCACCTGCGTGCGAGTTTTCTCGCGCACCAGATGGTTGTGGACGGCGGTGAGGGCCAGCAGGCTGGGAATGGGCGCGTATTCTTCGTCGAGGCCGCGGTCGGAGAGGATGAGCAGGGTGTAGCCCGACTTAATGGCCAGCGATGCGCGGCGGCAAAGCTGATCGAGGGCGCGCTCCAGGTTGACGGCGCAATCATCGGGCGTAGGCGATTGGCCCGGCCGGGGGTTGGCGGCGCCGACCGGGAACAGGGCCGGCAGCGTGGTGGCCAGAAAGTCGCCATGCGAGACGCGGCGCAGTTTTTCCAGATCGCGGTTGGTGAGGATGGGATGCGGCAGTTTGAGCGTGTGGCAGTGCTGCGGCGTTTCATCGAGGATGTTGCGCTCGGTGCCGATGTAGCTGATGAGCGACATCACCATGTCCTCGCGGATGGGGTCGATGGGGGGATTGGTGACCTGCGCGAAAAGCTGCTTGAAATAGTTGAACAGCGGCTGGGGGCGGTCGGAAAGGCAGGCCAGCGGCGTATCGGTGCCCATGGAGCCGACGGGCTCTTCGCCCTTTTCGGCCATGGGAGCCAGGATCATCTTCAGATCTTCGTCGGTGTAGCCGAAGGCGCGCTGGCGGCACAGGATGGTGTCGTGGTCGGTGTGGTGTTCGCGGGAAGGCTCGGCCAACTGGTCGAGCGTCACCTGATTTTCCGCGAGCCACTGAGCGTACGGCTGGCGCGAATACAGGCGCTGCTTGGTTTCTTTGTCGGAGACGATGCGGCCGGCGACGGTGTCGACCAGGAACATCTTGCCGGGTTGGAGGCGGCCTTTGCGCTTGACGTTGCCGGGGGCCACGGGGAGCACCCCGGTTTCCGAGGACATCACCACCAGGTCGTCATGCGTGACGATGTAGCGTGCGGGGCGCAGGCCGTTGCGATCGAGCGTGGCGCCGATCAGACGGCCGTCGGTGAAGGCGATGGCGGCGGGACCGTCCCAAGGCTCCATGAGCGACGCGTGGTATTCGTAGAAGGCGCGCTTCAGGGGGTTCATGTGCGGGTTGCCGGCCCAGGCCTCGGGGATGAGCATGGCCATGGCATGGGGCATATCCCGGCCGGCCATATAGAGCAGCTCGAGCGCGTTATCGAAGTTGGCTGAATCGCTGCCGCTGGGCGCGATGATGGGGAACAGCTTCTGGATGTCCCCGCCGAACAGGGGCGAGCGCAGGATGGACTGGCGGGCGTGCATCCAGTTGACGTTGCCGCGCAGCGTATTGATCTCGCCGTTGTGGGCAACGTAGCGGTACGGGTGCGCGAGCTGCCAGGTGGGGAAAGTGTTGGTGGAGAAGCGCTGGTGCACCAGGCAGAGGGCGCTCATCACGTCGGGATCGGAAAGCTCGCCGTAGAAATTCTTCATCTGGGGGGCGAGCAGGAGACCTTTATAAACGATGGTGCGGGCGGAGAGCGAAGGCAGGTAGAAATCGCCCTTGTTGGGAAGCGTAGTGGCGGCGACTTCGTTCTCGGCGCGCTTGCGCACGATGTAGAGCTTGCGCTCGAAGGTATCGGGATCGGGGCACTGGGGGCATCCGACGAAGATTTGCTGGATGTAAGGCTGGGAAGCGCGCGCCACGCGGCCGATGGCATCGCCATCCACGGGCGTATCGCGCCAGCCCAGCACGGTGAGGCCTTCCTCGCGGATGATGCGCTCGAGGATGCCTTCGCAGGACAGGCGTTGATGCGGCTCGACGGGGAGAAAGGTCATACCAACGCCGTACTGGCCTTCCGGGGGAAGCTCGAAGCCCAGGGTGGCGCATTCGCGGGCGAAGAATTTGTGCGGGATCTGGATGAGGATGCCGGCGCCGTCGCCGGTTTCCGGGTCGCATCCGCAGGCTCCGCGGTGCGTGAGATTGATGAGGACCTGGATGCCCTTCTCGATGATGTCGTGGGATTTATGGCCTTTGATGCTGGCTACGAAACCGATGCCGCAGGCATCGTGCTCCAGGCGCGGATCATAGAGGCCCTGGGGAGCGGGGAGACCGGAGATACACGTAGATTCGCTCATTTTTTCAACGTGGAAGCTTCAGTGTAACAGCCCTCATAAGTATCATGCAATGGGAATTTGCAATTTATGTAGTATAAGTGACACTTATTCGATAGCGGAGTGCTGTGGGCGGTTAAGTAATAGATTCAGCGGCTAGTTGGACGGGTAGAGTTGACTGCGGTAAAGATGCAAGCGTTTTAGGTGCAATCGATTGCGGTGAGCAGCACCAGGGGGAGGTGGCTAGCGGCGTTTCACGAAACTGGTTTCGGGTCCGTAGAAGGTCGGGAAAGTCTTCGAGATATGGTCGTGCCAGGCGAGACTTTCCTCATCAAGCAGAGCCCAGAGCAGGCCGAGACCGCCGGCGCAATAACCGAGGCAGGCGCCCATGAAGCGCAGCCAGCGCGAGGCGGCGTCCGGGGGGTACCCGTCGAAATTGATCACGGTCAGGCGGAGAGCTCGCATGCCGGGTGTCTGGCCACCGGCGCACACCCACACGAAGCCATAAAACATGCCGATCAGAACCGCGGCAGAGATTAAAGTCAGCAGCACGGGTTTACTGCCAGATAGCGAGCCGCCGAAGAAATGAAAGATGGTGAGAAACAGGCCGTAGCCGATTACGATCATGCTGCCATCGATGGCGGCGGCGCAGGCCCGGTGCATGGGAGCGGCGACCGGGGCATCGCATTCGATAACGGCCTCGACCGTAGTGGTGAGCTTGCGCGGCGCGGGTGGAGCGGGCTGGAGGAACTCCAGCATGGGCTGCGCGTCGTTGGGGGCGCCGGGGCGGCGCACCTGCACGCGGCTGGACGTGCGGGTAACGGTTTTGGCTTTCGGCGCCGTGGGCGGCTCGAATCCGCCGTCGAACGGAATCACTTTACTGTAGGGCCGGTCCTGGAACAGCATGGCCTGGCGCGGCTGAGGAGCGTGACGCAGCGACGGTTGCGCAGCAGGCTGCTGCGGAGCGGTCACGGGCGGAGCCGTAACTACAGCGGGCGCGGCAGCGGCGGCGCGCATGGGCTGGGGCACGGCGGCCAGAGAACCGGTCGTCGGTATGGCATAGGTATCGTGCAAAGGGCGACCGCAACGCCGGCAGCGCCTGTCTTCGTCGGAATTAAGGTAACGACAATAACTGCAAGTCATGATCATGCGTCAATGGTGCAAGAGACGGCTTCTATGTGGTACGTTTGCCGGTTGAATCCTCTCAGCTCTACTGGCCTCCTCATTGGTGGTAACATAATCGGCGATTTTTGTCACGAACTTTCTTCGAGTATTACGTACAATTCGATCCTCAGGGTGTTGGCGACGCTGGTTTTGGTCGTCGCGGCGGCGGCTCAGATACCACCTCCCCAGGTGTTAGTACCGCCGCCCTCGGCGCCGCCCGCGTCGCAACCCGATAAACACATCTATAAGCCGCGCGCCAACGCGCCGGCGGCGGGCTGGTGGAACCTGAATGCTCTCAGCCAGACAAAAGACGAAGATGGCACGATGCATCTGCGGGGCCACGCGGAAATGGAGAGCATCTCGATGCTGTTCCGCGCCGATGAACTGGACTACAACGAAGAAACCGGCGAGGCGGTGGCGCGCGGGAACGTGTACTTCGAGCAGTTCGAGCGCAACGAAAAAATCTGGTGCGACCACCTGGAGTACAACACCAAAACAGAGGCAGGCAAGTTTTACGAAGTGCGCGGCACTACGGCGCCGCGCATCGACACGCGGCCGTATATTCTTACGAGTACGAATCCTTATTATTTCGAGGGCAAGTGGGCGGAGCGGCTGAACGGCCATTACATTCTCTATAACGGGTTCCTCACGAACTGCCGCATCCCGCATCCGTGGTGGCGGCTGAAGGGGCCGCGCTTCGACGTGATACCCGGCGAATCGGCCAAAGCGTACCGCTCGGTCTTCCTGCTGCGAAAGTTCCCGCTGTTCTATACGCCGTTTTTTTATAAGTCGCTCGAAAAGCGGCCGCGGCGGTCGGGGCTGCTGATGCCCAACATCGGGCACAGTTCGGTGCGCGGCTTCATGATCGGCGGCGGGGCATTCTGGGCCATCAACCGCAGTTACGACGCTACGTATCACGTGCAGGACTACACCGCGCGGGGATTCGCGCATCACCTGGAACTGCGGGGGAAGCCTACAGAGCATTCGGATTTCGACGCTATTCTGTTTGGAGTGCAGGACCGCGGCCTGCAGCAGGAAAACGGGCCGCCCATCAAGCAAGGCGGCTACACATTCTCGATCGCGGGCAAGGCGGACCTGGGGGACGGCTGGACGGCCAGGGGATCCATCAATTACCTGAGCTCGTTCACCTTCCGGGAGGCCTTTTCGGATTCATTCAACGAGGCGGTTTTTACGGAAGTGAATTCCACGGCGTTTCTGAACAAGGACTGGTCCACGTTCACGTTCGACACGGTGGTGGAGCGCAAGCAGGATTTCACCAGCCTGGAGGTGACTACCACCGATCCGGTGACGGGGAAAACGAATACTTACACCAACGCGGTAGTGATCAAGAAACTGCCGGAATTAGATCTATCGAGCCGCGACCACGAGATAGCCCCAAACATCCCGGTGTGGTACTCATTCGATTCGAGCGCCGGCCTGATGTCGCGCAGCCAGCCGGATTTTATCGATAACAACAGCGTGCTGTTGAGCCGCTACCAGACCAGCCTGCTGGACAGCCGCGCGGACTTCGCGCCGCAGATCACGACGGTGCTGCACCTGGGCGACTTTCATCTGGTTCCGAGCTTCACCGTGGACGAGACGTTTTACCGCGAAACGCAGGCGCCCTTCGAGGACGGATTCCAGCAGATACTGGAGTCCGGCTTTCTGCCCAGCGCGCGCGAGATCAAGGTGGACCTGGTGGCGCCGACTTTCGAGCGGGTGTTCAATCGCAAGACCTGGCTGGGGGAAAAAATCAAGCATGTGATCGAGCCGCGGGCGACTTATGAATACGTCACGGGCATCGGACAGGATTTCAACAAGACTGTAAGATTCGATCAACTGGATCTGCTTTCGAACACCAACGAACTGGTGCTATCGCTGACCAACCGGTTGTATGCCAAGCGCGGCAAGGAAGTCTCGGAAATCTTCAGTTGGGAATTATCGCAGGCGCGGTACTTCGACCCGACGTTCGGCGGGGCGGTGGTGGCGGGGCAGCAAAACGTGGTGATGAGCCAACTGGAACTGACGCCGCTGAGCTTTCTGGACGGGCCCCGCAATTACTCCCCGATCGTGTCGGCGCTGCGCGCTCATCCGCTGTGGAACATCGGCTTCGAATGGATGGTGGATTACGATCCGCTGCACCACAATATCGTCGTGAGCACGGCCAGCGCGGACTATTCGAAGAACAAGTACCGCATCTCGATCGGGCACAACACCACGCGCAGCGAGTCCTACACGGTGCCCTATACGTACACGCTGCTGAGCCAGAATCAGATGCGCGCCAGTTTCGCGGTGGGCAACCAGACGCGGCGCGGCTGGAATGCCGGGGTTATCGCCATATACGATTACCGCGCGGCGATCCTGCAATACGCCATCCTGCAAACCACTTACAACACGGATTGCTGCGGATTCAGCGTGCAACTGGCGCGGCTGAATTTCGGGACGCGCGACGAGACGCAATACCGGTTTGCATTCGCGGTGGCGAACCTGGGCTCGTTTGGAACGCTGCGGCGGCAGGACAGGTTGTACTAGCCATGCGCGACGGAAATATCGGCCTGATGATCCACGCCAGCGCGGGACTGGGAGTGCTGCACGAGCTGACGGGCGTGATCGCGCGGCACCGGGGCGATATCACGTCGGTCGAGATCATCGACCAGGCGTCGGGCGAGGCGCGCATTTATTTCGAGATTGCGCTGCCGGGTAATGCGGCGGAGCTGGCGGCCGATCTGGGCGCGCTGCCCATGGTGCGCACAGTGGAAGTGGTGGAGACGCTGCAGAAGATTTACGGCAAGCGCATCATCATCATGGGCGGCGGCGCGCAGGTGGGGCAGGTGGCCATCGGGGCGGTATCGGAAGCGGACCGGCACAACATCCGCGGGGAGCACATCTCGGTGGACACCATTCCGCTGGTGGGCGAGCAGGCGCTGGCGGATGCGGTGCGGGCGGTGGCCAGGCTGCCGAGAGCCAAGGCGCTGGTGCTGGCGGGATCGCTGATGGGCGGAGAGATCGAGCAGGCGGTGCGGGAGGTGCGCCAGGAAGGGCTGCTGGTGATCAGTCTGAACATGGCGGGCAGCGTCCCGGAGGCGGCGGACCTGGTGGTGAGCGATCCGGTGCAAGCGGGCGTGATGGCGGTGATGGCGGTGGCGGAAACGGCCAAGTTCAATCTGGAGAGGCTGAAGCGCCGGGTGTTCTGAAGAGATGCGCAGAGGCCTTCACTCGATACCCAGCGCAATCAGGATGGCTTCCACGTCGGCGGCGCGCACGCGCACGTCTTGGCGCATGGCGGCGGGATCGGGGCGCTCGTCGAATGCCTGGAAGAGCGCCATTTTGGCGATGGCATAGCGCTCGCTCGAGTAGAGCGTGCGGCCATGGCGGCCCTCCCAATCGTCGATGGCGGTGTCGCTCACCAGAACATTCACCGGCATGGATGTTTTACGGTCGGCGGAGACGTCGAAGACGTGTTCGGTGCCGGTATCGCGATCGCGTTTGTAAGGCCGGTGGCCTTCGTAATAATACTGGTAGACGTAGCCGCTGCGCCCGGAATACGTTTTCTGGCGGCGGACGGCGGGCGCGCCAGTGAGGGGCTGTGGTTTGCGGGAAAGCCAGCGGTCGAACATGTTCAGTTTCGATTATCCAGGTACTTTGGTCCCCTTGACAAGCGCGGCCTTTGGAGTCACAATTTGGTTGGAATCAGCCGGTAATGATTCTGAAGTAAGCGTAGACCGAGCCGGCGGCTGTCGAAGCCGGCAAGGAGGTTGCAGATAGAACCGGGCCAGAACCAGGGCGGCCGCCGCCCCGGGCAGTAGACAGGCAGCACGAGGCACTCTCGAACGGCCGGATTGAGCGCCAAGCAAGGGCGCTGCGCTTCTCGCGCAATGCAGATGGCCGGCAACGGGTCCTTCAGTCTACAGTCCGCGGCAAGGCCGCCCTTCGTGTTACTACCGGTACCTTCCTTTCCCTCCCCTTCCCGGCGCATCCCGTGTACACTGAGATGTAGTCCTCTCCAGCTATGACGCCTCTTCCCCGGGAAATCGTGAGCGCCCACAGTCCCGATTCCGACGACGCATACATGTTCTATGCGTTGGCCACCAAAAAAGTGCGCTCCAGCAAGGTAAGCTTTCGCCACGTGCTGGAGGACATCGAGACGCTGAATCGGAAGGCGGTCGATGGATTGTACGAGCTTTCGGCGATTTCCTATCACGCTTATCCGTATGTGGCTGACAAGTACGTGCTGATGTCCAGCGGATCGAGCATTGGGGACGGATACGGGCCCATGCTGGTGTCGACCAAGCCGGCGGAGCCGGAAGAACTGGCCGGCAAGCGCATTGCGGTGCCGGGCAAACTGACCACGGCTTACCTGGCCCTGAAACTGTTCCAGCCGGATTTCGAAGCGGTGGTGACACCGTTCGACAAGATCATGGCCGCGGTGCGGGAACGCTCCGTGGACGCGGGCCTGATCATTCACGAAGGCCAGTTGACCTACGACCGCGAAGGTTTTCACCGTGTGCTGGATTTAGGCAAATGGTGGAAAGGGAAATACGGGCTGCCGCTGCCGCTGGGAGGCAACGCGCTACTGCGCACGTTGCCGGTGGAGTTGCAGCGGGAGTGCTGCCGCCTGATGCGGGAAAGCATCCAATATGCGCTGGACAATCGCGAGGAAGCACTCAGTTACGCGCTGCAATTCGCGCGCGACATGGAGCCCAGCCTGGCGGAGAAATTCGTCGGCATGTACGTGAACCACTTCACCCTGGATGCCGGCGATGTGGTGCCCGCCGCCGTGCAGAAATTGCTGGATTTGGGGCACGAGGCGGGGCTGATTCCGCGGCGCGTCGAGGTCGAGTTCATCCGCTGACTATAGTTGGCCGCAGATGAACACGGATAAACGCGGATAAGAACAAGCGAGGCGGGCGCGGTAAATTAGAAGTATGGCTTCCCTTCGCGCGGTTTTCTTTCTGGCGTGTTTCTGGTTCGGCCTGGCGGCGCAGGATGCGCCGCGGCCGAAAGATGTGCGCGAGATGGGGAAGGGCGGCGTGGACGCCATTCCCAAGTTGGCGGCGCTGCTGACCAGCGCGGATGTGAATATCCGCCTGGAGGCGGTGAAGCAGATCTGCGAAATCGGCACCCAGCACAGCCTGGATCCGCTGGTGCAGGCCACCAGGGACGGAGACGCCGAGATTCAGATACACGCGACGGATGGCCTGGTCAATTTTTATCTGCCCGGTTATCTGAAGACCGGGTTAGGCGCCTCGGTGCGCCGCGTGGGGACCAGCATCAAGAGCCATTTCACGGACACCAACGACCAGGTGATCGATCCTTACATCACGCCGCGGCCGGACGTAATTGCGGCGCTGGGAGCGCTGGCGCGGAGCGGCGCGAGCCGGGATTCGCGGGCCAACGCGGCGCGGGCCATCGGCATTCTGCGCGGCAAGGCCGCCCTGCCCGACCTGATCGAGGCGCTGCACTCCAAGGACACCGCCGTGATTTACGAAGCGCTGGTGGCCGTGCAGAAGATCCGCGATCCCGCGGCTGCCCCCAACATCGCGTTTTTGCTGCGCGATATCGATTCGAAAGTGCAGGTGGCGGCCATAGAGACGACCGGGCTGCTGTTGAACAAATCGGCGCTGCCGGACCTGGTGGAGGTGCTCAACCATGCGCGCGACAGCAAGGTGCGCCGCGCGGCGCTGACCGCCATCGCCATGCTGCCCGATCCGAGCAGCCGGGATATTTATGCGCGCTACCTGGGCGACAAGGACGAGAAGCTGCGCGGCGCCGCGGCCGAAGGTTTTGCGCGGCTGAAGAATCCGGCGGACCTGGCGCTGCTGGAGAAAGCGTACGAGGACGAAGCCAAGACTTCGCCGCGGCTCTCCATGGCTTTTGCGCAGGTGATGCTGGGCAAGACCGCCGTATCGGAATTCAGCCCGCTGCAATTCCTGATCGACACGCTGAACAGCGCCGCGTATCACGGGGAAGCCTTCCCGTTTCTGGTGGAGCTGGCACGAGATCCGGCGGTGCGAAAATTACTTTATCCGGCGTTATTGCAAGGGACCAGGGACGAGAAGATTTACCTGGCGCGGGTAATGGCGCGCAGCGGCGATCAAAGCGATGTGCCGCAGTTGGAGAAGTTAAGCCATGACAGCGATCCGGAAGTAGGGCAGGAAGGACTGCGGGCCTTGCGGAATTTGCAGGCCCGCACCTAAAGAACGGAAGAGAAAAAGCTACTTGGCCTTCTTCTGCTTCTGCTGGCCGACGCGCACTTTGAAGTGCTGAATCTTGGATTCCTGGTACGCCTTGTGATCGTGGCGGGCCACTACATCGGCCAGATACGCATCCACGTTGGCGTCCTTGGGCAGCACGGCCATGACAGAGAAGCTTTCTTTGCACTCCGGACAGAAGGGCCGGAAACGCTTGACATTCGGAATTGCCATAACTTTGTCAGTTTAGCACGTTTGAAACCTGTGATTTAAGCCACCACGCCCACGCCCGCGGCGACTTCCGCCAAAGCGCTCAAGGCCATCTCGCAGCCTTCCCGATCCACGTCGTAGTGCGTGACCAGGCGCATCACGGTGGTATGCACCGTGTTGATCAGCACACCGCGCTGTTTCAGGCGCGCGCTGATCTCGGCGCCGGTCATTCCGGTGCCTGCGACATCGAAGATCACGATGTTGGTCTGCACTTTGGCGGGATCGATGCTAATTCCCGGAATCCGGGCGAGGCCCCTGGCCATCAGGCGGGCATTGCGGTGGTCCTCGAGCAGGTGGCGCGGGCTATGCTCGAGGGCGACCAGTCCCGCGGCCGCCAGCACTCCGGCCTGCCGCATGCCTCCGCCCAACCGCTTA
>Ga0209579_10000912_pt1 | contig 26108 bp, 25 predicted proteins | sample Coa_R1_2_FD_187152 | JGI IMG/M metagenome (GOLD analysis project Ga0209579, IMG submission 187152) | Surface soil microbial communities from Centralia Pennsylvania, which are recovering from an underground coalmine fire - Coalmine... | ecosystem: Environmental > Terrestrial > Soil >... | reverse complement strand
CCGATCATCCTCGCCATGGTCGTCGCCGCAGTCCTCGGCCGCGGCCTCTTCAACGCGGCGCTCGCGATCGTCGTCGTCGCGTGGCCGTCGTACGCGCGCGTCGTCCGCGGGCTCGTGCTCTCGGTCGGAGACTCGGAGTACGTGCAGTCCGCGCGCCTCCTCGGCGCGTCGAGCAGGCGGACGCTCGTCCGCGACGTGCTCCCGAACGTCGCCGGGCCGATCTTCGTCCTCGCCACGCTCGACCTCGCAAACGCGATCCTGCTCCTCTCCGGGCTGTCGTTTCTCGGCCTCGGAGCGCAGCCGCCGAAGGCGGAGTGGGGGTCGATGGTCGCCGAGGGCACGCAGTACTTCCAGTGGTGGTGGATCGGGACGTTCCCCGGGCTCGCCATCTTCACGGTCGTCCTCGCCTTCAACTTCCTCGGCGACAGCCTGCGCGACGTGTTCGACCCGCGCACCGCGCGTCGCGATGCGGAGGTGGAGCTGTGAGCGTCCTCGAGGTCGAATCGCTGCACGTGCAGCTGCCGACGCCGAACGGCGACGTCACCATCGTCGACGGCGTCGACTACGCCGTCGAGGCGGGCGAGGTGCTCGGTGTCGCGGGGGAGAGCGGCAGCGGCAAGACGATCTCGATGCTCGCGCTCCTCGGCCTGCTGCCTGAGCGGTCGACGGTGCAGGGGACGGCGCGCTTCGAGGGGCGCGACCTCATCACCATGCCGCGCCGCGAGCTGCGTGACATCGCCGGCCGCGATCTCGCCATGGTCTTCCAGGATCCGTTCACGTCGCTGCACCCGATGCTCTCCGTCGGCAAGCAGCTGACCGAGCACGTGCGCCGACATCTGCATCTCGACCGCGCTGCGGCCGACCGGCGCGCGGTCGAGCTGCTCGAGGACGTGCGCATCCCGGACCCCGAGGCGGCGCTGCGCGCGTTCCCGCACCACTTCTCAGGCGGCATGCGCCAGCGCATCGCCATCGCCATCGCGCTCGCGTGCCGGCCGAAGCTCCTCATCGCGGACGAGCCGACGACGGCGCTCGACGTCACCGTGCAGGCGGGCATCCTGCGGCTCCTCGACCGGCTGCGACGGGAGCACGAGCTCGCGGTCATCCTCATCACGCACGACCTCGGCGTCCTGTCGTCGATCGCCGACCGCGTGTCGATCTTCTACGCCGGCCGCGTCGTCGAGTCCGGTGCGCGTGAGGCCGTGCTCACGCATCCACGCCATCCGTACACGCGCGCGCTCCTCGACGCGCTGCCGCACCCGGAGGTGTCGAAGGAGCGACCACTCGTCGCGATCGGGGGGTCTCCGCCCGCGCCCGGACGCCTGCCGTCGGGCTGCGCGTTCAACCCCCGCTGTGCCCATGCTGTCGAGACGTGCCGGACCGACGTGCCGCCGCTCGTCGTCGCCGGCGACCGCCGGCTCGCCTGCCCCGTCGACCCGTTCGCCGGATGAGCGCGCTCGAGCTTCGCGACGTCGTCGTCGACTACGACCGCCGCGGCGGCGGGACCGTGCGCGCCGTCGCCGGCGCGAGCCTCGCCGTCGAGCGCGGGCGCATCGTCGGCCTCGTCGGCGAGTCCGGCTGCGGCAAGTCGACGCTGGCGCGCGCCGCCGTCGGCCTCGTTCCCGTCGCGGGAGGCACGGTCGAGTTCGAGGGGAAGGCGGTGACGGCGTTGTCACGACGCGCCCGGCCGGCCGATCTCGTCCGCCTCCAGCTCGTGTTCCAGAACCCGTACTCGTCGCTCAATCCGCGGCGCACGGCCGGCTCGCAGATCGCCGACGGCTTGAAGGGAACGCGCACGGCGCGCACGGCACGCGTGCGCGAGCTGTGCGAGGTCGTCGGCCTGCCGACGACGGTGACGTCCCGCTATCCGCACGAGTTCTCGGGCGGCCAGCGCCAGCGCATCGCCATCGCGCGCGCGCTCGCGTCGTCGCCGACGGTGATCGTGCTCGACGAGCCGCTCGCCTCGCTCGACGCGTCGGCGCAGGCGCAGCTCGCGAATCTCCTCGCCAACCTCGCGCGCGATCTCGACGTCGGTTTGCTTCTCATCTCGCACGACCTCGCGATCGTCCGGCACGTCGCCGACGAGGTCTCCGTCATGTACCTCGGGAAGATGGCGGAGACGGGGCCGACGCTGGCCCTGTGGACGAAGCCGGCGCATCCGTACAGCGAGGCGCTCATCGCCGCCGTCCCGCGGCCGGACGGAGGCGGCTTCCTGCCGGAGAGCCTGCCGGGCGAGGTCCCCGATCCTGCGCACCCGCCCGCGGGCTGCCGGTTCCATCCGCGGTGCCCGTACGTCTTCGACCGCTGCCTCGTCGAGGAGCCGCCGCTCGACCCGTTGCCAAATGACCGGTTTGCGGCGTGTTGGCTTGCCGCTTCCAAGGGTTTAGGGTGATTTGATCAAATCCCCGCGACCGAGGAGGGCTCGCTTTGAGAAGGTGGAAGTGGATCGCGCTCGTGGCAGCAGCCGGCGCCCTCGCCAGCGCTGCAGCCGCGTTCGGCGCGACCGCGCACAGCACGGCAGGCACGACGCTCGTCGTCGACAACTCGTTCACGATCAAGACGTCGGATCCGCAGAGGGCATTCGATCCGACCGGCTCGCTCATCGACCGCGCTCTCTACGACACGCTCTTCACGTACAAGGGTGGCGACCTCTCGAATCCGATCCCGCTCCTCGTGTCGTCGTGGAAGGCGAGCAACGGCGCGAAGGCGTTCACGTTCCAGTTGAAGAAGAACGTGCACTTCGCGGACGGTACGCCGCTGACCTCGAAGGATGTCGTCTTCTCGCTCAAGCGGCTGGTGAACATCAAGGGCAACCCGGCGTTCCTGCTCGCGGGCGTGACGGTGAAGGCCGCCGGTCCGTACACGGTCGTCATGACGTCGACCACGCCTGACACGGAGCTGCCGGCGATCCTCGCCAACCCGTCCACCGGCATCGTCAACTCGAAGCTCGTGATGGCGCACGGCGGCACCGACGCCGCCAACGCGTCCACGGCCGACAAGGCGGAGAACTGGCTGAATACGCCTGCCTCCGCGGGCGCCGGCAGCGGTCCCTACGTGCTCAAGTCGTACAGCACGACCTCGCAGATCGTGCTCGCGCCGAACACGAAGTACTGGGGCCCGAAGAAGCCGTCGTTCGGCACGGTCGTCGTGCGCAACATGATCGCGACGACGCAGCTGATCAACGTCCAGCGCGGGTCGCACGAGATCGCCATCGACCTCTCGGCCGACCAGGCGCAGACGCTGAAGGGCAACAAGAAGCTCAACGTCTCGCTCCAGCCGTCGACGTGGGTCTTCTGGCTCTTCGCCAACAACAACCCGTCGGTGTCCAAGGTGACGTCGAACGAGCAGTGGCAGCAGGCGGTCCGGTACGGGCTCGACTACAAGTCGATCCTGTCCGTCGCCGGCCCGGGTGCGATCCAGGCGCCGGGGCTCATCCCGTCGATGTTCCTCGGCTCCCTGCCGCAGAAGGACAACACGGTTCAGAACGTCACGAAGGCGAAGGCCGCGCTCGCCGCGTCCGGCCTCGGTAGCCAGCAGGTGACGCTGCAGTACCCGTCCGATCTGACCATCAACGGCGTGCCGTTCACGACGATGGCGGAGAAGGTCCAGGCCAACCTGCAGGCGATCGGCTTCAACATCCAGCTGTCGGGGTCGCCGACCTCGAACTGGCTGACGACGTACCGGAACGGCAGCATGGCGTTCGGCCTGTCGCTGTGGGGCCCGGACTATCCGGATCCCGCCGACTACCTGACGTTCGCTCCCGGCAACCTCGTCGGCCTCCGCGTCGGCTGGGCGAAGGGCGCCGATCCGGCGATCGAGAAGCTGGCGGCGAAGGCGCTCGTCACGACGAACGCCGCGCAGCGCAAGGCGATCTACCAGGAGTACCAGCACGACCTGAACGAGAGCGGGCCGTACTTCCCGCTCATGCAGCCGACGCAGGTGTTCGTCTCGACGTCAGACCTGAAGAACGCGGTCTACAACGCCGAGTACGACGTCGACGTCACGCAGATCTCCCCGAAGTAGGGAGCTAGTTCGCGACGAGGGCGGCGGGATAGGAATTGAGGTTCCGCCCGCCGCTCTCCTCGACCACGATGATGTCCTCGATCCGGATGCTGAAGCGTCCGGGGATGATGATCGAGGGCTCGTCGGTGAACGTCATCCCGGCGAGGAGCGGCGTCTCGTCCTCGGGCGACAGGAACGGCCGCTCGTGCACGTCCATACCGATCCCGTGGCCCATCCGGTGGCGGAAGTACTCGCCCAGGCCGGCGTCCTCGATCGGAGCGCGGCAGGCGGCGTTCACGTCGCGCGCGATGGCGCCCGTCTTGGCGGCAGCGCGGCCCGCCTCCTGGGCGGCGAGCATCGTCGCGTACGCGTCGACGTAGTCGGCGGGCGGCTCGCCGCAGTAGATCGTTCGGCCGAAGTCGGAGCAGTACCCGTCGACGACGCCGCCGAAGTCGAACATCACCGACGTGCCGGACGCGATCGGGGTGCGCCCGCTCGCGGTGTGGTTGTCGACGTCGCCCTCGCTCATGCCGGTGAAGATGTGCGTCGTGAACGACGGGCAGCGCGAACCGGCCTCGTGCATCTCGTGCTCGACCGCCTCGGCGAGCTCGTTCATCGTCACGCCGGGGACGACGAGCGGCGACACCGCGGCCATCGCCTTCTCGACGGTGCCGATGGCGCGTCCCATCGCCGCCAGCTCCTCGTCCGTCTTCACGCGGCGCAGGCCGTTGGCGAGGCGCGTCCCGGGCCGGAGCGCGTCGAAGCCGAAGGCGCGGCCGAGGTGGAGGACCGTCTCCGCCCACACGCGGTCGCCGACGCCGACGGTGCGCGCCGGGCCGAGGCGCTCGGCGGCGCGCGCGAAGATGGCAGGCCCGTCGTCGGTCTCGCCGACGACGATCATCTCGCCGTCCGGGTCCTCGCGCAGGTCGAAGGCGGCGAACATGCGCGGGAAGAGGAAGACGGGGTCGCCGTCACGTTGGAAGAAGGCGCCGGTCACCCAGCCGTGCGCGTACGACGCCTCGCCGAAGTTCGGGATCTGCCGCTCGACGCCGGTCAGGTACTCGAGATCGGCCGACGGAGCGAGGAAGAGGAGGTCGACGCCCGCGGCTCCCATCGTCTCGGCGAGCCGGCGGCGGCGGGAGGCGTAGTCGAACATCACGCGAGTCTAGGCAGAACGTCGGAGACGAGGAGGTCGAGGTCGTTCGGGTTGCCGAAGTCGACGCGCAGCGCGCCGGCGTCGAGGACGGCGCGCGCCTGCTCCGCCACCTCCTCGGGCGTGCCGGCGAAGGCGAAGCTCTCCAGATCGGTCGCGCCGGTGGGGTCGAGCGCGCCGACGACGTCCACGTACATCGCCACCTCGCGCCGGGCGATCGTGCGCGCGCGGTCGCCGTCGCGGTCGACGACGGTGATGGCGCCGAGGACGATGCCGACGTCGTCGTTGCCGATCCGCTCGCGCATGAGCGGGACGACGGCCGGATTCGCGCTGCCGCCGACCTTCACCTCCGCTGCAGCGGTGCCCGCGAACGCGGCGAGCCGCGGCGACCAGGTTCCGACGAGGAGCTGCACGGCCGGCCGCTCGATCTCGTAGTGGAGGCGCTCGCCGGGCGGAAGCGAGAAGCGCTCGCCCGCGAAGCCCTCCTCGTCGCCCGCGAGGAGGCGGCGGACGATCTCCCACGCCTCGCGCACGGCGGTGAGCGAGCGCGACGTGTCGAGTCCGAGCGAGTCGAGCCAGGCGCCTGCGGCGAGCCCGAGGAAGGCGCGGCCCTTCGACACGCGGTCGAGCGCCGCAATCTGTCCGGCGATCTCGACGGGGTGCAGGGTGAAGGGGTTCAGGCACGTGGGGCCGATCCGCACGCGAGACGTCGCGTTCGCGATCTCGATCAGGGCGGGCAGCGCCGGCTGGTACCAGAGATCGTTGAAGACGGTGACGACGTCGAAACCGGCCTCGTCGGCGACGCGCGCGGCGGCGGCGTAGGCGCCGGGCGCCTTGTCCGTCTGCAGGGCGAGGCCGAGCTCGCGTCTCACGTCAGGTCGTCGGTGCGCATCGTCCGCCTGCCGATCCGCTCGATGCGCATGATCACGCGCTCGTCCGGATCGGGACAGGCGACGTGCGAGTCGAGCTCGAGCCAGTCGCCGTCCGCCAGGTCGCGCTGTTTCGCGGCGAGGAGCGGGATGACCGACTGCAGCGCATAGATGCAGAAGTGCTTCCCGTCGGGGATGCGCAGGCGGCTCGACTCGGTGAGCTCGAAGGAGTCGCCCACCTGCATGCCGCACACGGAACGGCCCTCGATGCGCTCGACCGTGACCCGGAGGTCGTACAGCGACATGTCGGTCACGCGAGCACGTCCTCGTGGTTGTGGACGCAGACCCAGTCGTCCCCGCGCCTCCTCCAGACGCTCGTGTTGCGCACCCGGATGTCGCCGACCGTGAGGAGATGGCGGACGAGCGCCGTGTCGCCCCAGACGTCGATAACCGGATCGGTGGCCTCGATCGAGGCCGGCGGCTCGCCGGGCGGCCGGCGCTCGCGGAGCGCATCCAGCTCGGCCTTGCCGCGCACGAGGCCCGGCTCGGAGGAATCCCAGACGGTCGCGTCGGGGCTGATGTGCGAGTCGATGCGGTCGCGGTCGCCGGCGAGAAATGCCGCGTAGATGTCGTTCACCGCCGACCAGATCGCCTGCTCGTCGCCGTCCACCGGTCGATCGTATTCTCCGGGCATGCGGGCCGACCGGTACATCGACGGACCACCGCTCGGCCTCGACCTGTACCGCGAGGTGGCCGACCTCCCGATCGTCAGCCCGCACGGTCACATCCCGGTGGAGCTCTTCGCCGAGGGCGCACGCCTCGAGACGCCGGGGCAGCTCTTCGTCGGCGCCGACCACTATGTCGTGCGGATGCTCTACTCGCAGGGCGTTCCGCTCGAGTCGATCTACGGCGCCGACGACCGCGATCTGTGGGACCTGCTCGTCGAGAACCTCGGTCTCTTCGACCTCACGCCGAGCGGCCTGTGGTTTCGCGAGACGCTCGTGAACGTGTTCGGCGTCGGCGGCCCCGCGGGCGCGTACGACCGCATCGAGGAGCAGCTCGCCTCACCGGACTTCGCGCCGCGTGCGCTCCTCGACCGCTTCCGCGTCGAGTGCCTCGCCACCACCGATGCCGCCGACGCATCGCTCGACGCGCATCGCGGCCTGGCGCCGCGCATCCGGCCGACGTTCCGCCCCGACGCTGTCGTCGCCATCGACGCGCCGGGCTGGGCCGAGCGCGTCGAGGCTCGCGACTACCCGTCGTTCGTCGCGACGCTCGAGGAGCAGCGCGCGGCGTTCAAGGCGATGGGCGCCACCGCGACCGACCACGCGGCGACGAGCGCGGACACGACGCGGCTGTCCGAGGCCGAGGCGGCGACGATCTTCGCCGCGGGGATCGCCGGCACCGTCACGTCCGAGAATGCGCGCCGCTTCGAGGCGCACATGCTCAACGAGTTCGCGCGCATGAGCGTCGAGGACGGCCTCGTCATGCAACTGCACGTCGGGAGCCTGCGCAATCACAACCTGCCGCTCGCCGGTCGCTTCGGTCCCGACATCGGTGCCGACATCCCGGTGGCGACCGACTGGACGCGCGGGCTGCGCCCCATGCTCGAGGCATACGGCAACGACCCGCGCTTCCGGGTCATCCTGTTCACGCTCGACGAGAGCACGTACAGCCGCGAGCTCGCGCCGATCGCGGGGCACTACCCGTCCGTGTTGCTCGGGTGCCCGTGGTGGTTCCACGACAGCCCGCTCGGGATCGACCGGTTCCTCGACCGCGTCGTCGAGACGGCCGGCATCGCCAACCTTGCCGGCTTCGTCGACGACGCGCGCGCGCTCACGGCGCTGCCCGCGCGGCACGACCTCTGGCGGCGCCGCACGTGCGGCTGGCTCGCGCGCAAGGTCGAGGCCGGGTTTGCCGGCGAGGACGAGGCGCGCCGCATCGCGCGCGAGCTCGCGGTCGACCTCGCCCGCCGCGCCTACAACCTCTAGACGCCGCTGAACGCGTCGAAGCCGCCGTCGACCGGCACGACCGCGCCGGTGACGAACGACGCCGCGTCGCTACAGAGCCACCCGACGGCGTCCGCGATCTCGTGCGGCTCGCCGAAGCGTCCCGCCGGCGTGGCCGCGAGGACGCGCTCGCCGCGCGCCGTCGGCGCACCGGACTCGTCGAGGAGGAGCGCGCGGTTCTGCTCGGCGACGACGAACCCGGGCGCGACCGCGTTGACGCGGATGCGCCGCGGCGCGAGCTCGACGGCGAGCCAGCGCGTCACGTTCTCGACGGCGGCCTTCGCCGCGCCGTAGCCGATCACCCGCGTGAGCGCGCGGTGCGCCGCGGCAGACGAGATGTTCACGATCGCGCCGCCGTCCATCGCCGCCGCGAACACCTGCGTGGGGAGGACGGTCCCGTGGAAGTTGAGCCGCACCACCTCGTCGATCGCGGCCAGCGGCAGCTCGAAGAACGATCCGGTCGCCGCGGCGATGTTCCCGCCGGCGGCGTTGACGAGCACGTCGACCCTGCCCCAGGCGTCGAGGACCGCGACCCGGGCACGCTCGAGCTGCGCCGCGTCGAGCACGTCGGCCTCCAGCACGAGCCCGTCGTGTTTCGCGGCAAGCGCCTCGAGCCGGTCCCGCCGCCGCGCGAGCAGGCCTACGCGCAGTCCTGCCGCGGCGAGCCCGTCGACGATCGCCCCGCCGAGGACGCCGGACGCACCCGTGACAACGGCCACCCGATCCATCAGGGCTGATACAAGCACGATCGTGCGCCTGAGCGTCATCAGCGACGAGATCGACCCGAACCTCGACCGGGCCCTCGACGTCCTCGAGGAGCTCGGGATCGACGCCGCCGAGCTGCGCTTCCTCGACCGGGCACCGGAAGAGGCGCGTGCAACCCTCGACCGACGCGGCTTCACGGTGAGCGCGATCGCGTCGCCGTTCATGAAATGCGACCGCGGCGAGCCCCAGGACGACGTGCTCGACGCGGCCCTCGAGGCGGCGCGCATCCTGGGCGCGCCGATCGTCCGGGCGTTCGCCTACTGGCGCGAGACGGATCCATTCACCGCCATCGCGGCTGCGGCGCCGGTGCTGCGTGACGCCGCCGAGCGCGCGCACGAGGCCGGCGTGACGCTCGCGCTCGAAAACGAGCACGAGTGCAACGTCGCCACGAGCGCCGAGGCGCGCGCCGCCCTCGACGCCGCCGCGTCGCCGCATCTCCGGCTCATCTGGGACCCCGGCAACGCCGCCATGCTCGACCCGACCTCGTTCCACGGGCTGGGCGGTCTCGAGGACATTCGCGACCGCGTCGCCCACGTCCACGTGAAGGACGTCACCGCGTCGCAGGAGTGGACGCGCATCGGCGACGGCATCGTCGACTTCTCCTCGCTCCTCCGCTCCCTGCGCGACACCGGGTACGACGGCTACCTCTCGTTCGAGACGCACTACCAGCGCGACGGGAGCGGCGAGCTCGCGACGCGCGACTGCGTTGCCGCGCTCCGGGAGCTCGGCGCGTGACGCTCCGCTACGGCATCTTCGGCGCCGGCGTCGTCGTGCCGATGCATCTGGAGGGCATCGCCGCGCTCGACGACGTCGAGCTCGTCGGGATCAGCGCGTTCGCCGGTGCGCCCGAGCTCGCCGAGCAGGCGGGAACAACGGCGTACGCGGACAACGCGGAGCTCCTCGCGGAGGGCCTCGACGTCGCCGTCGTGTGCACGCCGCACCCCTCGCACCCGGAGCTGACGATCGAGGCGCTCGCGACGGGCGCACACGTCCTCGTCGAGAAGCCGATCGCCGTGCAGGTCCGCGACGCGGACGTGATGATCGCCGCCGCCGATGACGCGAACCGCCTGCTCGGCGTGTGCTTCCAGCAGCGGTTCCGGCCCGTGATCATGGCCGCGCGCAATCTCGTCGACGAGATCGGCGCGCTCATCCGTGCGTCGATCGTCGACCCGCTGTACCGGCCGAACAGCTACTACCGCACGGCGAGCTGGCGCGGCACGTGGGCGGGCGAAGGCGGAGGCGTGCTCATGAACCAGGCGCCGCACACGCTCGACCTGCTCTGCCATCTCGCCGGGCCGCCGGCGACGGTGTGGGGCAAGGCGTGGCGGCGGTCACAGCCGATCGAGACGGAGGACACCGCGACCGCGCTGCTCGAGTTTCCGAACGGCGCCGTCGGGACGCTGGCGGTGTCGACGACGGAGCCGGGCGTGCAGCGCATCGAGCTCGTCGGCGACCGCGGCCGCATCGAGATCGTCGGCGAGACGATCGCCTTCGAGCGCTTCCACCCGCCGGTCTCCGAGCACCTGGCAACCGCGCCCGGGATGTTCGAGGCGCCCGACCGCATCACAGAGCCTGTCACCCTTCCCGCCGGCCGCGGCGACCACGTCGACCTGCACCGCGACTTCGCCGCGGCAGTCCGCTCTGGCGGCGTGCCGCGCGCCCCGGCCGACGACGCCATCTGGTCGCTCGAGGTCGCGAACGCGATCACGCTGTCGACGCACACGGGCGCGGCCGTGCCGCTGCCGGTCGACCGGGACGCGTACGCCGCGCTGCTCGAAAGCCTGCGCTAGCGCTCGGAGAGCCGCTGCAGGATCGGCATCGCGTCGATGAGCGTCTGCTGCTCCTCGGGCGACAGCTCGCGGATCCCCCCGGCGAGCCAGCTCTCGCGCTTGCGCCGCTCGTCGCGCAGGCGCGTGCGGCCCTCGGGCGTGATCTCGATGAGGACGCGCCGGCCGTCGGCCGGGTCGGGACGGCGCGAGACGAGCCCGTCCGCCTCGATCTCGGCGACCGTCTGCGCCATCGACTGCGGCCGCACGTGGGCCATGTGCGCGAGCTCGCTCGTCGTCTGCGCTCCCTCGCGGTCGAGCTGGCTCAGCACCGCCGCCCAGGAGATGGGGAACGTGTACTCGCTCCGCAGCCGCCGGACGAGCTGCCCGAGGACGATGCGGAGGTCGCCGGCGACGTCGGTGATCACTGAGGCCCTGGCCATACGGAGAAGTGTAATGAACAGGTAGCCTGTATAAATGCCCGTCGACCGAGAGCGGTACAAGTGGATCGCGCTGTCGAACACGACGCTGGCCGTCCTGCTCGCGACGATCGACGCCTCGATCACGCTCATCGCGATGCCGGACATCTTCCGCGGCATCCATCTCGACCCGCTCCAGCCGGGGAACAGCTTCTACCTGCTGTGGATGATCCTCGGCTTCCTCGTCGTCTCGAGCGTGCTCGTCGTCAGCCTCGGCCGGCTGGGCGACCTCTACGGGCGCGTACGGATGTACAACCTCGGCTTCATCGTCTACACGGTCGCCTCGCTCCTGCTGACGATCGACTGGATGCACGGGCAGCTCGGCGCCGACTGGCTCATCGCCTTCCGGATCGTGCAGGGCATCGGCGCCGCGTTCCTCATCGCCAACTCGGTCGCGATCCTCACCGACGCGTTCCCGGCCGACCAGCGTGGCCTCGCACTCGGCATCAACAACGTCGTCGGCATCAGCGGGATGTTCCTCGGCCTCGTGCTCGGCGGCATCCTCGCCCCGATCTCGTGGCGCCTCATCTTCCTCGTGTCCGTGCCGTTCGGCGCGCTCGGATGGTTCTGGTCGATGCGCAGCCTGCACGAGGTCGGCGTGCGCAGACGCGAGCCGATCGACTGGTGGGGCAACCTCACGTTTGCGGTCGGGCTCGTGCTCGTCATGATCGGGATCACCTACGGCATCCGCCCGTACGGCTCGCACGACATGGCGTGGACGTCGCCGTTCGTCGCGACCTGCCTCGCGGTCGGCGTCGCGTTCCTCGTCGCCTTCGTCGTCGTCGAGCTCAACGTCACGTACCCGATGTTCGAGCTGGGGCTCTTCAAGATCCGCGCCTTCACGTTCGGCGTGCTCTCGAGCTTCCTCTCCGCGATCGCGCGCGGCGGCCTCATGTTCATGCTCATCATCTGGCTGCAGGGAATCTGGCTCCCCGAGCACGGCTACAGCTTCGCTCAGACGCCGCTGTGGGCCGGGATCCGGATGCTGCCGCTCACGCTCGGATTCCTCGTCGCCGGCCCGGCGTCCGGGATCCTCTCCGACCGGTACGGCTCGCGGCCGTTCGCGACCGGCGGCATGCTCGCGTCCGCGCTGAGCTTCCTGCTGCTCGCGCTGCTGCCGATCGACTTCTCGTACGCGATGTTCGCGACCATCCTCTTCATCATGGGTCTCTCCATGGGCGCATTCGCGTCGCCGAACCGCGCCGGCGTGATGAACAGCCTCCCGGCCGAGCATCGCGGCGCGGGCAGCGGCATGAACCAGACGTTCCAGAACTCGGCGCAGGTGCTGTCGATTGGGATCTTCTTCACGCTCATGATCGTCGGCCTGGCCTCGACGCTGCCGCACGCGCTCCAGCACGGGCTGACGACCAACGGCGTCCCGCCGGCGACGGCGGCGAAGGTCGCCCATCTGCCGCCGGTCTCGGTCCTCTTCGCCGCGTTCCTCGGCTACAACCCGGCGAAGGAGCTGATCGGGCCGCACGTGCTCTCGCACATCCCCAAGCACGACGCCGCGGTGATCGGCGGCCGCAGCTTCTTCCCGCACCTGATCGCGAGCCCGTTCCACAACGGGCTGCACGAGGCGTTCGCCTTCGCGATCGTCGCCTGCCTCATCGCCACCGTGGCGTCCTGGCGGCGCGGACCGCAGGCGTCACGCGCGAAGCGGAAGATCCGCGCCGAGGAAGTCTCGGTCGGCCCTCTACCCTGAGGCGATGAGCGACCGGCTCCATCCGAACGTCACGCTCGCGATCCTGTCGGCGTCAGGCGTCGCGTACGCGGTCCTCAGCTCGGCCGTCATCCCGGCGCTGCCGGTGATCCAGCACTCGCTGCACACGAGCGAGACGGGCGTGGCGTGGCTCCTGACCGGCTATCTCCTGTCGGCCTCCGTCGGCACGGCCATCATCGGCCGGCTCGGCGACATGTTCGGGAAGGAGCGCGTGCTCGTCTGGACGCTCGTCGTCCTCGGCGTCGGCACGGCGCTCGCGGGCATCGCCGACTCCCTCGCGCTCCTCATCGTGGCGCGCGTGGTCCAGGGAGTCGCCGGCGGCATCTTCCCGCTCTCGTTCGGGATCGTCCGCGACGAGTTCCCGCGCGACAAGGTGGCCGGAGGCATCGGCCTCATCTCCGCCATCCTCGGCGTCGGCGGCGGCGTCGGCATCGTCGCCGGCGGTCTCATCGCCGAGCATCTCAGCTGGCATTGGCTGTTCTGGATGCCGCTCGTCGTCATCGTCCCTGCGGCCTTCTGCACGTGGCGCTTCGTCCCCGAGTCGCCCGTCCGCGTCCCCGGACGCATCAACTGGGGGGCGGCCGCGTTGATGAGCGCCGGGATCTCGCTCGCGCTCGTGGCGGTCAGCGAGACGACGACGTGGGGATGGGGGTCGGCGCGCACGATCGGAGTGCTCGTCGCCGGCCTCGTGCTGTGCGCCGTCTGGGTCGTCGTGGAAACGCGCAGCTCCGTGCCGCTGATCGACATGGCGATGATGCGCATCCGCGGGGTCTGGACGACCAACGCGACCGCGTTCCTGCTCGGCGCCGGCATGTACTCCTCGTTCATCGTGTTCCCGCAGTTCGCGCAGCTGCCGAAGAGCACCGGCTTCGGCTTCGGCGCGTCGGTGGTGCAGTCAGGCCTCTACCTGCTGCCCTCGACCATCCTCATGGCCGTCGTCGGCACGTTCGCCGGACGCATCGCCGCGCGCTTCGGATCGAAGCACGCCACCGTCGCCGGCTCCGCCTTCACGGCGCTGTCGTTCGGCTTTCTCGCCGCGCAGCACACGCACCCGTACGACATGCTCATCAGCGCCGCGTTCCTCGGCATCGGCATCGGCCTCGCGTTCGCCGCCCTCGGCAACCTCATCGTCGAATCGGTGCGGCCGGAACAGACCGGCGCCGCCGGAGGCATGAACACGGTCATGCGCACGATCGGCGGCGCGCTCGGCGGCCAGCTCGCGGCGACGTTCATCGCCGACCATCACACGAGCGCCGGAGTGCCGACCGTCACCGGCTTCACCGACTCGTTCCTTCTCGCCACCGGGTTCCTCGTCGTCTGCACCCTGACGGCACTGCTCGTCCCCAGCCGCCGAGCGGCGCCCGGTCTCGTCGACGCGGAGGCAGTCGAGGCGTAGGGATACTTCCGGGGCATGGACCTGCACATCGAGCTCACAGGCGATGTGCCGCTTCGCCGGCAGCTCGAGCGGGCGCTCCGCGACGCGATCCGCTCCGGACGGCTCGTCGCCGGCTCGACGCTCCCGCCCACTCGGATCCTCGCCGAAGAGCTCGGCGTGTCACGCGGCGTCGTCGTCGATTCGTACGCCCAGCTCGCGGCGGAGGGATACCTCGCGACGCAACAAGGGTCGGGGACGCGGGTGGCGTTCGTCCCGTCTCCGCCTCCCGTGCCGCGGCGAGAGACCAAGGCTCCGCCGCGAGTTCGCTTCGACCTCAGGCCCGGGCTCGCCGACCTGCACGGCTTCCCGCGTGCGCGCTGGCAGGCGGCGGTGACACGCGCACTGCGCGAGACGCCGGACGCGCGACTCACGTATCCGAACGCGCAGGGGTTTCCCGAACTGCGGCGCGCGCTCGCGGAGTACCTCGCACGCGCGCGCGCCGCCGTCGCCGACCCTGACGACGTCGTCGTCGCCTGCAGCAGCGCGCACGCGATGAGCACGCTCTGGCGTGTGCTCCACAGGCGCGGCGCGCGGCGCGTTGCCGTGGAGGATCCGGGCTGGCACTGGCAGCGGCTGACGGTCGAACGAGCAGGACTCGAAGCCGTCCCTATCGAGGTCGACGAGCACGGTCTCGTCGTCTCCCGCCTCGACGAGCACGACCTCGATGCCGTCGTGCTCACGGCCGCCCATCAGTATCCGACGGGGGTGGTCCTCTCGCCGGAGCGCCGTACCGATCTGATCGCGTGGGCGCGGCGGACACGGTCGCTCGTCGTCGAGGACGACTACGACGCGGAATACCGGTACGACCGGGAGCCCGTCGCGTCGCTGCAAGGACTGGCGCCGGACGTTGTCGTCTATTGCGGGACGGCGAGCAAGACGCTTGCCCCTGCCCTTCGGCTCGCCTGGCTCGTCGCGCCGGACAGGCTCATCGACGCGCTCACCGACGAGCTTCGCATCACGGGTGCAAATCCGCCGGCGCTCGACCAGGCCGCGCTCGCGCGCTTCGTGGGCGACTCCGAGCTCGACCGCCATCTCCGGCGCATGCGCCGCCAGTATCGAGGGAAGCGTGCGATCCTCCTGGCTGAGCTCCACCGGCACCTCCCGGGGGTTACGATCGGCGGCGCCGCGGCGGGTCTGCACCTGCTCGCCTGGCTCCCGGACGGCGCCGACGAGCGGTCGATCGGCGCCGCGGCGCGCGCGTCCGGCGTGGCTGTCCACGAGCTCCACCGCCATTGCGCCGTGTTCGCGCCGCAGCCACCGGCGCTGCTCCTCGGCTATGCGTTTCCGACGGTGTCCGAGCTTCGCGCGGCGATGCGGCTGCTCGCCATCGCCGCGCGCTGATTGACCCCGCGAAACGGTTCGGAATTGGTCCGAGGGGCGCCGAGAGGCGCGGATAGCCTCGTTGCATGGGGGTCGACGGGCTACAGGATTCGTTCGCCGGCGAGCTGATCGTCCCGGGCGACGGCGACTACGACCGCGCGCGCCGGTGCTTCAACGCGCTCGTCGACAAGCGGCCTGCAGTGATCGCGCGCTGCGCCGACGCGGACGACGTCGCCATCGCGTTCGCGTTCGCGCGCGACAACGGTCTCGATGTCAGCGTTCGCGGCGGCGGCCACAACCCTGCCGGCCATTGCCTGTGCGACGGCTTGGTGATCGACCTCTCGCGCATGCGCGCCGTTCGGGTCGACGCCGAACGCCGGATCGCGCGCGCCGAGGGCGGCGCGACATGGCTCGACTTCGATTCCGCGACGACGATGGCGGGTCTCGCCACGCCCGGCGGCGTCGTGGGATCGACCGGCGTCACCGGCCTCACCTTCGGCGGAGGCATCGGCCATCTCACCGCGCAGTTGGGCCTCACCTGCGACAGCCTCGTCGCCGCCGAGCTCGTCACGTCGGGCGGCGAACGGGTCCGCGCCGACGCCGACGAAAACTCGGAGCTCCTCTGGGCGCTTCGCGGCGCGGGCGGGAACTTCGGCGTGGCCACCGCGGTCGAGTTCCGGTTGCATCCGGTCGGGGACGTCCTCGGCGGCGCGCTTCGGTTCCGCGGCCGGGACGGCGTCCGCCAGGCGCTGCGCGTGTTCCGCGACATCGCCGCGCGCAATCCGCGTACGCTCAGCTTCCAGGCGGGTCTGGACGTCGACGAGCTGAACGTTCTCGTCTGCTTCACGGGCGGCCGCGAGGACGCTGCACTGCTGCGCGAGCTCTCGTCGGTGCCCGGAATCGTCCGCAACGAGGTTCGGCGTCAAACGTTCCTCGACCAGCAGCTGCTCGTCGACTCGTCCTACGGCGTCAACCGGCACTACTGGAAGGGCCACTTCGTCCGTGAGCTGCCGGACGAGCTGATCGACGACCTCATCGCGCGCGTCTCCCCGCTCGGCGGCGTTCTCTTCGAGTCGCTCCACGGAGCGCCGAAGGACGTCGACCCGGGGACCGCGGTCGTGGGCTTCCGCGATGCAGTGTTCAACATCACCGCACAAGCGGTGTGGCAGAGCCCCGACGACGACGACGTCGAGATCGCCTGGGCGCGCGAGACCGCGGAGGTCGTCGCGCCGTGGTCGTACGCCGGCGGCGGGTATGCGAACTACATGGAGACGGACGAGCCGGCGAGCGCCGCGTTCGGCCACGATGCGTTCGAGCGACTGCGCCGGCTGAAGGCGCGCTTCGATCCCGATAACGTCCTGCGGCGCAACCAGAACATTGCGCCCGCGGGCGTCAGGTAATCCTTGACTCGATACCAGGCGTTTCTGTTTCTCCATATCTCGTTCGTCATCGTGTGGATCGGGACCGGCACGACGCTGGCGCTGATCGGGCTCTACGCGATGCAGGCTCGGGACGGAGACGTCCTCGCACGGCTGCCCCGCATCGGCGAGTGGCTCGGTCCACGCGTGTTCGGGCCGAGCACGCTCGGGACGCTCGTGTTCGGGTTCGCGCTCGTGCACGAGGGTCACTGGGGCTATCGGTTGTGGGTCGACCTCGGCCTCGGCGCCGTGGGCGCCTCGTTCCTTCTCGGCTTCGCGGTGAGGATGCAACTCGGGAAAGCCGCCATGCGTGGCTCCCAACTCGCGGTCGGCGTGCTTCGCCGGTTGCCGGTCCTCGAGCTCACGCTCCTCTATCTCACCGTCGCCGACATGGTGGCGAAGCCCGTCGGCTCGGACACGGGAACGCTCGCGACCTTCGGCGCCATTCTTGCCGTTGCCCTCGGCTTCGTCCTCGTCTCACCACAGAAAGGAAGGGCATGGGAGAGCTCGTCGTAACGGAGTTCATCACCCTCGACGGCGTCGTCGAGGATCCGGGCGGCGCGGAGGGAACCGCGAACGGCGGCTGGACCTTCAAGAGCGACTCGGCGCCGGAGGAGATGCAGTTCAAGCTGACCGAGCTGACCGGCAGCGACGCCCAGCTCCTCGGCCGCATCACCTACCAGGGTTTCGCGGCCGCCTGGCCGACGATGGAGGGCACCGGCGAGTTCGGCGAGAAGATGAACTCGATGCCGAAGTACGTCGTCTCTTCGACGCTGAAGGATCCCGAATGGAACAACACCACGGTCATCGACGGCGACCTCGCCGGTGAGGTGGCGAAGCTCAAGCAGGAGTACGACGGAGACATCCTCGTCCAGGGAAGCGCCTCGCTCGCGCAGGCGCTCTTCGCCGCCGACCTCGTCGACGAGCTGCACCTGAGCGTGCACCCGGTCGTGCTCGGCGGCGGCAAGCGCCTGTTCGAAAACGGCGGCGTCCCGCGGACGTTTTCGCTCGTCGCCGCCGTTCCGAGCGGATCGGTCGTCCTGCTCACATACCGTCGCGCACGCTGAAGCTCGGGGCTCCGACCCCGCCGTTGCCTAAAATCCACACGCGTGCCGCGAATCTCTGGCGCTCGTTGGCTGTGGGGCCCGGCCGGCGCGATGCTGACGGCCGCCGTCGTCGTCGGAGTGGTGTTCTTTCGGAGTGGAGGCGTCCCGGCCGCGTGTGCGGGGACGGCTGCGCCCGCGGTCCAGGTGCGGTTCCTTCTCGTCGGCGACGCCGGCGATCCCGCCGTCGAAGGCTGGGAGAGCGCGTTCGCCCTCGAGGGCGTGCCGTACGAGCGCGTGCCCGCGGCCGACGTCGACCGTCTTCGGCTCGTCGCGGCGGACGGCGCCGGGGAATTCGCCGCGACCGTCGTCGCGAACAGCGGCACGCTGACGCCGAAGGAGGATGCGCGGCTCTCGACGTACGAGCAGCGGTTCGGGCTTCGTCGCATCATTGCGATCGCGACGACGTCGGCCGGCCCGGTACAAGTCCCCGTCGACGAGACGCCGCTTTCCGGACGGATTGCCCGGCTCACCGCCGCCGGACGCGCGCTGTTCCCGTACCTGCGCGGGCCGGTGCCGATCGACGGCGCAACCGGCCGGCCGCAGACGCTGGGCGCCGGCGCCACGTCCCTCGTCTCGCTCGGAGGCGCGTCGCTTCTCACCGAGTGGCGCCGCGCCGACGGCGTCGACGAGTTGCTCATGGGCGTGCGCACCTCGCCGCATCTCGTCCACGAGCTGCTGCTCGCGCCCGGGATGATCGCCTGGGCGCTGAACGGCGTCGTCCCCGGATCGTGGCGGCCGTATTTCGACGTCGATGTCGACGACATCCTGCTCCCGAGCTTCACATGGATCGAGGCGACCAAGAGCTCCGGCTATGCAAGCGGCGTCCTCAACCCGACCACGCTCGGCGAGTTCACCGTGCGGATGACGCCGGCCGACCTCGCAGCCGCAGCGACCTGGGAGCGGCAGGAGCATTTCACGCTCGACATGGGCCTGAACGGATACGGGCTCGGCTACGACTGCGACTCGCTGGCGCGCGCGGTCACGAGCGACGCATCCGACTTCCGCTGGTTCAACCACACGTATCAGCACCTGAACTTCGACAACCTCCCCGAGCAGCAGATGGTCGACCAGATCGTCGACAACGTGCGCTGGGCGAAAGACCACGGCGTCGGCCTGAATCCGCGCGAACTCGTCACCGGGCAGCAGTCGGGACTTCACAACCCCCAGCTGCCGGCGGCGCTTCGCGATGCGGGCGTGCGCGTCATCGCCTCCGACGCCTCCCGCGACCCCGTTCCCAAACGCCACGGCGACGCCGTCGCGCTGCCTCGTCACCCGATGAACGTCTACCAGGACGCGGCGACCCGAATCGAGGAGGTGGAGGAATACGACGCCCGCTACCACGTCCACATCACGTGGCCGGAGTTCGTGCAGGGAGAGTCGACGCGCCTGCTGCGACTCGTCCTCGAGAACGATCCTCGTCCCTCGTACGCCCACGAATCCAACCTCGCAAAGGACAGAATCCTCCTCGACGTGCTGACGACGACCCTCGACCGTTACCGCAATCTCGTACGCGTGCCGTTCGCGCAGCCGACGATGACCGGCGCACTCGACGCGCTCGTGCAACAACGGGCGTGGTGGGGAGCCGTGCGCCGGGGGGCAGTCTCGATCGTGCGGCGCGGGTCCACGCTCACGTACACGTCGAAGACCGCGGTCGACGCCCCGCTGACGGTCGACAGCCGCACGCAGTGGATCGCGCTCCGCCCCGGCCATCCCACTGTGGTGCAGCTGCCGTGAACGACACGGGCAGGCGCGATGCGGAGATCGAAGGGCTCCAGGCGGAGCTCCTCTCACGGTACGAGGAGCTGAACCTCCTCTACCGGCTGAGCGCGGACCTCACCGGCACGTTCGACATCGGCAAGCTCGCGCAGATCGCGCTCGACCGGGCGATCGAGGTGCTCGGCGCGGTCGAGTCCGGCATATCCGTCTACGAGCCGGGTGGCATCCGTCTCATCGCGGCGCACGACGTCACCCCGTTCCCGGTCGGGACGTTCCTGCCGCCGGGACGGACGATCGCCGAAGAGGTCATTCGCACCGGCCGTCCGATCGTTCGCGACCCCGACGACCCCGACCCGCAGCCGACGAGCGTGCGCCGGCCGGGGCAGCCGAGCCTCACGGTGCCGCTCCTGTCCGCCGGCGGCGACGGCGAGGCGCTCGGCTCGATCTCCCTTCTGCGCCCCGTCGGCGGGCAGAAGTTCACGGCCGGCGACCTGCAGCTGGCCCAGGCGATCGCGTCGCAGCTCGCCTCGCGCATCGAGGCGAGCCGCCTCGCGGAAGGCCTGCAGGAAGCGGCGCAGGCGGAGCGCGAGGTCGAGCTCGCCGCCACCGTGCAGCGATCGCTTCTTCCGGATCTTCCCGACGCGGTGCGCGGCCTGCAGGTGGCGGCCCGCTCGATCCCCGCGGCGCTCGTCGGCGGCGACCTGTACGACCTCGTCGTCGACTCGCGCGGGGGCGTTTGGCTGCTCGTCGCCGACGTGCTCGGCCACGGCTTCGCTTCCGCGGTGACGATGGCGAGCGTCCGCGCCGTCCTGCGCGGGGAGATGCGACAGCAGGACTCGCCGGCAGCCGCGCTCGAGTCGGCGAACGACACGCTGTACGCCGACCTCGTTCGGGCCGAGCAGCTCGTCACCGCGTTTTGCGCCCGGTGGGATCCCGCCAACCAGTATCTCGTCGTCGCCAACGCGGCCCACAATCCCGCGCTCGTCCGCCGGGCTTCGGGGATCGTGGAGGAGCTCGACGCCGACGGGACGCCGCTCGGCCTCCTCGACAGCGCTCGGTACACGGAGACGGTGACGTCGCTGCGCCGCGGCGACACGCTTCTCCTTTACACCGACGGCGTCGTCGAGGCGCGCGGCGAGAGCGGGGAGCTGTTCGGCGACGACCGGCTGCGGGAGATCGTCGCTTCGGCCCGGTCCCCCGGCGAGCTCACGGATCTCGTTCTCGCCGCGATCAGCGTTCAGCTCGACGGCGGCCCGCGTCCCGACGACGTCACGCTGCTGGCGGTGGCGCCCGCATGAGCGACGACGAGATCCGCGACCGCGCGCTCGCCCTCGCCTGGATCGCCGATCCGGAGGAGCGTCTCGACGAGGTCCTCGAGCTCGCCTCCTCGCTCGCCGGCACCACGCGCGCGCACCTCTATCTCGCCGCGGGCGACGAGCGTCGGCTCCATCTCGAGCGCACGTACGGCCTCTCGGCGGCGGCGCCGCGCGGCGACGCCGAGGGTGGCGCCGGCGTGGCGCTTCCATTGCCGCCGCTCGAGCTTCGCGTCGCCGAGGACGAGGACGCGCGCATCGTCCCGACGCCGGAGGGCTCGTTCTTCTCGGTCCCGTTGCGAGGAGCCAACGGCCTCGTCGGCACGATCCGCGTCGGGCCGATCGCCTCGGGAAAGTTGCCGCGCGGCGCAGAGAAGGACCTGCGCACCGCCGCGCCGCAGCTCGCGGTCGTCGTCGCGGGCGCGCACGAGGCGGCGACGCTGCGCCGCCGCGCCGGCGATGCCGAGAAGCGCGTCGCCGTCGGCCGCCGGCTTCAGGGCTCGTCGCTCGAGACCGGCAGGTTCGTCACCCTGCTCCTGCGGCTCGCGGTCCGCTCCACGGGTGCCGACGGCGGATTCGTCGCGCTCGCCGACGAAGGACGACTCACGCTGCGTGCGATCGCCGGCCTCGAGGAGTACACGGCCGCCGCACTCGCGACCGACCTCGTCGAGATCGTCGCCGAGACGCAGTCGGCGTTCCTGCGCGACGCGGACGCGGCGGAACGGCTCGGGGTGCGCTCGATGCTCGCGGTGCCGCTCATCGCGGGTGCCCGCGTCGAGGCGCTCCTTGCGCTCGTCGATCTCGGCGGCGGTCGCCTCGACCCGGCGAGCCTCGTCCTCCTGGAGACGCTCGCGGAGCACATCCGCTTGATGCTCGGGAACGAGCAGCTCTTCGACGAGTTCGTCGACCGGTACCTCCAGACCCTGCGCGGTCTGGCCGAGTCGCTCGACGCGCGAAGCCCGGCGACCTTCGGTCACCACGCGCGCGTCGCCGCCATCGCCGACGCGGTGGCGGCCGAGCTGGGACTGTCGCCGGACGCGCGCGACGCGCTCCGGACGGCGGCGCTCGTGCACGACGTCGGGCTGGCGGGCGTCGCCGCGTCGCCCGACGCCTACGTCGCCGACATCGAGCATCCGACCATCGGCGCGGGGATGCTCGAATCGCTGCCGCTCGCGCCCGGCGTCGTCGAGGCGGTGGAGGGGCACCACGAGTGGTTCGACGGGTGGGGCTTTCCGCGCGGCGCTCGGGGCCACCAGCTCCATCCGCTCGCGCGCATCCTCGCCCTCGCGGAGTTCGGCGTCGAGGCCGCCGGGGGAGACTCGGTGCAGCCGCCCTGGTCGCCGTCGCGCCTCGCGGAGGAGATCCGCGAGCGGCGCGGCTCGCAGTTCGATCCGGAAGTAGCCGATGCCGCCGTGAGACTTCTCGACGGCGGACGGATGCCCGACCACACGAATGGAGGGGGCCAATGGAGCACGTGACGAGACGTGAAGGGGGCGCGACCATCGTCGAGCTCTCGGGCGACGTGGACGTCGGAGGCGCGCAGCAGCTGCGCGATGTCCTCGGCGACGCGCTGACCGAGGGCCCGGTCGTCGTCGATCTGAGCAACGTCAGGTTCATCGACAGTGCGGGCATCGGATTGCTCGTCACCGCGCACCGCCGCGCCATCGAGCAGGGAACGACGTTCGCGATCGCGGCGCCGAGCGAAGGCGCGCAGCGCGTCCTGTCGCTCACGCGCACGGATCGCCTGCTTGTCGTTCATCCAACGATCGAGGCCGCGCTCGGCGGGTGAAAGCACCGGCCGCGCACCTCGTTCTTCCGAGCACGTACGACGCGCTCGCGGATGCGCGCGAGTGGATCGCAAGTCATGCGCGCGCTGCCGGCTTCGCAGATCGCGACGTCCTCGACCTCGAGCTCGTCGTCACCGAGGCCGTGTCGAACGTCGTCCGGCATGCGTACGGCGGTGAGCCCGGCCGGGAGGTCGAGCTCGACGCGCGCACGGAACCGGGGCTGATCGTCCTGCGGATCACCGATCACGGCGAGCCGTTCATCGGAGGCCGAAGGGTCGCTCCCGACGGCTCGGGCGGATACGGTCTCGGCCTCATCGCGCAACTCGTCGACTCGATGACGCGATCTGCCGATGAAGGAGGCAACACATTGGAGCTGGTGAAACAACGACCGGGAGGATCGTCGTGAACGACGTGTGTCTCGTCCTCGAGGGGACGTATCCGAAGCTCGTGGGCGGAATCTCGACGTGGGTGCACGATCTGACGACCGCGCTGCCCGACGTCCGCTTCGCCGTCGCGCGGATCGCGCCGGAGAACGAGCGGGATCGCGCGAGCCGCTATGCCGTGCCGGCGAACGTGACGATCGGCGACGCGACCGAGCTGCCGCCGGCGCGCGCGTATCACGCGCTCTCCACCGGGCTGGCGGGCGAGACGGCCCGCATCGCGGCGCGCGCCGCCGGCGTGCCCTTTCTGCTGACCGAGCACGGACTTGCCTGGCACGAGGCGAAGCTCGGGCTCCCGGCCGCCTACCACTACAACCCGGGGCTCCGCGCCGACGCGCACCTCGAGCTCGCGCGCCGCGCCTATGCCGACGCGGCGGCCGTCGTCACCGTCTGCGCGCACAACGCGAGCGCGCAGCGCAGCCTCGGCGCACGCCCGCTCGTGATCGAGAACGCGGCCGAGGCATGCGCGGTCACGCGCGTGCAGGACGGCGTCCCGCGCGTCGGCCTCGTCGCGCGCGTGACACCGGTGAAGGACGTCCTCGGCTTCGTTCGCGCCTGCGCGCTCGTCGCCGCCGAGCTTCCTGACGCGGAGTTCGTCGTCGTCGGCCCGCTCGATCACGACGAGTCGTACGCCGAGCGGTGCGTCGACCTCGCACGCCGCCTCGGCGTGTCGATGACGTTCACGGGTGAGGCGTCGCCGCGCGAGTGGCTGCCGCGGCTCGACATCGTCGCGCTTACGAGCGTGAGCGAGGCACAGCCCCTCGCGCTGCTCGAGGCGATGGGCGCAGGCATTCCTGTCGTCGCCACCGACGTCGGCGGCTGCCGCGAGCTCGTCGCCGGCGCGGGCGCGGTCGTGCCGCCGTCGTCGCCCGTCGCCACGGCGCGCGCGATCGTCACGCTGCTGCGCGATCCCGGCCTCCGCCGCCGCCTGGGCGACGCCGGCCGGCGGCGCGTGCTCGCGCGTCACCGGCCCGAGGTGCTCGTCGACCGCTACCGGCGGTTGTACGAGGAGCTCGCCGGCGCGTGAGGAGCGCCAGGGCGTGACGACCGCCCTCCTCACCACCGAAGGCACGTATCCGTTCGAAGGGGGCGGCGTGAGCGCCTGGTGCGACGTGCTCGTGCGCGAACTGCCCGACGTCGACTTCACGGTGCTCGCGATCACCGGCGGCAGCACCTCGCCGCTGCGCTGGGACCCGCCGCCGAACGTCCGCGTCGTGCGCGTTCCGCTGTGGGAGGCAGGCGATCCGACGACGTTGCTCGAGCCCGGCGTTTCGCTGCGCGAGAGGATCCGCGCCACGACGGACGCCGTTGTCGAGGACGACTTCGTCCCCGTGTTCCGGCGTGTGCTCCGGGGAATGCAGGGCGTGGGCGAGCTCGACGGCGCGGCCGTGCACCAGCTCGCACGATTCGCTCGCAAGCGCCACTGGCCGACGGCCTGGCGCTCGCGCTCCACGTGGCGCGCGTTCGTCGCCGAGGAGACGGTGTTCGCTCTCGCGCGCGACGGACAGCGGCCGTCCGTGTTCGATCTCTCGGAGGCGCTCCGGTCGCTCTACAACCTCCTGCTTCCGCTCGCCGCGCCGCTCGAGCGGCACGACGTCGTGCACGTCAGCATCGCGTCGTCCGCCGTACTGCCCGGGGTCGTCGCCGCCCACGAGTGGGGAACCCCCGTCATCGTCACCGATCACGGCATCGCCATGCGGGAGCGCGCGCTCGCGGTCTCGACCGCGGACATGACGCCGTACGCAAAGTCGTTCCTGCTGCGCCTGGGCGAGTACCTCTCCCGGCTCGCGTACGCATACGCCTCCGTGATCGCGCCGGTGGCCGAGTTCAACCGGCGCTGGGAGGAGCACTACGGCGCCGATCCGTCGAGCATCCGGACGATCTACAACGGCGTCGACCCGTCGGTCTTCGCGCCGCAACCGAAGCCGCGTGAGCGAGCGGGCATCCCGACCGTGGTCGCAGCGGCGCGCGTGATCCCGGTGAAGGACATCGAGACGATGATCCGCGCCGCCGCCGTCACGCGGCGAATCGTCCCCGACGTCGCCTTCGTCCTCTACGGCTCGACCGACGCCGACCAGGCGTACACCGACCGCTGCCGCGCGCTCGTCACCGGGCTCGACCTGGAAGGGACGTTCACGTTCGCCGGTTTCCACCCGAGCCCGTCGGAGCTCTACGCGGAAGGCGACATCACCATCCTCTCGAGCATCACCGAGGGCTTCCCGTACACCGTGCTGGAGTCGATGTCGTGCGGCCGCCCGGTCGCGGCCACGGATGTCGGCGGCGTCCGCGAGGCGCTCGAGGGCGCCGGCATCGTCGTCCCGCCGCGCGACGAGGAAGCGCTCGGCGCCGCCGTCGCGCGCCTTCTCCAGGACGAGGACCTGCGCCTGTCGCTCGGAAGACGCGGGCGCGAGCAGGTCCTCGCGCGCTTCCGCACGCAGCGGTCGGTGGACGCGTACCGGCGCCTCTACGACCAGGCCGCCCCGTGACCGCGCCCCTGACGGCCGGCGCGCTCGCCGTGGAAGTGGCGGAACGGATCGGCTATCCGGTCTCCGACGACGCGGTGGCTGCGGCGATCGAGACGCTCGGCGTCCGTGACGTCGACGTTCGCGAGCGTTTCCTCGAGCCCGACGTCTTCGCCCTCGCGCGGCGCATCCGGCCCGCGGTGGAGGCGGCGGCGCCGATCGTCGCGCCCGCGCCTCGACGGGGCATGGCGTCCCTCGTGTTCGGAAGCGCGTCGCGCTTCGCCGCCTATTACAGCCGCGGACTGTTCTACGCGCTGCCGATGATCATCCAGGTGGCGACGGTCGCGT
>Ga0209579_10000909_pt1 | contig 26118 bp, 26 predicted proteins | sample Coa_R1_2_FD_187152 | JGI IMG/M metagenome (GOLD analysis project Ga0209579, IMG submission 187152) | Surface soil microbial communities from Centralia Pennsylvania, which are recovering from an underground coalmine fire - Coalmine... | ecosystem: Environmental > Terrestrial > Soil >... | reverse complement strand
CGGTGTTCGACAGCGACGGCTTCCGGCTGATCATGGACTGGGTCGCCGCTGAGTCCGGTGTCGCCTACGGCGACAGCCCGACCGCGACGAAGGCCCACCGCGTGCTCGCCGACCACGGCCGTGCGATGTCGTTCCTGATCGCCGACGGCGTCACCCCGTCGAACGAGGGCCGCGGCTACATCTGCCGGCGCCTGCTCCGGCGCGCGGTGCAGCACGGCCAGCGCGTCGGGCTCAGCGGGCTGCACCGGCTGCCGGCGGTCGTGATCGCGCAGATGGGCTCCGCCTACCCGGAGCTCGTGGAGCACGCGGACGAGATCGAGCGTGTCGTCCGGCTCGAGGAAGAGCGCTTCGGCGAGACCCTGGCGCGCGGAATGAAGGTGTTCGACGAGCTCGTACAGAAGGACGCGATCTCGGGCGACGACGCGTTCCTGCTCGCGACGACCTACGGCTTCCCGGTCGAGCTGACCGGGGAGCTCGCAGAGGAGCGGGGCCAGGCGGTCGACATCGATCGCTTCCGCGAGCTCATGGAGGAGCACCGCGAGATCTCGCGCGCGGGAGGCGACAAGAGCGACCTCCAGGTCGCGGCCGAGTTCGCGCGCGACGCCGGGTTCCGCACCGAGTTCGTCGGCTACGAGAAGATCGACGTCCTGACTGAGCTGGCGGCCGTGCGGGAGCTCGCCGACGGCCTTTTCCTGGCCAAGCTCCGCGAGTCGCCGTTCTATCCGGACGGCGGCGGCCAGGTCACCGACGAGGGCGAGCTCGTCAACGAGGAGACGGGCGCCGTCGCGACGCTGCACGCGGCATACCGGTTCGGCGACGACCAGGCGCTCGTGTTCGAGGGCAGCGGCTTCGCGGCCGGAGACCGCGTCCGGGCGATCGTGCCGTGGCTCGTTCGCTTCCCGACGATGGCGAACCACACCGCGACGCACCTCCTGCAGGCCGCGCTGCGCGAGGTGCTCGGCGACCACGTCAAGCAAGCCGGCTCGGCGGTTCGTCCCGACAAGCTCCGCTTCGACTTCACGCACCCGTCGCCGCTCAGCGCGGACGAGCGCGAGCGCGTCGAGCGGCTCGTCAACGACAAGGTCTTCGAGGCGATCCCCGTGCGCACGTTCGTGACGCCGATCGAGGAGGCCCGCAAGCTCGGGGCGATGATGCTCTTCGGCGAGAAGTACGGCGAGGAGGTCCGGGTCGTCGAGATCGACGACTTCTCGCGCGAGCTCTGCGGCGGGACGCATGTGCGCTCGACAGCCGAGATCGGCCCGTTCGTGATCACGGGCGAAAGCTCGATCGGATCCGGCGCGCGGCGGATTGAGGCGATCACCGCGGGCGAGGCTTGGACCGTGCTGCACGGCCGCTCGCGCGAGCTCGACGAGGTGCGCGCGGAGCTCGAGCGGACGCGCCGCGACGCGAAGAAGCCGAAGGCCGCCGGGCTGTCGGTCGACGTCGAGCCGCAGATCGAGGTCGTCAACGGCACCAGCGTGATCGTGCAGGCGCTCGAGGGGCTCGGCTCGGACGCCCTCCTCGACCTCTCCGACCGCTTCAAGCAGCGCCGCGCGCCCGCGGCGGTGGTCCTCGGCTCCCGCGAAGACGGATCCGTCCACCTGGTCGCGAACTTCGACCAGGGCGTCGCCCAGCGCGTCTCGGCCGGTGACGTCGTCAAGGCGATCGCGCCGATCGTCGGCGGCGGCGGCGGCGGCCGGCCGACGATGGCACGGGCCGGCGGCAAGCAGCCGGAGCGACTCGACGACGCCCTCGCCCGCGCGCGCGAGCTGATCACCGAAGCATTGCAGTGAAGATCCTCGCGCTCGACTACGGCTCGGCGCGGACGGGCGTCGCGGTCTCGGACCCGACCGGAACCCTCGCGCGCCCACTCGGCGTGGTCGAGCGTGTGGCGGACGCCGATGGGTTCCAGAAGCTGCTCGACGTGATCCGCATCGAGGAGCCCGAGCTCGTCGTCGTCGGGCTGCCGTTGACGCTACGAGGCGAGCACGGCGCGCAGGCCGAGGAGACGAACGGGTTCGTCGCGTCGCTTCGCGACGAGCTCGAGATCCCAGTCGAGACCTACGACGAGCGATTCACCTCGGTTCTGGCCGACGGCGACGACGCGCGGGCGGCAGCCCATCTGCTCGCGAGCTACATCGAATGGCGCAGCTGAGGAACGTGCTCCTCGTCGTCGTCCTCGCGACCGCGGCCGCGGGCTGCGGCTCGGGGTCGGCCGCATCGCCGGCCACGACGACTGCGCCTGCGCCGCCGAAGCCCTTCCGGATCGTCTTCCCGGAGGGCTTCACGCGGATCGAGATGGGCGAGCGGGTGAACAAGGTCGCCCAGATCGCGAGGCGCGAGCGGGGCAAGGCGGTGCGGCTCAACGAGACGTCGTACCTCGCCGCGAGCAGGCGCGGCTCCGTTCCGTGCTTCGAGCCGGCGCGCCGGACCGATCTCGAAGGCTTTCTGTTCCCGGCGACGTACGACTTCCTGCGCCAGACACCGGCGCGCGCGCTCGTCCAGGCGCAGCTCGTCGCCTTCTGCCGCAACTGGGCGACCGTGAACCTCGCCTACGCGCGCTCGAAGAACCTGACGCCGTACGACGTGCTGAAGATCGCGTCGATGGTCGAGGAGGAGGCGGCGGTCCCCGGCGACCGGCCTAAGATCGCCGCGGTCATCTACAACCGCCTGCGCGACCGAATGCCGCTGCAGATCGACGCGACCCTGCGGTACGGCCTGCACATCCCGCCCACGCAGTCGATCACGGAGTCGGAGCTCGCGAGCAACAACCCGTACAACACGCGCAAGCGCTTTGGCCTGCCGCCGACTCCGATCGGGAATCCGGGCCTTGCCTCGATCCGGGCGGCCGCTCACCCGTCCCAGCTCGGCTACCTCTACTACGTGCGCATACCGCATACCGACCGGCATGCGTTCTTCGAGAGCTACCCGGCGTACGAGCAGTACCTCGCGACACACGGCTACGGGCCGCATTGACGACGCACGTCGCGCTGCTCGGCCATCCGGTCGCGCACTCGCTCTCGCCGCGAATGCAGAACGCGGCCTTCGCGGCGCTGGGGCTCGACTGGCACTACGTCGCGCTCGACGTCGAGGACCCGGTCGCGGCGGTCGCCGACCTCCGCTCGCGCGGCTTCGCCGGCGCGAATGTGACGATCCCGCATAAGCAGACCGTCGTCGCGGCGTGCAATGAGGCCGACGGCGCGGCCGTGAACACGCTGGTCTTCCGCGACGGGCGCGTGCTCGGGTTCAACACCGACAAGGAGATCCTCGCCGGAATCGCTGCCCGGCACGCCTGTCTGATCGGCTCCGGCGGCGCAGCGCTCGCGCTCGCGCCCGCGTTGCCCGAGGACACACGCGTCTTCTCGCGGCGCGGCGACTGGCCGCCGGTCGCCGACGGCTGCGACCTGATCGTGAACGCGACGCCGGTGCGCGACGAGCTGTTCGTCGAGCCGCAACCGGGCCAGCTCGTCGTCGATCTCGCGTATGCGGCGGACGGAGCCGACACGGCGCTCGTCGCCGCCGCGCGCGCGGCGGGCTGCGAGGTGATCGACGGGCTCGAGGCGCTCGTGCGACAGGGCGCGAGGAGCTTCGAGCTCTGGACCGGGCTGCCCGCTCCCGTCGACGTGATGCGCACCGCAGTTGACATACGCTGACCGAGATGTCTTTGCGTCTGGCAACAGCGGGCGAGTCGCACGGCCCCGCGCTCGTCGCGATCCTGACCGGCCTGCCCGCCGGACTCGTCGTCGACAAGGAGGCGGTCGACGCCGACCTGCGCCGCCGTCAGGCCGGCTACGGCCGCAGCCCGCGGCAGCAGATCGAGACGGACGAGGTCGAGGTGCTCGCAGGGCTGCGCCACGGGCGCACGCTCGGGACGCCCCTCGCGCTCGTCGTCCGCAACCGCGACCACAAGAACTGGACGTGGGGGATGAGCCCGTGGCCGCCTGACGGGGAGCCCGCCGGCAAGGGGACGAAGCCGGTCACCCTGCCGCGGCCGGGCCACGCCGACCTCGCCGGCGTTCTCAAGTTCGGACTCACCGACGTGCGCGACGCGCTCGAGCGCGCGTCGGCGAGGCACACGGCGGTGCATGTCGCCGCCGGCGCCGTCGCGAAGGCGCTCCTGGCGTCGATCGGCATCTCGGTCGCGGGCTCCGTCGTCGACGAGGAAGGACTGCGGGCGCGCGTCGACGAGGCGCGCAGGGAGCGCGACACGGTCGGCGGGGTGGTCGAGGTGCGCGCGGACGGCGTGCCGCCCGGCCTCGGCTCGTACGCGGCGAAGGAGGACCGCCTCGACGCCCGGCTGGCCGGCGCCGTGATGGGGATCCAGGCGGTCAAGGGCGTCGAGATCGGCGACGGCTTCTCGCTCGCCGACAAGCGCGGCTCGGAGGCGCACGACGAGATCCGCACCGACCGCCGGCGCGACACGAACCACGCCGGCGGGCTCGAGGCGGGTGTCTCGAATGGTGAGCAGATCGTCGTCCGCGCGGCGATGAAGCCGTTGCCGACGCTGATGAAGCCGCTCGCGTCCGTCGACCTCGAGACCGGCGAGCCGGCACAGGCGCTCGTCGAGCGGTCCGACGTCGCCGCAGTCGAGGCGCTCGCAGTCGTCGCCGAGGCCGCGGTTGCATGGGAGCTCGCTCGCGCAGCACGGGAGAAGTTCGGCGGCGACGCCCTGGACGACTTCGTCGCCGCGTGGCGCGCGTATCTCGAGCGCATCCAGTGGCGCTGAACGCGCTCGACCGGCACCTCGTGCTCGTCGGGTTCATGGGCGCGGGCAAGACGACCATCGGTCGGCTGGTCGCCGACCGTCTCGACCGGCCGTTCGTCGACGTCGACGACGAGCTCGAGCGCGAGCACGGCCCGATCTGGGAGCTGTTCGCGCGCGAGGGCGAGCAGGCGTTTCGCTCGCTCGAGGCGCACACCGTCAGGCGCGTCTGCGCAGCCTGCGACCCCGCCGTCGTCGCGGTCGGCGGCGGCGCCGTCGAGTCGCGCGGGCTCCTGACGGAGCTGGACGCGTTCGTCGTCTGGATCGAGGTCGACGTCGGGACCGCCTGGCAGCGCGTGCGCGGCAGCCGCCGGCCGCTCGCGCAGGACGATGCGGAGTTCAACCGGCGCTTCGAGGCGCGCGGGCCGCTCTACCGCGACGTTGCGGATGCGACCGCGACCGACGCCGACGGCGTCGTGCTCGCCGCAGCCGGCGTCCGACACGAAGCGGGCTCGCTCGACCGGCTCGGCGAGCTCGTTCCGGGCGACGGGCCGATAGAGCTCGTCGGCGACGCGATCGTGCTCGGGATCTACGGCCCGCGTGCGCAGCAGGCTCTCGGGGCCCGGCTCCAGGCGACGCGCGAGCTGCCGCCCGGCGAGACGGCGAAGCAGGCGGCCGTGCTCGAGCGGCTGTGGGGCGAGCTGACGCTCCACCGCGGCGGGACGATCGTCGCGCTCGGCGGCGGCTGCACGACCGATGTCGCCGGCTTCGCCGCGGCGACGTACCTGCGCGGCGTCCCGTGGGTCGCGGTCCCGACGACGCTCGTCGGACAGGTCGACGCTGCGATCGGCGGCAAGACCGCGATCGACATCCCGGCCGGCAAGAACCTCGTCGGCGCGTTCCACTGGCCGGCGCGCGTCGTCATCGACGAGACGCTGCTCGAGACGCTGCCGGAGCGGGAGCGCCGCCAGGGGCTGGCCGAGCTCGTCAAGACGCGGCTCCTCGTGGGCCGCGACGTCGACGTCCGCGGCGCGGCCGCGTACAAGAGCGCGATCTGCCTGCGCGATCCCTACGACCGCGGCCCGCGCCGCTGGCTGAACCTCGGGCACACGTTTGCGCACGCGCTCGAGGCGGCGGCCGACTTCGAGCTCGCGCACGGCGACGCGGTCGCGCTCGGACTGCTCGCTGCGCTACGGCTCTCCGGCCGCGACACCGCCGACGTCGAGCGCGAGCTCGCGCCGCAGCCGGTCCGCGTCGACGTAGACCGCGCGTGGCAGGCGCTCCTGCGCGACAAGAAGCGGGAGCGCGACGCGATCAACGTCGTCCTGCTCGCGGACGGCGGTCCGGTGGTCGAGGAACGTCCGGCCGACGAGGTGCGGCGCGAGCTGGAACGATTGATCGCGTAGATGCAGGTCCTCGTCCTCAACGGTGTCAACCTCGACGTCCTGGCGCGCCGCGATCCGTCGCTCTACGGCGGCATCAGCCTGAACGAGCTCGAGACGAAGATCTACGAGTGGGCGAACGAGCTCGGCCTGACCGTCCGCTGTCGGCAGTCGAACAACGAGGGCGAGTTCGTCGAGTGGATCCACGATGCGTACGACGATGCGGACGGGCTCATCGTCAATCCCGGCGCGTGGACGCACTACAGCTACGCGATCCGCGACGCGCTCGAGCTGTTCGGCGGGCCGATCGTCGAGGTGCACCTCTCGGACATCGAGGCGCGCGACGAGTGGCGGCGGCGCTCGGTGATCGCGGAGCTTGCGGCGCACCGTGTGCTCGGAAAAGGTCCGGACGGTTACCGCGAGGCGCTCGTGCACCTCAAGGCGAGCGAGTGAGTCGGATCGACGCACTTCGCGAGCGGCTGAGCGAGCCGCTGCTCGTGACCGACCTCGTCAACGTCCTCTACCTGACCGGGTTCGACAGCTCGAACGCCGCGCTGCTCGTCGACCCCGCCGGCCGCGCGCAGCTCTTCACCGACTTCCGCTACATCGAGGACGCGGAGGAGACGACCGGGGTGGAGGTCGTACCCGCGAACCGTTCGCTCCTCCGCGACCTCGCAAAGCGGCTCGAGGGCCGGCTCGCGTTCGAGGCGGACGCCCTCCCGTACGCCCAGTACGAGGTGCTGGGGTCGGGCGGGCTCGAGCTCGTGCCGGTGCGCGGCGAGGTCGAGGCGCTTCGTGCAGTCAAGGACGACGCTGAGATCGCGAAGGTCAGGCGCGCCGCCACGGTCGCCGACCGCGCGTTCGAGGCGCTGACCGCCGAGGCATGGATCGGTCGCAGCGAGCGCGAGCTCGCCTGGCGCCTGCAGCAGCTCATGCACGCGCACGGCGCCGACACGATCGCATTCGACACGATCATCGCCGCTGGCCCGAACGGGTCGAAGCCGCACACGGTCCCGACCGACCGCATCGTCGAGGAGGGAACGCTCGTCACGGTCGACTTCGGCGCGAAGGTCGACGGCTACCACTCAGACTGCACGCGCACGCTCGCGACCGGTGACGTGCCGCGCGAGCTTCGACGCGCCTACGACGCATGCCTCGCGGCGCAGCTCGCTGCGGTCGAGGGCATCCGGCCCGGCATGACCGGCGCCGAGGCCGACCGGCTCGCGCGTGACGTGATCGCCGAGGCAGGCTACGGCCAGCGATTCGGTCACGGCCTCGGCCACGGTGTCGGCCTCGCGGTGCACGAGGCGCCGCGCCTGGCCCAGGAGGCCGAGAACGTGCTCGAGCCCGGGAACGTGGTCACGATCGAGCCGGGTGTCTACCTGCCCGGGGTCGGCGGTGTCCGGATCGAGGACCTCGCGGTCGTGCGCGACGACGGCGTCGAGCTGCTCACGTCGTTCCCGAAGGCGCTGACGTTCGTCGGCTGACCCGCCGCGGGCCGCGGCTACACTGCCCCGCCGATGGCGGAGGTCGTCAGCACCAACCAGTTCCGCAACGGCATGCACATCGGCCTCGATGGCCAGACGTGGCGCATCGTCGAGTTCCAGCACGTCAAGCCGGGTAAGGGCGGCGCGTTCGTGCGCACGAAGCTCAAGTCGCTCGACTCCGGCGCCGTCGTCGACCGCACGTTCCGCGCCGGCGAGAAGTTCGAGCGGGTCCGGACGGAGACGAAGGAGATGCAGTACCTCTACGACGCTGGCGACGAGGTCGTCTTCATGGACACCGGCACGTACGAACAGGTGTCGCTCCCGCGCTCGACCGTCGAAGACGCGCTGCCGTTCATGCAGCCCTCGTCGACGTGGCAGCTGCTCTTCGTCGACGAACGCCCGTCGGGCGTCGACCTGCCTTCCAGCGTCGTGCTCGAGGTGACGGAGACCGAGCCGGGAATCAAAGGCGACACGGTCTCGAACGTGACGAAGCCGGCGACGCTCGAGACGGGTGCCGTCGTGCATGTGCCGCTGTTCGTGAACGTCGGCGACCGCGTCAAGGTCGACCCGCGCGAGAAGCGCTACATCTCGCGCGCCTGACCCGCCCGGCCGCCGATGAGCGCCGGAACCCGCGGGTAAGGTCCACCACCGTGCCGAAGCTCGTCGATACGACGATCCGCGTGCTGGGCCAGGAGCCGCTGGCCGACGCCTTGCCGACCTCGGCGTTGCTCGAGCTTGCCACAGTGCTCGACCGAGCCGGCTTCGCGTACCTGGAGATCTCGGGCGGCGGCGTCTTCGACAGCGCCGTCCACCGCGGCGTCGAGAGCCCGTGGGAGCGCATCCGCGCGCTGCGCGCGCGGACGACGACGCCGCTCGCTCTTGCGGTGCGCGGCCGCTTCCTCGTCGGCTCGCGGCCGGTCGGCCGCGAGCTCGTGAGGCGCTTCGTCCAGTGCGCCGCCGACAGCGGCATCGACGTCTTCAGGCTCCACGACCCCCTCAACGACGCCGACAATCTCCGCGACGCGGCCGAGGCGATCCACGCGGCCGGACGCGAGTTCGACGCCGGCCTCCTCTACGGCAGCAACCGCCACGAGTCGCTGGTGGACGCCGCGAGGCGGCTGCCCGAGATCGGCGCCGCACGCCTGCTGCTGCACGACCCCGCCGGGCTCCTGCAGCCGCACCGCGCCGGCGAGCTCGTCGGCGAGCTGCGCGAGCTCGCGGGCGTCCCGGTCGGCCTCTACTGCCAGGGCGCGGGCGGGAACGCGCTCGCGGCCGCGATCGAGGCGGCCCGGGCGGGCGCCGACCTGATCGCGTGCGCGGTCTACCCGGTCGCGCTCGCGGTGCATCGGGTCGCCGCGGAGGCGGCCGAGGCCGCACTCGCCGGGATCGGGCTCGATCCCGCGGTCGACGCAGACGCGCTGTGGCGCGCGGCCGACCTCGTCGACGAGTACATCGGCGACATGCCGGTGACACGGCTCGTGCCGCGCATCTCGGTCCGGGCCGCACAGCGGAAGGTCCCGGTCGGGATCGTCTCGGCGGTCGACGAGCAGCTGCGTGCCCGGGGCGCAGGCGGACGGCTGGACGAGGTGCTCGTCGAGATCGACCGCGTGCGTCGCGAAGCCGGCTCGCCGCCGCTCGCCGCTCCGATCGGGCAGATCGTCGCCTCGCAGGCGCTGATCAACGTGCTCGGCGCGAACCGCTACGCGACGATCGTCGACGAGCTCCGCGACCTGGTTCGCGGGCGGTTCGGCAACACGCCCGCGCCGATCGACCCTGGCCTCCGACGGGCGGTCGACCTCCTGGGCGAGAGGGACGAGGACGAACTCGAGCCCGGGCTCGCAGCGCTACGCGAGGAAGCGGAGGGTCTCGCCGCGAGCGAGGAGGAGCTCCTTCTGCTCGCCCTGTACGGGGTCAACGCGGAGCCGCTCCTGCGCTCGATCCGCCAGCGCAAGAGCACCGAGACGACACTCGGCGGCGGCGGCGTCGACCAGGCGCGCGCGGCACGGATTCGCGAGCTCGTGCGGATCGTGCAGGAGTCCGGGATCGACGAGATCACGGTCGAGGAGGAGGGGATGCGGGTCAGCGTGCGCCGCACGACCGACGTCCCGGCCGTCTTGCAGCAGCCCGCGGAGGCGCCGGAGCCGCCGGCGGCGGCGCCTCGCCCGCCTGCGGACGGTCTCGTGCGGATCGAGAGCCCGATGGTCGGCGTCTTCTACCGCGGGCCTCAGCCGGGGGCGCCGCCGTTCGTCGAGGAAGGCGACCCGGTCGCACCCGGGCAGACGTTGTGCATCCTCGAAGCGATGAAGCTGATGAACGAGGTCAAGGCGGATATCGAGGGCATCGTCCGCAGGATCCACGTGCGCAATGCCGAGCCGGTGGAGTACGGCCAGCTCCTGCTCGAGCTCGAGCCGCTCAACGGCCGGCCGCTCGATGTTTAAGCGTGTCCTCGTTGCGAATCGCGGCGAGATCGCGGTGCGTGTGATCCGCGCGCTGCACGAGCTCGGCATCGAGGCGGTCTCGGTCTACTCGAACGCGGACGAGCACGCGCTCCACGTACGCCTCGCCGACCACGCGGTCCGCATCGGGCCGGCAGCCGCGGCCGAGAGCTACTTGCGCATCCCGTCGATCGTCGCGGCCGCGGTGACGACGCGGTGTGACGCCGTGCATCCCGGATACGGCTTCCTGGCCGAGAACCCGGCGTTCGTCGAGGCGTGCGCCGCCAACGACCTCGTGTTCGTCGGGCCGCCCGCCGACGTGATGCAGACGACGGGAGACAAGATCGCCGCCCGGCACGCGATGCGCGCGGCCGGCGTACCCGTCGTCCCGGGCACCGTCGGGCCCACGACGCTCGCCGGGGCTCGAGAGGCGGCGGACGAGATCGGCTATCCGATCCTGCTCAAGGCCGCGGCCGGGGGCGGCGGCAAGGGAATGCGGCTCGTCGAGTCGTCGGACGAGCTCGAGGACGCCTTCGGCGCCGCCGGCGCCGAGGCCGCCGCCGCGTTCGGCGACGCCACGCTCTACGTCGAGAAGGTGCTCGAGCCCGCGCGCCACGTCGAGATCCAGGTACTCGCGGACGTCGACGGAGGCGTGCTCACGCTCGGCGAGCGGGAGTGCTCGATCCAGCGGCGACACCAGAAGCTGATCGAGGAGACGCCGTCGCCAGCGCTCGACGATGCGCTGCGCGAGGAGATGGAGTCGGCCGCGGAGCGGGCGTGCCGTGCGGTCGGCTATGTGAACGCGGGCACGCTGGAGTTTCTACTCGGCCCCGACGGGTCGTTCTCGTTCATCGAGCTCAACGCGCGCCTGCAGGTCGAGCATCCGGTGACGGAGGTCTGCACCGGAGTCGACCTCGTGCGCGCGCAGCTTGCGATCGCGGACGGCGAGCCGCTGGAGCGCACGGGCCGCGCGCCTCGGCGCGGACACGCGATCGAGATCCGACTAAACGCCGAGGACCCGGCGCGCGACTTCATGCCCGCGCCGGGAACGGTCACCCGCTTCGAGCCGCCGCTCGGTCCCGGCGTGCGCGTCGACACGTACATCGAGAGCGGCACGGTGGTGCCGCCGTACTACGACTCGCTGCTCGGGAAGGTCGTGGTCTGGGACGCCGACCGCGCGGCGGCGATCGCGCGCGCCGAGCGCGCGCTCGAGGAGACGGTCGTCGAGGGCGTGCCGACGACGCGTGACCTCTCGCTGCTCGTGCTGCGGAGTGAGGAGTTCCAGAGCGGCGCCTACTCGACCTCGACGCTGGCGGAGCTCGGGGTGCCGGCGTGATTTCGCGCCGCCAGGCACGACGGCAGGCGCTGATCCTGCTCTATCAGTGGGACCTATCCGGCGCGGAGCTCGGCTCCCAGTACATGGGCGAGATCGATCCGTGGGCGCGCGCGCTCGCGCAAGAGGTGGTCGCGAAGGCGGACGAGCTCGACGCGCGCATCACTGCGGCTTCCGAAGGCTGGCCGGCCGACCGCCTCGGCGCGGTCGAGCGCAACGCGCTGCGCGTCGCGATCCAGGAGCTCGACCGCGGCGAGGTGCCGCCCGAGGTCGCGATCGACGAGGCGGTCGGGTTCGCGAAACGGTATGCATCCGACGAGGCCGGCAAGCTCGTGAACGGCATCCTGGGACACATCCAGCGGGAGGAGGCGGCGCGTCGGTGAGTGCCGAGGACGCACTCGACAAGGCTGAGGATCTGCTCGCGCGCCTCGAGACGGCGCGGGCGCGACTCGAGTCGACCGACGATCCCGATCTGGCGATCGAGGTCCTGCAGGAGCTCGCCCAGCTCGCCAAGGAGGTCGAGGCCGAGCTGCAGCGGGCGCGCGCCGCGGCGGAGGCGGATGCCTCGGGGACCTGACGAGCTGCGCGCGCTCGTCGAGGACTACCTCGACGAGCTCGAGTTGACGCCGGCGCTCGGCGCGCTCGCCGAGCCGATGCGGCACGCCCTCGGCGGCAAGCGCGTGCGGCCGGTGCTCTGCCTTGCCTCGGGCGAGGCGGTCGGCGCCGACGTCGAGTCGATCCTGCCGGCAGCGGCAGCGGTCGAGCTCGTGCACTCGTTCTCGCTCGTGCACGACGACCTGCCGGCGCTCGACGACGACGTCGAACGGCGGGGCCGCCCCAGCGTCTGGGCGGCCCACGGCGAGGCGACCGCGATCCTCGCCGGCGACGCGTTGCTCGCCGAGGCGCTCCGGCTGGCGCTCTCGTATCCGGGCCCGGAGGTAGCGCGCGAGCTGGTCTCGGCGACGCTCGCGATGATCGGCGGGCAGCAGCTCGACCTGACCGAGGGTTGGAAGGACCTGGAGACGCTGCACGGCCTGAAGACGGGCGCGCTCTTCTCGGCGTCGGTGCTGTGTGGCCTCTGGGCTGCTGAGCTGCCTGAGGCGCAGCACCCGCCATGGCGCGCGTTCGCGGCCGAGCTCGGGCTCCTCTTCCAGATCGTCGACGACATCCTCGACGGCGACGGCTACGTGCGCGAGTTCGGGCCCGAGGAGTCGCGCCGCCTCGCAGACGGCGCCGGCGAGCGTGCGCGGAGGCGCCTGGCAGCGCTCGACGCCGACACCGCCGCACTGTCGGAGATCGTCGCCGGGCTCGTCGCGCGCACTTCGTGAAGAAGCGCCTCGATGTGCTCCTCGTCGAGCGCGGGCTCGCCGCCAGCCGCGCGCAGGCGCAGGCGCTCGTCATGGCAGGTCTCGTCCGCGGACACACGAAGGCGGGTGAGCAGGTCGACGACGCCGCGCCGCTCGACGTCGAGGTGCCGCCGCCCTACGTCTCTCGGGCGGGTCACAAGCTCGCGAACGCACTCGACGCGCTCGCGGTCGACCCGCGCGGCCTCGACTGCCTCGACCTCGGTGCGTCGACGGGGGGCTTTACCGACGTGCTGCTGCAACGCGGTGCGGCAGGGGTCATCGCGCTCGACGTCGGTCACGGCCAGTTGCACCAGCGGCTCCGCGAGGACCCGCGCGTCGTCGTCATCGAACGGAAGAACGCGCGCGAGCTCGAGTCGCTGCCGTTGGCGCCGCAGCTGGTCGTCTGCGACGTCTCGTTCATCTCCGTGCGGCTCGTGCTCCCGCCGGCGCTCGCGCTCGCGGCGCCCGGCTGGCAGGCGCTCGTGCTCGTCAAGCCGCAGTTCGAGGCGGCTCGGGGCGAGGCCCCGAAGGGCGTCGTCAGGGATCCGGAGGTGCAGCGGCGCGTGTTGCTGGAGATCGTGCACGCCGCCCTGGGTTGGGGGGCGCAGGCGCTCGGCCTCGTAGACTCGGGCCTGCCCGGAACGAAAGGAAACCGTGAGTTCGTCCTCCACCTCGCCGACGCAGTCGAGCCGAAGCTCCCGGCAGACCTCGACCGCTGGATCGTCGATGCGACCCATTGAGCGCGCAGCCGTGTTCACGCACGGCTCGCGGGATGTCAGCGCCGCGCTGGCGCGCCTCGAACCGGTAGCGCGCGAGGCCGGAGTCGCGCTCCGGCCCCATGACGAGGACGTCGACATGGCGGTCGTCCTCGGAGGCGACGGGACGATGCTCCGAGCGCTGGCCCACTTCCTGGGCACGGGTGTGCCTGCGATCGGCGTCAACTTCGGGCGCGTCGGTTTTCTGACCGCGATGCCCGGTGAGCAGCTCGAGGCCGGGCTCGAGCGCGTCTTCGCCGGCGACTATCGCGTGCTCGAGCTGCCCACGCTGGAGGTGACGCTCGACGGTGCCCGCTACTCCGCCGTCAACGACGCCGTCGTCGCAAGCGGCACGCTCGGCCGGATGATGGAGCTCGGCTACGCGATCGGCGGCGAGGACCTCGGCATCCAGCCGTGTGACGGCGTCATCTGCGCCACGCCGTCCGGCTCGACGGCGTACAACCTCTCGAACGGCGGCCCCGTGCTCGTCTGGGGCCTGCAGGCGATGGTGATCACGTTTGCCGCGCCGCACACACTGCACGCGCGGCCGCTCGTCGTCGGGCCGGAGGCCGATCTCGAGGTCACGAACCGTACGCTCGCCGTCGCTGCCGAGGTCCTGATCGACGGCCACCCGGTCGCGGAGCTGCAACCCGGCGACGCCGTCCACGTCCACCTCGCCGGCGAGCGGAGCCTGCTCGCTACGCTGCCGGAGCGCGGGTTTTTCCAGCGGTACGCCGACGTGTTCGTCGGCCGCTGAAGGCGACAGTCGAGGCGTCCGGGCTCGCGTCGTACGATGCCGAGGTGCTCCGTCGCCTGCGCATCGAGAACCTCGTCCTGATCAACGAGGCCGAGCTCGAGTTCCACGAGGGCCTGAACGCCATCACCGGCGAGACCGGGGCGGGCAAGACGATCCTCTCGAACGCGATCGGCCTCCTGCTCGGTGGCCGCGGCGACGCGTCGATGATCGGACCGGGCGCGGCGGAGGCGTACGTCGAAGCCGAATTCGACCTGCCGGACGACGACGTGCTCGAGACGCTCGCGGACCTACGGCCGGACGACGAGGAGTCGCTCGTGCTCGCGCGACGCATCTTCGCAGACGGCCGGACGCGAGCCTACGCGTGGGGGCGCACCGTCGCCCGCGAGGACGTGGCCGCGGTCGCCGAGCGGCTGATCGCGATGAGCGGCCAATTCGAGCAGCGCCGGCTCGCGCGCCCGAGCTACCAGCTCGCGGTGCTCGACTCCTTCGCGGGAATCCTCGACCTCGGTCGCGAGTCGCGCCGTGCGTGGCGCGAGCTGCTCGCGGCGATCCGCTCGTACGACGAGCTGACCGGTGAGGCCGCCGCCGCCGCGACCAGGATCGAAGAGCTGCAGCGCCTCGTGGCGGACACCGAGGGTTGGCGGGAGGGCCACGAGGACGAGCTCCGAACCGTGGCTGAGCGGTTGCGGCGCCTGACGGAGCTCGCCGAAGGCGTCGCGGCGGCGATCGGCGTCGTCGCCCCCGACGACGCCGTCGGCGCGGCCGATCTGGTCGCGGAGGCTGAGCGCGCCGTCGGGCCGTTCGAGCAGCTCGCTCCGGAGCTGACGGCTGCGGGAGCCGAGTTGCGCAACGTCGAGTTGTCGCTGCGTGAGACCGCGTCGTCGCTGCGCGGGCTCCTCGAGTCGCTCGAGGCGGATCCGGAACAGCTCGCGTCGGTGGAGGCCGAGCTCGAGCGGATCGCGGACACCAAGCGGCGCCACCGTGCGCAGAGCTACGCCGAGCTCCTCGCGCGCGGGGCCGCCGCCGCGGAAGAGCTCGCTGCACTCGGACAAGGGCGCGACCCGACCCTCGCTGCTGCGGAGACGCTCGCGACCGCCGAGCGCTGGGTGGGGAGCGTGCACGGACGGCTCCGAGAGGCTCGGCGCGCAGCGGCGACGCCATTCGCCGAGGCGGTGGCGGCGGAGCTTGCGCAGATCGGAATCGCCGAGGGTGAGTTCCGCGCCGTGCTCAGCGAGGTCGAGGCCGGCTCGACGGGCATCGACTCGGTCAGGTTCCTGATCCGCGCCAATCCGGGCCTTCCGGAGACGCCCGTCGCGGAGACCGCGTCGGGCGGGGAGCTCTCGCGGATCGCGCTCGCGATCGCCGCGGTCGGAGGCGGGGACACGATGGTCTTCGACGAGATCGACGCCGGCATCGGCGGCCGCACCGCCCACTCGGTCGGCGAGACGCTGCGCCGGCTCGCGGGCCGCGCGCAGGTGATCACGATCACGCACCTGCCGCCGATCGCGAGCCTCGCCGACCGTCACTTCCGGGTCGAGAAGGTGCCCGGAGACCCGACCCACACGCGTATCGAGGCGCTCGTGCCCGACGAGCGCAAGCAGGAGCTCGAGCGCATGCTCGGCGGCGCCGAGTTCCTCGCCACGCTGCGCGAGTGAGAGGGCCGGCAGCCGCGCTGCCGGCTTGGCGGCGCGTGTGCCAGGGACCCCACCTCCCTCCCCGTTGCCGATCAGGCTATCGACGCGGCGTGTACGTGTCTGCAACGGCAGCGGGCCAAGAGTGTGAAATCCGCTCCGTCCTGTCAGGCCCGTACGATCGGCCCATGCGAGCGGCGGGTGGGGGTTCGGTACGCTGTGGTTCCGTGAGTCGGCTCGCGGGTTTGCACCGCCGGAGGGCCTTCGGAGGTCCGGCGTGAGCGACACCAAGTTCGTCTTCGTCACCGGCGGCGTCGTCTCGTCGCTCGGAAAGGGCATCACGGCGGCATCTCTCGGCCGCCTCCTGAAGGCACGTGGGCTGAAGGTCCAGATGCAGAAGTTCGACCCGTACATCAACGTCGACCCCGGAACGATGAGCCCGTTCCAGCATGGGGAGGTGTTCGTCACCGAGGACGGCGCCGAGACCGACCTCGACATCGGCCACTACGAACGTTTCATCGACGAGAACCTCTCCCGGACGGCGAACCACACCGCCGGCGCCGTCTGGGACCGCGTCTTGAGACGGGAGCGCAAGGGCGAGTACCTCGGCTCGACCGTGCAGGTGATTCCGCACATCACGAACGAGATCAAGTCGCGCATCCGCTCGGTCGCGGAGGCGACCGACACCGACGTCGTGATCTCGGAGATCGGCGGCACTGTCGGCGACATCGAGTCGCTGCCGTTCCTGGAGGCGATCCGCCAGTTCCGCCGCGAGGCCGGGGCTGGCAACGTCCTCTACGTCCACGTGACGCTCGTTCCTTTCATCCCGAATGCAGGCGAGCTGAAGACCAAGCCGACGCAGCACTCCGTCAACGAATTGCGCCGCATCGGCATCCATCCCGATGTGCTCGTCTGCCGGTCGACGGAACCGCTGACGCAGGAAATCCGCGACAAGATCGCCCTGTTCGCCGACGTGGACGTCGACGCCGTCGTCTCGGCGGTCGACCTCCCCGACGTCTATCTCGTCCCGGATGCCCTCAGGGCACAGGGCCTCGACCGCCTGGTGTGCACGCGGCTCGGGCTCGCCACGCCGGAGCCCGACCTCGGCGAATGGGACGAGCTCGTCGAGCGGCTCGGCCACCGCGACGACGTGGTCGAGATCGCGCTGGTCGGCAAGTACGTCAAGCTGCACGACGCGTATCTCTCCGTCCACGAAGCGCTGCGCCACGCCGGGATCGCGACCGGTGCGAACGTGCGCGTTCGCTGGGTCGACGCCGAGCATATGTCGCTGGCCGAAGCTCGGGCAGAGCTCGCTGACGTCGACGGCGTCCTCGTGCCCGGCGGGTTCGGGTCGCGCGGCTGGGAGGGCAAGCTGCTTGCCTGCCGCGTCGCCCGCGAAGACGCGATTCCGTACCTCGGCATCTGCCTCGGCATGCATGTCGTCGTCTCCGAGTTCGCGCGCCACGTCTGCGGGCTCGACGGCGCGAACTCGACCGAGATGGATCCTGAGACGCCGTACCCCGTGATCGATCTCCTCCCGGAGCAGAAGGAGGTCGAGGACCTCGGCGGCACGATGCGGCTCGGCGCGCAAGCGGTCGAGCTCGTCGAAGGGACGCGCGCGCGAGACGTGTACGGGGAGCAGTCAGTCGTCTTCGAGCGGCACCGGCATCGCTACGAGGTCAACAACGCCTACCGGCAGACGCTGCTCGAGGGAGGGCTCGTCGTCAGCGGCACGTATCAGCACGGCCGTCTCGTAGAGATCGTCGAGCTGCCCGACCATCCGTGGTTCGTCGCCTCGCAGTTCCATCCCGAGTTCAAGTCGCGACCGACGCGCCCGGCGCCGCTCTTCCGCGACTTCGTCACCGCCGCCCTTGACCGCGGGCGGGCGCGTGCGGTCGACCGGCTCGGCGTCGCCCGCGCGTAGATTCTCCTTCGTGGCGTCGGAAGTGCTTGACCTGTTCCTCGAGCTGGCCGGGGTTGCGAGCCCGTCCGGCGAGGAACGAGCGGTCGCCGACGTGGTCACGAGCTACCTCAGGGACTGCGGCCTGACCGCCGACGAAGACGATGCGGGTGCGGCCGTCGGCGCGACCGCTGGAAACGTGTTTGCGCGGCTGGAACCGAGTGCACCGGGCGACGCCCTCTTTTTCTGCGCCCACCTCGACACGGTGCCGCCGAGCGACGCGCTCGAGCCGGTCGTCGAGGACGGCGTTGTTCGGAACGCGCGGCCGACGATCCTGGGCGGCGACAACAAGGCGGCGATCGCCGCGATGCTCGAGGCGACCCGGCGGCTGCTGGCGGAGAACCGGCGGCACGCGGGGGTCGAGCTCCTGTTCACGCCGAAGGAGGAAGTGGGGCTGCTCGGGGCCTACGCCTTCGACCACCGGCGCTTGGCTGCGCGGATCGGCTACGTGTACGACCAGGCGGCGCCGATCGGGCAGGTCGTGCTCGGCGCTCCGTCGGCGCAGCAGCTCGAGTTCGTCTTCCACGGCCGCGCGTCGCACGCCGGCATGTATCCGGAGGAAGGCCGATCGGCGATCGCGGCGGCGGCGAGGGCGGTGACGGAGATGCACCTCGGGCGGATCGACGAGGAGTCGACGGCGAACATCGGCGTGGTGACGGGCGGGACGGCGCCGAACATCGTCCCAGAGTGGTGCACGCTCGTCGGCGAGGCCCGCTCCCACGACGAGCGCAAGTTGGCGGGGATCGTCCAGTCGATGCAGGACGCGGTCACGTTCGCCGCCGGCATCACCGAGTGCGAGGTGGAGACGCACGCCAGGCGCAGCTATCGGGCGTACAGGTTCAGGCGCGACGATCGCGTCGTCAAGCTCGCGTCCGACGCTCTCGGCCGCTGCGGCTTCGAGACGAGTTACGCCCTCTCGGGTGGCGCCGCGGATGCGAACGTGTTCAACGAGCGCGGGCTCGCCTGCGCGAACCTCGCGAACGGCATGGCCGAGATCCACACCCCGGATGAGCACATCAGCGTCGCCGACCTCGAAGCAATGGTCGAGGTGACGCTGGCGCTCGTCGACGTCGCCAGCAACTGACCAGCCCCTCTCGGCCCGGACGTCGCTTGGCCGGCGCAGCCCGCCCAGCGGGCGGACCCCCACCCAGGGTGGGGTGGCCGACCCGCCGCCCTCGGCGACGACGATACCGCGCGAGCCGTCACGCGTCTCTCTCGTTCCTGCACCGACTGCGGAACTCTTCGTCCACCGTCGCGTTGCTTGCTCGACACCGGCATCACCGGATGGGCCGCCGCGGCGGCTTCGGTAGCCGGCGGAACGACGCTCGCCTCGTCTGCCGGGCGGGCGTGGGTTGTTGCTGCTGCCGCGATATCGTTGCGCGGCTTTGCGGATCGGAGTTGCTGCCGAGATCAAGGCGGACGAGTATCGAGTCGCGCTCACGCCGGCGGGCGCGCTCGAGCTGATCAACCGCGGGCACGAAGTGCTCGTGGAGACAGGTGCCGGCGAAGGAAGCGCCTTCGCTGATTCCGCCTACGAGCGGGTGGGGGCGACGTTGACGAGCGTCGGCGAGGTCTGGGGCGCGAGCGACCTGCTCCTCAAGGTGAAGGAGCCCATCGCGGAGGAATATCCGCGCTTGCGACCGGACCTGACGCTCTTCACGTACCTGCACATCGCCGCCGACGCGGCGCTCACCCGGGCGCTTATCGACTCGGGTGTCACCGCCATCGCCTACGAGACCGTCGAGACGGCGAACGGCGCGCTGCCGTTGCTCGCGCCGATGTCGGAGGTTGCGGGCAAGCTCGCGTCGCAGGCCGGCGCCTACTTCCTCGAGAAGCCGTTTGGCGGGCGAGGCCTGCTCCTCGGCGCGGTTCCGGGCGTCGCGCCCGGACGCGTCGTCATCGTCGGGGGCGGGATCGTCGGCTACAACGCCGCGATCGTCGCTCTCGGCCTCGGCGCACAGGTGACGATCCTCGAGCGCTCGATCGACCGGATGCGCCACCTCGAGGAGGTTCTCTCCGGTCGCGTGACGCTGCTGATGTCGTCGGCCTTGCAGATCGCGGCGTCGGTCGACGAGGCCGACCTGGTGATCGGCGCGGTGTTGATCCCCGGCGCGCTCGCGCCGAAGCTCGTCACCCGACAGATGGTCGCCGGGATGAAGACCGGCGCCGTCGTCGTCGACGTCGCGATCGACCAGGGCGGTTGCTTCGAGACGTCCCACCCGACGACGCATTCCGACCCGGTGTACATCGTCGACGAGGTGATCCACTACTGCGTCGCCAACATGCCCGGCGGCGTCCCGGTCACGTCGACGCGAGCGCTGACGAACGCGACGCTGCCGTATGTCGAGGCGATCGCCGACGGCGGCGTCCGAAACGCGGTGCTAGCCGACCCGGCGCTCGCGAAGGGCGTGAACGTCCTCGCCGGGAAAGTGACGTACGAAGCGGTCGCGGATGCGCACGGGCTCCAGTACACGCCCCTCGAGGACGCGCTGCACGCTCCTGTCTAGGACTTCGGCTTCGTCTGCGGTTTCGGGCTTAGCCTCACGACGAGCCACGTGACACCTGCAGCAAGCGCGACCACCAGCACGATGAAGAGCACAACACCGATCAGGCCGAGGACCGTTGCCACCGGATTAGGATAGCTGCATGCCCCGCGCATGCGTGATCGTCCTCGATGCGGTCGGGGCGGGCGAGCTACCGGACGCAGCCGAGTTCGGCGACGAGGGGTCGGACACGCTCGGAAACGTCGCGCGCGCTGTCGGCGGCCTCGACCTGCCGACGCTCGAGGCGCTCGGCCTCGGCAATGTCGAGCAGCTCGAAGGGTGCCCGCCGCAACCGGACGCGCCGGCGATCGCCGGCCGTCTCCTCGAACGCTCCCGCGGCAAGGACACGACGACGGGCCACTGGGAGCTGATGGGGATCGTCACCCCGCAGGCGATGCCGACGTACCCGCACGGCTTCCCGGACGACGTGATCGACCCGTTCATGAACCGCACCGGTCGTGGTGTGCTCGGAAACTACCCCGCGAGCGGGACCGAGATCATCCAGGAGCTCGGCGAGGAGCATCAGCGGACGGGGAAGTGGATCGTCTATACGAGCGCCGACTCCGTGTTCCAGGTCGCGGCGCACGAGGAGACGATCCCGCTCGAGGAGCTCTACGCGGGCTGCCGGATCGCGCGCGAGATCCTGACCGGCAAGCACGCGGTCGGCCGCGTGATCGCACGTCCGTTCGTCGGTGTGCCCGGGAACTACGTCCGCACCGCGAACCGGCACGACTTCTCGCTCGAGCCGAAGCGTCCGAACTACCTCTCGCTCGTGCGCGACGCAGGCCGGAAGGTGTACGGGGTCGGAAAGATCGGCGACATCTTCGCCGGGTGTGACATCGACGAGTCGTTTCCGACCAAGTCGAACGTCGAGGGCATCCAGCGGACCGAGGAGCTCCTCCGCGAGGTGGACGACGGTCTCGTGTTCACGAATCTCGTCGAGACGGACATGCTCTGGGGTCATCGCAACGACCCCGTCAACTTCCACCGGTCGCTGCAGGACTTCGACCGCAGGCTGCCGGACGTGCTCGACGCGCTCCGGCGAGACGATCTGCTCATCCTCACGTCCGACCACGGCTGCGACCCGACGACGCCCTCGACGGACCACTCGCGGGAGCACGCGCTGCTGCTGGCCTACGTCGAGGGCCGCAATGCGGCCGGTCAGCTGCACGAGGACGGCGAATTCGCCGACGTGGGGGCGACGGTCGGAGCTTGGCTCGGGGCGGCCAACGCGCGCGGCATGCCCGGCAAGGCGATCGTGGAACCGTGACCACCCAGCCGGCGACTGCGATCAGACCGGCCGAGCTGATCCAGCGGAAGCGCGACGGCGCCGAGCTCGCCGCGGACGAGATCACCGAGCTCATCCTCGGCTACGGTCGCGGCGAGATTCCCGACTACCAGCTTGCCGCCTTCTGCATGGCTGTCTACTTCCGGGGGCTCACGCCGCGTGAGACCTATGCGTTGACGGAAGCACTGATCCGGAGCGGCGAGACGATCGACCTGAGCGGCGCGCTCGGCCGGCGGGTGGTCGACAAGCATTCGACCGGCGGCGTCGGCGACAAGACCTCGCTCGCCGTCGGGCCGATCGTCGCCGCCTGCGGCGTGCCTTTCGGGAAGATGAGCGGACGCGGGCTCGGACATACGGGCGGAACGCTCGACAAGCTCGAGTCCGTGCCCGGTTTCCGCGTCGAGCTGACGCTGGACGAGTTCGTCGACCAGGTGCGGACGGTCGGCGTCGCCATCATCGGTCAGACCGCCGAGCTCGTTCCTGCCGACAAGTCCCTGTACGCGCTCCGCGACGTGACCGCGACGGTCGACCAGATCTCGCTGATCGCCGCGTCGATCATGTCGAAGAAGATCGCGGCCGGAGCGGAAGCGATCGTGCTCGACGTCAAGGTCGGAGACGGCGCGTTCATGAAGACGCTCGACGACGCACGCCGTCTCGCAGATGCGATGATTGCGCTCGGGCAGCAGGCGGGCCGGAGGGTCGTGTGTCTGCTCACGGACATGGACCAGCCGCTCGGGGCCGCGGTCGGCAACGCACTCGAGGTGCGCGAGGCGCTTGCCGCGGTTCGCGGCGAAGGGCCGCCTGATTTCACGGAGCTCGTTACGACCGCCGCCGCGCGTCTACTCATGCTCTCCGACCTGGACGTCGACGACGCAGAGGCCCGTCGGCTGGTTGCCGAGGTGACCAGCGGCGGCGGGGCCGAGGCCACGTGGCGCCGCTGGCTCGAGGCCCAAGCCGGCACTGCTGACGAGGGCGCCCTGGAAACGGCGCCCGTCGTTCGCGTCGTCGAGTCGCCGCGAGCCGGGACGATCACACGGCTCGGCGCGATCGCGATCGGCAGCGCGGCGCTCCACCTGGGTGCCGGCCGGCGGACCAAGGACGACACGATCGACCACGCCGTCGGCGTCGTCTGCCTGCGCAAGCGCGGCGACGAGGTCGACCGCGGCGAGCCGCTCGCGGAGGTGCACGCGCGCGACGAAATGTCGGCGGACTCCGCCGTTCAGGAGGTGCTCGCCGCGTACGAGTTGGGGAACGACGCGCCACCGCGGCGCTCGATCCTGCTCGAGGTAGTCGACTGAGGGGCTGATCGGCGGCCGCGAGCCAAGCGCTCGCGGCTAGCGTGGCGCCATGCCTGAGCTGCCCGAGGTCGAGTCGGTCCGCACGCAGATTGCGCCTCTGCTCGAGGGCAGGCGGATCGACCACGTCGAGATCAGCGACCCGCGGCTCACCCGCCCACTCGCGCCGGATGAGATCGCACGCCGGCTCGAGGGCGAAACCATCCAGGCCGTCGATCGCCGCGGCAAGTATCTGGTTGTTCGGTTCGAGTCGGGTCGGGCGCTCCTGATTCACCTCCGGATGACGGGGTCGCTTCGCCACGCGCGGGCCGGGACGCTCCCGGACGATCCGTACCGGCGGGCCGTTGTCAGGCTAGACGACGGGTCGGACGTCGCATACCGAGACGTTCGCCGCTTCGGCACCTGGCTCTTCCTCGAGCCTGCCGAGGTCGCGGCGTACCTGGATGCGCGCGTCGGACAGGAGCCGCTTGCAGCGGGGTTCAGGGCGCGCGACCTCGCGGCACGGCTTGCGAGGCGCCGCGCGTCGGTCAAGGCGGCGCTCCTCGACCAACGCACCGTTGCCGGGGTGGGAAACATCTACGCCGACGAGGCGCTCTGGCGGGCGCGGATCCATCCGCTGCGACCAGCCGGCGACCTGACCGCCGACGAGGTGCGCGCCCTCCACCGTGGCGTCCGGCGCGCGCTCGAGGTCGGAATCGCGCGGCAGGGCTCGACGCTGACCGACTACCGGCTGCCGGACGGGAGCCCGGGGCGGATGCAGGCCGAGTTCAACGTCTACGGCCGCACGGACGAGCCCTGCCCACGCTGCGGCACGCCGATCGAGAAGATCCGCGTCGCCGGCCGCGGGACGTGGTACTGCCCGCGCTGCCAGCGCCGGCCTCAGGCCGCGAGCAGCTCGTCGAGACGTCCGTCGCGATCGAGTCGCCAGAGCTCCGCGTAGCCGCCGATCGGGCGGTCGTCGATCAGGATCTGCGGCACCGTCCAGTTGCCGGTCAGCTCGAGCAGCTTGCCCCGGAAGCTCGGGTCGTCGTCGAGGCTCAGCTCCTCGTACTCGAGCCCCTTGGCGTCGAGCAGCGCCTTTGCGCGGACGCAGAAGCCGCACCAGCGAGTCGTGTACATCACGATCCGAGGCATGTCACTTGCAACGAATAAACACCGGCCGGCGATTCCCGACCGCCCTTCTACACTAGGCCGGGTGGCCGGGCGCACGTACAAGACGGAGGCCGTCGTGTTGCGCTCGCTCCGCTTCGCGGAGGCCGATCGCATCCTCCACCTGTACACGCTCGAGCGGGGACGCGTCGGCGCGATCGCCAAAGGGGTCCGCAAGACGAAATCCCGCTTCGGGGCCCGGCTCGAGCCGCTCTCGCACGTCGAGCTGCTCCTGCACGAGGGCTCGGGCGAGCTCGACACGGTCACCGGTGCCGCGCTGATCGCGCCGCACCGTAAGACGCGCGAGGGCCGCTACCGCCTCGAGGTCGGCCTGATCGGCGCCGAGGCGATGCTCCGTCTCTTCACCGAGCCGGAGGCGAACCGCCGCGCGTTCACCGCGCTCACACGTTTCCTCGACGCACTCGACGAGGCGCCCGGTGCCCCGGGACGCGCCGCGCTCGACCCGCTTGCGCTCTCGTTCCAGCTCAAGCTGCTCTGGGTCTCCGGCTACCTGCCGCACCTGACGAGCTGCGTCGAGTGCGGGACGGCCGGGCTCGTCGGCTTCTCACCGCGCGCGGGTGGCGCAGTCTGCCGGGCACACGCGCGCGGCTCGCTCGCGCTCTCGAACGACGGGCTCGCAGGGATCGAGACGCTCCTCTCGGCGCCACTCGCCGCGGCGTCTAGCGCGCGGCTCACCGATCGCGCCCGCCGTGAGGCGCTCGCGGTGGTGACCTCGTCGTACGAGGAGCACGGCGGTTTCCGCCTGCGCACGCTCTCTGCGTGATACGTCAGCTCGGAAACGGCTTCGAGCTCGACGACAGCCGTGACCGGATCGACGTCGCCGCGGCGCACCGCTTCCTCTCCGAGCGCGCGTACTGGGCCCGCGGGCGCGAGCTCGCCGTGCAAGAGCAGCTCGTCAGCGAGGCGGCGCGGGTCGTCGGCCTCTACCGCGACGCCGAGATGGTCGGTTTCTGTCGGGCCGCTCGCTGCTCGCCGGGGCTCTTCTACCTCGCCGACGTGTACGTGCTCGAGGAGCACCGGGGTCGCGGTCTCGGCGTCGAGCTCGTCCGCGAGATGCTCGAGCGCGGTCCGGGCGCGGACGCGAAGTGGCTGCTGCATACCGACGACGCGCACGATCTGTACCGGCGCTTCGGATTCGCCGAGCCGGGCCGCAAGCTGCTCGAGCGACCGCCTCGCCAGCCGGCCAACTTCAGCTCACGCCTCTAGTAGTGGTCGAGCAGCCGCGCGGCCAGCCAGATGCCCGCCACGCCGCCGGCGGCGCCGAAGACGAGTGAGCTGAGAGACAGCTGGCCTGCGCCCCAGAGGGAGGGCACGAAGCTGCCGATCGTGAGCCCGACCGTGCCGCAGATTCCGATCGCGGACCGCATCAACGCGTCTATCGGCGGCGCGGCCGCCGGGCTCCAGTTAACTGCGCGTTAAGCGAGTCGCTCGACCAGGAAGGCCAGGCTGAGCGGGTAGCGCCACGTCGTGTTCCGGTGCGTGCCGTCGAAGAGCTCGAACCGGACGTCCTCGTCGCGCGCACCCGCGGCCAGCACCGCGTCGCGGAACGCCGTCGCGCCGAGGTCGAGGAAGTACTCGTCGTTCCGGCCGGCGTCGATCCAGATCCCGCGGGCGGCTCGGATGGCGTCCGCGTGCGCCGGCGCGAGCCGAACCGGGTCCCACGCGAGCCAGCGCTCCCACGTCTCGGTCACGAGCTCGCCGGTGTCGATCCGGAACGGCAGCTCGACGGATCCGTCCTCGCGCGGGGAGTACGCGGCCGCAGCTGCGTACACGGCGAGCAGCACGGCGTCGTTCTTCTTCTCGAACGGGGGGCGGCCGGAGCGGAAGTCGGCCCAGAAGCGATCGTACGAGCCGTCGTAATCGTTGCGGAGCGCCTGTGCCGCCGGCGCGAAGTCGTGCGCGAGCGAGACGTCGAAGAGCGCGTCGCCGGCGTGCGTCGCGAACCCGCCGAAGAGGTCGGGTCGCAGCAACCCCCACACCATCGCCCCGAAGCCGCCGGACGACTTCCCGGCGATGCCCCGGTGCGCGGGCTCG
>Ga0209579_10000906_pt1 | contig 26175 bp, 16 predicted proteins | sample Coa_R1_2_FD_187152 | JGI IMG/M metagenome (GOLD analysis project Ga0209579, IMG submission 187152) | Surface soil microbial communities from Centralia Pennsylvania, which are recovering from an underground coalmine fire - Coalmine... | ecosystem: Environmental > Terrestrial > Soil >... | reverse complement strand
AGCAGCTTCACCTGATCCAGATAGACCGTTTCTTCCATCGGCTCCAGAAAGCGGAAGCTCAGCATGCCGCCGCGCGGCTGGGCGCTCTTGCCCGGAACTTTCAGATATTCGGTTGGGTCGGGCACGTCCCGTTCGTTCGGCGCCACCCAGTGCCCCACCACGCCCGGCCCGATCATGTCCGCCAGGAATTCAAACTCTTTCCCGTTCCACACAAACAGCACCGGACAGGAACTGCCGCGCCGGTCCAGCTCGGCGACCGCCTGCATCTTGCGGCCGTCCAGTTTAATTTCGTCCTGAGGTACGCCGGTCGGCCAAAGCAACCGCACTACATCCGCGCCCTTTTCGCTACCCAGGCCGACGTGCACCGGCAACGCGCTCTGCCCCAGGTAGCCCGACGCTCCCTGAACCTCCCATTTTTGATAAAGCTCGCCGGCAAAAACTTCTACCTTGCTGCCGATGCCGCTCTTGTTGTCGTTCAACGCCTTCAGGTCCAGCTCCACCCAGCCGTTTTTCTCGGCTCCTTCGTTTTTCAGCAGCAGGGGCGCGTCCTCTGCCTGCGTGATGACCAGGTCCATTCCGCCGTTCCCGGAAACATCGGCTGCCGCAACAGCGATCGGTTTGTTGAGCTTCACTGCGCCCAGCTTGGCGTCCTTGGTCGTATCCGCAAAATTCCCCGCTCCCAGATTGCGCAGCAAGCGCACTTCCCCGCCGTTCGTGCCTTCGCCGACTGCGACCAGATCAATCCACCCGTCATTGTCATAGTCCACCGCCGCAATTCCCGCGCCGGACTTCCAGCCCAGGTCCGGCAACGCCACCCGCTCCAGTCCCCTGCCCTCTTTGTTGTGCCACAGGCTGATGCCCGGCGTCCCCGCGTGCGTAAACGCCAGATCCATCCAGCCGTCTTTGTCGAAATCAAAGGACACCACGCCGATCGCGGGAGGCAATCCTTCCTTTGCGAAATCAATTCCGTCCAGCGGCTTGAATTCGCCTTCCCGCGGATTCAGCAGAATCGCCGCGCCCTTATTGCCACCGGCAAGAACAAAATCAATCGCCCGGTCATTGTTGAAATCCGAAGTTACCACGCCGCCGCCCGTCGCTTCCTTGCCCATCGCGGTCTCCGTGGTGATGTCCGTGAACGTACTGTTGCCATTGTTGCGCCACAACACATTGTGTCCGGCGCCGGCGGATTTCTCCGTGAGAAACAGGTCCAGGTCGCCGTCGTGGTCATAATCCACAAAGGTCACGCTCACGCATCCTTTTTCCGATTTGATCCCGACCGTTTTCGTGACGTCCGTGAACTTGCCTCCGCCCTCGTTGTGAAACAGGTGCACGCCGTCGTTCGCGCACACCGCAAAATCGGTCTTGCCATCGTTGTCAAAATCACCGGCGGTGCAGCCCAACCCGCTTCCTTGCAGACTTATTCCCGCCGCGCTGGTGCGATCCTCGAATTTTCCGTCGCCCGCATTGTGCAGCAATTTCAGCGACCCGCTTTCCGTCGCGCTCACCAGCAGCAGGTCCGGCTTTCCGTCTCCGTCGTAGTCGAAAAAGCACGCGCCGCTGCTCGCTCCGCCTGCCAGTGGCTGCGCCAAAAATTTCACGGGAATCGCCGTCGGAGCTTTTGGCAAGCTGTTCTTCGCGTATTCGGCCAAAGAAAATCTTCCCTGGTCGCCGTATCCGGCGCCAAATGGCGTTCCTGTCTTTGCCGCCGTCATCTTCTGGAATTTTTGCAGGTGCTCGCGCGCGTTTTCCGCGTCGCCCTTACGCTGGTAAGCCTTGGCCAGCCCGAACTCCGCCGATGCATGAAACGGGAATATCGCCAGTGCGGATTTGTACGCGGCAATCGCTTCGTCGTATTTCTGCGATTGCGATTCCAGGTAGCCGATGAAGTAAAACGCATCCGGCTCGTTCGGCGCGATTTTGCTGACGTGCCGGAAAGCCTCGATGGCTTTCTCCGGCTCACTGGTGTCCTTGTAAACCAACCCCAGGTTGTACCAGCCAAAAGGATCGTCAGGAAGCTTCTCCGTCGCTTGCAGCAGCGCTTTTTTGGCTTCGTCGGATTTTTGCTGCGCCAGCAGCGCGATGCCCAGGTTGAGCTCGGCCAGCGCATATCCCGGCTGCGCTTTCAAGGCCCCCTCAAACTGCTTCTGCGCCTCGGCGAATCGCTGCTGTCCCATGTAGGCGACGCCGACGCTGTTCAGCCGCGCCGCCTCTGCGCTGGCGCTGTCGCCCGCCGGATTCGCAGCGACGGCGGCGGGCGGCTTCGCACTGTGCGCAGAAAGCGCCTTCAGGAGCGGAAGTCCCCCGCTGAGCATAGCCAGTATGAGCGCAAACGGATAGACACGGCGAAGGCGGATTCGCATGGGTTAGAGATGTTCCTGTCTCGGGCGGAAATCCGGCGCGCGATCTGTTCGCGACGCCACCACAATCTTCGCGGCCTTCGCTTCGCGCGTCAAATCCTTTCGTCCGGACAATCCTTGCTTCCAGGCAACTTGACGCTCGTCGCAGCGCCTCTTACGCTCGAGCCGCACCGTTTAAGGACACCATGACCGCCCCGCATTACCTTTCGCTGGCGGAGATCGCTCAGCGCATCCGGAACAAACAGATCACGCCGCAGGAGGTCGTCGCTCACCACCTGCAGCGGATTGAGAAGCTTCAGCCGGAACTGAACGCCTTCGTTCATATCGATGAGGAGGGTGCTCGCCGCCAAGCTCACGCTGCGGGCGAAGCCGTCTTGTGTGGAAACAACTTCGGCCCGCTGCATGGCGTTCCCATTACCGTGAAGAGCTGCCTGGACGTCATCGGCTGGCCCTGTTCGGCCGGTTCCTTGTTGCGTAAGGACCATCGCCCCAGTGCTGACGCCGCTCTGGTGCGACGCCTGCGCGCGGCCGGAGCCGTGCTGGTTGGGAACACCGCAACACCGGAATTCCTGATGGCCTATGAAACCAGCAACCGCATCACCGGAAAAACCAGCAATCCCTGGAACACCGATTTTTCTTCTGGCGGCTCCAGCGGCGGCGAGGCCGCGGCGATTGCCTCGGGGTGTTCAGCAGGTGGCGTCGGCAGCGATGGCGGCGGCTCGATTCGGGTACCTGCCCATTTTTGCGGCATCTGCGGGTTGAAACCGACGCCCGGCCATATTTCTTCCAGCGGACACTACCCTCCAGGCAACAGCGCCTTCGGTTGGCTGGGCGTTGTCGGTCCGATGGCTCGCACGGTCGGCGACCTTAAGCTGTTATTTGAAGTCCTGCGTGGTCCCGACCCTGGTGACGCGCTGACTTCGCCGGTGCAACTCCCTGAAACCGCCGCCAAACCCGGCGATAAGTTGCGGATTGGAATTTTAGAGGGCGATGCCCTGAGAAGAGTTACGCCCGAAACGCAGCTGGCCGTGAGGCAAGCCGCGCAATTCCTGGCCTACCAGGGCTTCGAGTTGCAGCCGTTTCGCTTGAACAATCTGGAGCGCGTCCTGGAACTCTGGTGGTTTTTCTTTGGAACCGTTATCGCCGAACTGTATCAGGGCGAAATCCGCGGTCACGAAGAGCTGCTCAGCCCGGTATTTCGGGACTACCTCGCTGCCGCGTGGCCGCCTGGATCGCGTCCCATGTCCATGCTGCAGTTTGTGGGAATGTGCACAGCGCGCGATCGCGAACGCCAGCGCATCCTGGAAACCATGCGGGATGTCCCGATTTTGCTTTCTCCGGTCAGCGCCGCTCCCGCGTTTCGGCACGGTGAAGGCACTTATCAACCGGGCGCCGGATATCGCGACACTATGCGCCATTCCCAGTGGCTCAATCTCGTCGGTTTTCCCGGAGTGTCTATTCCCATGAGCACGTCGTCAGAGGGATTGCCGATCGGGGTGCAAATCATCGGCCGTCCCTATGAGGACGAATTGGTTCTAGCGGTCGCCGAGCAACTGGAGGCCGCGCGCGGCCCGTGGCAACCGCCGCCAATTCAATAAGCCAGTCGCTGAACGGCCTCGCTCCGAGAAAATCAGGGATGGTCGGCGAGTTCGGGATTGGGAACAAGGTGCTCTTGCATCTTTTCCTGCTCCTGCGCCATACCCGAAGCGAAAAGCTTTTTGGCTTCCGCGAGTTCCGCTTCGCCTTCCGTTTTGCGGCCCATGCGGATGAGCAGCTGGCCTCGCACCGTGCGCACGTTGTGGTTCTTCGGCGCGTACTTCTCCGCTGCATCCAGTTCCGCCAGCGCCTCTTTTTCGTTGCCCTGGCGCAGCAGAATCCGCGCCACCTCAAGGTGGGATTGCGACTGCCGCGAATCACGAGTCAGCGCCCCCCGAAATTCTTCAAGCGCTTCCTGCTGCTTGCCCTCCTGCAAATATAACCGCGCCAGCTGCTCATAGCTGTAGGGAAGATCAGGTTCCATGGCGATATCCTTGCGAAACTCCGCCGCCGCGGTTTCGTGATTTCCTAAATGCTCGTAGGCCATGCCGAGATTGAAATGAAGGAAAGGCAAGCTGGGATCGGCGGCTTCGGCCTTCTGGAGTTCCGCCAGTGCCCGTTCGTCGTCGCTGTGGCCGAGCAGCGCTTTGCCCATCAGCAAGTGGAACTGCGGCGTGTCGCCGCCGACTTCAATGAGATGTTGCGTGGCCTTCTGGTCCAAATCCTTGTCGCCAGCGTAGAAGGCAGAGATGCCGAGCACGTAAAGATAGACGAACTGGTCGGACATTTGCGGCCAAAGCGGCTCGAGGGTTTTGGCGGCGTCAGCATGCTGGCCGACAAACGAGTAGCACAGCCCGAGCAGGTAACGCGCCTGCACGGAGTCCGGCTGTTCGCGCAGCGCCGCCGACAGGGGAGGAATTGCGTCCGGGTAGTTGCCGCGCTTGTATTCCAACAATCCGATGTTCAATCGAATGCCGGGCATGTGGGGAGCGAGTCTCTCAGCCAAGTGCAGTTGGCTTAGGGCGGCGTCCCAGTTCTTGCGGCGCATGGCAATAACGCCCAGATTCACGTGGGCAGAGGCGGATTGAGGGTCAATCTTCGCCACCTCGCGAAACGCCGCTTCCGCGGCGTCGAGATCGCCGACGGCGAGCGCCTGCTGGCCTTTTTGGAAGATGGCCGCTGGATCAGAATGCGAACCAGAAGGACGTTGGGCGGCCTTCGCCAGCCCTAAACCACCGAAAACCAGAGCAAGCCCCGCGCACAACGGCAGCACACCGGTTCGACAGCGGCTTTTAAGCGTGCCGGGGCGCAAGGGACCTCGCTTTCGGACCCATGGTAACGGATTTCGATGCCAGAAAGCGCCCAAGCGAGAGGCGGTGGGCAAATAATGCCTAACGCGTATCGCGAAACGGACAATTCTACATTTCCGCTTGACAATGACGCGGAATTGCAATATTAACTCGTTTTAATAGCCTAATTGAGCTGCCGGTGCGGGGTGCGTTTCAGGGTCGAGTGGCAGGGGTGGCGTTGGTGGGGTGGTTCCGGTCTGGCGGGTGCGTCGGGTGCCTGCGGCCTCCACAGCGTAATCTCTCCGAACGTTCGTAAAGTCGAAATCTAGCCGGAGGTATTACCGTGAAAACCTCGTGGTTTTCGTCCCTTGGGAAAACTGTTTCTGGAAGTTCGCTGCTAAAAATAACATTCCTGGCGGTATTGCTTTTCTTCTCGACATCCGCCGCTCTGGCACAAGACACCGGGTACATTGCCGGCACGGTGACCGACAAAACGGGAGCCGTGGTGGCGGGAGCTGATGTAACGCTAAAAAATATTTCCGGCAGCCTGACGCGCAACACTACCACCAACACGGACGGCGCTTATGTGATCTCCGGCCTTCCGGGCGACACGTTCGACCTGATCGTGACCGCGCAAGGTTTCCAGAAGTTCACGGCGCAGAAAGTGGTTCTGCAGGTGGCGCAAAAATCGCGCATCGACGTGCAGCTGACCGTGGGCTCGGTTACCGAAGAAGTGGAGGTAACGGGCGAAAGCGTGGCGCAGGTAGAGACCACATCTTCGGACATCACAAGCACGATTACGGGCAAGCAGATCGATAACCTGGTGCTGAACGGCCGCAACTTTACGCAACTAGTGACGCTGGCGCCGGGCGTGGTGAACCAGACCGGACAAGACGAAGGAACCGTGGGCGTTTACGGCAATGTCGCCTTCAGCATGAACGGCGGGCGGACGGAGTACAACAACTGGGAGCTGGACGGCGGCGACAACATGGATAACGGTTCCAACTCGACGTTGAACGTTTATCCGAATCCGGAAGCCATCGCGGAATTCAAGGTTCTGACTTCGAGCTACGGCGCGCAGTATGGCCGCAACGGGTCGGGCACGGTGGAAGTGGAAACGAAGTCCGGCGGCAGCACGTTCCACGGCAGCGCGTTCGAATACCTACGCAACGATTTCTTCAACGCCAACGAATATTTCAACAACGCGAATGGCATTCCGAGACCGCCCTACAAGAAACACGACTTCGGTTACACCATCGGCGGACCGGTTTATATTCCGAACCACTACAATTCGGACAAGAAGAAAACGTTCTTTTTCTTTTCGGAAGAGTGGCGCAGAGAAAAGAATCCTTCGACAATCGCGCCGCAGAACGTGCCGTCGTCAGCGGAACTGGCCGGGAATTTCAGCGATTTGTGCTCGCCGACACCCGGAGTCATTGACGCCACAAATTTCCCGGATTGCCCGATTAACCCGGCAACCAAAGCGCGCTTCCCAGGCGACACGATCACACCAACGGCCACGGGACTGGCGCTGGAAGCGCTGATACCTGCGGCGAACACCACCAACGGCGGATTTCCGGCATTCGCGCAGACCGTTTCAACCCCAACGACGTGGCGGGAAGAACTGGTTCGAATTGACCACAACATTAATGACAACTATCGCTTAACGTTCCGGTATATCCATGACTCGTGGAGCACGGTAGTTCCGAACCCTTTGTGGGGCAATGGCACATCGGATTTCCAAAACATCCAGACCAATTTCGTCGGGCCAGGCACCAGCTTTGTGGCCCGCCTGAACGCCAACATTACACCCACGCTGTTGAACGAGTTCGTGGCCAGTTACACCGCGGACCACATTTTCCTGACGGCCCTGAACAACCCGGCGTTGCCGGCGGGGTTCGCGATGGGTTCCATTTTCAACAACGGATTCGGCGGAAAGCTTCCCTCCATCAATCTTACGGGGAACGCCGCGTATGATGGCGGCGCGAACGGGGCGCTGGCGCAAGACACGGGATATTTTCCGTGGAACAACGCCAATCCGACGTATACGTACCGCGACAACGTGACCAAAATTCTGGGCAACCACACGTTGCAGTTCGGCGCGTACATGGCCTTCGCGCAGAAAAATGAAGACAACTCGCCGAACGTACAAGGGATCCTGAACTTTACCGCATCGTCTAGCTTCGGGACGGGCAATTCGCTGGCCGACATGCTGCTGGGGAACGTAGCCAGCTACAAGCAGTGGGACACTCAGGTGAAGTATTACAACCGCTACAAAATCGTCGAACCTTATTTCCAGGACGACTGGCGGGTCACCAAGAAGCTGACTTTGAATTTGGGGTTACGCGTCAGCTTGTACGGAACATACCGCGAACGCTACCGGAATGCTTACAACCTGGACTATGCGGCGTTCGATCCAGCACAAGAGCCAACGTTCGACCCGGTTGCAGCGGACGGAAGATTTCTGGCTGGAATGGGCAACCCGCTGAATGGCGTCGTACAGTGCGGCGGGCCTGGTGGGCAAGCCGCCTTACCGGGTTTCGGTAACGTAAACATCGGCGGCAGTTCCAATGCCGGCTGCCTTAAGGGGCATCTCTTCAACCCGGCTCCGCGCATCGGATTTGCCTACGATCCCAAGGGTGACGGCAAGATGGCCATTCGCGGCGGCTACGGCATCTTCTACGAACATACCAACGGTAATGAGGCCAACACGGAATCGCTGGAAGGTTCGGCTCCGCTGGTCCTGACGTCAACACAGTCCAACGTGGTTGGATATGGCAACATCGGAGGTAACGCGGCAAGCCTGCCGTTCTTCCCCCTGAACGTGGTTTCGGTACCGGACAAGGCCGTGTGGCCGTATATGCAACAGTGGAACCTAGGCATACAGAAAGAGCTGCCTTCGCATATCGTCCTTTCGGTAGCGTACGTTGGCAGCAAGGGTACACATCTGACGTTCCTAAGCGACGGCAATCAGATTGTGCCGGTATCCGCGGCGGACAATCCCTACGTGGCAGCTGGAATGCCGATTACGCCTGCCAACCCGGCAAATGACCCGAGTTACGTGGGAGATTGCGCGTCCGGAACGGTGGGTCCGGGAGGCCCGGCAATCACCGGCCAGGCGCTCATCAACCTGAACGTGGCGTGTAGCAACGTTATTGCGGACACGCAGCGCACCGCCTTCCCCGGCTATAGCGACATCACGCAACTGAGAGACAACGCCAATTCCATTTACCACTCGCTGCAAGTTCAGGCGCACCGCACGGTTGGCGATTTGACGTTAAGCGTGGCCTATACCTACAGTCACGCTATTGACGATTCCTCCGACCGGAGCGACTTTAACCTGGTCAATTCCTACGATATCGCAGCGAACCGGGCTAGTTCGAATTACGACCTGCGACATAACCTTTCCATCAGTTACGTGTATGGACTGCCGTTCTTTAAGGGCTCCGGATTCCTGCACACGGTATTGGGAGGCTGGCAGATTTCGGGAATCACCACGGCGCAGACCGGATTGCCGTTTACGGTTACCAATGCCACTACCTACGGCGATAACGCGGGCGTGGCAAATAACGTGGTTTCGAACAACGTCGGCAGCGGTTCCCGGCCGGACCTGGTAGGCGACCCGCATGCGAGCACCAGCGGCAGCGGGGATCCACTGTTGTTCTACAACCCGGCGGCATACGCGGTTCCGGTAGGTCTGACCTTCGGAAACGTGGGCAGAAACACCCTGAATTTGCCGGGGCGTTTGAACTTTGACGTCGGCGTATTCAAACGTTTTGCGATCACGGAAAGAACCGGAATCGATTTCCGTTGGGAGAATTTTAACTTCTTCAACCACACGCAGTTTAACGGGATCGACAATGGATTCGGGGATTCCACGTTCATGGACTTAAACACAACCCATTTCGCGCGCAAGATGCAGTTTGGTTTGCGCTTCTACTTCTAGAGCACATTTCACCCCCTACACCCCGCCGGGGCGGCGCAATTTTTTGCATGCGCCGCCCCGGTTTTTTGTATACTCCCTGCGGCTGTTGTAAATCGATTTCGCTAAAGAACGCGCAAGGAGAGAAGGCCCCATGAAACGTCGCGAATTCCTCGGCACGTCCGCCGCAGCGCTGCTGGCATCAGAGGTGTCCTGGGCCTTGCCCATGGACCACAAGATCAAAGCAGTGGGGCTGCAGCTGTACACGGTGCGGAACGCGATGAAGGGCGATTTCGACGGGACGGTGGCCAAGGTGGCGCAGGTCGGCTACAAGGAAGTAGAGTTCGCGGGATATTACGACCACTCGCCGAAAGACATTCGCGCACTGCTGGATAAGAACGGTCTCACTTCGCCCTCAACCCACGTGGGGTACGACATCGTGGAGAAAAAATGGGCCGAGCAGATCGAGATTTCGCACGCCATCGGCCACCAATACATCGTTTGCCCGTGGATTGACGAAAAGCAGCGCACCGCGGACGGCATGAAGCGCGCCGCGGACCTTTTCCAGAAAGCGGGCGAGGAGTCGGCCAAGGCGGGAATCCAGTTCGCATATCACAATCATACGTTCGAGTTTCAGAAGGTTGCCGGGCTGGAAGGGAAAGTCCCGTACGACCTGATCCTGGCGACGGACCCCAAGTACGTAAAGCTGGAACTGGACCTATGCTGGGCGAGCGTCGCCGGGCAAGACCCGGTGAAACTGTTTGAAGAGCACCCGGGGCGGTTCCCTCTGGTGCATGTGAAGGACATGAAGCAGTTGCCGAAGGGCGAGGAAGCGGCGACGGCCAGCCCGGATAAGGTAATGGCGAATATGACCGAGGTCGGCGGCGGCGTGATTGATTTCAAGCGGATCTTTGCGCATTCGGAGCAGGCGGGAATCAAGCACTACTTTGTGGAACACGACTTCCCGAAGGATCCGTGGGAGAGCATCAGCAAGAGTTACACGTACCTGCACAATTTGACCTTCTAAGTTTGCGATTAACCGGCGACACTCAGGTCGCCGCTGGCAAAAATCGAGGAGGAAGCATGTTCCGGAAAAACCTGCTTGCGGCTGGCTGTGTGGTGCTGTGCGGGCTCGGGTTGTTGGCATTGAGCGCGCGGCCGCAGTCGAAGGAATGGAAGCCGCTGTTTAACGGCAAAGACCTGACCGGCTGGAAGCATGTCGGGCCGGGCGGCGACACGGTGGAAGAGGGATTGATCCGGACGCATGGCGGCATGGGTTTGCTCTACTGGACCGGCGGAAAGCTGGGCGATTGCCGGATTCGAGTGGTGTACAAGATGCGCGACTTCAACGACAATTCCGGCGTGTTCATCCGCATCCCGATCGAACCTCGCGAACCGTGGATGCCGGTGCATTACGGCTATGAAGTGCAGATTGACAATCACCCGGAGACGTCCAACGAGGATGAGTATCACATCACGGGAGCGCTGTATTCGCTGACCAAGCCGCTTTCCAAGCCCGGCAAGCCGGGGCCGGAATGGAACACCATGATCATCACGCTGGACGGCCCGCACACCATCGTGGAGCTGAACGGCTCCAAGGTTACCGACTACACGGAGGGGCAACCGGTTCCGGAGCGCAAGTTTGATTTCGAACCGCAGCGAGGGCTGCGGCCAAACGAAGGTTGGATCGGATTGCAGAACCACAGCGACAACGACATCGTTTTCTTCAAGGAAGTCAGCGTGCAGTCGTTGAAGTAACAGGCGTAAGAACTGCGCCCGCCTTAGAAGACGGCCGCTACAACAACGTCGCTACAACCACAAAATCTTATTGGGGAGGCTTCATGAGGACTACTCGGCGTCAATTCCTGCAGAAAACGGCAGGCACGGCCGGAGCGCTGGCCGTATCGCGGAACATGCTGCTGGAACCAGAGCACATTCCCACGGCGCTGGAGAAGGCGGTGCCGGCGAGCGACCGCATCCGTTTTGGCATTATCGGAATCGGAATGCAGGGCTCGGGTTTGCTGGCGACGGCCATTACGCTGCCCGGAGTGGAATGCGTTGCGGCGGCAGATTTGTACGACGGGCGGCACACGCTGGCGACAGAGATCGTCGGCAAGAAGATTTATACCACACGCAAATACCACGAACTGCTGGACAACAAGGAGATTGATTGCCTTATCGCCGCCGTCCCCGACCACTGGCACAAGCAGGTGGTGGTGGATGCGTTGAATGCCGGCAAACATATTTATTGCGAGAAGCCGATGTCGCATTCGCCGGCCGACGGGATCGCAATGGTAGAAGCTTATAAGAAGACCGGACACGTGGTGCAAATCGGTTCGCAGCGCGTGAGCTCGGTGGTTTGCGCGAAAGCGAAAGAATTGCTGGCGCAGGGGATTATCGGCGACCTGAACCTGGTGGAAGGTTCTCTCGGACGCAACGATCCTTGCGGGGCGTGGGAATATCCGCCGCCGACCGATGCGAGCACCGAAACAATCGACTGGGACACCTGGCAGGGCACCGTGCCCAAGCGGGCGTTTGATGCCAAAATTTTTGCGCGCTGGCGCTGCTGGAAGGAATACGGCACGGGCCTGGCGGGCGACTTGCTGGTTCACCTGGTGAGCGGCATGAATTTCATGCTGGGTTGGAACGAGCCGCCGTCGCGCGTGATGTCCACCGGCGGGATTTTGCGCTGGCCGGACGGGCGGAACATGCCCGACGTGCAGGCTACGCTGTTTGAATACGGAAAATATCCGGTGTATTTGCGATTGAACGCGGGGTGTGAGTCGCCAGAGTATTACCGGTTCCAGGGATCCAAGGGGTACCTGGAGGTGACGGAGTTTGGCATCACCTATTCGCCGCAATCCGGAAAAGATGAGAATCCTTGCTATTACATTTCCGGATATCCGAATGCGATGCGCGAGGCCTATCTGAAACAGTGGCACGAAGAACACGATCCGGTTCCCGGCAAAGAACCGCTGGTGGAGACTTACACCTACAAAGGCAATTCGTGGGACGATGTTCGACCGCACCTGTGGAACTATTTTCAGCACGTGCGGTCGAATACGCACGTGGTGGAAGACGCGGTGTTTGGCCACAACGCCGCACTGGCGTGTCACATGGCGAATGAATCGTACTTCCGGAAAGCAGCAACCACCTGGGACGCGGCTTCCGGGACAATCAAGTCGTAGTTTTGTCAGGCGTAATCACTGGGCTGGTCGTTGCTCCTTACATCACAAGTGCCCAATTTCGGAACTGTCGTTCCGTTGAGGAGCGCGAATCGCGTTGCTAGGGTGGGTGATTGGTGCCCCCGGCATGCCTGTTGTCACCATCGAGGATGTGTCTTCAGTTTCTGCTCCGGTTCCCGCTGCAGGTCACGGCTCGGCGGAGCGACTTGGATTGCGGAAGATCCTTTTGCGGGCGCCGACCCTGGTGATTCTTGTCGCGCTGGTCCTGCGTGTTGTTCTGCTGGTGGCGAGCCACGTTGCGCAAGACCGGTTTCACGTGGATCTGTCTAATGTCGGGCAGGAGGCAGCGTGCGTTGCCGCTGCGCTGGCGTCGGGCAAGGGCTTTGCGAATCCGTTTCGCGGCTACGAGGCGCCCACCGCCTGGCTGGCGCCGGTTTTTCCGCTGTTGTGGTCGGCCGGATACCGGATATTTAATCCGGAGACCAGCCGCGGCGGACTCTACTTCATCCAGCTGGCGAATTGCGTTTTCTCCGCACTCACTTGCTGGCCGATTTTTTGGCTGGGAAAAAAATTGTATGGCGCAAAGATTGGCGGGGCTGCTGCGTGGACCTGGGCATTTCTGCCGTTGGCGATCGTTTTTCCGCTGGAGTGGACCTGGGATCAGAGCTTGTCTGCGTTGCTGCTGGCGCTGGTATTGTGCGCAACTTTTCATTTGCGCGAAGCTGCGGCGCGATCGATGGCGTGGTCCGGCTACGGGCTTTTGTGGGGATTCACGGCGCTGGTCAATCCCACGCTTTGCTTGGCACTGCCGTTTTTGGCAGCGTGGCTGGCTTATTCCAGGTGGAAAACGCAAGCCTTGCCTTCACTGAGACCGCTATTGAGGGTCGCACTGCTGTTCGTGTTGGCGATTCTGCCGTGGACGGCGCGTAATTATTTTGTGCTCGATAGCTTCGTATTCATCAAATCGAATTTTGGCCTCGAGCTGTGGCTGGGCAACAATGCGCAGGTGCCGGCCGACGACGTGTATGCGCATGAGTTGAATCCCATGGGCAACCACCAGCAATTGTTACAGCTGGCGTTTGCGGGGGAACCGGCCTACATGCGCGCCAAACAGCGCGCGGCAGTGGCGTTCATTCGCGCCAATCCGGGAACATTTCTCAAGCTAGTGTCGCGGCGCGTGTTAGATACATGGACTGCGTGGTACGACTCGCGCATTGATAAATGGATTGTTGCGCTGCGGTTGGGATGGGCGTGGGTTGCGTTTTGCGGCGCGTTCTCGCTGCTGGCCGCCGCCGGGCTTGTCGTGAGCCTGCGGAGCAAGTTTCTGGACGCGCTGCCGCTGGCCCTGTGCGCGATCCTGATTCCGATTCCCTACTACGTGACGCACAGTTCGCTGCGCTACCGGCATCCGATCGATCCGATCCTGACACTGTTCGCGGTTTATGCGGTCGTGCGGGTCTATGCGGCTGCGCGCGGCGAAACCGTGCCTGCCGGTGTGCAGCCGTCCTCTCACTGAACCGCTGCGATTTGGCTGGGTTTTCCGTTATTCGGGTAGCGGCGGACAGCCAGGCCATTCGCTTCGTGTGACGTTGCCAATGTATTGCAGGTCTTCGATCCCGATCTTGCTGGTGTAAAAACCGTCGCAAGTCATGTTGCGCAAGAAAGAAAAGAACGCCACGCCTTGATGTAGTTCCGGGGTGGCCTTGGCGTTTTTCCGGTAGGCAATCAGGTCAATCACTTCCTTGCGCTGCTCCGGGGTGCACTCCAGATAGATTTTTTCGTAGTGATCCGTGCAGTAGTGGTCCAGCCACATCAGCCCGCCGCCCAGCGCCAGTTGGAATTCCTGGTTCTCGCTGGTCAGCAGATCAATGAACTCCGGCGCGCCTGCTTCCACCGCGCCGCCGGACTTTTCGTCTTTGGGAATGATGGTGTCGCACAGCGAAGTCAACGTCTCGTATTGCTTGGCTGTGAAATATTTGGGAGCATACTTCCCTGCCGGCGCGGCTGCTTTTTCCTTGTGCACCATCTGGTGCGCTAGTTCCGCCGCCTCCGACGGGATCACTTGCAGCACCGACCCGCCTGCAGCACCCAGCGCCAAAGTCTTCAGGACGTCTCGACGAGAAATTCCCGTTGCGTTCATGCTCATCTCCTCAGACGTTGCCTTTTTTCGCTTCATCCAGTAGGTATTCCGACGCGCGCCACGACAGCGCCATGATCGTCAGCGTTGGATTCTTGTCCGGATTGGTCACCAACGGCCCGCCATCCGTCACGAAAACATTTTTGACGTCGTGCGTCTGGCAATAGCCGTTCAGCACGCTGGTCTGCGGATTCGCGCCCATCCTCGCCGTCCCCACTTCGTGAATAATTTTCCCGCCGGCTTGGATCCCGAAAGGATACGGTCCATCGATCGCCGTCCGGGTCTTGTAAGTTCCACCCATCATTTCGACGATGGACTTGAAAGTCTCCTGCATGTCCTTCGCCTGCCGAATCTCGTATTCGCTCCACCTGAAATGGAAACGTAAAACCGGAATGCCCCACTGGTCCACTTTGTCCGGGTCCAGTTCGCAATACGTATCCGGGTTAGGAATCATTTCACCACGCCCCGAGAATCCGACGCCGAGGCCGTACACTTGCCGGGCCCGCCGCTTCAGTTGCACGCCGTAACCCTCTTCGTCGTAGCACAGGTCATCGAACATCCCAACGCCCGGCAATTCGCGGCCGCCGCCGATTTCGATGTGGTACCCGCGCGGAAAATCATTCTTGCGGTCAAATTTCCACCACGGCATGTAGTAATGCATCCCGCCCACACCATCGTGGTTGTGCGGCGGCATTTTTTCCAGCGCCGGAATTTCTCCCCAGCCATCGCTCCCTACCGAGTCTGTCAGATACTTGCCGACATTTCCGGTCGAATTCCCCAGCCCGTTGGGAAACAGCGCCGACTTGGAGTTCAGCAGTAGCCGCGCCGATTCGCACGCGCTCGCCGCCACCACCACCGCCTTCGCATACACACGCTTTTCCGTCTTCGTAGCTTTATCAATATAAGCAACCGCTTCCGCTTTGCCGTCTTTCCCCACCGCGATTTCCCGCGCCATCGCGCCGGTAATCAGTGTCAGCCTTCCGGTAGCCATCGCCGGCGGCAGCAGCACCTGGCTCGAACTGAAATTCGAGGCCGTCGTGCAGCCGCGACCGCATTGCCCGCAGTAATGGCACGGCAAACGTCCGTTGTGCGCCTTGGTCAAAATCGCCAGCCGCGCCGGGATACACGTAATGTTCAGCTTGTCGCAGGCCTTCTTGATTAGAATTTCGGTGCAGCGCGGTTTGGGCGGCGGCAAAAACACCCCATCGGGCGCGCTGGGCACATTTTCTTTCGTCCCGAATACGCCGATGTAGGACTCCACCTTGTCGTAATACGGCGCCAGGTCGTCGTATGTGATCGGCCAGTCGTCGCCCAATCCGTCGCGCGTCTTCGACAGAAAATCCACCGGCGCAAACCGCAGCGCAATGCGCCCCCAATGATTCGTCCGGCCGCCGACGATTCGCGATCGAAACCACTGAAAATTCGCTCCTGGTGCGGACGTGTACGGCTCGCCTTCGATCTGCCAAGCGCCGTTCGGCGCCAGAAATTCGCCAAAGTTTTCGCTGGCGCGCCCGCCAACACCCGCGCCGCGATGCGGCAACTCATACGGCCACATCAGCATTTTGTAATCTTTTTCCGGATACACCTGCGGGCCTGCTTCCAGCATCACCACGTCCAACCCGCCTTCGGTCAGCACCTTCGCGGCCATGCCTCCGCCCGCGCCGGAGCCAATCACGCACACGTCATAAGTCTTAGGCGAACGAGTGATTTGTGCCATGCGCCGTCCTTCTGCCAAATTTTGGGAAGCGTTGTGTGGTGCAACCTGCCGCCGATGATTATAGTTCGTTCTTCTTCATTTGCGAGACGGCATAATCGCAGGCCCGCGCAGTCAGCGCCATGTAGGTCAGCGACGGGTTCACGCATGCCGCAGAAACCATGCATGCGCCGTCCGTCACAAAAAGATTCTTCACGTCGTGCGCCTGGTTGTGTTCATTCAGCACGCTGGTCTTGGGATCGCGGCCCATGCGCGCTGTGCCCATTTCGTGAATGCCCAGTCCTGGCCGCGACATGTCCTGGAACACGTTGATGTCCCGCGCCCCGGCCGCCGCCAGCATTTCGCCGGCCTGGAACGCAATGTCCTTGGACATCGTTTTTTCGTTGTCGCCCCAGTCGCAATGAATCTTCAGCGTCGGAATTCCCCACGCGTCCAGTTTGTCCTTATCCACTTCCACCCAGTTGGTGTGATACGGCAGGCATTCCCCGAAACCGCCAAACGTCATGCGCCACGGCCCGGGCTTCCGCAGCATGTGCTTGAAGTCCACACCGATGCCGGCCATGTTCGTACCGCGGCTCCAGCCCTCGCGCGTGCCTCCACCCTGATATCCGTAGCCGCGCAAAAATTCTTTCTCCTTGGTTTTCACATTGCGGAATCGCGGTACATATATCCCATTCGGGCGGTTGCCGAACGGCATCTTGTCGTCGTGCCCGGGAATCACTCCCGAAGCGCCCGCGCCCATGTGGTGGTCCATCAGGTTGTGGCCCAACTCGCCGCTGCTGTTCGCCAACCCGTTCGAAAATTCTGGCGTCGCCGAATTCAGCAGGATTCGCGTGGACTCCAGTGTCGCCGCGTTCAAAAATACGATTCGGCTCTTGAACTCCAGCGAGCTTTTGGTCTGCCCGTCAATCACGCGTATTCCGCTCACCTTGCGCGTTGCGGGATCAAAAATCAAACTGTGCACCACGCTGTACGGCCGAATGGTCAGCTTGCCGGTTTTCATCGCCGCCGGCAGCGTCGAACTCTGGCTGCTGAAATACGATCCGGTGATGCAGCCACGGTGACAAACACCGCAGTAATGGCACGCCGCGCGCCCCTTGTGCACCCGCGTCAGCACCGCCGACCGCCCGATGGTCATGATGCGATCGTCAAAATGTTTCGCAATCGCATCGCGCACGTCCTGCTCCGCGCACGTCATCTCCATGGGCGGCAGGAATTTTCCGTCCGGAAGCTGCGGCAATCCTTCCGCCTGCCCGCTGATTCCGGCAAACTCTTCGACGTAGTCGTACCACGGCTCAATGTCCTTATAACGGATAGGCCAGTCCGCAGCGATGCCATCCTTCAGGTTGGCCTCAAAATCCAGATCGCTCCAGCGATAGCTCTGCCGCCCCCAGGTGAGGGATTTGCCGCCCACCTGCCGCCCGCGGATCCACGCAAAATGTTTTCCCGGATCACTGGTGTATGGGTTCTCTTCGTCATTCACAAAAAATTTGTGCGAATATTCATCGCAAGCGTAGTAGCACTCGCGCTGGACGTATTGCGTCTTCTGCCGCGTCGGCCGTTCATCCCAGTTGCGGAACTTCAACTCCCACACCGGAACGTGCTCCACGTAATCCTGCTCCGGCTTGATGGGCCTCCCTGCTTCCAGGATCAGCGTGTTCAGCCCCTTTTCCGTCAGTTCTTTCGCCGCCCAGCCGCCGGTGATTCCCGATCCGATCACAATCGCGTCATACGTTGGTGTAGGCATTTTCTCTCCGAAAAATTATGCTTCGCCCAATCCGGCGGGCATCGGGTTGCAGCCGTGTTGCGCACCCGGAATTATTTCCATCTTTAATTCCTGCGTGAATCCGATCTCCGACGTGTAATAACCGTGGATCGTGATCCGTTTGAACACTTCCCAGAAGTCGCCCTCCAGTTGCGTATCCGGCTTGGGCACGGTATTCCCGTGGCGCGGCCGCACCGAACGGTTAGCCATCACCGCATTGTCAATCGCCCGCAACTGCACCAACTGCTGCTCCGCACTGGCATCCGCGAAATTCTTTCCATACAGAGACTGGCTCTGCTTGTCGATCCCCGCCAGCCCGTCCAAAAAGTTCTTGCGCTCTTCCGGCAACGCCCACTCCGTCAGGATTACGTCAATAAACTCATTCACCCGAGCGCCCTTGGCTCCTGGCGTATCCGTGGCCGGGATGATCTGGTCAATCATCGCCACCACCGTGTCGTTCCAGTGGCCGGTCAGCGTCCGCATCGTGTATCCCGGCGGCGGCTGCGCCTGCCGGAACATCGCGAACACTTCCGGAGTAAATGCTGGTAAGACCGCGCCTGCAAACATCACGCGCAGCGCCTCACGCCTTTGCATGGACCCTCCTGAAAAAACTCTTCCTCAAAATCCTATTCGCTCAAAATCTCGCTGCGCACATTCTTCAATACATACAGCGCGCGCTCCACACCCACTTCGCCCGGCAGGATCGGATCCTCATTCTCAATCGAGAGAATTCCTTCGTACCCGATGTCCATGTACGCCTGAACCACCGACTTCCACAGCGTCGCGCTGTGCCCGTAGCCCACTGCCCGGAACGTATCGGAAGCCTCCGGCAGCTCCTCTTTTTCCGACGCAAAGTTCAACACCCCGTACTTCGCGCAATTCTCCGGAAAAATCACGGTATCCTTCATATGCGCGTGGAAAATCGCGCCCTGCTTGCCCAAGAAGTGGATGACTTCCACCGGGTCGCAGCCCTGCCAGAACAGGTGGCTCAAGTCGCAGTTCGCCCCGATCTCTTCCCCCACCGCTTCGCGCAGCTTCAGCAGCGTCCGCGGGTTGTACACCACAAAATTCGGATGCATCTCAAACGCCAGCCGCTTGATCCCGTGCGACCGCGCATACGACGCCGCTTCTTTCCAGTACGGAATCACTTTCTCTTTCCATTGCCACTGCAGCATCTCGTGATACTCCGGCGGCCAGTTGTAGGTAATCCAGTTCGGCTGCGTATCCGTCGGCGTTCCACCGGGACATCCCGAAAATCCCACAATCACTTTGATGTCCAGCATCTCCGCCAGCAGCACCGTCTTGCGGAAGGTCTCCGCATCTTTCTTGGCGTGCTGCGCGTTCGGGTGCACCGGATTTCCGTGGCAGCTCAGCGTCGCCACCCGCACGCCTTTGTCGTCAAACTTTTTCTGCCACGCCCGGGCTTTGTTCTTGTCCGCGATCAGATCATCCAGCGCGCAGTGCTTGTTATCCGGATAGCCCCCCGTCCCGATCTCCATCGCCTCCAGGCCCAGCGCGCTCACTTTCTCCAGCATCTCGTCCAGCGACAAATGTTCGTAAACCGGATCAAACACTCCAATCGGAATTTTCTTCTTCGCGCCCGCCGGAACGCGTCGAGCCGCAATCCCACCAGTTTCCGTCTTGGGGGCGGCTTCTGAAACACTCACCCAGGTGGTCGCCGTGGGGATCGCGGCGGCTAGCAGTCCGCTGCCGGTTTTCGAGAGGAAGTCACGACGATTGACCGCGTTCTTCTTAGAACGGGTATTCATTCACTGCACCCCGTGGGGTTACAAGGTTAGCGTTACAAGCGATGGAATTATACGCCTCTTCGCCCGTGGAGCAAGCGCTGAAATGCCAGTAGAAAATCCTTTTAGTAGCTTTCTAATGGTTTGCCGCGGCCGCCCCGCAACCGCCCTAGGCGGTCTTTGGCTTCAGCTCGCCCAGCGGCGGTATGGAGGAAGGCTTGGTCAGCGCCAGCTCCGGCTGTTCCTGGTTTCGCGACAGCGCCTGGTGCAGCATCTCCATCGCCTGCCCGGTGTTCGCCGGGGCAAAAACCGTGGCCGCCAGCACTCCGCTGCGCACCCAAGCCTGCCCCGTTTTCGGCAAGCCGTCGCATCCGGTAAACGGCAGCTTTAACCAGCGGTCGCGCTCCAACGGGTTGGCGATCTCCTGGAATGCTTTGCGCGCCCCGACCGCCATCGAATCATCTTGCGCCGCTACCAGGTCAATCGTCGCTTTTTTCGACGTGGAAAGTTGCAGCCACGACCGCACTGCCCGCGCCGCACTCTCTTCCGTCCACTGCCCCTTCAGCGTCGTCACCTGCACGCTGGCCGGCTTGGTCGAAAGCATGCCCGTGGTGCGTTCCTTCGCCGCCGAATTTTCCGTCGGGCCCTGGATGTACAGCACGTTGCCGCCGCGCGGCAGCAGCGCGGCGAATTGCCTTCCCTGAATTCGCCCGATCTCCGCGTGGTCGTTACTTACGCCAAAAATTGGCACCTTGAACTGCCGCCGCAAATCCGAAATGTAATTGGCCTCGCGATTCAGCACTACCCATCCCACGTTCGCAGCGGCCGCCGCGCGCGCTACTTGTGGCAGGGCCGTCGCTCCTACCGGCTCAAACACAATCGCATCCGGCCTCATTTGCGGAACCGCCTGCACCGCATTCAGCAGTTGCGTGCTCTGCGTCACCGAATCGTTGTCCGAGTACAGGATCTGCGCGTCCACACCCAGCCGCCGCGACGTCTCCTCGGCGGACTTCGCCTGCTCGATCTGGTAATCGTTATCGTTGTTCGTCAGAGAGATCAGGAAACGCAGTTTTTTCATGGAGGAACAGCCCCGCACGCGACACCCCTACAGTAAGCCCAATACCCTGCTTCCGCCCACGAGAAATCACGCTGCGGTTGCCTGATACTAAAGACGTGGACGAACCGGCACGGTAAGATATCCGCAAGGCATAAAGACCCGGGAAATGCGTGACGCCAAACCAGCTACGAACTCCGAAAACGAAGCTCGTCGAAAACTGCGAGCGGCGCGCCGCATCGTCATCAAGCTCGGCACCAGTACCGTGACGGACGCCCAGGGCGGCGTCTGCGCCGACCGCGTCGATCCGGTCATCCGTGCTATCTCCGCCTTGATGGCGGAGGGCCGCCAAGTCGTCCTCGTCTCCTCCGGCGCCGTCGGTCTTGGCAGAAGCCTCCTTGGCTTGCATCCTTCCCGCCTCAAAGATATGGCCGTCAGGCAGGCTTGCGCCGCCGCGGGACAAAGCCTGCTCATGGAATCCTACAAACGCCGCTTCGATGCCCTCGGCCGCAAGGTCGCTCAGGTGCTCCTCACCGAAGAGGACTTCAGCAACTGGAATCGCTACTCGAACCTTCGTCGCACCATGGAAAAACTCTTGGGATTTGCCGTGCTCCCCATCGTGAACGAAAACGATACGGTTTCCACCGCCGAACTCGAGAGCCTGGGCCGCCAGGCCGCCTTCAGCGATAACGACCGTCTTGCTGCGCTGGTCATGAGTGGTCTGGAAGCCGATGCGCTTGTTCTGGTCACCAACGTCGCCGGCTTCTTGTCCAAAAAGTCCGGCGCGAAACAACCCGAACTGGTGCCCTTTGTCGAGCGCGTCACACCCGACATCAGAGCTGCAGCCGCTGGGCCTTCGCAAAACGGCCGCGGCGGCATGACCACTAAGATCGAGGCCGCCGAAATCGCCATGAACTGCGGCGGCGTCGCGGCAATCGTCAATGGCGCCGTTTCGAGCAGCCTGGAACACGCCCTGGCCGGCGAGCGCGAAGGTACAGTGTTCGCTCCCGCCACCCGGATGCGCGGCAAGCGCCGCTGGTTGGCCTATGCCGCCGGTGTGCGTGGCCGCGTCGTTGTGGACGCCGGCGCCCAGCGTGCCATCACCGCCGGCAAAGCCAGTCTGCTCAATTCCGGCGTGGTCCGCGTCGAGCGCGAATTTGCCCTGATGGATGTGGTGAGCATTCATGATCTGCAAGGCCGCGAATTTGCTCGCGGCATCGCCGCCTGCGCCAGCGAAGAACGCAACCACGTCAACGGTGGACAGAAAGCGGCGCGCGTCATTTTTTCGCGCGAGAATATTTTGGTGCTCGAGCCGCCGCAGAATGAATTAGCCGCCGAGGACAGGCCATGAGCAGCTTGCACGAACATGCGCGGACGCCAGGCGCGGGGAGCGCCGCCAGGTTGGCGCGCGCTGCGTCGCGCAAGCTCGCGTCGCTTTCCGAGGAGCAGCGTAATCAGGCTTTGCAAGTCGCTGCCGAGCGCCTTGAGGAAAATGAAGGGCAAATCGTCGCGGCTAATGCCGAGGACGTTCACGCCGCCGAGCGCCTGGCGCACGAGGGAAAGCTGTCTGCGGCTATGCTTGCCCGCCTGCGTGTCTCCGAAAAAACCGTCGCCGACATGGCGGAAAAAGTTCGTAGCGTGGTACGCCTGCCCGATCCGCTCGGCCGCAAACTCAGCGCCATGGAGTTGGACCAGGGGCTGGTGCTGACCAAAGAAACCTGCCCGCTCGGCGTCGTAGCCATCGTTTTCGAATCGCGTCCGGACGTTATCCCGCAAGTCGCTTCGCTGGCGCTGAAATCCGGCAATGCCATTCTGCTCAAGGGCGGCAGCGAAGCCACGCACTCCAACGAAATACTAATGTCCCTCTGGAATCAGGCGCTGGCCGATAGCGGCATTCCGCAGGGCGCCGCGCAATTGCTCCATTCCCGCGCGGATGTAATGGAGCTGCTGAATCTCGATCGCGACGTGGACCTGTTGATCCCGCGTGGCGGCAGGGATTTCGTCGCAAGTATTTCACGTCAGAGCCGCATCCCGGTGCTCGGCCATGGCGAAGGAATTTGCCACGTGTATGTTCACGGCGCCGCCGATTTGCAGAAGGCCGAGCGCATCGTGCTGGACGCAAAAATAGAGTATCCGGCCGCTTGCAACGCCATCGAAACGTTGCTGGTGGACGATTCCATCTGCGCCGCCTTCCTGCCATCCATGGTTGCCAAGCTCCGCGCCGCCGGGGTCGAAGTTCGCGGCTGCGAACGCACCAGAGCCGCGGCTTCCCCAGACCAGGTCCTCCCTGCCTCCGAAGCCGACTGGGCCACCGAATACGGCGACCTCATCCTGTCGGTAAGAGTCGTGGACGGCCTGGACCTGGCCATCGCCCACATTCACCAGTTCGGCAGCAGCCACACCGAAGCCATCGTCACCGAAGACCCCGCAGCCGCCGAGCGCTTTCTCAAAGAAGTGGACGCCGCAGGCGTCTTCCACAACGCTTCCACACGCTTCGCCGACGGCTACCGCTACGGCCTGGGCGCAGAAGTCGGCATCAGCAACGGCAAGCTCCACGCTCGTGGCCCCATGGGCCTGGAAGGCCTCACCACTTACAAGTACCAGATCCGCGGCTCCGGCCAGGCCGTCGCCGACTTCAAATCCGGCAAGAAATTCACTCATCGGCCGCTGTGAAACACCCTGGCCCAAGCCGCCTCCCGGGCCCTCCCGTTGCCGCCCCGTTCTGGCAAAATCGGAATTCGCGGAACTCCCAATTCCGGTATATACTTCCCCGACTTGGACGGTGACACCGGCGTATGGCTTCGGATAAAGTCTGGATTCCAGTTTGCTGTGGCAGGGTAATGCGCTTTAACCGCTTCTTAAAAGCGGACGGCGAGGCATTCGGCTCCATGGTCTGTACCATTTGCAATAAGAATATTATTCTGGAGCAGGAAGTCATGCCCGCCGACGACGCTTATGGCGAAGGAACCCGCATGCTTACGGTGGTGGGAACACCGAAACCGCCCAAGACCGATCGACGCAGTGCCACCGACGACCTGACAGGGACGGGTTCTGGGTCGGACGACCAGACACTTTAGGTTTGGCTTTTTGAGAGTGCACCCAGGCGATGATCGGCCAGACCATCTCGCACTATCGAATTATTGAAAAGCTCGGCGCTGGCGGCATGGGTGTGGTTTACAAGGCCCACGACACGCGGCTGGAACGCCCCGTCGCGCTGAAGTTCCTTCCCGACGATCTGACCCACAACCCGCAAGCTCTCGAACGCTTCCGCCGCGAAGCGCTGGCCACCTCCGCCCTCAATCACGCCAACATTTGCATCGTGCATGACATCGGCGAGCAGGACGGCCGCCCCTTTCTGGCCATGGAGTTCGTGGACGGCGTCACGCTGCGCCAGCACATCAACGGACACCCCCTCCCCATCGAAGAAACCCTCAACCTGGGCATTCAGATCGCTGACGCTCTCGACGCCGCGCACAGCCAGGGCATCATTCACCGCGACATCAAGCCGGGAAACATCTTCGTCACCAAGCGCGGCCAGGCCAAGGTTCTCGATTTCGGCTTGGCCAAGCTGGTTCGCGGTGCCGCCCGTGACGCCACCGAAGTCTCCCACGGCTCCATGGAAGAGCCGCTTTCCATCGTCGGCATCATCAGCGGCACTCCTTCTTACATGTCGCCCGAACAGATTCGCGGCGACGACCTCGACCCACGCGCCGACGTCTTTTCCCTCGGTCTGCTGCTCTACGAAATGGCCACCGGTAAGAAAGCCTTTACGGGCGCCACCGGCGGCGTAATCATCGAGGCCATTCTCAGCCGCTCGCCGGCCCCCGTGCGTAGCCTTAACCCCGAAATTTCTCCCGAGCTCGAAGCCATCATTAATAAGGCCATCGAGAAGGACAAAGCCAAGCGCTACCAGAGCGCCGCCGAAATCCGCGCCGACTTGCAGGTGCTCCGCCGCGGCTTTGAATCCGGCCACACCGCCACACAATTATTGGCTACTGCCGGCCTTCAGCAGCTTTCCTGGGCCAAGCGCAACAAGTGGGCCATCCCCGCCATCACCGGAGCCTCTGTCTTGGCGGTCGCCCTGGGCGGCTGGCTTTACTACACCAAAAAAGCTCACGCCCTCAGCGAATCCGACACCATCGTACTCGCCGACTTTACCAACAAGACCGGCGACGCCGTTTTCGACGATACCCTCCGCCAGGGCCTCACGGTTCAACTCGAACAGTCCCCGTTCCTCAGCCTGATTTCTGATCAGCGCATGCGGCAGACGCTGCAGCTGATGGGCAAACCGGAAAACGAGAAGCTCACTCCTGAAGTGGCTCGCGACGTCTGCCAGCGCCTGGGCAGCAAAGCCTATCTCACCGGTACCATTTCTAACCTGGGCAGCCAATATGTGATCGGCTTGAGCGCCGTTAACTGCCAGACCGGCGAACCGCTCACCCAGGAGCAAGTCACCGCCGACAGCAAAGAGCACGTCCTGGGCGCCCTGGGAACCGCGTCGGCCAAACTCCGCGAACGTCTTGGCGAATCCCTCAAGACTGTCAATAATCTCTCCACTCCCATCGAACAGGCCACTACGCCTTCGCTCGACGCCCTGCAGGCGTTTTCCCTGGGACGCAACGCCATGAGCGTGCGTGCCGACTACATGGCTGCCATTCCGCTCTTTCAGCGCGCCATCAAGCTCGACCCCAATCTGGCCATGGCCTACGCCGGACTCGGTACCACCTATCACAACCTGGGCGAGAAAGAGCTGGCATCCATTAACACCAGCCGCGCGTACGAACTCCGCGCCCGAGTGAGCGAGCGCGAGCGGTTTTATATCGAGTCGCATTACTACGACTTTGTAACCGGCGACCTGGAAAAAACCCGCCAGGTCTATGAAACCTGGATTCAGATGTACCCTCGCGAGAACGTCGCCCCACTGAACTTGGGCGTGGTTTATCAGGATCTCGGTCAATATGAAAAGGCGGCCGCCGAATTCAAACAGGCGCTCCGGCTCAGCCCCAACGATGTGTTGGCTTACGGCAACCTGGTGGGAATCTACGTCAACCTCAACCGCCCGGAGGAGGCGCAGAAACTCGCGGCGGAGGCTCTGGCCAAGAAACTCGATTCGACTGACCTTCGCGTTGGCATGTACCAGCTGGCTTTTCTGAAAAGTGACGATGCGGGAATGGCTCAGCAGGTAGCTTGGGCCAGCGAGCATCCCGATGATCAGAATCTGATGTTGTACTACGACTCCGACACCGCCGCCTATTACGGCCAGTTGGCGAAAGCTCGCGAACTCACTCGGCTGGCGGTCAGTTCGGCCGAGGTTGCCGGGCGCAAGGAACGCGCCGCCGGTTGCGAAGGCGACGCTGCATTGCGCGAGGCCCTGTTCGGAGACGGTGCGGAAGCCAAACGCTATGCGAATACCGCGCTTAGTCATTCCAATGCGCTTGATGTGCAATTCGTTTCCGCTCTGGCCCTGGCCC
>Ga0209579_10000903_pt1 | contig 26213 bp, 20 predicted proteins | sample Coa_R1_2_FD_187152 | JGI IMG/M metagenome (GOLD analysis project Ga0209579, IMG submission 187152) | Surface soil microbial communities from Centralia Pennsylvania, which are recovering from an underground coalmine fire - Coalmine... | ecosystem: Environmental > Terrestrial > Soil >... | reverse complement strand
CGCCTCGCCCAAGCGCTTGTCGAAGACGCCATAGAGCCGACGGGTTTCCTTTGAGTAGCGTTCGAGCCCGTAGCGCCGGTCGGCTTCGTCCTTGACCTGCAGGAAATGGTGCACCTGGCCGGGCATCGGGCCGAACCCGCCCATCTGCCACATCAGCCATTCGAGCACCGGCACCTGGCGGCGCAGATCGCCCTTCGGCCAGAACTTGCCGGACTTCTCGCCGAGATAGATCAGGATCGCGCCCGATTCGAAGATGCTGATCGGCGCACCGCCCGGCCCGTCATTGTCGACGATCGCCGGGATGCGGTTGTTCGGGCTGATCTTGAGAAACTCGGGCTTGAACTGCTCGTCCTTGCCGATGTTCACGGGCTTCACCGTATAGGGCAGCCCCATCTCCTCGAGCGCGACCGAAATCTTCCGGCCGTTCGGCGTGTTCCAGGTCCATAGTTCGATGCTCATCGGCGGGGAACTCCTCTGCGCGGGGGCGACTTGGCGCGCAGCATTACCGCGATGTCCCTGCCTCGCAAGCCGCAATCGGCGCGGGTGGCGGAGCGCTCGGCCATCGCCTAGCATCGCCCCGGCGCAATCCCGAACAGAGGAGGCAGCGATGGCCGCCGACCCCAACCATGTGATCCTGACCGGCGAAAATCCGTTCATCCGCTTGAGCTCCAGCGATGGCGGGCTGCAGACCACCAACGCCAGCTATTGGCGCATCATCACCTGCCCGGCCGGTCCCGGGCACGTGCTCTATCTGAAGAGCGAGCTGACCGACGACAGCTGGCGGATCTATTCCGACAACATCGCGATGGCGCGCTGGCTGCAGACGACGGTGCAGGGCATGCTCAACGCCGAGACCGCCGATTTGTCGATCCCGGTGATCGACGCCGAATTCTCCAAGGATGGCGACCCGCGCTATTTCTGGACCGAGAATTTGGTGACCCACGACGAGGCGATCAGCCTGACGTGGTACTCGATCGGCGACCCGCTGTTGATCCACACCAACCCCGGCGAGGGCGGCCGCAAATACGGCGTGTGCACCTTGTTGATCCCGGCGTTGGGCGCCCGTTTGACGCGCAACGGCATCGAAGCCGCCGGCAAGGCGTGGCCGCTGCAGCGCGAAGGGCGCCCCTTCAGCACCTGCGCGCTGGCCTTCTCCGAGAGCTGGACCGAACCCCGCTGACGCCACCCCCAGCGCCGCGCTGGCGCCGCTAGGCGACCTCGCGGGCGAGGCGCGACAGGTGGTGGGCGGTGTCGCCGAAGGTGTGCTCGATCACCATGACGCGGCGGAAATAGTGGCCGACCGCGTATTCCTCGGTCATGCCGATGCCGCCGTGCAGCTGCACCGCGTTCTGCGACACGAAGCGCGCCGCCTGGCCGACCCCGACCTTGACGGTCGCGAGGTTGCGGGCGCGTTCCTCGGCGTCGGGTTCCTCGACCATCATCGCCGCCAGCAGCGCCAGGCTGCGGCCCTGCTCCAAAGCGACGAACATCTCGGTGGCGCGGTGCTGCAAGGCCTGGTTGTCGCCGATCGGCCGGCCGAATTGCTGGCGGGTTTTCAGGTACTCGAGGGTCAACGCCTGCATCGCTTCCATCGCGCCGACCGCTTCGGCGGCGGTTGCGGCGATGCCGGCCTCGACCACCCGCTCGACGACCGCAAATCCTCCGCCGGCCTCGCCGAGCAGCGCGTCCGCGCCCAGTTCGACGCCGCTCAGCGCGATCTCGGCGGCGCGCATCCCGTCGCGCATCGCATAGGCCCGCCGGGCGATGCCGTTTGCGTTCGCATCGACCAGAAACAGCGAGATGCCGCCGCGGTCGTTGCGCTCGCCAGCGGTGCGGGCGCTGACGATCAGCATGTCGGCGCCGTCGCCATGCGCGACGACGCTTTTAGCGCCGTCGAGCAGCCAGCCGCCGGCTTTCGGGGTCGCGGTCGTCAGCACGTCGGAGAGGTCGTAGCGCGCCTGCCGCTCGCCATGCGCGAAGGCGAGCCGCAGGGTGCCCGCGGCGATCTGCGGCACCAGCGCTGCCTGCTGCGCCGCGTTGCCGGCGAGGCGCAGCGCTGTTCCGGCCAGCACGACCGTCGCCAGATAAGGCTCCAGCACCAGCGCCCGGCCGAACGCTTCCATCACCAGCATTACGTCGATCGGCCCGCCGCCAAAGCCGCCGTGTTCTTCGGCGAACGGCAGGCCGAGGAGGCCGAGTTCGGCATAGCGCGCCCACATCTCCGCGCTCCAGCCGGCGGGCTCGGCGAGATGGCCGCGGCGCTTCTCGAAGCTGTAATGGTCGGCGACCAGCCGCTCGACGCTGTCGCGTAAGAGGCGTTGTTCCTCGGTAAAATCAAAGTCCACGACGAAAGTCCCCTGCAGGACGTCATTCCCGCGCAAGCGGGAATCCAGGCGCGGTACTCCGTCGCATGCCCTGGACCCCCGCTTTCGCGGGGGTGACGAATTGTTGTTTACAGGCCGAGCACGGCCTTCGAAACGATGTTTTTCATGATCTCGTTGGTGCCGCCGTAGATCGAGGCGGCGCGCAGGAAGAGGTAGCTGCGGGTCGCTTCGGTCGCCCACACCGGCCCGACTTCCGGCTCGTTGCTGAGTGCCTCCAATTCGTCGGCCCAATCGGGCATCGCCAAGGGGCCGCCGACATCCATCGCCAATTCGGTCGTCGCCTGCAGGAGTTCAGTGCCCTTGAGCTTCAGCACCGCGGTCAGCGGGTCCTGTTTGCTTTCGCCGGCCTTCTGCGCCGAGAGGACGCGCAACTGGGTGATCTCGAGCGATTTCAGATCGGTTTCGAGCTGGGCGATGCGGCGGCGGAACTCGGGGTCCTCGATCAAGGGCCTGCCGTCGGCCCGCATCTCGTGCGCCTCGCGCTTGGCGAAGTTGATGCGCTCCTTCGATTTCCCGATGCGGGCGATGCCGGAGCGCTCGTTGCCGAGCAGGAATTTGGCGACGTCCCAGCCCTTGTTCTCGTCGTGGATGCGCATCGCGACCGGCACCCGCACGTCGTCGAAGAACACTTCGTTCAGGTGGTGAGTCCCGTCGATCGAGATGATCGGGCGGATCGTGATGCCCGGCGTTTGCATGTCGATCAACAGAAAGCTGATGCCCTGCTGCTTCTTAGCGGCGTGCGGGTCGGTGCGCACCAGGCAGAAACACCAATCGGCCTCGTGCGCGGTCGAGGTCCAGATTTTCTGGCCGTTGACGATGTAATCCTCGCCCTCGCGCCGCGCCGCGGTCTTCAACGCAGCGAGGTCGGAGCCGGCGCCGGGCTCGGAAAAGCCCTGGCACCACCAATCGTCGAGGTTGGCGGCGCGCGGCAGGAAACGGCTCTTCTGCGCGTCGCTGCCGAACTGGATCAACACCGGCCCGAGCATCGTGATGTTGAACGGGTTGACCTCGGGCGCCGGCGCGGTCTGGATTTCTTCGAGGAAGATCATCCGCTGCACCGCGCTCCAGCCCGGCCCGCCCCATTCCCGGGGCCAGCTGTAGGCGGCCCAGCCCTGCTTGTTGAGGATGCGCTGCCAGCGGACGAGATCGGGCTTTTCGGTCGGGCGACCTTGGCGCATGCGCTCGCCGATATCCTCCGGCAGGTGGTCGCGGATGAAGCCGCGCACCTCGTCGCGGAACTTGAGTTCGTCCGGCGTGAAGCGCAGGTCCATGCTAATTCTCCGTCTCTGGCCGGCGTTTCTTTAGCACGCAGCGGCGCGGATCGCCCATATCAAACCCTGAACGCCGTGCGCCTTTTCGCTTGTCTCGCGCGGCGCGGCGGCGCGATGCTTGGCTCGGGACGCGGCGTAACCGGTAGCGAGCAGGTGCGATGGCGGATGAGGAGAACCTAAGCGTGGTCTTTCGCGTGCGGGTCGGCAAGGACGCCTACACCTGCAAAGGCCACCTCGTGCGCGAGGGCGGCATCGTCTACGCGGTCGCCGACGAGATGCCGGACGATTGCCCGTATTTGCCTGACCGGGTGCGGCTCGAGGAAAGCGACCTCGAATTGAAGCATGACGACGCCAATGGCGATTACTATCAGTATCACGGCTTCATCTTCATTTATTGAGGCGCGGCGTCCTGTTCGCCGGGGCTGTCGCGGCCGCGCGGCGATTGCTAGGATGCGGGCGCGGGACGCAGGGAGGGCGGAATGGCAAGGCAATACAGGCTGATGTCGGCGGACGGGCACCTTGAAGTGCCGCCCGAGCGCTGGACCCACCGGGTGCCGCAGAAATACCGCGACCGCGCGCCGCATACGGTCCATCTGCCGGACGGCGGCGACGCCTTGATGATCGAAGGGCAGCCGCTGCTCGAAGCCAATTTCCTCGATCTGCGCGCCGGCCGCGCCGCCGGCACCTGGCAGCCCTTCGGCCTCAAGGTCGCCGACGCCGCCGGCACCGGCGGCCCCGAACAGCGCGTCAAGGAGCAGGACCAGGACGGCATGGACGCCGAAGTTCTGTTCGCCGCGATGGTCGCGGGCCCCGTCTTCTGGCGCAACATCGCGCATGACGAGGTCTATAAGGCGGTGATCCGCGGCTACAACGACTGGCTGGGCGAGGAATACTGCGCCGTCGCGCCCGACCGCCTGATCGGCATGGGGGTCATCCCGATCAGCAATGTTGACGATGCAATCGCCGAGATGAAGCACTGCAAAAAGCTCGGGCTGAAGGGCATCCTGCTCGGCGGCCTGCCGAGCGGCAAAGGCTATCCGACGCCGGAAGACGACAAGTTCTGGGCCGCCGCGATCGACCTCGACATGCCGGTCACCGTACACGTTCAGCTCTACCGCACCGGGGCGCGCGCCAACCAGCCGACGATGCGATATCCGAAGGAGGACCCCGAGGTCATGGCGCGGTTGCGCCGCCCGTTCCTCGAATGGCTGGTCAATTTCGGTTTGCCGCCGTCGGTCGGGATGGCGCAATTGGTATTGTCCGGCGTCTTCGAGCGCTTCCCGAAATTGAAGGTGTTCTTCGCCGAGACGCGATTGGGGTGGGTCCCGTTCTGGCTCGAGCACATGGACCTCTGGTACAAGCGCCACCTCGGCTGGGCCGAGGAGATGCTCGGCTTCAAGCCGCTGAAAGAACTGCCGGCGACCTACGTGCGCGAGAACATCTATTTCACCGTGCAGTACGAGCGGGTCGCGGTCGAGATGCGCCACCATGTCGGGGTCGACCACATCATGTTCGCCACCGATTTCCCGCATATCGAGAACGAGTGGCCGAATTCGCGGCCGATCATCGACGAGATTTACGAAAACGTCCCGGCCGACGAGAAGCACAAGATGTGGGCCGGCAACGCGGTCAAGTACTTCAAGCTCGACGCGGCGTAGCAAGCGGCGTAGCAGGGAGCGTGCAGCGCCGAACGGCGCTGTCGGATCAGTCTTCGGCGGCGGCGGCGAACGTCGCCTCTGGCGCGCCCTCGACCGCGATGGTCTGTTCCTCCGCCGGCTCGCCGCCCGCTGTCACTGCGGTCTCGACCCGGTTGCGACCGTTTGCTTTCGCGCGATAGAGCGCCTCGTCGGCCACCCGCAGCACCGTCTCGGGAGTGTCGCCGGCTTCGGGGAAGGCCGCCACGCCGATCGATATCGTGATGCTCGGCAGGTCCTTGTTCCGGTAGCGGACGATCAGCGCCGCGACCTGGCCGCGCAAATGCTCGGCGCGCCGCGCCGCCGCCTCGAGGTTCGCGCCGGGCAGAATGACGACGAACTCTTCGCCGCCGAACCGACAGGGCACGTCTTCGGTGCGGAAAAGGGTCGCCAGGCAGCCGCCGACCGCCCGCAGCACGACATCGCCGGCGTCGTGGCCATGGCTGTCGTTGTATGTCTTGAAGTGATCGATATCGATCGACAGCACGCCGACGCTTTGCTGTGTCCTGGCCGCCCGCGCAAATTCGCGGCGGCAGGTCTCCAACAGATAGCGCCGGTTGAACATCCCGGTCAGCGGATCGCGGATCGACTGATCGCGCAACTGGTCGCGCAGCTTGATGTTGGCGATCGCCAGGCTGATCTGCTCGGCGCAGACAATGCCCAGTCGGCGCTGCTCGGCGATCTCGCCGGGCCCGAGCGTCCGGCTCGTCGCCTCGTCCTCGGGCTGGAATTCGAAATGCAGCAGTCCGATGGTTTCGCCATGGGCGAGGATCGGGATGCAGCAATATGGCCGGGGGTCGCTCGCTCCGACATGGGCGCAGGGAAAGTCGAATTCGCTGTCGCCAAACGTGTAGGTCCGGCCGCGGCGCAGCCCCCAACAATCGTCGGGGCGCATCGCCGGCATCATCCTGGCGCCGTTCCACACCTTCGCGCACTCCAAAATATCACGCGAATTGGCGTAGACGAAAAGGCTTCCGGCGCTCGTCGCTAGCACTCTGCCAAGAAACGTGCTCATAATATTATAGAGTTCGCTGAGGGAATTGCAGGACTGCAGCCAATCGTTGAGTGACGAAAGCAAATTTGTCTCGCGGTTGAGCCGCTGCCGGTCGATAAGCTCGCTGCGGAATACCTCGACCGCGCGAGCCATATCGGCAATTTCGGTGGCGTGCTGCGGCGGATCGTTTGGGCTGACGAGATTTCCCTCGGCGAGCCGCAGCATCTGGTCTTTCAGGGTGAGCAGCGGCGCCAGCAGGGCTTTGCGGACGAACACGACGCCGCCACCCAAGACGATAATCGCGATGGCGGCGAGGGCGCCGGTGACGACCGTGAAATTCCAGTCGTCGGTTTCGTCGTCGGCCCGCGCCCGCAGGGCTTCCTGTTGATAGGCGAGGGCGAGGCGCGCGAGGCTCCGGTCGAGCGCCGTCTGCAAATCGCGATTGGCAGCGTTGTCCCCGAACGTGCGCGCTGCGGTCGGACCATCCTCACGCGCCAGCCGGACCAGTTCGCCGCCGAAAAGGTCGAACTGGTTGATGCGCCGCCAGAGTTCCGCGGCGTCCAGCCGCTGCGAAGCCGCGGCTTCGGCCTTCCCGTCCTGCGCCGCCTCGTGCAGCGCGGCCAAGTCGGCGGTAAGGTTCTGCGCGAATTTTTCGGCGGCGTTCCGATCGGCGGACATGTAGATGCCGCGCGACTCCATGACGACGGCGTTGACGAGCCCGCTGGTGCGCTCGAGGCGGATCAAACTGCGCGTCGCGCGATCGAGCGCCGTGTTGTCCTGCGTCGAGCGTTGCAGCGCGATCACGTCGACGCTGGCGCCACAGATCGGCAGCACGGCGAGGAGCCCGATCAGCGCGTAGAAGCGTGCCTTGAGGCTATAGCCGCCTCGGGACGCGGCTGCTCGCGGTGCCATCATCGTCGGCCTATTTGACACTGGGCTCATGCCTGTTCGTTCGGGATGCAATTTTCGAAGCGAATAACAACCTGGGCGGGCAACAACTCCGCGGCGGCCGCCGAAATGGGTCAACGGGCCTCGGGTCCCTGTCGAAAATTCTTTGCCATGGTCGGCTAAAAGCCGGACGATGCCGGCAGGCCGGCATCGCTGGTTCAACTTGGCGGCGGAGGGAGGAAGGCGGGATGGATCCGATTGTCGGCAGCGGCAAATATACCTACCGGGTCAACGAAGAATGGCAGCAGCCGCCGGAATGGCTCGACGTCAAGGCGTGCGCGGTCTCGGTCGACTCGCAGGACCGGGTCTACTGCTTCAATCGCAACGACGCGCATCCGATCGTGATTTTCGACCGCGACGGCAAGTTTTTGTCGTCGTGGGGCGCCGGGCTCTTCAAGTTTCCGCACGCGATCCGCGTCGTCCAGGAGAATGGCGAGGACCGCGTCTGGCTGTGCGACGAGCACCACAACCAGTTCTACAAATTCACCACCGACGGCAAGCTGTTGCAGACGATCGGCGAGAAGGGCAAGCGCTCCGAGACCGGCGTGCCGGAGGATCAGTGGAGTTCGGCCGCCTACAAACAGGTCACCCACGGCGGCGGCCCGTTCAACCTGCCGACCGACATCGCGTTTGCCCCGGACGGCTCGATGTTCATCACCGACGGCTACGGCAACGCCCGCGTCCACAAATTCTCAAAGGACGCGCAATACCAGTTCTCGTGGGGCGAGCCGGGCACCGCGCCGGGCCAGTTCAACCTGCCGCATGGCGTGTGGATCGACAGCCGCGGCCGCGTCCTGGTCGCCGACCGCGAGAACGACCGGGTGCAGGTCTTCGACCAGCAGGGCAAGCTGCTGAATGTGTGGCCGACCAAGCTGGTCGGGGTGGCGTTTTTCTATGTAGACGACGACGACACGGTCTATGTGCCCGAGCACAATGCCGGCATGGTCAGCATCCTCAACCTCGACGGCGAGCGGCTGGCGACCTGGGGCGATGGCCCGATCATGCGCTCCTGCCACGGCATCTGGTGCGACTCGCACAAGGACCTCTACGTCGTGCAGCCCGGCTCCTGGGAGCCGCGCGCCCGTCGCGTCGTCAAATACACGCGGCAGTAGCCGCCGGCGCCGCCCATGGAAAGCGAGGCCGAAAGCGAGGCCGACCTCCTCGCCCGCGCCCAGCGCTATAGCTTTCGGGCGCGCATGGACGGCAAACCGCCAGCGGGCGGAATTGCCGGTCCGGTGTTTGTCGCGGGCAGCGGCTCCGAAGTCGAGGACGTCACCGGCCGGCGCTGGCTCGACTTCAATTCGGGCCAGATGTGCGCCGCCCTCGGCCACAACCACCCGACCGTCACGGCGGCGATCAAGGGCGCCTGCGACACGCTGATCCACGCCCACAGCAGCTATTACAACCTCGCGGAAATCCGGCTCGCCGAACGCCTCGCGCGGGTCATGCCGCCGGGGCTGGAGAAGAGCCTCTTCCTGCAATCGGGGTCGGAGGCCAACGAGGCGGCGGTGATGATCGCGCGGCAATACACCGGCGGCTGGGAGGTGGCGAGCCCGCATGTCAGCTTTCACGGGATGTCCGACACGGCGCGCTCGTTGACCTTCGCCGGCTGGCATGGCGGGCACGGCGGGCTGCCCGGCGGCAGCTATGCGCTGATCGCGCCCTATTGCTACCGCTGCCCGCTGCGCCAGAGCTTTCCGGCGTGCAACTTCGCCTGTCTCGACGCCAGCTTCGAGCTTTTGGATGCGCAATCGACCGGCCGACCGGCGGCGGTGTTGACCGAGCCCCTGTTCAGCGCCGGCGGCGTCATCGAGCCGCCGCCCGGCTGGCTGAAGCGGCTGCGCGAACTCACCGACGAGCGCGGCATGCTGTTGATCCTCGACGAGGAGCAGACCGGGCTCGGCAAGCTCGGCACGATGTTCGCCTGCGACGCGGGAGGCGTCGTCCCCGACATGATCACGGTGGCGAAGCATTTCGGTGGCGGCATCAGCATCAGCGCGGTTTCGACGACCGCCGCGATCGAGGAGCGGGTGGTCGAGAAGGGCTTCGTCAACACCCATTCGCATTCCAACGACCCGCTCGCCTGCGCCGCCGGAATCGCCAGCCTCGACGTCATCGAGAACGAGGACATGCCGGCGCGGGCGCGCGCGATCGGCGCCCGCTTCAAGGGCCATCTCGAGGCGCTGGCGCAGCGCTACGAAGAGATCGGCGACGTCCGCGGCCGCGGCCTCCTCCTCGGCATCGAATTGGTCGAGGACCGCCATACGCGGCGCCCGGCTTATTCGCTCGGCCAGGCGGTCTATCGCCATTGCTTCGAGCGCGGTCTCATCTTCAGCCAGCGCCGCCAGGGCAGCGTCTTGCGCTTTGTCCCGCCGATGACGACGAGCGAGGCGCAGCTCGACCGCGCCGCCCAGTTGCTCGATGACGCGTTCGCGGCGGCCCAGGGCGTGGCGGCCCAGGGCTCGACGACGGCATAGCGCTTGCCTTCGGCCGCGTAGCGGTGAGCGCGGAGTTCGACCTGCTGGTGGTCGGCGGCGGCATCAACGGGGTGGCGATCGCGCGCGACGCGGCGGGACGCGGCCTCCGGGTCCTGTTGTGCGACAAGGGCGACCTCGCCGGCGCGACCTCCTCGGCGTCATCGAAGCTGATCCACGGCGGGTTGCGCTACCTCGAACATGGCGAATTCCGCCTGGTGCGCGAGGGGCTCGCCGAGCGCGAGGTGCTGCTGCGCATGGCGCCGCATCTCGTCCATCCGCTGCGCTTCGTGGTGCCGCACGGGGAGGGCTCGCGGCCGCGCTGGCTGCTGCGCGCCGGCCTCGCGCTCTACGACCGGCTGGGCGGCGCGCGCAGCCTGCCCCGATCGGCGGCGCTCGACCTCGCGCGCGACCCCGCCGGTGCGCCGCTGCGTGAGGGCGTGCGCCGCGGCTTTGCCTATTTCGATTGCCGCACCGACGATGCGCGGCTGACGGTCGTCACGGCGCGCGACGCCACCGCCCGCGGCGCCGAGATCCAGACCCGCACCGCGCTGGTCGCGGCGCGGCGCGAGGGCGGCCACTGGCGCGCCCGGCTGCGCGGCGCGGATGGCGGCATCCGCGAAATCGCCGCCCGCATCCTCGTCAACGCGGCGGGGCCCTGGGTGGCGGAGGTGCTGCGGGCGGCCGGTTTGTCAACTCGCGCGGCGCTGCGCCTCCTAAAGGGGAGCCATATCGTCGTGCCCAAGCTGCATGACGGCGATCACGCCTATCTGCTGCAGAACGACGATCGCCGCATCGTCTTCGTGCTGCCGTTCGAGCGCGACTATTCGCTGATCGGCACGACCGAACTGCCCTTTGCCGGCGACCCCGCCGCGGCGCGGATCACCGCGGACGAGATCGCCTATCTGTGTCGCGCCGTCGCACGCTGGTTTCGCGCGGCGCCGGGCCCAGCCGATGTGATGTGGAGCTATGCCGGGGTGCGGCCGCTCTACGAAGACCGCGCCAAGACCGCCGCGGCGGTCACCCGCGACTATGTCTTCGACCTCGACGCCGAGGGGCCGCCGGCCTTGGCGATCTTTGGCGGCAAGCTGACGACCCACCGCCGCCTCGCCGAGCATGCGCTGGCGCGCCTCGCACCCTTTCTGCCGCAGATCGGACCCGCCTGGACCGCGGGCTCGGTGTTGCCGGGGGGTGAGGACCTGCCGGAGGGCGGCGCCGGCGCGCTCGCCAGCGAACTGCTGCGCCGCCACCCAATTCTGGGCAGGGACGCCGCCGCGCGGCTCGCCGCGAGTTACGGCAGCGACGCGTGGCACATCCTCGGCAGCGGGGATCTCGGGCGCGATTTCGGCCACGGCCTGAGCGATGCCGAGTTGCGCTGGCTCGTCGAGCGCGAATGGGCGCAGACCACCGATGACGTGCTGTGGCGCCGGACCAAGCTCGGCCTGCGCCTGACGCCGGCGGAGGCGGCCGCGGTGGCGAATTTTTTCGCCCGCCTCGCGGCGGAGACGCCCTCGCCGTCTCCCCCTCGGCCCAACCCTCTGCGCGCAAGTGGGGGCTTTGCACAATAAATCGTCATTCCGGGGCGACGCGCAGCGGCGAACCCGGAACCCATATTCCAGAGGCCTGCGTTCATGGGTTCCGGGTTCGCGGCCTTTGGCCGCGCCCCGGAATGACCCCATTTTGGGTAAGTCCCTCTCCCTACGAGCCACACAAGCTGGGAGAAGGAGGGCCCCGCGCCGGTAGGCGTCTTATTCCGCCGCGACGCGGACGGGCGGCGTGCCGAGCAGTTCGGCGGCTTGCCGCGCTACGGAAGTGCCCTCGAAGAAGCGCGGGTTTTGCGTGCCCCAGAGCCGCACCGCGTTGGCGAAGGTGAAGTCGCGGAAATCGGCCTTGGTGATCAGTTCGTGCTCGACCAGCTCGTAGGCCTCGGGCAGCACCTGCAGCATGTCGGGCACGTCGAAATGCCCGATATCCGAACTGTAGATCGCCTGGATCTTGGCGCCGAACGGGTTGAACTTAGAAAACGCCACCGCATTCATGCTGTCGTCGGCCTCGCAGCCGAAGAAATACGGCGTCACGAAAAGATCGATCCAGTCCTGCTTCTTGGTGATGTTGCAGGCGGCGTAATCGTCGAGCACGGGCACTCCGCCGGTCAGCGAATCTTCTTCCTTCTGGGGCCAGCCGTCGCGCTTGTCGAGCTCGGCGGCGATCTCCTCGTAGCCGTATTTGTCGACCATCTGGCGCAGCAATTTCCGGTCGAGCTTGGAGGGGTCCATGTAGGCGATACCCTTGGCGCCGCGCCGCTCCCAGTGCTCGATCAGATCGGCGAAGAGCTGGCAGCCCCAGCCGACCCCGCCCTCGAGGAAGCCGAAGCGCAGATCGGGGAAGCGCCTTGTCACGCCGCCGAGGAAAAGCCCCTTGGCGACCGCGTGCCCGGCCGCGGCGAAATGGCCGATATGGTTGAACGTGAAGTTCGACGGGTTGTTGCGCAGGCCAAAGCCGCGCCCGCCGGTGTGAAAGGTCGGCGCGATGCCGAGTTCCAGACACTTCTTCCAGACCACGTCGTAATCATGGTCGCTGTCGAGGCCGAACTGGTCGTAGAGCACCGCGTGGCGCGCCGCCAGCGGGTCGACGCCCTTCGCCGCCGGCAGCGGCCGCGCGATGCTGCTGCCGAACATGCAGACCTTGGCGCCCAATTGCTTGGTGACGTATTCGAGTTCGGCGATCGCCTCTTCCGGCGTGTGCATCGGAATGACGGCGGCCGGGGTCAGCCGGTCGCTGAGCTTCGAAAAATAATCGGCCGTCACGATGTTGAATCCGCGGATGACGGCCCGCCTTGTCTCGTCGTCGGCGATGCGCGGGATGCCGAGCCCGGCGGTGGGATAGACGATGCCGAAATCGATGCCGAGCTCGTCGAGCCGGTCATACAGCATGCGCGGCATCATCGCGGTGGCGCGGTCGCGCGTGTTGGTCGATTGGCGGCCCCAATAGCCTTCCATCGCGGCGCCGCGCTCTTTGCGCTCGGCGATCGACATGCGCAAATTGTCGGGGATGCGGCGCTGCGATGCGATGAACCCGTCGGCCCCCTTGTCGCCGACCACCTTGCGCATCTTCTCGGCAAAGACCGGCGTGTACTCGATCCAGTGCCCGTCGCCGTCGATGACGGGGTGCGAAAGCTGGCTGCGGATCTGTTCAGGGCTGGCGTGCGCGCTCATCATCTTCTCCCCGGAGACGGCGGCCGCGGCCGCCCGAATTGGCAACGGCAAGCCTATGAGGCGCCGCCCTCCAAGTCAAACAAGCCTCGCCTAAAGGACGCTACCCGCAACCCACCCTTGCGGTTGCCATGGGTCCGAAAGAACCGGACAATGCGGCGCCCCGCAAACTGCGGGCAACAAGACCGGCGCAGCAGGACATTCGCGGCGTACCTTTCCGGGCGACGACCGACGAGGCCATGATCGGCATGCAGCAGGTTCTCACCGGCGGACCACCGCTATCGATTAACGCGGCGCGGCCTCGCAAGGGGAGCCGGCGCAGTACCGATTCCCGCTGGGCGATCGCCTTCATCGCGCCCTACGCGGCGGTGTTTTTCTTCTTTATCGTCTATCCCTTCGCCTATGCGCTGTGGATGGCCCGCGACCCGGCGCTTTACGCCGAGCTGATCGGCGATCCGCTCTACCTGCCCTCGGTCGTCAATACCGTGCTGTTCGTCGGCTTCGGGGTGAACCTGAAAATGTTTCTGGCGCTGCTGCTGTCCGGCTTTTTCCTGCGCCCGCGCTGGTGGATCAAGGCGCTGCTGGTCGTCTTTGTCCTGCCCTGGCTGATCGCGACGGCGGAGGCCTGTGTCTCGTTTCACTGGCTGCTGACCGGGCGATGGGGGCTGATCGACAGCTTGCTGTCGGCCGCGTTCGGGATCGACGGGCCCAACTGGCTCAACTCGCGCTGGCCCGCGCTCGGCTCCGACACCGCGGCCTATATCTGGAAATGGCTGCCGTTCTGGACCGTCATCTTCATCGCCGGCCGGTTGACGATACCGCGCGACATCTACGACGCCGCGGCGATCGACGGTGCGACCGCCATCCGGCGCTTTTTCCATGTGACGTTTCCGATGCTGGCAAACCTTTATGTGATCTGCACGCTGCTTTCGGTGCTGTGGACGCTTGGCGACTTCACCACGGTCTATCTCGTCTCGAGCGGCGGGCCGGCGGACAGCACCCAGGTATTGGCGACGCTCGGCTTCCAATATGCCTTCGACGCCTACAAGCCGGCGCTCGGCGTCGCGGCGGTGATGTCGGCACTGCCGGTGCTGATCCCGATCGTGATCCTCTTGATGCGCCGGCTGCGCGCCAGCGAGGTGCAGCTGTGACGATCGCCCTCGCCGGCGTCGCGGCGGCGCGCCGGCGCCAGTGGCGGCGGCTTCTCACCGAAGGGTCCTCGATCCTGCTTGGGGTCGTCCTGCTGATCTGGTCGCTGATGCCGGTCTACAACATGCTGCTGATCGCGCTCGACCCGGATGACGGCGAAGTGCAGTTCGACGGCAATCTGTGGCCACCCGATCCGTCGCTCTCGAGTTTCCACGAGGTCGTGACGCAGCAGGCCCGCTATCTCGAGAATTTCTGGCAGCAATTCGCCAACAGCGTCTACATCGGCCTCTTGACGATGCTGCTGACCGTGCTGATCGGGTCCCTCGCGAGCTTTGCGGTGAGCCGGCTGCGGCTGCGCCACGGCTCGCTCGTCACCAACGCGGCGCTCTTGACCTATGCCGTCCCTGCTTCCTTTGTGATCGTGCCCTATTACTGGATCATGTATCGCTACGGCCTCCTCGATAATCTCTGGGCGGTGATTTCGGCGCAGGTGGCGTTCGCCACCCCGTTCGCGGTGCTGATCCTGCTGCTCTACGGCCGCCTGATCCCGTTCGAACTGGACGACGCGGCGCGGGTCGAAGGGGCGTCGGCGCTGCAGGTCTATCTGCGGATCTATCTGCCGCTGATGATGCCGGCGCTGGCGATCGTGGCGATCTACGCGCTGCTGCTCGCGTGGAACGACTATCTTTATCAGGCGACGCTGCTCTCGGTGCGCAACATGACCGTTTCGGTGACGCAGGGGCAATTATTCGAAGACGTCGACGCCCCGTGGAACGCGATGATGGCCGCCGCGATGCTTTACGTGCTGCCGCCGATCGCGCTGCTGGTCGTCCTGCGCCGTTATGTCGTGGCGAGCCTGTCGCTGCACGCCGCGAGGCGATAGCGGCCGAGGATTCTTTAAAACCTGTCCCGTCACCCCCGCGCAAGCGGGGGTCCAGGGCAACCACGGTTTGGTTGCCCCTGGATTCCCGCGGACGCGGGAATGACGATGAATTTGGCGAGGTGACGCTCTACTGTGGGATCGTCAGTCCGATCAGCGTGTCGGCGGCGCGGTCGAGCGCATCGAGATTGCGGCAGGCATCGATCAGCCGCTCGTATTGCGCCGCGCCGATCGCCAGGCCGGCTGTGACCCCTCGGATGCGGCGCGCCTCCTCCTCGAAATCCCAGATGAATTCACGCCCCGTGCCCTCGCGGGTCACGCTCGTCCCATCCTTCAAGAAAATCGTGATGCGCGGCCCGAAGAGGGTGCGGCGCACCTGCGGGATCAACGTCACCCGGTGCATCAGGTCGAGCACTTCCGGCGGGTCCTCTTCGCCGGGGCCGGGCTGGCCGCCGCGCAGCATCGGATAGCCGCGCGTCACCGCGCCGTAAGCGGTGAAATACTGCGTGCTGCCGACGATGGGACCGGCGTCGAGACCGCGGCTCGCAATCGGGAAGAGTGGGCTCGGGTATTCGGTCTCCATCCAGTTGACGACCGCCTCGATGCGCTCGATCTGGTCCGCGGTGATGCCGTGCTCCTCGCAGAGGCGCGCGGTCACGTCGACATGCGCGATGTTGTAGCCGGCGGTCGAATAGATCCGGTAGAGCGTTTCGAGGAAGATCCAGTCGCGGCCCAGGCCTTGGGTGATCTTGGCGAGGTCGGCGTGGTTCTCGCCGGTGAAGCTGTAGCGCAGCTCGCCGCGGCTGCTGCCGGCATAGGCATGATAAAAGCCGGCCTCGCCCTCCAGCACGGTTTCGCCGCCGGGCGTGCCGTGCCGCGCCAGTGCGACCGCGAGGAGCGCGTTCCTGACCGCGCCGCCCTCGCGTAAGGAGCGCCCGCCGCTCCGGATGCCTTCGAGGTTCCCCGCCGCGAGGTTGACGCATTGCGCGATCGCGTCATGGACTTTGCCGGCGTCGAAGCCCTCCATCTTGGCCGCCGCGACCGCCGCGCCGAAAATCCCGAACACCGGCCCGGCATGGAAGCCGCGCGCCATGACGGTCGGGATGTGCTCAGCCGCCATCCGCTCCATGACCTCGTAGGCCGCCGCGACCCCGGTCAGGAAAGTTTTGCCCGAGGCGCCGGTCACCTCGGCCGCCGCGAGCGCGGCCGGCAGGATCGCGGTGCCGGGATGGGTCAGCATGCGGAAGGTGTCCCATTTTCCCCCGGCGAAGATCGTCTCGGCATTGACAAAGGCGGCGCCGGCCTTGGTCAATTTCGCGCCGCTGCACAGCGCGGTCGCGCGGCCTGCGCCGCCCGCCTCCTCGTCCCGCATCAGCGCCAGCGCTTGGCGCGAGGCCGGCATCGCATGCGCGACGAGGGCCGACGACAGCGCCTGCAACGTCACCCCCTTGGCGCGGTCGACCACCGCCGCGGGCAAATCCTCGTATCTGAGGCCGGCGACAAACGCGGCGAATTCCCGGCTCAGCGACATGGGCAATCGCTCCCCTTCAACGCAGGATGCCCCCACCCCAACCCTCCCCCGCTTGCGGGGGAGGGAGTTCGCCGTGCGCCGCAAACCCTCCCCCGCAAGCGGGGGAGGGCAGGGTGGGGGTAGCCACCCAATGGGCTCAGCCGAAGGGGCCCTGGAAGGTCTGGTCGACGTAGCTGTCGCTGAGCGGCTCCAGCGCTTCGGGCCATTGCGCGCCGACCGGGCGGCGCTCGGCGGCGGGGCGGACCCGGCCGTCCCAGCCGATCTGCTCCATGTAATAGTAAAGCTGGATGCAGTGGCCGTCGGGGTCGAGCGCGAAGGCCGTATAGTCGATGCCGGGAGAAAGCTCGGGCGGCAGGTCGATGAGGGTGCAGCCGTTCGATTTGAGGAAGGCGACCGCCTCGCGCAGTTGCGCGTAGTTCGCCAACTCGACCCCGAACGACAGGCAGGTGGTGTGCGGGCTGAGGCCCAAGACGCCACGCAGTTCCTTCGGGTAGAGCGCGAGGCTGTGGTGCTCGGCGCCGGTGCGCAGGAAGACGCAGCGGGCGCCGCGATATTCGCTCTCCTCGCTCTTCGTCAGCCCGAGGCGCTCGGTATAGAAGCGCTCGGCCGCGCCGACATCGTCGACGAAGAGGCGCACCGGGCCGATCTTGGTGATCTTGAACGGCCGCTCCAGCAATACCCCGTCGACATCGAACTTCGCGCCGCCATTCGGCGCCGCCGGGCGGTGGCCGGAATAGATGTCGATGCCGTTGCCTTGCGCCTCGGCGATCTCGGCGGCCTCCGACATCTGTGGCAATTCCGGCTTTTGCTGGAAGCCGCGGTAATAGAGGTCGCGCGGCTTCGAGTTCTGGTTCCAGCCGACCTGCTCGATGCCGTAATAGAGTTCGTTGGTGTGGCCGTCCGGGTCATAGACATAGACGTGCCAGTTCGACCCCGGCATGTCGCGCCCGACCCGCTGCAGGCGGACCTGCTGCGCCGCGAAATAGCTGTGCGCGTCGCCGATCTCGCGCAGAGAGCCGCATTGCCAGGTGATCTGGTTGATCGTCACCTCGGGGGCGAATTTGCGGTCGGCGCGCTGGTCCATCACCGGTTTGGAGAACAGCACCATCGCGTGATGGTCGGTGCCGTAGCGCATGAAATAGCCGTGCGTGTCGCCGAACCCCTTATCCTTCGGAAACCACGGCGCGCGCGAAAAATCGGCCTTGTCGGAGATCGTGAAGCCCAGGAGGTCGCCGTAGAAATGCCGCGCTTCCTCGAGCTTTTCGATGTTGAAGCCGAAATGCCCGAGGCGGCGGATCTTGAACGGCCGCTCCAGCATGATGCCGCCGACGTTGTAGCGCTCTCCATTGGCAGACATGACCCCGTTTCCTCCGCTCGCGGTTTCGCGCCATCATACATGCCGCGTGCGCAAGATGCGATGGCGCGGGCTGGCTGCGCCCGCCCGAATTGCGTCGCGTCGCGATGACTGTGCTTGCCTGGGGAGTGCCGCCGATGCCTTACGCCGCGCCGCTCGACGACATGCGCTTTGTGATCGACACGGTGGCGGCGCTCGATACGGGCACCGCAGAGGTCGCCGAAGCGGTCCTGGCCGAGGCCGCAAAATTCGCCGCCGCCGAGCTCGACCCGTTGAACCGGCCGGCCGACCGCATCGGCAGCGTCCTCGAAAACGGCGTTGTGCGCACCCCACCCGGCTTCCGCGAGGCCTACCGGCGCTATGTCGAGGCCGGCTGGATGGGGCTGCATTGCGATCCCGAGCACGGCGGCCAGGGCCTGCCGTTATCGCTGGCGACCGCGGTCGTCGAGATGTGGAACTCGGCCTGCATGAGCTGGGCCTTGTGCCCGCTGCTCAATTTCGGCGCGATCGAGCTGTTGCAGGCGCACGGCTCGCCGCAGCAGCAGGGGCAATATCTCGACAAGCTGGTCTCCGGCGAATGGACCGGCACGATGAACCTGACCGAGCCGCAGGCCGGCTCCGACCTCGGCGCGCTGCGCACCCGCGCCGTGCCGGCAAAGGACGCGCGCTGGGGCGAGCATTACCGCATCGCCGGCCAGAAGATCTTCATCACCTACGGCGACCACGATTTGACCGACAACATCGTCCATATGGTGCTGGCGCGGACCCCGGGCGCGCCCCCGGGCAGCCGCGGCATCTCATTGTTCCTGGTGCCGAAATTCCTGCCCGACGCCGACGGGCGGCCGGGCGAGCGCAACGATCTGCGGGCGCTGCGGGTCGAGGAAAAGCTCGGCATTCATGCGTCCCCGACTTGCGTCATGTCCTACGGTGAAGGCGAGGGCGCGGTCGGCTGGCGCATCGGGGAAGAAAACCGCGGCCTCGAATGCATGTTCACGATGATGAACAGCGAGCGCCTCCTGGTCGGCGTGCAGGGTGTCGCGATCGCCGAGCGCGCCTACCAGCAGGCGCTCGACTATGCCCGCACCCGGGTGCAAGGCCAGCCGCTCGGCGCGGCGCGCGACCAGGGGGCGCTGCCGATCGTCAATCATCCCGACGTCCGCCGCATGCTCATGTCGATGCGCGCGGCGACCGAGGCGATGCGGGCCTTGACGTATCTGGCGGCGGCGGCGATCGACGCCAGCCGCCGCGAGCCGGAGGGCGAAGCGAAATTTCGCGCCCAGCGCCGCGCCGACCTCCTGATCCCGGTGGTCAAGGCGTGGTGCACCGATATGGGGGTCGAAATCGCCTCGTTGGGCGTCCAGGTGCATGGCGGCATGGGCTACATCGAGGAAACCGGCGCCGCGCAATACCTGCGCGACGCGCGCATCGCGCCGATTTACGAGGGCACCAACGGCATCCAGGCGGGCGACCTCGTCGGCCGCAAGCTCGGCCGCGACAGGGGCGAGGCGGCGCGCGAGCTGATCGGCGAAATGCGCGCGGTTTTGGGCGATCTCGGCGGCGAGCCCGCGAGCCTGGCGCTGCATCGCGGCCTCGCCGCGGGGATCGACGCGCTGGAACGGGCGACGGCCTACCTGGTGGACGCCGAGCCAGCGTTGGCGGCGGCCGGGTCGGTGCCCTATCTGGCGCTCTTCGGGACGGTTGCGGGGGGCTGGCTGATGGCCCGTCTCGCGGTCGCCGCAGGTAGCGGAGACGCAGCCTTCGCCGCCGCCAGGAGGGCGACCGCGCGGTTTTATGCCGAGCATTTCCTGGCGCGCGCCCCTTCCTACCTGCCGGCGATCATGGGCGGCGCGACAATCGTCGATTTCGCTCCCGATTGGTTGTGAGGCGGCCGGCGCGGAGCGGTTTCGCGCATGATTCCGCGCGCGCGTTATCGTATTCTGAGCCCGCAAGGCCCGAACGGGCCACCCATGAGCCGGCACCTAGGGAGGCAGGCATGGCGAACAGGGCGGCGTTCTTAAAGACGAAATTCGGCGGCTACTACCACCGCGCGGTGCCGCGCGAGGACAGCGAATTGACCCATGTCGGACCGGACACGCCGTGCGGCGAATACATGCGCCGCTTCTGGCAGCCGGTGTGCTTTTCCGACGACCTCAAGGATCTGCCGCGGCGGGTCAGGATGTTCGGTGAGGATTTGGTGGCGTTCCGCGACCAATCGGGCGCGGTCGGCCTCCTCGAACTGCATTGCCCGCACCGCGGCACCTCGCTCGAATTCGGCCTGGTCGGCGCCAAGGGGATACGCTGCTGCTACCACGGCTGGCTGTTCGGCTGCGACGGCACGATCCTCGAAACGCCGGGCGAGCCGGCTAATAGCACGCTGAAGGACAAGCTGTTTCACGGCGCCTACCCGGTTCGCGAGGCGCATGGGCTGGTCTTCGCCTATATGGGCCCGCCCGACGAGCAGCCGGCTTTCCCGGTCTATGACAGCCTGGTGCGGCCCGGCTATCGGGTGATCCCCGGCCGGAAATATTTCTATCCGTGCAACTGGCTGCAGATCCAGGACAACACGATGGACCCGGCGCACACCGCGTTCCTTCACACGATCGTCAGCGGCGCGGTCTTCACCGAAGAGTTCGGCGTGCTGCCGGAACTTGATTTTCTCGAGACCCCGATCGGTATGATCTATGTCGCGACCCGGCGGGTCGGCGACAATGTCTGGACCCGCATGGTCGAGACCATTCTGCCGAATTTGCAGCAGGTCGCGCCGATCTGGGAAAACGGCCGGCAGGAACGCGCTTTCAGCGGCCCGATGATGAGCCGCTGGCTGGTCCCGATGGACGACACCAACACGATGTTCATCGAATTGCGGCACGTCAGCGAGGAAGATGGCGTGACCCCGGCGTGGTGGGCCGACCGCGAGCAAATGCTGCCCGGCCAGATCGCGATGGATTCCTACGAAGAAGGCCAGCGCCACCCCGGCGATTATGAGGCGCAGGTGTCGCAGCGGCCGATCGCGATCCACGGGCTGGAGCATTTGAGCGCCACCGACCGCGGCATCAGCAAGTTCCGCAACCAGATGCGGCGCGGCATCCGCGCGGTGCGCGACGGCCAGGACCCGACGGGTCTCCGTCGCGACGCGGGCGCGATGATCGCGACCTATTGCAACAACACGGTCATCCGCATGCCGCCAGCGCCGGTCGAGGCCGCCGACAAGAAGATGATGCGCGATGCCGGCCTGCGGCTCGCCAAGACCTACCTCAAGCATCCGCCCTTGATGAACGGCGGCTGACCGGCCTCTCAGCAGGGCGCGGCGGGCAAAGCCGCCCGCCCCGGCGGCTACTCGGCGGCCTGCGGCATCCGCTTCAGGTCGGTCGAGTATTTGAGGTGCACCGGGGCGTCGGTTTCGAACGGATCGTTGAGCCCCAGTTCCTTGCCGATCTCGCGCATCGCCGGCATGACCTCCTGGCCGAGGAGGCGGATGCAGGTGCGCGCGTCCTCGTTACTGACCGTGCCGTCGTTGCCCCAGATGCCATAGATGCTCGGGCGGGTTTCCTCCAGCACCCGGCGCAGCTTTGGGATCACCGTCTTCGGCGTACCGTAGAAGATGCGGCCGTCGGCGACCTGCTGCTCGAAGGTCGGGCGGCCGCGCGGGTTTTCCGCCCGCCCGACCGCGAACTCGACAAAGTTGCGGCGCAGCGAGGGCGAGAAATAGCCCGACGGGTTGGCCCATACCGGATGCGCCAGACCGGTGAACTCGCCCTGCATCCAGAGAAATTGCCGGGCGTTTTTCTCGGCCTTCTCCTCGCTGTCGGAGACGTGCACCTGCTGCAGGTAGCCGCGGTTTTGCGGGCCGGCCTCGTAGCCGGTCTCCAGCGCGACCTTGTCGTAGACCTCCCAGATCTTCTTGGTCGCCTCGATCGAGGTGTTGAGCGCGATATAGGGATAGCGCTGCTTGGCCGCCCAGACGATCGTCTCCTGGCTCAGCACGCCGGGGATCCAAACGCGCGGATAGGGCTTCTGCAGCGGCACCGCCCAGGGGTTGACGACGCGCTGCTGGTAATGCGTGCCCTCCCAGCGGAAGGGGCCGGTGCGCGACCAGGCCGCGACGACGAGGTCGTGCGCCTCCTCGAAGCGCTCGCGGTTGAAGGCCGGGTTGACGCCGTTGGCGAGCTGCTCCTGGCCGCCGCCGCGCACGAAGCCGGAAACGAGCCGGCCCTTCGAGATCATGTCGATCATCGCCAGCTCTTCGGCGAGCCGCACCGGGTTTTCCGCCAGCGGCAGCGGGTTGCCGAGCAGCACGATCTTCGCCTTCTTGGTCACCGCGGCGAGGATCGAAGCAAAGATGTTGCACTTCGCCTGCATGCAGAACGGCGCGTTGTGGTGCTCGTTCAGCATGAAGCCTTCGACGCCCTGTTCCTCGGCGTAGATGTATTGCTCGAGGTATTCGTTATAGAGCCGGCTGCCGGCGACGGGATCGAAGTGCTTGTTCGAAAACATCAGCGCGGTGTGGCCGGTTTCGAGGCCGATATCGGCCGGATAAGCCGACATCGGCTGCTCGGTGAAATACATGACGTGCATGGGCTGTCTCCTATCTCCTGCTTGTCATGCCGGCGAACGCCGGTATCCACATCTCAACCGTCCCGGCGCTTGAACCGTGGGTACCGGCCTTCGCCGGTATGACAGAAGCATTGTTGCAGGCTACTCCGCCGCCGCGCGCACGGCTTCCCCAGCGGCCTTGGCGCGGCCCGGCATGTAATCGACGCTGACCGGATCGTTGGTCTCGAACGGGCTCTTGAGATCGAACTCTTTCGCCATTTCCCGCGCCGCCGGCAGGACTTCCTCGCCCATCAGGCGAATGCACGTCTTGGCGTCTTCGTGGGTGACGGTGCCGTCATTGCCCCAGAGGCCGAGGATGCCGGGCCGCGTCTCCTCCAAGAGGATGCGCAGCTTGGCGATCACCGTTTTCGGCGTGCCGGCGATGATCATCAATTCTTCCATCTGCTTTTCGAGGTCCGGCCGGTAGCGCGGGTTTTTCGACACGCCCGAGGCGAACTCGACGAACGCGCGACGGTTGGCCGGGCTGCCGTAACCCGATGGCGTCGACCATACCGGATGCGCAAGGCCGGTAAACTCGCCTTGCATCCAGCGGAATTGCGCGGCGTTCTGGATCGCCTTCTCCTCGGTCTCGGCGACATGGATCTGCTTCAGGAGGCCGTGATAAGCGGGGCCGCCCTGGAAGCCCGCATCGGCCGCCTCCTTGTCGTAGATCTGCCAGATCTGCTTCGTGCGCTCGACCGGCGTGTTGAGCGCGATGTAGGGATAGCCGTGCTGCGCCGCCCAGACGATCGTCTCGGGGCTGATGACGCCGGGGATCCATACCCGCGGGTATGGCTTCTGCAGCGGCACCGCCCACGGGTTGACGACGCGATGCTGGTAATGCGCACCCTCCCAGCGGAACGGCCCCTCGCGCGTCCATGCCGCGACGATCAGGTCGTGCGCTTCCTGGAAACGCTCGCGGTTGAAGGCCGGGTTGACGCCGGTCGCGAGCTGCTCCTGGCCGCCGCCGCGCACAAAGCCCGAGACCAGCCGGCCCTTCGAGATCATGTCGATCATCGACAATTCTTCGGCCAGCCGCACCGGGTTTTCCGCCAGCGGCAGCGGGTTGCCGAGCATGACGATCTTCACGTTCTTGGTCACCGCGGCGAGGATCGCGGCGAAGATGTTGGCCTTCGCCTGCATGCAGAACGGCGCGTTGTGGTGCTCGTTCAGCATGATGCCGTCAAAGCCGAGTTCGTCGACCATGATGTACTGTTCGAGGTATTCGTTGTAGAGCCGGCTGCCGGCCACCGGGTCGAAGTATTTGTTCGAGAACATCAGCGCGGTATGGCCGGTCGCGAGCCCGATATCCGACGGATAGGCCGACATCGGCTGCTCGGTGAAGTACATCAGATGCATGGCGTTCTCCTCTGATCCTTAGCCGAGCGGCCAGATCAAAACTGGGGCGTTTGACGTGCCGGCGCCTGCCCCTCACCCCAACCCTCTCCCCGTGGACACGGGGAGAGGGAGGGACCCGCGCCAGCGGGAGCGTGAGGGGCCGGCACCGCCGTGCAGCCTGGAATCTCTAATTCTGCTCGATGAACGGGGTGACGAGGCGGGCGAGCGCCTCGGGCTGCTCCATGTCGACGCAATGCCCGGACCCGGCCACGATTTCGAAGCGCGCCTCGCGCAGCGCGCGGGCGTAGCGCTCGCCGGCGCTGCGCGGCACGATCTTGTCGTCGTCGCCCCATACCACCAGGGCCGGGGCGCGCACCCCGCCCAACAGATGCGGCAGGGTCTGGCTGTACATGTAGGGCTTCCAGGCGATGCGGAAGCTCATCTCGCGGCACAGATCCCAGGCGACCAGCTGGTCGGTCGAGACATCGCCGAAAATGCGCGCGAACGCGCCCTGGTCGTGGAAGCCGGCGCGGGCATAGTCGATATAGCTGACGATCGCTTGGTCGTAGATGTCGCCCTCGGGGGGCTTGACGCCCATCGCGCCGACCAGCACCAGCCGGTGGAAGTCGCGCGGCGCCAATGCCGCCATCTCGGCCGCGATCCAGCCGCCGAAGCCGAGCCCGACGAGGCTGGCGCGCTCGATCCCGAGATCGGCCAGGAGCCACTGGTAGAGCGAAGCGATGTCGCGCGGATGGCGCATCCATTGCGGCCGCTCTGGCTCACCGAAGCCGGGATGGCGCGGCACGATGACGTCGAACCTGTCGGCCAGCGCGTCATAAAACGGCAGGTCGTCGGGGGTGCCGATATCGTGATGCAGCACCAAGACCGGCCGGCCGCTTCCGGCGCGCAGCACCCGAAGCTTGACGTCGCCGAGCTCGAGATGGTGTTCGCTCCACGCCGCCATTGGTCTCACCCTATTTTTTGAACGCCGTTCAGGCTAGCCCGCGATTTTGCCATGCCGCAATCGCCGATCGAGCATCGCAGGGTTGCGGGTCGTAAGGAAGGACACCTATAAGCCAGCCTACCAATTGGCGCGGCCGCCGGCATTTCTATGCCGCCGCGGCCACCGGGATCGGCGCTTCGCCCTTCAGCATCAGGCGGTAGAGGTAGCGGCGCTCATTCATGTCGTAATCGGGGTTGGCCTTGTGCATGACGCTGCGGTTGTCCCACAGCACCATGTCGCCGTAGCGCCATTGGTGGCGGTATTCGTATTGCTGCTGCGTCGCATGCGCCATTAGCTCGGCGACCAGGTCGAGCGCCTCGTCGTCGGGCATGCCGATTATCGACTCGATCCGCACCGGGTTGAGGAACAGCGCCTTGCGATGGTTCTCCGGGTGGACGCGCACCAACGGATGGACGCCCGGCGCCGGCAGCGCCTTGAGGCTCTCCTCGTTCAACGGCTTCAGCTCGCGCGGACTATATTTGCTGAGATAAACATGCACCGCCCGCAAGGGATCGATCGTGCGTTTGGTCGCCTCGGGCAATTCGTCATAGGCGAGGTGCATGTTGACGTATTGCGTGTCGCCGCCCTGGCTCGGCAACGCCACCGGATAGAGGATCGTCGCCTTGGGCGGGGCGGGGTGGTTGGAGTGGTCCGAGTGGAACGTCTCGCCCGAGATGTAGCGTTTGCCGGGCACGGTCTGCTCGTTCGAGACGAAATACATCTGCGGGTAGCCGGGGACGTGCAGTTCCTTTTTGTCGTGCGGCTGCAATTCGCCCCACAGCTGCACCGCCTTGAGGAAATCGTCTGGTCCGTATTTCTGGTCGCGCACGACCAGCACATGAAATTGTGCGAACGCGCGGTTGAGCGCCTCGCGCGTGTCGGGGTCGATCGGCTGCGTCAGGTCGAGGCCGCGGATTTCGGCGCCGGTATGGGCGGTCATCGGCGCGATGGTAAAGGCCATGGCGGTGCTCCGTCAGCTGCGACGGGGCGAAATCTATGGCCTTTGCGCCGCAGCGTCAAACCGCCGCGCAGCCGGGCACGCGTCGCCGCGACAGGGCAGTCTTAACGCGGCGGAGCAGCTCAGCGCTGGCGATACTCGGGCGCGCCGCGCTCGCGGTTGTCGCGCGGCGGCAGCGGGATGCGGGCTTCCAGCCGCTCGAGTTCGATGCGGGTGCGGGCGCCGGCGCGCAACAGCCGGTCGGTTGCTTCGCGCAACGCTGACCGGCTTTCCTGCGTGTCCGCCGCGAGCGCCGCATCGAAGGCCGCGAGGAAAGCGGCGATGTCGCCGTCGACCCGGGTGCGCAGTTCCTGGTCGATGAAGGCCCCGCCGGCGTCCCGGCGCTGCCCGTCGCCGGCATGGCCGCCGTTGCCGTTGCCAGCGCCGCCGT